>JAEEGI010012291.1_pt1 | contig 18342 bp, 6 predicted proteins | sample 8958751 | NCBI WGS metagenome assembly JAEEGI01 (sample SAMN16246545, study PRJNA631951) | gut metagenome | biome: gut microbiome; feature: rumen; material: KS-attached | host: Bos | place: Iran: Karaj | collected 2018-10 | reverse complement strand
ATAACAATGATTATAATATAAATGAGAATAAAAGTAATAAAGCGAATAATAAAATTGACCACAATATTCAAATTAATAATTATATCAACGATAAATATAATAAAGATAACAAAGATAATAATAATATTCAAAATAATAATAATAATAATGATAATATTGTTAATAATACTAATGATAATAATATTAATGTGAATATAAATAAAGATAATAATGATAAAGATAATAATAATAACAAAATTTCAGAAATTTCAAACCCAAAAAAAAATATATCTCCAAAAAAAAATTTAGCAACATTAGATTATTCAGAAGAAAAAAATTTTCAAATAAAAGAACAAATAAACTACCACAGCAGAAATGATAAGAATCAAAAAATACCAACTGATAATCAAGCAATTCAATTAACTCCAAACACCTTAAGAAAAAAAAGAGTATCATTATTTAATAATAATATTAATAATGATTATTATATAGAGATGATGCATAAATTTAGTAAACAAATATCAGATTTAAGTTATCAAATTCAAAAAAATGAAAATCACTTATATGGTTTAGAAGCAGCAACTTCAAAAAAATTTGAAGAAGTTTTAGAACAAATAAGAAATTTACTTAATAATATTCAACCACATCATAAAAAAAAAACTATTATTAGTGAAGTTTTTTCTAATAATGATAATTTATCTCTTGGAAATCATAATAATTTCTTAATGACTACAATAAATTTCGCTAAAAAAAGTAATTTTAGTAATATGAATAAGCCTAAGAAAAAAATAAATATTAAAATTGATGCTGAACAATCTTATAATGAAAAAAAGGCTAATTCATCTTATAAAGATTTTAGTAAAATAAATATAATAAGTGAAACAGATCCTCCTTATTTAAAGACTGAAAATTCTATTGAAACTTTAAATACAGTTGAACCTTTTTTAATTAAGAAATTTACACAAAAACAATGAAAATATTTATCATTTAATTTTATAAAATTTTATATATATAAAAATTAATTTTATTAAAATTTTAAATAATGATTTTATGGTATTTCCATGAAAAATTTAAATATTTCTTAATAAACAATTTATAATAAAAACAAAAAAATAATGCAAACAGAAAATCGGTAAAAATAAAATAATAATATTTAATAGAGAAGCTCTTCGAAATTTTTTAATGAGAAATTTAATTCATAAAAGAAATAAAGGAAGATTACCATCTCCTCAGAAATTGAAATTAATTCCTGAAAATGAAAAAAATACAAATTTAAATAAAATGATTCATTTAATCCCAGCAAAAAATCCAATTTCTTTAAATATTAAAAACATAATTCAATTAAATGAAGAAAATAAATCTCCAACAAGAAGAGTAAACTCATTTGATAATACTCATTCTAAAAATCAAAGTATGCTTTTAAGAACTTTTCATAATAAAAACTTAATTTTAAGAAATAATAATATGTTTAAAACAAATGATTCAAATTCTGATAATTCTTATTCAAGCACTTATAATTCAACAGCAAAAACAAAAAATTTTTCTGAACAAAATGTAAGGAAATATTTATTAAAAACTGAAGATAATATAAATATAAATTATAATACTAAATATGTTTCTAGAAATTATACAAAAAATAGTACTTTAGGTAATATTATTAATTCTTATACTTTTAATAATGAAAAAAAAGTCTTTCCAAAAATTAAAAGATTGACCACGAAACATAAAAATAATTTTTCTTTTTTTTCTAATTTAACTGAAAGAGATTCTTTTATTAATAATTCAAAAGTTGATACTTATCATTTATCAAGAAATAAAGATTCTTCTCCAGTAAAATTATTAAGTAATTCTTCTTTAATTAATAATTCAAATTCTCCAAAAATTTATTCATTTAAAGGCTATTTTTTAAATAAAAGGAAATTTAATTTAAATTATTCAAGACCAAAAACTCCAAAACAAAAAAATAATCCTTTAATAAAAAATATTGATATTATTCGAAAAGTTAAAAAAAAAAAATTAACTTCTAACTTAAATAATAATAAAATTCGAAATTATTTTAAAAAAAATGATTTTCTTTTTAAAAGTGAAAATAATGGAATTCAGAAAATCAAAAGTTTTAATGAAAAAAATAGAAAAAGATTTGATTCTAAAGAGAAAAAATATAATTTTTCAGATAATGAAATTATAATGAGAAAATTACCTAAAAGAAAACAAATCAAAAAGGAATCAACAAAAAGAAAAAGTGTTTCAACTTTAAGAGTAAGCAATAATTATCAATTACCAAAATTAAAAGAAATATTAAATTCAAAAGCAAATGATAATGAAGAAGCTTTAAAAACTAGTAAAAAAACATTAAAAATTAAAAAAGAAAAAAGTATAAAAAAAATAAATATATTTGATAATGACAATAAAACTTTTAATTTATTCTTTAACACTTATAATACTTGTACAGAAACAGACAGTGAGAATTCTTCAGAATCATCGATTGAATCTAAGAAAAACATTAGGAATTCTTCTCTTCTTGATGGTAATAATATTAATGATTATTTTAAGTCTCCAAAAAAAATAAAAGAAAGAATTGATTTAACAATAAAACATAATCATAAAAAGAAAAATAAATTTGAAAGAGATATTATTGATCAATTAGATAATATAGAAAAAAATTCTTTACAAAGTCATTTTAATATTATTCATCTTTTCCAAAATGATAAATTTCATCTTTTCTGTCAATATGAAAAAAATATTAAAATTTTAGAGGAAAATTATAATAAAAAAAATAAAACAAAAGTAAATATAATGAAAAGTTTTATTATTGATAGAAAGTTAAAATATAATACTTTAAGATATGAAAAAAGATATTTAAAAGGAATGTTAAAATTAAAAAATAAATATAAACCAATGAATAAATCTTTTTTAAATTCTTATTTATTAGATAGATATTTTATAGTTAAAATTTTTCAAGAAATATATTATAATAATTACTTAGAATTTCCTATTAGAAAAACAAATCGTCCCAATTTTATACATAATTTTACTAAAGGACATCCATTATTAAGAATTGCAAGTATTAATAAAAAAAAATCTTCTCTTTGTGATGTTAAATATACTTCATTTAATATATTTCCAAAAAAAGATTATATGTATATTTGCCAATTGTATATATTAGATTATGAATATCATATAAAAGCAAAAATTAAACCAATTAAATTTGAATTTGAAAAATTAAGAGTACAAAAAAAATGGTATTATAATAATATATTAAATATGAATTTAGATAATAAAAGAAAAAAAACAAGATTTTATGAACATTCAACTTTTAAATCTTTAATTAAAAACCCAAATAAATTTAATTTAAATGAAAATAATAAAGAAGAAGAAAAAGATAAAGAAATAATAAAAGAAAAACATTATTTAAAAAATGCATTAGCCAAAATAAACTTTTATTATAAAAAAGGAAAAAAATCAAATAAAAAAAGAAAGAATTATGCAAAATCAATGTCGAAAACATTAAGAGAAAAGCAATTAGAAAAAAGAAAAAGTATAATTAATGAAGGAGGAGTTAATAATCTTCAAATGATATCAAGAGTTACAGATGTAAAGATTAAAATGTTAAAAAAATTAGCATTATCAGAAACAATATGTTTTCATATAAAAGATAGAAATTATCCTCAATTTAAACAATTATTTGAAAAATATAAATTAAATCCAGATATTGTTGATTCAGATGGAAATTCTTTATTAAGTTTAGCAGTTCAAAGTAATTCTTTTCAAATAGTAAATTATTTGTTAAATGTTGGAGCTACTGTAAATACAGAAAATAATAATAATAATACTCCTTTACATTTTGCATTAAGTTTCCATAATTATGAAATTGCTGATATGTTAATTCAAAGAGGAGCTAATGAAAAAGTTTTAAATAGATATGGATTGACTCCTTGGCAATGTTTAGATAATGGAACTTCTATATATTAGTTTATTTTTTTTCTGGTAAAATTATTTTTAAATTTTTTCTTCTTGGTATTTTTATATTTTTTCCAAAATATATTATTGGTTTATAATAATATTTGGAAAAAAAAGTTTAGCATTTTAAAACAATTTAAAAGATTAAATGTTAAATGTATGGTTATGGTTAAAATGTGAATTTATAGTAATATAGTTATTTACATTTTAAAATATATTATAAAATTATATAAATTAAATTTTAATTATTTTTATATTTGTTTAATGTAAAAAATATAAAATTCCTTAGATAATAAATTTATATGGAGGAAATTGACAAATTTCAGGAGGTAAAATATGATGATCCAGTAATAAGACAACAATTTTTCTAATAGAAATGAAAAATATAATAATAAATTATGATAAAACATGGATTTAGATTACCAATTTAAATATAAAATATTGTTCGTTGATAGAGCTTTCCACAATAAAAATTTACATTACAAAATCAACTTTGAAAAAAACAATTTAAATATAAATAATACTAGATGAAGATTATGAATTAATAATCATAAAATTCTTCATGGATTTAAGTTAGATAAAGGAAAAGACAAAAACAAAAGATAATGATAAAGTGAGTAGATAACTTCAAGGTTGGTTACAAAAAGAAATAAAAAAAGTTTCTTCTAAATTAAAATTAGATTATAATAATTAAAAAAAGATGGAGTAATAAATGGAAAAATGATTTTCAAATTATTAAAGACATCAATTTAAAAAATATAAAGTAGATGTTGAGGATTTTAAAGATTCAATCACCAACTGATTTTATTAACGATTCTTCTAAGTTGAAGAAATTTTTTGCCTTTTTATGAAAAACAAAAGGAAATTTTTTTTCATTGAATATAAAAAAAATTTTTCACAAAAATTTTAAGGAAAATTTCAACGAAATGTGTTTTTTCATGACTTTATAATATTGTAAAAAATCAAAAAACATTGTCAAAATATATATAAAAATGAAATGAAACTCTATTTTTTTTTTTGCTTATTTTTTATTTAAATTTATTTTAAATAATTTGATTTTTTAAATTTTCCAAATTTCATTTTTCTTTCATTTATTTTTTCATTTTTCAAATTCAATTTTTTCTAATTTTATATTGTTTAATGTAGAATCAATATCAGTTTTATTTTTTGTAATTAAAATCATTATCTTATATATGTACCTATAATTTATTATTAATTTTTTAAATATCTTTTTCTTAAATTGTGAATGAGTTCTATAAGAAGCCCTAAAGAATATTGAACTAATTACAAAGCAAATAATCAAATGAAAAACAAAATTATAAAATATAATAGCTATTAAACTAGGAATTAACCAATGATTTATAATATATCCTTCATATTCTTGATAAACTTCATCAACAAGTTGTTTCATTTCAATTTCAATGACAATAATTAAAGCAATTAAAACTAAATTTGAAATAATATTCCAGCAAATATATTCATTATTTAAATACTCATTTTCTTCTTCTAAAATTTCTGTAATTGAAAAAAGATTATCATTTTCTTCAATTTTAAGCTTACCTTCAATTTTATTGTTATGAATAGTCATATACCTTTTAAATATTTCACTATATTTATTATATTTATTTGAAATTTTTTTCTTTTTTCTTAAACTTACATTTGAAATAAAACTTGTTTGATTACTTTTATCGTCATCAAGAAAATGTTCTTTTCCACTATTTCCAGAATCAATTATTTCTCTTGTTGAATCTTTTTCTTTTTCTTGTTCATTTAAATATTTAGCCAATTTATCTTGTTTTCTTTGTAAATTTTTAATTATTTTTTCTCCCATTATCTTACTAAAAGCATAAATTCTTGTTCTTAATTTTATACCTTTTTCATCCATTAAACCATCAAGCCTTACTTTATTATAAATGAATTTTGATAATACAATCTTTATTGGTTTAAATTTTTTTTCATTCATTTGTCCGAAACCAATATAATTATAAAAAAAATCAAATAACAATGTAACAACAACGTAAAAAAGTAAGGATAAAAGACTGCATATGATTATTACATTCCATTCTGTTTTATAATAATATCTTTTAATATCTTTATCCTCAAACTTTCTTTCTTCCATGAAATCTTTTATTTGTTTGAAAGTTTTTTTATAAAAATTGAAATAAAGAGTGCATATAAGTGTAATTAAAATTTTAATCATTTCAATCATAAATCTAAAATGTCGAGATATTTTTTTATTATAAATATTAAATAAATGCAAAAAAGGATTATAAAAGTAAAATAAATACCAAGAAAAGGTTAATCTATTTGCATTATGTAAATAACTGACTTTATTATAATAATAATCAACTTTTTGATATTTATTCATTTTACTTATTTTTTTAATTATTTTTTCTTCATTAATATCTAAACTTAATAATATAATAGAGAAAAAGACAATACTTCCAATGGAACTATAAATAAGAATATAACTAAATAAATTAACATTTTTAATATTTTGAAATTGAAGATTTTGAGAATAATTTGAATAATATTGTCCTCCAAAGGCTCCAATTAGAGTAAAATTATTACAGACACATCTTATAGTAGCTTTTTGATCATATTCTCTAGTAAACAAAAAATAAGTATCACAATAATTATTTGAATCATTTTTCCCTATTGATTCCAAAGGTGAACAAAATATATCTTTTTTTAATATTGGTACTTTACTGTAATCGATTTCAAAAGTCACTGAATAAAAATAATTTTTTTTAGTTTTATACTGAGAAAAAGAATCATTTATAAATAAATTTACCTGGTAAATATTATTCGAAAATAAAAATAGTGTATCATTGCTAAACCATTTCTTCACTTCATCACTTAAATAATTTAAATAAATTGATTTTTGAATATTATAAGAAATAAAGCTTAAACCAATGTTAGTCTTATTTTTTTTTTCAAATTGATAAATTTCATCAATAATATCATTAACTTGTTCTTTTTCAAGACAAAAAATAATATTAGTATCATTGTCATTTTTACAACTATCTACTTTGGTATAAGATTTTTGTTTATAAAAAGAAATAGTTCCTTCATTTTTTCCAAATCTGATAATTTTAAATATTGAAATATCTTTTTTTTTCATTTTTGTAAATACTGAATCAGAAAAAAAATCATCAAATTGAAATATTTGTCCCATATATAATGACTTAGATATTATTCCAGATAATTTTTCAATGCTTGAAATAATTTGTTTAAATTTTTCAAAAGTATTTTTAGATTCATATAGATATAGATAAGTTCTATATATATAATAATAAATTATGTTAGTATAATCTAAATTATAATTGGATAAAATATCTAATAGTGAATTGCAAATTGATAATCCTTTATCATAATAATCTAATCTTTTTAATTTTATATAACCTAATAATTGTTTTACTATTACTGGAATTGTATTTGCTTTTATTATCAAAAAAGTTGAATCATCTGTATAATAATCATCATTTTCATTTTCACTTTCATTTGTTTCTTTATTTAATAATGATGTAAATTCATTTGTTACAAATTCTTCAATCAATGTTATATCAGATAAATTTAAATCATTTTTGTCAAAATCTTCAAAAAATGATATTAATTTTCCAGCTATTTGAAAAGTATTATTAGAATTGAATATAATATCAGAAATATTAGTAATATTTTTTTCATCACAATATCTACCATCAGTGAAATCTTGCCAATTCTTTAATTCATAATTACCATTTGTGCTTATCATTTTTAAATTTACATAATTACCAATATAAGACCAATTCTTTGGTATATGATTTAAAAAAAATTTCTTAGAAAATTCAAAACATAAATCTTTACTTTCTTTCTCTTTTATATCCACAATATAGCAAAATTGAAAAGTATAATTTTCACTTGAATTCATATAAGATAAAGATAGTTCTGAGGTATAAATTTGTGATATAGGAGGACAATAACTCATGCTATTATCAATTTCAAATTTAATTTGTGAAAATTCAGTATGAAATGTATAAAAAACAATAGAATCTCTTAATATTTTTTCTTTTTCTAAAGTAACATTTAATGAAATTTCATAATTACATCGAAAATCAAAAAAATTTCTATTAATCATAAAAATTTCTTCTTTAACTCCATTCATCAATTTATCTTCTTTGGTTTTATTTTCTGTTCCTTCACAAGAAAAATGCCTAGCATTCCATTCGATAGAAACAATTTTTTCATTTCCAGTATAATTAAATGTAAATAAAATATCATTATCTTTTGAAAGGGGATATTTTGATAGAGAATAAATAGTTAAATTATTATTGTCATTTTTTGGATGATAAATATTACAAAAATCTCCAGTATAATCTCCATTACATTGACATTTATAGTTATGATCTGTTAAATTTAAACAGGTATTTCCTTTTCCAACATTACAAAAACATGTTTTATGAATATCAACACCTAAATTAGTATAATAAACATATGTTTCATGATTTTTCTTATTTTCACATCTTCCAAAATAATATATATCCTGACATTTTTCACATATATCTGTTTGGTCTTTTATTACAGGAGCAGTACCTTCGATGCATTCATCAACACATTTTTTTTCTTTTCCATCATCGTAAAAATATTGTTCATTACCTTTTTTTCCTTTAATGTCCTTGCAATTTATACATTTTTTTTCTTTTAAAAAAGTATATTCTGGACATTCGTCTTTGCATTCACCTCTGTATATTTTATCACAAGCTTTACATTCTTTTCTTCTTTCTTCATCAATCATTGCTTCATCATCACTACAATTTGCTTTACAAGGAGGAAATTCAGTTGTATTATAAAAAAAAGGAGTTTCTGGATATAATTCATGACATAACCAACATCTTTCTTCATATTCTAAAGTATAATTTATACAATTATCATAGCAATTTCCATCAAAATATTTTTTACCTAATTCTTCACAATTATTACATATATATCCTGAAATTTGAGAATTATTAGGACATATTTCAAGACACTCTGAACCTGAAAAAAACTTTGTAACATCATTATTTACACAATCTATACATATTCCATTTTTTTTTACTTTATAATCATCACAATATTCCACACAAGTTCCATTTGAATATACTTTACCTATTGATAAACAATTTATACATTCTTTTGATTCTATATCTATTTCACTTCCTATATTACAGAATATTTGATCATTGATATAATTAATACATTCTTTTTTCCCATTTGAGTAGTCTATACATTTTTGACATGTTTCATTTATTTTTATATAACCTTCAGGACATTCTTCCACACATTTATTAGTTTTTGAAGAATCATTTAAAAATAATTGTCCATTAGGACAAGAAATACATTTATTTTCTTCAACAATTAAATTTTTATTTGCACAATCATTTATACATTCTGTAATATTCTCATTTTCAAATAAATACAATCCTCTATCTTTACAATTATAACAAACATTATTATTATCATATATATTATATGGACATGCCTTTACACAAGTATTATTTTCTTCATTATAAAATTCATTTTTACTTTTACAAGAAATACATTTTCCTTCTTTTTCATCATAAATAGAACCAATTTTACATCTTAGTAAACATATATTATTTTCATTATATGGTTTATTAAAAGATTCAGTACAATTTTCAACACAAAAATGTAAATTGTGCCCTAAAAATATGTTATTTAATTCACAAGATACACAATATTTACTGATTTGAATTTCATTATCATCACATTCATAAACACATTCATTTGTATTTAAATTTAATTTATAATCACTGTAACATTTAAAATCACATATTTTATTTTCATTAATATCTGTTCCTAAAGGACATTTTTCTACACAATAATTTTTATAATGATAATCATTACAATCTTCTTTTTTCTTTTCTTCATTTCCTTCTTTTGATATTTTCATCCCATCTGAAAAAATACATTTTTTATTTTGATCTTCATAAAAAGGGCAAATTTTTTTTAAAAATCCTTCTTTTTCAAATAATAATGAATATTGTTGATCATTTTCATTATTTGTTAATTGGAAAACATTTTCAGAATTAACTTTATAGTTAAATAACAATATATTATTTTCTAAATCATATACACCTAAATAATTAGAAGTTCCTTTTTTAAGTAAATAATAAATAAAAGAGGTATTTTCAAAGAAATCAACTTTTATAAATTTACTTCCAAAAAATAACTTATGTGAACTTCAAATATCATCCATACTATAAATTGAAGAACTTATATTTACTTTATAAAACAAAAAAGATGATGTATTTTCTTTATATGTAAATATATAAAAACAATTATCTTTAAATGTTGCTTTTGTAATATTAAAAAAATAAAAATATTCAGGAAGACTTATATCATTATCTATAAAAGTAGTATGTTCATCTATTGACCAATTAATTATATAAGTTTTATATTTCCCTTTTGCTAAAACATAAAAACTTTCTTCAGCCTTTATCATAAATTGATAAGAAGAATAAATTAAATAATCTTTTCTTTTATAAATATTTTTATCTTCATCAATATTTAAAATAGTAATTCCATCTTTTCCAGGATTAAATACAATTAAATTATTTTGATATTCAAAACAATCATTTTCAATGTAATCTATATTTGATATTTGTTTACTATCAATTTTATTATTTTGAATGTAATAAATATACTTAGATTTACCACAAAAGAAAGTTGTTTCATTGATTTTAATAACCTTTTTTAAAGAAGTAAACTCCTTAAAGATATAAGTTTCATTTTTTTCAAAATCATGTATTTCATCCAAAAATGAAAGATAAGAAATATTATCATCATTAGTTATTAAACCTGATAAATTTTGATGTTTTTCTAATTTTTCTTTGTCTGTTTCATTACATTTCCATATTTCTTCTTCTATATCTGACTGACATGAAATTTTAGTAAATAAAAAATAATATAAAATCAACAATTGAAACCTCAAATTTAATACATTCATTGTGATTTAAATTTTTTATAATAAATTAAGAAATCATAAATAAAAAAATTAATTTATGAATATTAATATCATTAAATTTATAAATTATAATTTATTTTATTTCATTTTTTTTATAATTTTATTAATTTCTAAAAAAAGTATTATAAAAAGATAATTTTCCTATATATATTATTACAAAAAGGTTTCCAGTTAGTTCTTAAAATATATTTTATAAATCATTTATAATCACTTTAATTAATTCTTTTTAATAAAAATATTAAGAATAATAAATATTTTATGTCCATACCTCCTTTATCAATTCATTCACTAACTCAAGTTTTAAACTTAACAAATCTAACTTCAAATGAACAAATAAAAGAAAATTCAAATATTATAAATCATTACAAGAAATTACCTAAATATAGTGAATATCTTCTTCATATTATTATGGATAAAACAAATCAAATTCAAGATGATATTAAATTAAATGCTTCAATCCAACTAAAAAATATAATAAGACAATATTGGAAGTTTAATGAAGGGAAAGATAATACTTCTTTAATTTTTAATGAAGAAAAACCTATAATAATTATAAGTAATGAAGATAAACATTTTATAAGATATAATATTTTTGATGCGATATTTCTTTCTATCAATATGGATAATATAAAAATTATGAAACAATTAAATCAATGTATTAAACATATATTAAATTTTGATTTTGAAACTATAATTAATTTTAAGGAAATATTATCAAAAAAAATTTCTGAATTTTTAAAATCTAATTACCCAAAAAATGTTTATTGTGGAATCATTATTTTATATCAATTGAGTAAAATATACGAATTTGAAAATAATGAAAGAAAAAAAATTTATATTGATTTTTTCCTTTCTAATTCAATTAATTCAAGTTTATTAAATATTTTTTCTCAATGTTCTGATATAAATAATGAAACACAAGCGATGTTTGCAAATAAGATAATTAAAATATATTTTAAAAATTTAACTCATGGTACTAATTTAAATTTGATTTATTTTGAAAATTCAATTCAAAATTTTGACAAATTTTTGTCTTTATGTATTTGTATTATTCAAACTTTAATAAACAATAATAATGTGATTGTTGGGAAATCAAAATATATATCATATAAATTAATTGAATCAATTTTAAAAAAATTTTTTAAAAACGTTCAAAATAAAAAAATAAATAATGAAATTGAAAATTATATATACAATGATTTAAGTGAAAAAATTTATAAAACACTAAAAACCATTTATATAAATGTAAAAGAAACTCCAAAATATGCAAGCACACAATGTAAATGTCTTTTATATAAAATTTTTACTTTTTTTATTTATAAAAGACATGAATTAATATGTCAAGATATCCTTTTATTATTTATAAATAATAATGAAATGCTAATGCAATGTGTTTATGACTCAATGATAACTGAAGAAAATATTAATTTATTTTTTTCTGACCCTAAAGCTTATATAAATAATTCAATAGAAATTGATAATAATTATGGAACAATAAGAAATTCTACTTATCATTTACTTTATGCTATAATGCAATATAAAGAAAATAATAATAAATGTTTATTTTTTAATCTTTATGAACTATTAATTGATATTCTAAGTAACAATGAAAAAGATGTTACTGTAGAAAATGAGAATTTATCTGATTTATTAAAACAAAATAAAAATTCACTTTCTAATATTTCTTTTATTAAACATTCATTAATTAAAGAAAGTATTTTATTTATCCTTCAAAATGTAAATTCCTTATTAATTAAATTTTCAAGCAAAACAAAAGTAACAATAGAGAATTTATTAGAAAAATATATTATTACCTCATTTCAAAGTAATTGTCCTTTTTTAATAGAAAGAGCATGTACTTTTATAGAATTATTAAGAGATTATTATATTCAAAATGAAAATTTAGTAATATCAATAACAAAAAATATATGTAATTTACTAGAAAAAAATGATTATCTTCCAATAAGAATAATGAGTGGATTAGCTGCTCCTACTTTATTAAGATATAATAAAGTTCAAGTGTTATTAAAAGGGAATGTAAAAATTTTATTATCTTTATATATTAAAATTATGAATGAAATTGAAACTGAAGAAATAATAGAATGCGTAGGAGAAATTGTAAAATATTTTAAAAAAGAAGTTAGAGAATATATTGTTCAATTAAGTGATTATTTGATAAATTATTTTATTAAAATTAATAAAGAAAGCCAAAATGATAATGATAATGATGAAGAAGATAAAGGATTTAATATAATAACAATATCAAATCAAATTATTCAAACAATGGGAGAAATAATAAGAATATTTATTAGTGATGAAGATATTTATTCTAAAATTATAAATCATATTAATATAATTTTATCTTATTGTATAAATTGTGATTATTATAGTATCGGAAGATTAGAAGATGGATTAGATTTATTAAATGATATTTTAGTTTCTTCTTCAAATTCACAAAAAAATATTTTTTTTATTCATAAAAGTTTATGGATGTTTTATATAAATATGTTAAATACAGTAATAGGAAGTCCACAAGAAAGAAAAGAATTTAAATCACAATTTTCCTTTGATAAAATTTATGAAGGTTATGGAGTTGATTATATTAATGATATTTGTAAAATTATGTCTTATTACATATATAAGGATGGTAATACTTTTTTAAATGGGAGAGATAATAATAATTTAAGTTATTATGAATATACTATTGAATTTATTTCAATTGTATTTGATTTATGTGAGAAAAAAAAATCTTTAGCTGATATTTATTCTATTGTTAAGTTTAGTAATTTAATATTTGAATTATTTCGAGGAAAAGTAGATTTATTATATAAAAGTTATATTGATAATTTCGATGGGAAATTCTCTTCAAATGAGAAAAATATTTTATTTGTAAATTCTAGATATAAAAATATTATTACAGAATGTATATCTTCATTAATTATATATAATCCAAATTATATATCATCTTTTAATAATATTATTATTTTTTGGTTAAATAATATTGAAAAATGCACAACAAAAAAACAATATAAAATTAATTTAATTTCTCTTTGTTCATTTTTATTAAATATTAATGAACAAAAAATAAATGATGAAATAATAAAACAAGTAATATTACTTATATATTCTCTATTATCTAAATTTAATGCTCCTTCAACAAGTAATACTTCAGAAACAAAAAAAAAGCAAATCATAAATACAAATAATAATTTAGATGATGAAAGAGAAGAGGATTTAAATGATAAAGTAGATGAATTAATTGATTTTTATAATGATATTCATAATAATAATGATAATGAACAATTAGAAGAAGATGATTATTTAGATGATGATGAAGAAAATATATCCAATGATTATGAAGAAGATAATGAATTTCCCACTGAAATTTCTAAACAAAATGAAATTAATTGTGCTAAGAAATCTTTTGAATTATTAAATAATCAAAGTGTTGAAAAAATCAAAATTATATGTGGTGAAGAACTATTACAAAAACTTAATAATATTATTGTAAATAGTTCTCAGAGTAATATATAAATTCATTTAAATCTAATATAATTATTTTTATTTAATTTTGATATTAACAAATTTAAATATAATAAATATTTCATATATATTCAAAAATAAAAAATTTAAAATAATAATACTTTTAATTATTATTCATACTGAAAAAAAACTAAAAAAAAAAATTAAACAAACTAAAAAAAACCCTTAAAAAAAATGTCCAACTCTCCAAATTTCGATTCATCATATAAATCAATTCCAAAAATTAGAGTAATAGTACGTAAAAGGCCTTTATCTCAAAAAGAGCAACAAAAAAATGATACAGATATAATAGAAATAAGAAATAAAAACAAAGTAATAGTAAAAGAACTAAAGCAAAAAGTAGACTTAACAAAATATATTGAAGAACATCCTTTTATTTTTGATAATGCCTTTGATCAAAATTCAACAAATGAAGAAATATATATTTCAACAATTAGACCAATGATAGAAGCAGCTTTTAATAAAACTAAAGTTACTTGTTTTGCTTATGGGCAAACTGGAAGTGGGAAAACTTTTACTATGATGGGATCAACTAATAAAATTCCAGGAATGTATTTATTAGCTTCTTATGATATTTTCTCTCTTTTACAAAATAATTTATATAACGGATTTACTATCTGGATTTCTTTCTATGAAATTTATTGTGGAAAATTATATGATTTATTAAATGAAAGAAATATTTTAACGGCAAGAGAAGATGGAAAACAAAATATTATTATTGTTGGATTAACTGAAAAACAAGTTTTAAATTTAAATAATTTAATGAGTTTAATTGAATATGGTTTAAAAGTAAGAACAGTTGGAGTTACTGGAGCTAATTCTGATTCTAGTAGATCTCATGGAATAATTCAAATAAATATTAAAGATAATAATAATAATATTCATGGTAAAATATCTTTTATTGATTTAGCAGGAAGTGAAAGAGCTGCAGATACTATTAATACTAATAAACAAACTAAATTTGATGGTGCTGAAATTAATAAAAGTTTATTAGCTTTAAAAGAATGTATTAGAGCTTTAGATCAAGAAAAAAAACATACTCCTTTTAGAGGAAGTAAATTAACTCTAGTTTTAAGAGATTCATTTATTGGAAATTGTAAAACTTTAATGATTGCTAATATTAGTCCTGCTTTAAGTTGTAGTGAACATACTTTAAATACTTTGAGATATGCTGATAGAGTTAAAGAACTTAGAGGAAAAAATGATATTAAAATTGGAGATGGTAATGTTAATTTAAATTATAATAATTGTAATAATGTTAATATTGGAAATTGTAATTATGATGATTTAGCTAATTTAATGTATATGCCCAGACAACATGGAAATAGTATTAAATATGATATTGATGGAAATTTAATTAAAATTTCAGCAAGAAAAACTTTTAGGAAAGGAAAGAAAGGTTTGGAAAAGAAAAGTATTCAGAAAAATAATGGAGGACATATTGGGGTTTTTGAAAATAATGCTTTTGGAAATTGTGGGAAAGGATTAAATTGTAATTTATTTAGTAATTTACCGGCAATTGGAGGGAATATTATTAGTAATAATAATTTAAATATGGGAAGTAATAGCATTTTTAGTAATTTGAATATGAATTTTGAAAATAATAATAATAATAATGTAAATCAGCAACAAAGCTTCAATTTTAATTTATTAGATAATAATAGTAATAATAATAATTTGAATAATTTAAATAATAATAATCAAATAAATAATAATTTGAACAATTTAAATAATAATAATCAAATAAATAATAATTTGAACAATTTAAATAATAATAATCAAATAAATAATAATTCAAATAATAATAATAATAATGTATTAAATAATAATTTAAACAATAATAATATACAAAATAATAACTTTAATATTCAAAATAATCCAATAGAATTAGACAATTGTAATTTACAATTTGGGAATAATAGTTTATTAACTCATAATAACCCATTTACAAACCCATCAAATTTAAAAGTAGGTATTCCTAATGTAAATATGTTTCCTTCAAATAACTTCAATTTTCAATATCAAAATAATCAAAATCCAACAATAAATAACTCTAATAATAATTTAATAAATAACGAACAAATTCAATTAAATGATAAAATAAATATCCAAAGTAATTTATCATCTGAAATTTTATCACATCAAAGTACTCTTCAAGAAAACAAAGAAAATATTCAATCAAATAATAATAATAATATAATAATTCAAAAACAACAATCTAATATTTGTGAGTATCTTAAGAAAAATTTAACAACAGAAGATAATAGTATTAAATCTCTTTCGAATAAAAACCAAGGGATTGATTCTTTTGCTTTTTTAAATGATTATACAAGTTTTAATAATTATAAAAAGCAAAATTCAAATGAAAAAGAAATATCAGATTTAAGAGATAAATATGAAGCTTTAGTAAATTCAATATTAACAGAAGAAAAAAATTATATTGAAAGTCATAAATTACATATTGATGAAATGGTTCTTGATATGAAAAATGAAATGAATTTAATAAATTTAGTAGAAACTAAAAGTAATATTGATGAATATATTAATAATTTATTAAGTATTTTCAATTCTCAAGAAGAAAAAATTAAAAATATGAAAAATAGATTATTAGATTTTAAACAAATGTTAAATGAAGAAAGTGAGTTAGGAGCAAAAATTAATTTATTAAGTAAAGAAGATAATAATGTTTTTTCAGATGTTAATTCATTTAATAATAATATTAATAATAATAATAACAATTATAATGAAGAAAATTTAAATAAAGAAGATTCAGAATTAAATGCAGGAAATTAATTATTTATTGTAAATAAAATGCTTTTTGTTTTATTTAATATTATTTTTTTAACATTATAAAACAATTATTAAAAAATAAAAGGAATAATTGCTTTTTTATCTTTTAAATTAAACTTTTTAACATACATTTGTTTTTTCTCAATTGCCCATGCAGACATAACAAAAGCACCCATAAAAGTAAAAAACATTATACATTTTAACTTAGTAAAAAAACTTATACAAATCCAACTTCCAATTTCCCAAAAATAATTAGCACAACATACATATTTAAATAAGTTTCCTTCTGGAATTTTTATTTCTCCTGGATTACTTATTCTAATATTTCTTAAATATACATGACATATAAAATTATTTATTTCACAAAATAAAAATAAGATAAACCAACCTAAATGACTTTTATTATCCCATTCTTTAAACTCACTTGTAAAAAGATAATATTCACATAAAATTCCATAATAAATTATATAATAAATACATTCTACAAATAACATTCTTAATTCCATTGTTTTTGTGTGAATATGTATTTTAATACTTTCAAATACTCTTTTTAAATAATGAAAATTTGACATAAAGAAAGCAAAATATTTAACTCTTGAATAATTTTTAATTCCATATATTGCAGTATATATTAAGAAAGTTATTATTGGACCTAAGTATTCTATAATATTTGCTGTTATTATATCTATTTGTTTTCCAGTGTTAAATAAATATATTTTATCTACATCTTTTATTTTTGGATATTCAGTAAATATGCATAATGAATTATTATTTAAAGATATATTTTGTTTTATGTTCTTTTTTTTATCATAATAAAAATATAATCCTATTTCTGTTATTGGAATTGCTCCTTTTAGTTTTGAAAAAATTGCTTTTTTTAAATCAAATATTATATCACTTTCATTTATTTCTATATCAAATTTTTCATTTTCTTTTTCATAAATAATTTTAAATAATTTTGACATTATTATTCAATTTTTTAAATACTTTATTTTAAAAAAAATAATTTAAATTAAAAACCAAAATTTACTTTATTTGAAGAAATAATAAAAATATTGATATTTAAT
>JAEEGI010012278.1_pt1 | contig 18358 bp, 16 predicted proteins | sample 8958751 | NCBI WGS metagenome assembly JAEEGI01 (sample SAMN16246545, study PRJNA631951) | gut metagenome | biome: gut microbiome; feature: rumen; material: KS-attached | host: Bos | place: Iran: Karaj | collected 2018-10 | reverse complement strand
AAGGATAAAGTAGTTTTGGCATGTTCTGAATGCAAACAGAGAAACTACAACACTACCAAAAACAAAAAGAATAATCCCGACAGACTTGAAATGAACAAATACTGCAAGTTCTGCCGCAAGCACACGCTTCACAAGGAAACCAAGTAAAGGAGGTCAGACAGATGGCGGAAGAAATCAAGAAAACCGAAGAGCAGAAGCCCGCTAAGGCTGAAAAGAAAAAAGAAAAAAAGCCCGGTTTTTTTGCCAAGGCTAAAAAATTTCTCAAAGAACTCAAAAGCGAGATCTCCAAGATCGTTTGGCCCACTCCGAAACAGGTATTGAACAACACGCTCGTCGTTATAGCCGTAGTTATACTTTCGGGTATTTTTATCGGTCTTGTTGACGCTCTGTTCAAATTCCTTGCAGGACTTATCGTTTGATCGGCGGAGGAACAACGATGGCGCAGAACGGAAAATGGTATGTTCTTCACACCTATTCGAGCTACGAAAACAAAGTCAAAACAAGTCTTGAAACAATAATCGAAAACAGAAAGCTTCAGGATCTTATTTTTGATGTCCGCATTCCCACCGAAACGGTCAGCGAGAAAAACGAAGCGGGTGAAACGGTCGAAAAAGAAAGAAAACTTTTTCCCGGTTACGTGCTGGTAAACATGATCGTAAACGACGACACATGGTTTATCGTAAAAAACATCCGCGGCGTAACAGGTTTTGTAGGCCCCGAGGGCAAGCCGGTCCCGCTTACGGATACGGAAATCGCATCGCTCGGAATAATGAAGCAGACAGCGGAAGTAGACTATGCCGTCGGAGATTCCGTAAAAATAACGAGCGGATCGCTTGAGAACTTTACGGGTATCGTTGAAGAAATCGATATACCCAACAACAAAGTCCGCGTCGTAATTTCGATGTTCGGACGTGAAACCCCAGCAGAACTCGAACTTGACCAGATAGAGGTCATCTGAGAGAAAATTCATTTCAATCTTTAAGGAAGGTAATTAACATGGCTCAGAAAATAACAGCTTATGTAAAGCTTCAGATACCTGCCGGCAAAGCAAATCCGGCACCGCCTGTAGGACCTGCACTCGGTCAGCACGGCGTTAATATTATGGCTTTCACGAAGGAATTCAATGAAAGAACAAAAAATGACATGGGTCTTATCATCCCTGTAGTCATCACAATATATGCGGACCATTCCTTCACATTTATCACCAAAACACCTCCGGCAGCCGTTCTTATTAAGAAGGCATGCGGAATCGAAAGCGGATCGGGCGTTCCCAACAAAACAAAGGTCGCCAAGATCACACACGAACAGGTTCTTAAGATCGCAGAGCAGAAAATGGCCGACCTTAACGCAAACGATGTTGAGGCAGCTGCAAAGATGATTGCCGGAACCGCAAGAAGCATGGGTGTCGAGGTCGTAGACTGAGGTCCCTAAAAAGTGGGAGGATCGTATGAATCGTCCGAAAAACCACACAGGAGGAATTAATTAAGATGAAAAAAGGAAAGAAATATACAGAGAGCGCAAAACTCGTTGACAGAGCAAAGCTTTATGACTCTGATGAAGCGCTCGGCCTTGTTTGCCAGATGGCAAAGGCAAAATTTGACGAAACGGTTGAAGTTCATGTCCGTCTCGGCGTTGACTCCCGTCATGCAGACCAGCAGGTCAGAGGTGCTATCGTTCTCCCGAACGGCACCGGTAAATCAGTAAAGATCCTCGCTTTTGTAAAAGGCGATAATATTCAGGCAGCAGAAGCCGCAGGCGCTGACTATGTCGGCGGCGCGGAACTCGTTACCAAGATCCAGAACGAAAACTGGTTCGATTACGACGTAGTTGTCGCAACTCCCGATATGATGGGCGTTGTAGGACGTCTCGGTAAAGTTCTCGGTCCCAAAGGTCTTATGCCTAACCCGAAAGCCGGCACCGTATCTCCCAACATTGCTCAGGCAATTCAGGAGCTTAAAGCAGGTAAGATCGAATACAGACTCGATAAAACAAACATCATTCACTGCCCCATCGGTAAAGTTTCCTTCGGCACAGAAAAGCTTCAGGAAAACTTCGATACTCTTCTCGGAGCTATCGTAAAGGCTAAACCCGCAGCTGCAAAAGGTCAGTATATCAGAAGCTGCGTAGTAGCATCCACAATGGGTCCCGGCGTAAAGATCAACGGCGCAAAGCTGATGTGATTTCGGGCTGAAATATGAATATCAACGGATGGTCAATACGATCATCCGTTTTTATTTACTTGACTTTTTCAGGCTGTAATGATATAATATCTTTATAATTCTGATATACCATTTTTAACGATTTGCCATGACAGTTCTTACTACCTCTAAAGCACCGCAGCAATTCCTGTCGTATTTCAAAAATAAGTTTCTTTTGCCGGATAATCCGGATATTGACAGCCGTGTTTCGTTTCATACGGATCTTTCTCTGTTCTCTTTCGGCGATACCGTTATATGTTCGCCGTTTCTGTATGATTATATTTCACAGTCCTTTCCGAACATCAAAACAGTTAAAGGCGAGCAGACTTATTCGCCGTATCCTCACGATGTGGCCTATAACGCTGCGCTCGTCGGAAAAACGCTTTTCTGCAATGAAAAATATACGTCGCAAGCCGTTATTGATGAAGCGAAAAAACGCAATATCAAAATTGCCGATGTCTCTCAGGGGTATGCAAAATGCAGCATTGTTGCGGTGAGCGAAAACGCGCTTATAACTTCCGACGATTCTGTAAAAAATGCTGCGGAAAAAGAGGGGAAAGACGTTCTTATGGTTACAAATGACGGCGTTTTTCTCGATGGCTTCGAATACGGATTTATAGGCGGCGCTTCTTTTTGCACAGAGGATGAGGTGGTTTTTTCAGGGGATCTCACATTGTCGCCAAATGCTCAGCATATTATTGATTTTATTGCCAAATACAATAAAAAAATCGTATTTTTCCCCGGATACCCGCTTTGCGATATCGGCAGCCCCGCAGCAGTATACTGATTTAAAGTTCCTTGATACATTATCATTTGGAGAATATCAACATGGATGCAAAAAAACGTATGGACGAACTCGTTTCGCTCATAAACTATCACGCAAAAAAGTATTATACCGATGATGCCCCCGAAATATCGGATTATGAATACGATATGCTTAACCGCGAACTTATCGCGCTTGAAGAAAAATATCCTGAATTCCGATCTCCCCAGTCTCCCTCTCTGCGCGTGGGAGGCGCCATTCTGAAAGGCTTCAGCGAGGTCCGCCACGAAGTTCCGCTTGACAGTATGCAGGATGCTTTTTCTTTTGACGAAATACGTGATTTCGACAGAAGAGTCCGTCAGACGTGCTCCGACGCGGAATATGCGGTCGAGCTGAAAATTGACGGACTTTCGGTAGCGCTCGAATATATTGACGGAAAGTTCGTCAGAGGCGCAACAAGAGGCGACGGCGCAGTAGGTGAGGATATTACGGAAAACCTCAAGACTGTAAAGTCTATACCACTTACATTGTTTGAACCGTATCCCCACCGTATAATCGTCAGGGGCGAGGTTTATATGCCGAGAGCTTCTTTTGAAGCTCTGAACAGGGAACGTGAAGAAAACGGCGAAAACATGTTTGCAAATCCCAGAAATGCAGCCGCAGGCTCTCTGCGCCAGCTTGACAGCAGAGTGACCGCAAAGCGAAATCTTGATATTTTCGTGTTTAATCTGCAGCTTTCAGATGCTCAGATACCCGCAACGCATACAGAATCACTGGATTATATGAAATCGCTCGGTTTTCGTGTAAGTCCTTATTATAACAAGTATAGATCGATAGAAGACGTTATTGAAGAAATAAAACGCCTTGGCGAAAAGCGCGAAGGACTTGAATTTGATATTGACGGCGCTGTTGTGAAGGTAAATAACCTTACACAGCGAAAAACACTCGGCAGCACCGTTAAATTCCCGAGATGGCAGATCGCGTTCAAATATCCTCCGGAAAAAAAGGAAACTCTTCTTGAAGATATACAGATCAATGTAGGAAGAACCGGAGTTCTGACACCTCTTGCAATACTGAAGCCCGTTGCGGTCGCCGGCTCGGTCGTTTCTAAGGCAACACTTCACAATAAAGGTTTCATTGCTGAAAAAGATATAAGAATAGGGGATACGGTCGTTATTCAAAAAGCGGGTGATGTGATCCCCGCGATAGACGGCGTTGTTCTTTCAAAGCGCAAAAGCGACAGCGTCCCTTTCGAAATGCCGAAAAAATGCCCGGTGTGCGGCGAAGAAGTTGCTCAGGATGCCGACAGTCCTTTCGTTCGCTGCATAAATGCGGAATGTCCCGCTCAGCTGATGAGAAATATCGTGCATTTTGTTTCGAAAGATGCGATGGATATAGAAGGATTCGGAGTTCAGCAGATAGAAAGATTCATTTCGTGCGGTCTTATGTCGTCCGCTGCGGATATATATTCACTTGATTTTGATAAGATCAGAGAGATGGATAGATTCGGTGAGAAAAGCGTTGAAAATCTGAAAAATGCGATAGAAAAATCAAAATCAAACAATCTTGACAGACTTGTTTATGCTCTGGGAATACGTGAGGTCGGTTCAAAAGCGGCAAAACTGCTTTGCGAAAGGTTCAGAACGCTTGATGAACTTATTGCGGCAGACGAAGGCAGTCTGCTTTCCGTGGGTGAAATAGGTGAAATAACAACACGAAATATAATAGAATTTTTCAGAAATCCGAAAAATCTTGAGCTTATTTCAGATCTCAGAAAAGCAGGACTTAATTTCACATATGTTTCGGACCGCGTATCGGATATTTTTTCGGGCATGACATTCGTTCTTACAGGAACGCTGCCTTCATATACAAGGGACGAGGCTTCCGCGATAATAGAAAGGCTGGGCGGAAAAACAAGCTCCTCCGTTTCGAAAAAAACGGCTTATGTCCTTGCGGGAGAAGATGCGGGCAGCAAGCTTGAAAAAGCAAAACAGCTCGGAATAAAAATAATAGACGAATCTCAGTTCAGAGAAATGACGGGTGAAAATGATCCTATCTGACCGCAGCGGCTGTCATTGCAATATAATCACCCGCAGGAGAAGAAAATGATACTTACCGGTGTTGTTGACGCCATTATATTCAGAAATCCGGAAACGGGATATACCGTTCTCGAAATAGAAACAAAACAGGGCACTCAGACAGTTGTGGGTATTTTGCCGCCGATCGGCGAGGGCGAGCAGATAGAAGTTGAGGGCGACTATACAAATCACTCGGTATACGGTCGGGAGTTTGCCAACGAAACGTTCAGATCAAGCCTTACGGCAGATGAAACTTCGATCTTCAGATATCTGTCGTCAGGCATTATAAAAGGTGTCCGCGCGGTTACAGCTAAAAACTTCATAAACGCATTCGGTCCCGATACGCTTGACGTCCTCGAAAACGATCCCGAAAAAACGGCGACCGTAAAGGGCATGTCTCTTGACAGGGCAATACAAATATCCGAACAAATGAAATCGCTGACAGGCGTAAAATCCATTCTCATGGGACTTGCGGGTTTTGGCATTACGCCTTCCGATGCATTCGGAATATACAGGCAGTTCGGTGTTCACGCATACGAACTTGTCCGTCTTAATCCGTACAGACTTTGCGATATAAGCGGCTTCGGATTCGAAAAAGCGGATAAAATAGCAAAGAAAATGCAATACCCCGAAAACGACGTAAACCGTATTCGGGCAGGTGTGCTTTACGTTTTAAAACATAACCTTTACAATAACGGCCATACATTTCAGCCGCGTGAAAAGCTGATAGCTGCGGCGCAAAGCCTTCTTGATGTTTCTCCGGACGAAATAGATATAGTGATAGACCGTCTTGAAGAAGAAAAAGAAATTGTTACAGAGCACAGTATAGGCAATACAAACGGAGTATACTGGTTCCCGTCTTACAATGCTGAAAAAATAATAAGCGAAAGAGTATCTCTCGTTTCCAGATTCGAAAAAGAGTATCCGGGCAATTTTGAAAATGATATTTGCAAGGCTGAAACAGCGCTTGGCATTCAGTTTGCGGAAAATCAAAAAACTGCCGTAAAAAACAGCCTTTGCTACAGAATAATGGTCCTCACGGGCGGACCCGGAACCGGAAAAACAACCACTCTGAACGGTATAATATACAATTTTGAGCAAAAAGGCATTTCCTTTGCGCTCGCCGCTCCGACAGGCCGGGCTGCAAAGCGAATGACAGAGCTTACCGGCAAAGAGGCAAAAACGATACATCGTCTTCTTGAATACGGCGAGAAAGGAACATTTGCAAAAAACAGAGAAAACACATTGCAGTATGATGCGGTAATAATAGATGAAAGCTCAATGGTAGATCTGTTTCTTTTTTCCGCGCTCATACAGGCAATGAATATATCCGCAACGCTTATTCTTGTGGGCGACGCCAACCAGCTGCCTCCCGTGGGTCCGGGCTGTGTTTTCAAAGATATCATCGCTTCCGGCGCGGTTTCGGTCGTGGAACTGAACGAAATATTCCGTCAGTCGCGCGAAAGCATGATCGTTACGAATGCGCACGCGATAATCAACGGCAATATGCCTGAATGCAGAGATAAAAAACACGATTTCTTCTTTATTCCTTCGTCTACGCCTGAAGATCTTGCGATGACCGTTTCGGATCTTTATACATCAAGGCTTCCCCGCGCATACGGTTTTGATCCGATGACTGATATACAGATCATATGTCCTACAAAAAAAACTCTTTGCGGTACTGTTTCGCTCAACGCCATGCTCAAAGAGCTTGCAAATCCTCAGGAGGGGCGTAAAAATGAAATGTCTTTTCACGGCACCGTTTTTCGTGAAGGCGACAAGGTTATGCAAACAAGAAATAATTATGAAATAGTATACGAAAGCGATTACGGTATAGAGGATCAGGGCGTTTTTAACGGAGATATAGGTAAAATAGAGAAGATAACCGGCGACGGAGAATCAATGATCGTGCGTTTTGACGATAAAACAGTTACCTACTATGCGCAGGACCTTGAGGATATTGATCTTGCATACGCGATAACCGTGCATAAAAGTCAGGGCAGCGAATGGGACGCCGTCATACTTCCGCTGATGGACGGTTATGACGCTCTCTTTACGAGAAATCTTCTGTATACGGCTGTTACGAGGGCAAAAAAAATACTTGTCATCGTAGGTTCGTATGAAAGACTGAAAAAAATGGTTGAAAATCAGACATCCGATAAACGCTACTGCGGACTTAAATATATGATACTGAAAATGTTATGAGAAATATTATTTCTATTATAACGGATATGATACTTACAAGAAAATGCCCCGGATGCGGTGAGCCTGTGGATATATTCGGAGAAAGCAATATATGCGATTCATGCCGTCCGGGATTTAAAGATATATCGGACAAAATGTTTTATGTTGCCAATATTGAGTATCTTAAAGCCGTATATTCATTTTCCGGTCCTGTCAGGCACGGACTTCATCGTTTTAAATTCCGCGGAGACGGAGCTGCCGGAGCGTTTTTTGCTCAAAAAATCGCCGAGATGGTAAAAAAAGAAAAATACTTTGACGGGAACTGCGTAATTGTTCCGGTTCCGGGCAATATCGAAAAAACAGACAGAGAATATGTTCAGGCGGAATTTCTTGCAAAGCGTATTGCGAAAAAACTTCGTGCGGTGTATATCGGTGATGCGATAAGAAAGAAAAAATCTGTCATTTCCCAAACAAAATGCAGAACCTTGCAGGAAAGAAGGAAAAATGTCGAAAACGCATTTATCCTTAATAAAGGAGCAGCGGAAAAACTCGGAGGAAAAACCGTTATCCTTATAGACGATATTGCCACTACCGGTTCTACGCTTGCTTCCGCGGCAGGAACACTTAAAAAAGCCGGAGCGGGAAAGATATACGCTGCGTGCGCCGCAAGAACGCCTACAGGCAGAGAAAACGGAAAAAAGTATATAGTAAGATTTCCGCAGAATATGAAAACTGTTTATATTGTCCCTGCCGCAGAAGATCGGCAAAACATATAGCCGAATTTCTTTGAAATATGTATTTTCTGTTTTAATAATTATATATAATAATTTGAAAATTTTTAAATTTTATCTATTTACATTCTTTATTAAATGTTATATAATAAAAGAGATAAGTAAAAATATTGTTCCGTCAGGAGAAACAGATTTTATGATTACCGGTTTTGACAACGCAAAATACCTTAAAATGCAATCCGAGCATATAATGCAAAGAATAGGTGAGTTCGGAGGAAAGCTGTATCTTGAATTCGGCGGCAAGCTTTTTGACGATTATCATGCTTCGCGTGTCCTTCCCGGATTTGCGCCGGACAGTAAACTTCAGATGCTCAAAAAAATAGCCGACGATGTTGAAATAGTTATAAGCATCAGTGCCGGTGATATAGAAAACAATAAAGTCAGAAAAGATTACGGAATAACATACGAAACAGATGTTCTTCGTCTTATCGACGCATTTCGTGATGTCGGTCTCTTTGTAGGCAGCGTTGTTATAACCCAATGCGCGGGACAGCCTGCGGCGGAAAACTTCAAAAACAGACTTGAAACTCTCGGTCTTAAAGTTTACCGTCATTACCTCATTCCCGATTATCCTTTTAATGTAAAACGGATCGTCAGTGAAGAGGGATACGGTAAAAACGATTATATTGAAACTCAGCGACCGCTCGTTGTAATAACTGCTCCCGGACCGGGCAGCGGAAAAATGGCAACATGTCTTTCTCAGATATATCATGACCACCTTCGCGGAATAAAGGCAGGATACGCAAAATTCGAAACTTTTCCCGTTTGGAACATGCCTCTCAAGCATCCGGTCAATCTCGCGTATGAAGCCGCTACAGCAGACCTTAACGATGTTAATATGATCGACCCGTATCATCTTGAGGCATACGGCAAAACAACGGTAAACTATAACCGCGATGTTGAAATATTCCCTGTTCTCAATGCGATGTTCAAGAATATTTACGGCGAAAGTCCGTATAAATCTCCGACCGATATGGGCGTAAACATGGCGGGATACTGCATAACCGATGATGATGTTGTTTCCGCAGCGGCGCGACAGGAAATAATAAGACGCTATTATACCACACTTTGCGATCGTATAAACGGAAAGACCGACGATTCGACCGTTAAAAAAATAGAACTGCTCATGCAGCAGGCAGGCATAAGTGATGCCGACAGAAAATCCATTGCATGTGCGCTTGAAAGAGAAGCTCAGACAGGCGCTCCCGCCGTTGCGATCGAGCTTCCTGACGGACGCGTGGTATCCGGCAAAACTTCTCCGTTGCTTGGACCGTCTGCAGCAGCGCTTCTGAATGCGGTAAAGGCATTATGCTCGATGGAAAAGGAAAAGAAGCTTATTTCTCCCTCAGTCATAGAACCTATACAGAGGCTTAAAACGGATGTTCTGGGCAACCATAATCCGAGACTGCATTCAGACGAAGTTCTTATAGCGCTTTCAATTTCAGCCGCAACAGATCCCGATGCCGCGCGCGCGGCGGCTGCTCTGCCACTTCTTCGCGGCTGCGAAGCACACTCGACCGTAATTCTGACACAGGTCGATAATGATACATACAGAAAACTCGGTATCCGCCTTACATGTGCGCCGAAATATCAGACAAAAAAATTATATCATAAATAACAAAAGGATGTGACTGTCATGAAAAAAAGTATATTTGCCGCTGTTTTCAGCGCGCTGACAGTCGCGTTCGCTCTCGGCACTGTCGTTTTCCCCGGTGCCATAATGTTGTTCTCACTTATATCAACGGTCCTTTTCACGTTTGTAATAGTCTTTGCCGATACACCCGTTTCACGTATCGTATCGCAAAGCATTATAGCGATATTTTATGTCGTTTCAGTTATTGTTTTAAAGGACCCTGTTCCGGGACTGCTTTTGCTTGCAATGTTTTTCCCTGTCGGATGGGCGGTAGGCACTGCGTATCACATGAAAAGAAATCTTAATTCCGCCGGTGCGATGGCTGTTTTGTTCGGCGCGATTTTCCTTTTTGCAGTTTTTGCGGTATATGTGCTGTTTTCTTCTCCTCAAGGCACTTCGTTTGCAGATGCGGCGGAGGGAATTCGCGAAGCATTTACGTCCCAGGTCGAAAGCATATTGCAGACCGCAGTGGCCGCCCAGCCGGAACTGACGGATAATATGTATCTTTATTCCGTTTCATCGATCGCCTCCGCGATTTTTTCCTATATCCCTGCGGCATTGGCAATATGGTATCTTTTATGCTCCGCTGTGGCATTTGCGGTTTTGAGAAAAGCAGAAAAAGCTTCGGGAAACGATGTCTCCTTTATGGGCGAATTCAGCGATTTCAGGGTAAGCAGAACAGGCGCGGTATTCTATTTTCTCGCTTCGCTTATTTCCCTTTTGTCTATGGGTTCACCGGCTGGAACAGCCGCTCTCAACTTTACGGCTGTAATGTCGGTCGTGCTGTCGTTTGGCGGCATTGCGCTTATAGATTACATACTGGACTTCAAAAATATCTCTGATACAGTCAGACGAATAATCATTATAGCTTTGTTTGCGATCGCTGTTTTGCCGATCGGTTTTGCGTATCTTCTTTCACTGCTCGGACTTGTTGATTCATATCTCAATATCCGTGAAAAACTGCTGAATTCCGGTCATTGATAAAGGAGGTGTCCATATGAGCGGAAAATATATAATTACGTCCCTGTCATCACGTATAATATACATTGTTCTTGCCGTTTTTTCTGTTCTTTTCCGTATTTATCATCCCGGAACGCTGAGTTATATATTTATTCTCGTTTCCGTCCTTTATATTATCGGATTTGAAATATATGCGCGGATCACGAAGAAAAATGTTAAAAAAACACTGAAAAATACGGTTGCGGCAATGAATCTCAGAACCGTTAACAGGCTCGGAGCCTTTCCGCTTCCGGTAGTTATATGCGATGACGGCGGCGATATTCTCTGGTACAGCGAAAAATTCGTCGATTTTGCCGGCGAACCGTTTGTGGCAAAACTCAACAATGTTAAAACGCTTGACAGATTACTTCCTTCTTCGGACTTGTCGGAGCTTGCGATAGGAGAAAAGACCGCTTCGGTTTATGTTGATAAGGATGAGACTGACAACGGCACGATGTTTATTCTTTATTTCTTTGATAAAACCGATTATGCCGTTTTAAAACGCGAACAACAGCTTCTTAAACCTGTTGCCGCTTATCTTACAATAGATAATTACGACGAACTTTTCAGAAATATACGAGAGGGCGACAGCTCCGTCGCTGTTGCAACGATCGACGACGCCGTTATGCATTGGGCGGCTCAGGCGGACGGAATAATTAAAAAAACCGAAAAAAACAGATACTTTTTTATATTCGAAAACAGATTTATCAAACAGTTTACATCCGACCGCTTCGATATTCTTGATAAAGTAAGAGACCTCCCCATTATCAGCTCCATACCGCCAACTCTTTCCATAGGCGTCGGAGTATCGGGCGGATCTCTTTCGGAAAGCGAAGATTCCGCGCGTAAAGCCCTTGATATGGCTCTCAGCAGAGGCGGAGACCAGGCAGTCATTTCGACCGCAAACGGTTTTGAATTTTTCGGCGGTTATGCGAGAATAAACGATACCCGCACAAAAATTCGTTCACGTGTTTTGGCGTCGTCATTTGCCGAAGTTATCAAAAGTGTTGACAATGTTATAGTTATGGGCCATAAATATGCGGATATGGACAGCCTCGGCGCATGCGTAGGCGTGGCGTGCATAGCAATGTCCAAGCATAAAGATGCATATATAGTCCTTGACAACGCCACAAATCTTGCCGATACGCTTTATGACAGACTTCTTATGTCTGAACGTCACAAAAATCTTTTTATCTCAAAAGAGCAGGCGCTTATGACTGTTGGGCTCAACACTCTGCTTGTTATTGTTGATACCCACAGGGGCATGTATACCGAAATGCCCGAACTTCTTTCATACGCAGGCAAAACAGCCGTTATCGATCATCACAGAAAGGCTGCCGACTTTATTAAAGATACCGCGTTTTTCTTCCATGAGCCGTATGCGTCTTCGGCGTGTGAAATGATAACAGAGCTTATCCAGTATCTCGGAGACTGCAATCCGTCTCCCATAGAAGCTGAAGCTCTCCTTGCAGGCATTTACCTTGATACGAAGAACTTTTCAGTTCGCACGGGAACATGCACATTTGAGGCGGCGGCATTCCTTAAAACAATGGGCGCAAACACGGTAAATGTAAAGCTTATGTTCCAGACCGACATGGAAACATACAGAGACCGCGCGGAGATCATAAAAAATACGAAGATTTACAGGTCTATCTTTGCGATATCCGTTTTTGAGGCGCAATCGGAAGGAAATATAAAAATAGCCACGTCTCAGGCAGCAGACGAAATGCTGAATATTGAAGGCGTTCAGGCAACGTTTACGATATTCGAAACAAAAGATTATGCAAATATATCCTCCCGCTCGTTCGGCAACATCAACGTTCAGCTGATCATGGAAAAGCTCGGCGGCGGAGGACATCAGAGCATGGCGGGAACTCAGCTTAAAGGAGTAAACGCAAAAGAAGCATATATAAAACTCACAAATGCCATCGACGCTTTTCTTGAAGAGCAGGGCAGAATAGATATAAAATAACCCATAAGGAGGAAAGAGTTATGGAAGTAATTTTGCTTCAGGATGTTAAAACACTCGGTAAAAAAAATCAGATAGTCAAAGTCAGCGACGGATATGCGCGCAATTATCTTTTTCCGAAAAAACTTGCCGTTGAAGCTAACGCTGTAAACAAAAATGCGGTTGAAATCCACAATAAATCCGAAGAAAACAAGCGCAAAGCCGAAAAGGCAAGAGCGGAGGAAGACAAAAAGCTCCTTGAGGGCAAAGTGTTCACGGTAAAAGCAAAGGGCAGCAGCACAAAACTTTTCGGAGCAATAACATCGAAAGAAATTGCCGAAGCGATAGAAAAAGACAGCGGACTTGCCATAGACAAGAAGAAAATTACCGTAGCTAATATCAAAACATACGGCGAATATATCGCAGAAATAAAACTTTACCCTGAAACAGCGGCAAAAGTTACGGTTCATGTAGTGCCTGAAGAATAAAATGGAATTTAAAGATACCGATCAGAAAATGCCTTACAGCATTGAGGCCGAACAGGCGGTTCTGGGAGCAATACTTCTTGACCCGGAAAAAATATCCGCCGCGATCCAGAAACTTAAACCCGAAAGCTTTTATTTTAAAAAGCATGCGGAAATATTTGAAACGATGACGGAGATGTTTAACTTAACGATCCCCGTCGAAGGCATTCTTTTGCTCGAAAAGCTGAGAGAAAAAGGACATTTTGAAGATGAAGCAGATAAGGAATATCTTCTCAGACTTGCAGAATCATCTTCTCTTATCAACGATATCAATTATTATATAGATATCGTTTCAGATAAAGCATCCTTGCGCAAACTAATCGATGTTTGCAGCAACGTTACAACTCTCTGTTACGGCGGAGATGATGTTAAAGATGTACTCGATATAGCCGAACACAGTTTTTATGAAATAACGAACGGACGTCAGAACACAACTCTTTACAAGCTTGAGTCGGTAGTCAAGGGCGAACTCGAAAGATGGTCAGAACAAAAAAACGATACTACCGGCAAGTATGATCCTCTCAAACTCGAAATATCCGCGGTAGACACGTTTATAGGCGGCTTTAACAATTCCGACCTTGTTGTTATCGCGGGCCGTCCCGGTATCGGCAAAACATCTTTTGCGCTCAATGTTGCTTACAATATTGCAAACTCGTCAAATTACAATCCCAAGCGTTCCGTTGTTTTCTTCTCTCTTGAAATGTCAAAGGAACAGCTTGCGCACCGTATTATTTCAATGGAACGCCGCATAGACAGCTACGTTCTCAGAACCGGATCGCTTTCAGACGATCAGTGGTCGGATCTTTTTAAATTCTGGCATGATGACCTTCAGAACGTTCAGATGTTTTTCGACGATACGCCGTCTATCACCGTAGTGGAAATGAAAGCAAAGCTTCGCAGAATACCTAACCTCGGGCTGATAGTAGTAGACTATCTTCAGCTGATGAATTCCTCAAAGCGCATCGAAAACCGCGTGCTTGAAATTTCGGATATAACCCGTTCGCTTAAAATACTTGCAAAAGAATTCAACGTTCCCGTTATACTTCTTTCTCAGCTTTCAAGAAGCATAGAACAGCGTAAAGATGATAATAAAACGCCGCGTCTTTCAGACCTGCGTGATTCCGGATCAATAGAGCAGGACGCGGACGTGGTAATTTTTCTCAGCAGACCGGATTATTACGATAAAGAAACCGAACAGAAAAACATATGCGAGGTTATCGTTGAAAAGAACCGTCACGGTCAGACAGGTAAAGTGAAAATTTTCTGGGACGGCGCTCACACATCGTTCCATTCGCTTTCTTCAAGTGATACAAATGAGCAGTATTGACAGTCTTATTCGCGAAAATATCGAAAAAAACGGTCTTTTTTCAAATTGCAGCGGAGTTGTGCTTGCAGTTTCGGGCGGTTCTGATTCGATGACGCTCCTTGACTATTTTATCAGAGAAGTGAAAAACATCCCTTTTGCGGTAGCTCATGTCAATCACGGACTTCGGGAAGAATCCGGAGCGGAAGAGGAATTCGTAAAAAGCTACTGTGAAAACCATTCGGTAAAATGCGAAATATATAAAGCGGATATTCCGAACACAAAACCCGCGGGCGTAACGACTGAGGAATATTCCCGCACGGTAAGATATTCGTTTTTTGAAAAGACACGTAAAAGGTTCGGTTATTCTCATATTGCCACTGCCCACAACAAAAACGACGCTACAGAGTCTTTTTTTATGAATATAATCAGGGGCGCGGGCATAAAAGGCGCTGCGGGAATTCCCGTATTACGTTCTGACGGCGTTATACGACCGCTGCTTTTATGCGAGAAAAAAGATATTTTGCTCCACTGTGAAAAAAACGGTATTCCTTTTGTAACAGACAGAACCAATTTTGAAAATATCTGCACGCGAAACATCCTCCGCAATGATATCCTGCCGCGCCTTCGCGAAATAAATCCGAAACTTGACGAAGCGGTCTTTCGCATCACTGCGCTCGCAGAGGACGACGAAAAATATTTTGAAAAAATCATTGACGACGCGATATTGTCCTTCGGTAAAAATCGGCAGAAAAACGAAGTCCCGCTGAATTTTTTACGGAATGCGGAAAAACCGGTGATTTCAAGGCTTTTGAGACGCGTTTATTCTTCGCTCGGCGCCCGTTCGGACTTGACATTCAGGCAAACAAATGATATAATTTTTCTGCTTGAATCCGGGCATACATCAGACAGAGTGCTTATTTCGGACGGTTATTACGCAGTTCTTGATTATGAAAATCTGCGTTTTGCGAAAGCGGAAGAAATGTCCGCCAATAATATTTATCATCAGATTTCCGAGGGCGAAAACAGGTTTGACGGATATACCGTGACTCTGAAAAAAACATCGGTACGCAAAGAGAACGTCAGATCATGCTTTTGCGGCAATTTACCGCTTTATATAAGGTCGAGGAAAGCCGCAGACCGAATTCAGCTTTACGGCAGGCCCGAAAAACTGATAAAAGAACTTTTTATAGATGAAAAGATCCCCGCCTCCGTCCGTTCGTCAATGTTTATCGTTACGTCATCGGACGATCACCCTTTATGGCTGCGAGATTTCGGCGCTGATAAAACTGCATGGCCAGAAATCGGTTGCACGGCGTGGGAAATTATAATAAATGATAATACAGAGGACAGCAAGGGAGAATAATAATGAAAGATGTAAAAGTGTTTCTTTCGGAAAAAGAAATAAAAGACAAAGTAGCCGAACTGGGCAAACAGATATCAAACGATTACCGGGGGAAAGATAAAAATCTTCTCGTTATCGCCATTCTTAAAGGATCCGTTATATTTCTGAGCGATCTGATACGGAATATAGACGTTGATCTTTCGATCGATTTTATGGTTATTTCAAGCTACGGCAGATCCACAACATCAAAAGGCAACGTAAAGATAATAAAAGATCTTGATATAAATATCCACAGCTACGATCTTTTGATCGTTGAGGATATTCTTGACAGCGGATATACTCTTTCAAAACTGATCGAAATACTTAAAGTCCGCAATCCGAAATCTCTTAAAATATGCACGCTCCTTGATAAGCCCGACCGCAGAGTCGTTAATGTAGATCTTGATTACTGCGGTTTTACCGTTCCTGACGAGTTCATTGTCGGTTACGGGCTTGACTATGATGAAAAATACAGAAATTTACCGTATATAGGCATTCTTGAACCGTAAATTCCTTAGCAGGAGGACAAAATATTGAAAAATCTCAGAAGCATTGGCTTTTATGCCGCACTGATACTTGTATTGGTTTTGATCGTTTCATTGCTTTTCAGCGGCGGAAATGAAAAAAAGATAAAGTATTCGCAGGTCATCGACCAGTTTAAAAATCATCAGGTTTATTATTTCGAAATAAACGATGACGTTCTCGAAGTTCAGCTTGTTTCAGGTGAAAAATATAACTTTACGCTTTATTCGCCTATTCTGTTTATCGAAGACGTTCGTGAAGATGTTGAATCTGCAAGAGAAAGCGGTGTTCTCACAGGCTACGACCTTACGCCGCCTGCAGAAACACCTTTCTGGCTTGCGTTTCTGCCATATCTGATTTTCGGTATAGGTATACTGCTTGTCTGGTTCTTTATGATGAATCAGATGAACGGCGGAGCAAAAGCTATGTCGTTTGGCAGAGCGCGTCTGAAAACGAACGAAGGACAGAAAAAACGCATCACCTTTGCTGATGTTGCAGGCGCAGACGAAGAAAAAGAAGAACTAACCGAAGTAGTTGATTTTTTAAAGCAGCCCAAAAAATATACCGATATGGGTGCGCATATACCGCGAGGCATTCTTCTTGTCGGCCCTCCGGGTACAGGAAAAACATATCTCGCAAAAGCCGCATCCGGAGAGGCGGGCGTTCCGTTCTTCTCTATTTCGGGTTCCGACTTTGTCGAGCTTTACGTCGGCGTTGGCGCTTCGCGTGTGCGTGATACTTTTGAACAGGCAAAGAAAAATGCGCCATGTATAGTTTTTATTGACGAAATAGACGCAGTCGGCCGTCAGAGAGGCGCAGGTCTCGGCGGCGGACACGATGAAAGAGAACAGACACTTAACCAGCTGCTTGTTGAAATGGACGGCTTTGACGAAAACGAAGGCGTTATAGTTATGGCGGCTACAAACCGTCCGGATATCCTTGATAGCGCGCTTCTGCGTCCGGGTCGTTTTGACAGACAGATCGTGATCAATCTTCCCGATGTCAAGGCTCGTGAGGAAGTTCTCAAGATTCACGCTAAAAACAAACCGATAGGCGAAGACGTAAATCTTGCAACTATTGCAAAAACGACCGCAGGCTTTTCGCCGGCAGATCTTCAGAATATACTCAACGAGGGCGCGCTTCTTGCGGCAAGAAGAAAACACGAAAAAATACAGATGGCCGATATTGAAGATGCGATACTCAAAGTTGTTGTAGGTATAGAAAAGAAATCAAGAAAGATCACGGACAAAGAAAAACGCCTCACATCTTATCATGAAGGCGGTCATGCGATCATAAATAAGGTACTTGTTTCTCAGGGTCCCGTGCATCAGATATCGATCGTACCGAGAGGACTTGCAGGAGGGTTTACGCTTTCTTTGCCGCAGGAAGATAAAAACTATATGTCCAAAAACGAAATGTTTGAAGAAATAGTATCTCTTCTTGGCGGACGCGTTGCCGAATCGCTTTGTCTCGACGATATCTCTACCGGCGCTTCAAACGACATACAGCGTGCAACTTCCATTGCGAAGAAAATGGTTACAAAATACGGTATGTCAGATCTCGGTCCGATAGATTACGCAGGTCAGGACGAAGTTTTCATAGGCAGATCGTTCGGAACGCAGCCCAATTATTCCGAAGAGACAGCCGCAAGAATAGACAGAGAAGTTTCTGCTATTATCAACAGAGCATATCAGCTTGCAAAATCCATTCTTGAGCAAAACAGACATTACCTTGATAAAATTGCGGAAATTCTGATGGAAAAAGAAAAAATGTCTTCCGAAGAGTTCTATGCAATATTCGATCAGGCTCCGGCACCGGAAAACGCATAAAGGAATACATATCAAAAAAACCGACACCGTAAGGCGTCGGTTTTTCTGTTGTTCGTTTTTATTTAATCAGGTAATCATTGTAAAGATTGTCAAGAGTGCTTTGCATTTTTGATTCCATAGACTCCAGAGTTTCGGCAATCGACAGCGTGCCCTCAGTCATACGGACAAGCTTTGCTTCAAGATCACCTGCAAAGGATGAGTA
>JAEEGI010012275.1_pt1 | contig 18360 bp, 14 predicted proteins | sample 8958751 | NCBI WGS metagenome assembly JAEEGI01 (sample SAMN16246545, study PRJNA631951) | gut metagenome | biome: gut microbiome; feature: rumen; material: KS-attached | host: Bos | place: Iran: Karaj | collected 2018-10 | reverse complement strand
CAGCAGTACGCAAAGCGGCAGAATCGAAACTCACCCATGGCATCATCGACGTAAACGACCTCGTGAAGGAAATCAACGCCGAGAACAGTGCCAAAGTACAGCAGACTGTTCACGAGATAGAGATGCTGAAGGAGATTTACAATCTGAAATTCACTACCAACAATTAACTTTTCACTTTCGGATTTCACAAATATGACGGATATGAAGAAAACAATGACAATAGCAGCGATGCTGGCCTTGCTGGCAAGCTGTGGAAACAAAGAGAAAGGATATGATGCCACAGGTACCTTTGAAGCAACCGAGGTTACCGTTTCGGCAGAACAGAGCGGCACACTGTTGCGCTTCTCTCTGGAAGAAGGAGATAATATAGAAGCTGGCCACGAGGTGGGGGTGATAGACACCACACAAATATGGCTGAAGTTGCAACAGGCCGATGCCACGAAAGCCATCTATCAGAGTCAGAAACCTGATATGGAGAAACAGATTGCCGCCACGCGTCAGCAACTTCAAAAGGCCAAAACCGAGCAGCACCGCTATCAGGAACTGGTCAACGATGGTGCAGCCCCAAGAAAGATGCTCGACGACGCAACCAACCAAGTGAAGGTGCTTCAGCGTCAACTTGACGCGCAGATTTCAGCACTCAACACCAGCACGAAAACCCTCAACCAGCAGATGGCGGCGACCGACGTGCAGAAAAGCCAATTGCTTGACCAACTACACAAATGCCACATCGTCGCTCCACTATCGGGCACCGTGCTTGAAAAGTTTGTAGAACAAGGTGAGTTCGCCACTCCAGGCAAACCGCTCTTCAAGATGGGCGACATACAGAACATGTACATGAGGGCATATATCACTTCAGCCCAACTGCAAAAGGTGAAAGTGGGTCAGAAAGTAAAGATCTTTGCAGACTTTGGTGGTGGGCAGAAGAAGGAGTACGAGGGTACGGTAAGTTGGATTTCGAGCCGTTCAGAGTTTACACCCAAGACGATTCTTACAGATGATGAACGTGCCGACCTGGTGTATGCCGTCAAGGTGGCTGTCAGAAACGACGGTTTCGTGAAGATCGGCATGTACGGTGAAGTGGCTTTCGGCGTAGAGTGAAGCGTTTGGAACGTAGAAAAGAGCTTTCGCCATGTATGCTATAGAAGTGAACAACGTCAGCAAGCGCTACGGCCAGGTGCAGGCGCTGCACGATGTGTCGTTCAGCGTGGGCCGGGGCGAGGTGTTCGGCCTCATTGGCCCTGACGGCGCTGGCAAGACGTCGGTGTACCGCATCCTCTGTTCGCTGCTGCTGCCTGATGCCGGCACGGCGGCGGTGGACGGCTTCGACGTGGTGAAGCAGATGCGTCAGGTGCGCTGCCGTGTGGGGTATATGCCGGGTAAGTTCTCGCTCTATCAGGACCTGACCGTAGAGGAGAACCTGAAGTTCTTCGCCACCCTCTTCGGCACCACCGTCGAGGTGGGCTACGACTCCATCAAGGCCATCTATCAGCAGATTGAGCGGTTTAAGGATCGCAGGGCCGGGGCACTCTCCGGCGGCATGAAGCAGAAGCTGGCGCTGAGCTGCGCATTGGTGCACCAGCCGAGTGTGCTGCTGCTCGACGAGCCCACCACCGGCGTTGACCCCGTGAGCCGCAAGGAGCTGTGGGCGATGCTGCTGATGCTGAAGGAGCGCGGCATCACCATCGTGGCCTCGACGCCTTACCTCGACGAGGTGCGCTGCTGCGAGCGCGTGGCGTTTCTCGACCAGGGGCACATCCGCGGCATCGGTGCGCCGGACGTGATACTCGACGAGTTTAAGGCTGTCTTCAATCCACCGGGACTGAAAACCGCCGCTTCGTCAAACGATGAGCCGGCAGATGCCTCCACGGGAAATGCAGATGCAACCGTCATCGAGGTCTCCCATCTGGTGAAGGCCTTCGGCTCGTTCCATGCTGTCGACGATATCTCGTTCACAGTGAGGAAGGGCGAGATCTTCGGTTTCCTCGGGGCCAACGGTGCGGGCAAGACCACGGCGATGCACATGCTGACAGGACTGAACCAGCCGACGAGCGGCACGGGGCGCGTCTGCGGCTACGACATCCGCACGGACTATGAGCAGATAAAGAAGCACATAGGCTATATGTCGCAGAAGTTCTCGCTCTACGAGGACCTGACCGTCGCTGAGAACATCCGCCTCTTTGCCGGCATCTATGGCATGAAGAAGGAGGAGGTGAGAAGGAAAATGGACGAGGTGCTGCATCAGCTGAAGTTCGAGGAGCACAAGGACGACTTGGTGGGGTCGCTGCCGCTCGGATGGAAGCAGAAGCTGGCTTTCTCCGTCTCGATATTCCACGACCCGGGCGTGGTGTTCCTCGATGAGCCGACGGGCGGCGTCGACCCGGCCACGCGACGGCAGTTTTGGGAGCTGATCTACGATGCCGCACGCCGTGGCATCACCGTCTTCGTGACCACCCACTACATGGATGAGGCCGAATACTGCGACCGCATCTCCATCATGGTGGATGGCAAGATCAAGGCGATGGGCACACCCGAGGAACTGAAGCGGGAGTACCATCAGCCCGATATGGATCATGTGTTTACCTATCTGGCACGCCAGGCCAAACGTGGAGAGTGATAGAGCGTATGAACAGGCAGTTTCTCTCTTTTGTCATCAAGGAGTTCCGTCACATCCTGCGCGACAAGCGCACCATGCTGATACTCTTCGGCATGCCCGTCGTGCTGATGTTGCTCTTCGGCTTTGCCATCACGACAGACGTGAAGAATGTGCGGACGGTGGTGGTGACGTCGCAGATGCCGCCGCAGGCGCAGCAGGCCGTCGACCGCCTTGCGGCGTCGGAGTATTTCGTCATCACGCAAACGGTCAACACGCCGCAGGAGGCGGAGCGCCTCATCCGCAGCCAGAAGGCCGACATGGCGCTGGTGTTCGACAAGGCTCAGGGCGTGCAGCTGATAGTTGACGGCAGTGATCCTAATATGGCACAGCAGTGGACAGCCTACGCCCGGCAGACCATAGCGGCGAGCCATGACTCACCCATTCACACGGCACTCCTTTACAACCCTCAGATGAGGTCGGCCTACAACTTCGTGCCTGCCATCATGGGCATGCTGCTGATGCTCATCTGCGCCATGATGACGTCCATCAGCATTGTGCGCGAGAAGGAGCGCGGCACCATGGAGGTGCTGTTGGTGTCGCCTGTGCGGCCTTTGATGGTCATCGTGGCCAAGGCTGTGCCCTATCTCGTCCTCGCCTTTGTCATCCTCGTCACCATCCTCCTCATGGCGCGCTTCGTGCTGGAGGTGCCGCTACAGGGCTCGCTGTTCTGGATAGTGGCCGTCTCTACATTATATATATTATTGGCGCTCTCGCTGGGGCTGCTCATCTCAAACGTCGCACAGACGCAGCTCGTGGCGCTGCTGCTCTCGGCCATGGTGCTGCTCATGCCCGTGGTGATGCTCTCAGGCATGCTGTTTCCTGTAGAGTCGATGCCGCAGGTGCTGCAGTGGCTCTCGGCCGTCGTGCCACCGCGTTATTACATCCAGGCCATGCGCAAGCTGATGATCATGGGCGTGGGCATCGGCGATGTGGCTCAGGAGGTGGCTGTGCTGGCTGGCATGACGGCCGTCCTGCTGGCCATCGCACTGAAGAAGTTTAAGGTAAGACTGGAGTGATATGATACGTTATCTGATACAAAAGGAGTTTCTGCAGATACGCCGCAACGCGTTCCTGCCCCGCCTCATCCTCCTGTTTCCCGTCGTCATCATGTGCGTCATGCCGTGGGTGATGCAGATGGAGGTGAAGAATATCGTGGTGGAGGTGGTAGACATCGACCACACAGTAGCGTCGCAGCGGCTGGTGCAGCAGATAGCCGCCTCCCGCTACTTTATCTTTGGCGGCCAGAAGGCCACCTACGCCGAGGCGATGAAGGATGTGGAGAAGGGCCGTGCCGACGTGATTCTCGAGATTCGTGAGGGCAAGTATCTCATTGCTGCCAATGCCGTCAATGGCACCAAGGGCTCCATAGGCAGCGCCTATTTGACACAGATAGTCACAGCAAGCCAGACAACCCACAACCCACAACCCACATCTCTCAACTCTCAACCCTACACTCTCAACTCTCATCTCTCAACTCTAAACTCTCAACTCTCAACCCTCACCTTATACAACAAAGGCCAGAACTACAAGCTCTACATGATTCCCGCCCTCTTTGCCATTGTGATGATGCTGATGACGGGCTTCCTGCCTACGCTGAACATCGTGGGCGAGAAAGAGGCGGGCACCATCGAGCAAATCAACGTCACGCCCGTCTCGAAGTGGTCGTTCATCCTGGCCAAGCTCATCCCTTATTGGCTCATCGCCCTGTTTGTCATCACCGTCTGCCTCCTGCTCTCGTGGCTCATCTATGGCCTCACACCTGCCGGCCCTCTGTGGCTCATCTACGTGCTCGCCATGCTCTTGGCGCTGTTCTTCTCGGCTTTCGGCCTCATCGTGTCCAACTACTCCGACACCATGCAGCAGGCCATGTTCGTCATGTGGTTCTTTGTGGTCAGCATCATGCTGCTCTCGGGGCTCTTCACCCCCACGCGCTCTATGCCCGACTGGGCCTACATGACCACCTACATCAACCCCATGCATTACTTCATCGATGCCATCCGCACCGTCTTCATCCGAGGCGGAGGCCTGCAGCACGTGGCCCATCAGGTCATTGCCTTGCTTGCCATCGGCACGCTCATGGCCGTCTGGGCCGTTCATAGCTATAAGAAGAACAGCTGACGGCAGCCATGCTGTCCGAAAAACGAATCCCCAGGCCCACCGGTTGGGTGGTGCACGTATTCGTGCACACCTACCCAATGAAAAAAGCGGAAGAGCCTGTGTTTTCCCCTTGTTCTACAAATAATTCTTAATTCTTTTGCGGAAAATCTTAAAATCTTTGTTCACGTGCGTTTTTTTTCCTATTTTTGTGGGTTGAAAACACGAACAAACATGAAACTGCATAAGATTATACTTACAATAAGCCTCGTCCTGCTGCCTTTTGCGGCCTCTGCACAGAGCATCACACTGGGGTCGTGCACTACGAAGGACGGAGGAGAATACAACGGTGAGATGTCACAGGGCAAGCCCAACGGCAAGGGCAAGACAGTGTGGAAAAACGGTAACTGGTACGAGGGCGACTACGTGAAAGGGAAGCGCCAGGGTGAGGGCACCTACGTCTTCAGCGACGGTGAGCGCTATGAGGGCCAGTGGCTCGATGACCACCAGCACGGGCAGGGCACCTACTGGTTCCTCAATAACAACCGCTACGAGGGCCTGTGGTACACCGACTACCAGCATGGCCAGGGCGTGATGCACTACTACAACGGCGATGTCTATGATGGCATTTGGTATCAGGACAAGCGCCAGGGCAAGGGCCGCTATACCTTCGCCAGCGGTTCCTTTTATGAAGGCGAGTGGAAGGATGACATGAAAAACGGTCATGGGTTGTTCAGATGGAGCGATGGCTCCTCCTACGACGGTGAGTGGCTGGACAACAAGAAACACGGCAAAGGTACTTACAGATATGCCAGCGGCGACGTCTACGTGGGCCAATGGGCCGACGACCTGCAGGACGGTCGCGGCATCTACCGCTGTGAGAACGGCGATATCTACGAAGGCGACTACAAGAAAGGCGAGCGCACAGGCAGTGGCGTCATCACCTATGCCAACGGCGACAAGTACACGGGGCAGTTCCTCAACGGCGAGAAAAGCGGCGAGGGCACCGTCGTATGGGCCAATGGCAATACCTATGTGGGCCAGTGGAAGGCTGACGTGCCCAACGGCAAGGGAAAGCTGACCAACAGGCAGGGTGACATCCTGGAGGGCGTCTTCAAGAACGGCTTGCCCAACGGTGAGTGCATCGGCCACCGTGTCGACGGCTCAAAGTTCAAGGCAGAGTTCAAGGAGGGTGTGCGCAACGGCAAGGCCATCGAGGAAGACAAGGACGGTCTGCGCTTCGAAGGCTATTACGTCAACGGCCACCGTGACGGCCAGTTCGTAGAGAAAGACCGCAACGGCAACATCACCGCCCAAGGCACCTACGTCAACGGCCGCCGCCAGCTGCATTAAGTCCTCAAAAAATCCTCTATAGTCCTCTCCAGTCCTCTAAAATCCTCTCCAATCCTCTAAAATCCTCTCCAGTCCTCTCCAGTCCTCTCAAAAAACCTCTTAAAAAAATAACTATGATTATCGACACTTTAGACAACCTCGCAAAGTACGAGGCCGTGAACCCGCTCTTCAAAGACGTGGCGGAGTTCATCGAGAACAACAATCTCAGCAAGCTCGAGCCTGGCAAGTATCCCATCAAGGACAAAGACCTCTTTGTCAACATCGCCGTGGCCAAAGGCAAGGCTCCCGATGAGGCCGTCATCGAGACTCATCGCAGGATGATAGACATACAGATTCCCCTCGATGCCCCTGAGACCTACGGCTACACGCCGCTCTGCGACCTGCCCGAGGCTGAATACAATGCCGAGAAGGACATCACGAAGTATCCCGACCTCATGGCAGAGAGCTTCGTCGACTGTCAGCCCGGCATGTTCGCCATCTTCTTCCCCCAGGACGGCCACGCCCCCTGCATCTCCATGGCCCCAGAAATCAAAAAAGCCATCTTCAAGGTAAAGGCATAGGCCTCCTCTAAAATCCTCTAAAATCCTCTCCAGTCCTCAAAAATCCTCTTCAGTCCTCTTCAGTCCTCTCCAGTCCTCTAAAATCCTCTATAGTCCTCTCAATTCCTCTCAAAAAAAATCACCATTATGCCAAGAACAAAAAAGCAACCCATAACCGAGGCCCCCAAGCACATCGGCCTCGTACAGAATGACAGCTGGCTGGAGCCCTTCGAAGAAGCCATCCGCGGACGCCACGACCACGCCCTGTGGAAGCTCAACCAGCTGACGAAGAACGGCAAACAGAAGCTCACCGACTTCGCATCGGGACATTTGTATTTCGGTCTGCACAAGCTGGGGCGCGGATGGGTGTTTCGCGAGTGGGCTCCCAACGCCACCGACATCTACCTCATCGGCGACTTCAACGACTGGAAGGAAGACGAGCACTACCGTTGCAAGCGTATCGAGGGCACCGGCAACTGGGAGCTGAAGCTGCGCGAGAAAGACCTGAAGCACGGACAGCTCTATAAGATGAAGGTGAAATGGAACGGAGGCGAAGGCGAGCGCATACCTGCCTGGTGCCGCCGCGTGGTGCAAGACGACGAGACGAAGATATTCTCGGCACAGGTGTGGAACCCAACGGTGCCCTACGTATGGAAGAAGGTCGGATTCCGCCCCAAGAAGAACCCGCTGCTCATCTACGAATGCCATGTGGGCATGAGCCAGGACGCCGAGAAGGTGGGCACCTACACCGAGTTCAAGGACAACGTGCTGCCCCGCGTGGCCAAGGACGGCTACAACGCCATACAGGTGATGGCCATACAAGAGCACCCCTACTACGGCTCCTTCGGCTATCATGTGTCAAGCTTCTTCGCACCCAGCAGCCGCTTCGGCACCCCCGAGGAGCTGAAGGCACTCATCGACGAGGCACACCGCCTGGGCATCAGCGTCATCATGGACATCGTGCACTCGCACGCCGTGAAGAACGAGGTGGAGGGACTGGGCAACCTCGCTGGCGACCCCAACCAGTTCTTCTATCCCGGCGAGCGCCACGAGCATCCCGCCTGGGACTCACTCTGCTTCGACTATGGCAAGGACGAGGTGCTCCACTTCCTGCTCTCCAATTGCCGCTACTGGCTCGGCGAGTTCCACTTCGACGGCTTCCGCTTCGACGGCGTCACCTCCATGCTCTACTACAGCCACGGACTGGGCGAGGCCTTCGGAGGCTACGGCGACTATTTCAACGGCCATGAGGACGACAACGCCATCTGCTACCTCACACTGGCCAACCTGCTGATACACGAGGAGAACCCCGACGCCATCACCATCGCCGAGGAGGTGAGCGGCATGCCCGGACTCGCCGCCAAGTTCGAGGATGGTGGCTTCGGCTTCGACTACCGCATGGCCATGAACATCCCCGACTACTGGATAAAGACCATCAAAGAGCAGAGCGACGAGAACTGGAAGCCCAGCAGCATCTTCTGGGAGGTGAAAAACCGCCGACCCGACGAGAAGACCATCAGCTATTGCGAGAGCCACGACCAGGCACTCGTGGGCGACAAGACCATCATCTTCCGACTCATCGACGCCGACATGTACTGGCATTTCGCCAAGAAAGACGTCAACGGCGTGGCTGAGCGAGGCATCGCCCTCCACAAGATGATACGCCTCGTCACCTGCGCGGCCATCAACGGCGGCTACCTCAACTTCATGGGCAACGAGTTCGGACATCCCGAATGGATTGACTTCCCACGCGAGGGCAACGGATGGAGCCATAAGTATGCCCGCCGTCAATGGAATCTGGTGGACAACACCGACCTGTGCTATCACTGGCTGGGCGACTTCGACCGCGAGATGCTTCGAGTCATCAAGAGCGTGCGCAATTTCCAGAACAAGCCCGTGGTGGAAATCTGGCACAACGACGGCGACCAGGTGCTCGCCTTCATGCGCGGCGACCTGCTCTTCGTGTTCAATTTCTCCCCCACCCAATCGTTCACCGACTACGGCTTCCTCGTGCCCACCGGCAGCTACGACGTGGTGCTCAACACCGACGCCAAGGAGTTTGGAGGCTTCGGCTTTGCCGACGACTCGGTGACTCACTTCACCAACTTCGACCCGCTCTACGTGAAAGACCACAAGGAGTGGCTCAAGCTCTACATCCCCGCCCGCTCGGCCGTGGTGCTGAAGAAGAACTAACTCCGCGTCGCCCCTTCTGTCGCATGCCGCCGTGCGCTGGCCTTTTCGCCGGCGAAGCCTATAGCAAGCAGAATGACGATAATTACGGCCCCCCTTTCCCTCGCGTAATAAACAGGAAAGCCCCCCGTAATTATCGTCTTTTTTTGATGTCACCCCTCGTGTTCATCCCTATTCATGTCCCTCATGGTTAATTTCGCTTAAATGTTTGCAAGTTCAACGGGTTTTTTGTACCTTTGCAAGCAAAAAGGAAAATGGCCAAAACGCAACAGCGGCCATTTAAATGGCCTCTACGGCGATTGAGCCAAAAAAGAAAGGATTCAAAACAACAATGGACCAGACGTTTGACAACGACAGGATTTTGAAAATCAACATCGAGGAGGAGATGAAAAGCTCGTACATCGACTACTCGATGTCGGTGATTGTGGCACGAGCCCTGCCCGACGTGCGCGACGGCTTCAAGCCCGTGCACCGGCGCATCCTCTATGGCATGATGGGTATCAACAATGTGAGCACTCAACCTTATAAGAAATGCGCGCGCGTAGTGGGCGAGGTGCTGGGTAAGTACCACCCCCACGGCGATTCATCGGTTTACGGGGCGCTGGTGCGCATGGGACAGGAATGGAACATGCGCTACACTCTCGTGGACGGACAAGGAAACTTCGGAAGCATCGACGGCGACTCACCAGCTGCCATGCGATACACCGAGTGCCGACTATCGAAGATGGGCGAACACATCATGGACGACCTGGAAAAGGACACCGTGGACATGGAGCCCAACTTCGACGACTCGCTGAAAGAGCCCAGCGTGATGCCCACGAAGGTGCCCAACCTGCTGGTGAACGGAGGAAACGGCATCGCTGTGGGAATGGCCACCAACATGCCCACCCACAACCTGCGAGAGGTCATCGACGGATGCTGCGCCTACATCGACAATCCTGACATCGACACCGACGGTCTGATGCAATACATCCCTGGCCCCGACTTCCCAACAGGAGCCTACATCTACGGCCTGCAGGGGGTGCGCGACGCCTATGAGACGGGGCGCGGACGCATTGTGATGCGCGCCAAGGCCGAGATAGAGGCTGGCGAGACGCACGACAAGATTGTGGTGACAGAGATTCCTTACGGAGTGAACAAGGCCGACCTGGTGGCCTACATAGCCGAGCTGGCCAACCTGCACAAGGTGGAGGGCATTGCCAACGTGAACGACGAGAGCGGACGCCAGGGCATGCGCATCGTGGTGGATTGCAAACGCGATTCTAACGCCAAGGTCATCCTGAACAAACTATTTAAGATGACGGCCCTACAAGCCTCGTTCTCAGTGAACAACATCGCGCTGGTGCCCATCCCTGGCACCCACGGCAAGCTGAGGCCCAAGTTGCTGAACCTGAAGGATTGTATTCGCTACTTCATAGAGCACCGCCACGAGGTGACCATACGCCGCACACGCTACGACCTAAAGAAGGCACAGGAGCGTGCACACATACTCGAAGGACTCATCATCGCCGTGAACAACATCGACGAGGTGGTGCACATCATACGCAACTCGAAGACGCCTACCGACGCACAACGCAACCTGGAGGCCCGCTTCGACCTGGACGAGCCACAATCGAAGGCCATCGTCGACATGCGACTGGCACAGCTCACCGGACTGCGCGTTGACCAGCTGCACCAGGAATACGACGACCTGATGAAGCTCATTGCCGACCTGCAGGAGATACTCGACAACCCCGAGCGTTGCAAGGAGGTGATGAAGCAAGACCTGCTGGAGGTGAAGGAGAAATATGGCGACGAGCGCAAGACGCAAATCATACCCTACGACCATGAGTTCAATGCCGAGGACTTCTACCCCGACGACCCTGTGGTCATCACCATCAGCCACATGGGATACATCAAGCGCACACCGCTCAACGACTTCCGGGCACAGGGGCGTGGCGGCATGGGAAGCAAGGGTGCACGGCATCGCGACAACGACTTCACCGAGTATATCTATCCCGCCACGATGCACAACACGCTGCTCTTCTTCACCAAGAAGGGGCGCTGCTACTGGCAGAAGTGCTACGAGATTCCCGAAGGCGACAAGAACTCGAAAGGACGTGCCGTGCAAAACATGCTCAACATCGAGCCCGACGACGCCATCAACGCCGTGCTGCGCATCAAGAAGTTCGACGACACCGAGTTCGTCAACTCCCACTATGTGGTCTTCGCCACCAAGCAGGGCGTCGTGAAGAAGACGTGTCTGGAAGCCTACTCACGGCCACGCGCCAATGGCGTCAACGCCATCAACATCAACGAGGGCGACGAGGTGGTGAGCGTGAGGCTGACCAATGGCAAGAACGAACTCATCCTGGCCAACCGGAACGGGCGTGCCGTGCGCTTCAACGAAGACCAAGTGCGAGCCATGGGACGCACGGCAACGGGCGTCATCGGAATGAGACTCGACGAAGGCGACGACGAGGTGGTGGGCATGGTGTGCGTGAACGACCCGCAGACGGAAACCATCATGGTGGTCTCGGAGAACGGATATGGCAAGCGCTCAGACATCGAGGACTATCGCAAGACCAACCGAGGGGCCATGGGAGTGAAGACGCTCGCCATCACCGAGAAGACAGGACGCCTGGTGGCCATCAAGGTGGTGACTGACGAGAACGACCTGATGATCATCAACAAGAGTGGAATACTCTTGCGACTCAACGTCAGCGAAGTGCGCGTCATGGGGCGTGCCACTCAGGGCGTCAGACTCATCAACCTCACCAAGAAGAACGATGTCATCGCCAGCGTGTGCAAGGTTCAAAAAGCCACCGAGGAGGAACTGGCCGAGGAAGCCGAGCAGATGAGCGACATTGACGACAATGCATCGGCGGAAGAAATCATCGACGACAATGCATCGGTGGAAGAAATCATCGACGACAACGAACAATAACAAATCATCAATTCTAATAACCCAAACAGTATGAAAAAGATCTTAACCGTGGCCTTGATGGCAGTAGCTGCCACCACCGCCTTTGCCCAGGACAACCTGGTGAAAGAAGCAAAGAGCCTCTTCTCGTCGGGCAAGCTCGAAGAAGCTGCCGCAAAGCTGACACCGGCTCTGAGTTCGGCCGAGACAAAAGACAAGGCCGCTGCATGGAACCTGATGAACGACATCAAGTACAAGATTTATAACGAGGAGTTCTCAAAGTTTGCCATGAAGCAGGCCTTCAACACAGAGCGCATGGTCAATGCACTCGTGGAGGGATTCAAGGCTGCCGAGGAGTGCGAGAAGTACGATTCACAACCCAACGAGAAGGGAAAGGTGAAGATTCGTTTCCGCAAGACCAATGCCGACCGCTATGCCAACGACCGCCAGTGGCTCTACAATGGAGGTGTGCTGCAGTATCAAGACAAGAACATGGACGGAGCCATCAAGGCTTGGGGAGCCTATATCGAGAGCGCCAAGTCGCCACTCTTCCAGGAGAAGGTGCTGCCACAAGACACGCTGCTGGCCGACGCCACTTACAACACAGCTCTGCTGGCCTATCAGCAAAAGGACTATCCCACAGCAAGGAAGTTTGCCGACATGGCCACAAAGTTCCCCGACAAGGAGGACGACGCCCTGAACATGAAGCTCTTCATACAGAAAGAGACTGCCACCACCAAGGCCGACTCGCTGGAGTATCTGGCCGAGCTCAAGCGCCTGCACGCCGCCAAGCCCGACAAGGAGCAGTTCTTCAACCTGTTGCAAGAGTACTACACACGTGCCAACGACTCCGAGGCCCTGAAGGCTTGGGCTGCCGAGGAGACCAAGGTCAACGCCAACAACAAGATGGCTTGGGCGCTGCTGGGCGAGGCTGAGATGAACGCCGAGAATTGGGACCCCGCCATCGAGGCTTTCAAGAAGTCGGCCGAAATCGACCCCAACTGGATTCCCGTGGTGTTCAACACCGGCATCTGCCTCAACTCAAAGGCCATCGCCCTGCAGGACCAGCTGATGGACAAGAAGACCATGAACATCAGCAACGCCAACCTGGAGAAGGTGAAGGAAGTGCTGCGCCAGGCTCTCGTCTACTTGGAGAAGACGCGTACCCTCGACCCCAACCAGGAGACCACCCACTGGGCTTATCCCCTCTATCGTATCTACTACTCGCTGGGCGACAAGGCTAAGATGGCCGAACTCGAAGCTGTCGACCCCTCGCTGAAGAACCTCTAAGCAAAAGCCAAACGAACTTGAAGCACATTGCGCTTTTATTACTGCTTCTGGTGACTCCTTCGTGCCTGACCCTGGCTCAAAAGAAAGAGCTGGGTCAGGCTCGAACTTATCTTCTTCCCCGAAACAAGAAATACACGCAGGCCGAGCAACTGATGACCAATTTGCTCAAGGACTCGGCCAACCGCAACAACAAACACATCTATCAGGTGCTGCTCGAATCGGTGAAAGGTCAGTACGACCAGGCCAACGAGCGTATGTACCTGAAACAGAAGCAGGACACGGCGGCCTTCTTCAACCTCATCAGGCGAATGTACACCATCGCCGAGACCCTCGACAGTCTCGACCAGCGCCCCAACAAGCGGGGAAAGCTGAAGCCTGAATACCGGCAACGCTACGCCACCATGCTTCACGGCTACCGCTCGAACCTTTTCAGCGGCGGCACCTTCTTCATCAGAAAAAACAAATGGAAAGAGGCATTTGATTTTATGCACACCTACATCGATTGTGCACGCCAGCCTCTTTTCACCGCATACAACTACACCACCACCGACAAGCGACTGCCCGAAGCGGCCTATTGGGCCACCTACAGCGGCTACAAGCTCAACGACCCTGCCATCACACTACAGCACAGCCAGTTGGCACAGGACGACTCGTTGCACACGCAGTATGCGCTACAGTTCATCGCCGAAGCGTTGAAATGGCAGGGCGACGAGGGCAGCTATGTGGCCACCCTCGAACAGGGTTTCCACCGCTTTCCCCTCTTCAGCTATTTCTTCCCTCGCCTCATCGACATCTACATCCAACGCCAGCAATACGAGAAAGCACTCCAGTTGGCCGACGAGGCCCTACAGCAATGCGACACCTGCCAGCTGTTCCTCTTTGCCAAGTCATCGGCCCTGCTCCGCCTGCAGCGATGGGAGGAGAGCGTCGCTTTCAGCGAACAGCTCATCCACCATCATGAGTCTATGCCAGAGCCTTACTTCAATGCTGCTTCGGCCTACCTGAGCATGGCCGAAAAGCTCGACGCACAGGAGGACAAGGAGCAACAGCGCACATACTACCAGAAGGCGCGAACCTACATGGAATACTACCGCAAACTGATGCCCAACGAGAAGGGAAAATGGGCCCCCGTGCTCTATCGCATTTACCTCAACCTGAACTTGGGACGACAGTTCGACGAAATAGACAAATTGTTGAAAGAATGAAAAGAATAGTCATTGTGGCGGGAGCCCGACCCAACTTCGTGAAGGTGGCTCCGCTGATACGTGCCATCGAGAAGCGACCTGATGCCAGCTATCAGCTGATATATGCCGGCCGTGCCGACGACCCCACCCTTGAGCCTTCGCTCTTCGACGACCTGCAGATGCCCCACCCCACCCATTTCCTGGGCGTCGACAGCACCAGCCTGAACGAGATTACCAGCCGCGTCATGGCTCAGTTCGACGCCTTTCTCGACCAAGAGCCTGCCGATGTGGTCATCGTCGTCGACGACCTCGCCTCCACTATGGCCGCCGCCATCGTCACCAAGAAGCGGGGCCTGAAGCTGGCACACCTCGTGGCAGGCACACGTTCCTTCGACATGCAGATGCCCAAGGAGGTGAACCGCCTCGTCATCGACGCACTCAGCGACTATCTCTTCACGGCTGGGGTGCGAAGCAACAGCGTGGCCACACGCGAACAGGCCGAAGGCTCCAACACCTACATGGTGGGCAACATCCTGCTCGACACCCTGCGATTCAACCTCTCGCGCTTCAGCAAACCATCTTTCGATGTCAGCGCTCACGAATATATCTTGTTCACGCTCAACCGTAAAGCTTTGCTGGCCGACGAGGACAAGCTGGCCCAGCTGCTGACGGCCATAGCCCAGGGAGCCAACGGCACACCCGTCATTGCCCCACTGCGAGGGCGGGCAGCGACCGTGGTGGCTCAGTTGGCTATCAGCCTGAACGTCCCCATCGTGTGCCAACCGCCTCAGCCCTATCTGCAGTTCGGATGGCTTGTCGCCAACGCCAAGGGTATCATCACCGACAGCGGCAATGTGGCCGAGGAAGCCACCTTCAACAGCGTGCCGTGCATCACTCTCAACAGTTATACTGAGCATCAGGAAACAGTCACCATAGGCTCCAACGTGTTGGTGGGTGAAGACCCTCAGCGGCTGGAAGAAGAGACCCGCAAGATGGCAGAAGGCAACTGGAAGAAGTGTGCCCTACCCGACCGATGGGATGGGCGCACCGCCGAGCGCATTGTGCAAATCATCGTGAACGACTGACGACATGGTGTAAAAGAAGACAAGGCGAAGGCACCCCCAAAAACCCGTTTCGAACAAGCGAAAACAAACACGAGATTAGATATTGCGAAAACAACCACAGATATGAAGCAACCACTCCGATTACTCTTTGTGATGGCGACGATGCTCCTTGCCCTCGCCACCGCCCAAGCACAGTCAGTGAAAACCCATAAGGTGAAGAAAGGCGAGACCATCTACGGCATCGCCCACAGCAATGGCATCACCGAGGCCCAGCTGCGCAGTGCCAACCCCGGCATGGAGAGCCCCGACTATATACTGAAGAAAGGCGACAAAATCATCATCCCTTTGTCGCAAGCTGCTCCGCAGGAGCAAGCCATCAGCGGTGACGACGTGCGTGGCCGAGCCATACGCATGGCCGTGATGCTCCCCCTGCACGACGTGAACGGCGACGGGCGCCGCATGGTGGAATACTACCGCGGACTCCTCATGGCCTGTGACAGCCTGAAGCACGAAGGCATTTCGGTCGACATCCACGCTTGGAACACCCCCGACGATGCCGACATTGCCCCCACGCTGGCCAAGGCCGAAGCTGTGCACCCCGACATCATCTTCGGTCCGCTCTACTCCAAGCAGATGGAACAGCTGTCGAACTTCTGCCGCAAGCAGGGCACCATGATGGTGATTCCCTTCTCCATCAATGCGCCGCAGATAGCCTCCAACAGCCACATCTTCCAAGTGTACCAAGCCCCTGACGGGCAGAACGAGTCGACGGCACGGCGATTTGCAGAGTGGTTCAACAGCTACAACCCCATCATCGTTGACTGCGACGACCCCAACAGCACCAAGGGGGCGTTCACCAATGCGCTCCGACAGCAGCTTAGTGCCCACAACATGCGTTTCAGCCTCACCAGCTTGCAGTCGGCCAGCAATCTTTTCGCCAGCGCATTCAGCACACAGCGCCCCAACATCGTGGTGCTCAACTCGGCACGCGCCGAAGACATGAAAGTGCTCTTTGTGAAACTGAAAGACCTCACGGCTGCCAATCCCGGCGTCATGGTGTCGGTATTTGGCTTCACGGAGTGGCTGCCCCTCATCGACAGTCAGCAAAGCAATTTCCACAAATACGATGTCTATCTGCCCACCCCAGCTTATCCAGGCATGTCGCCAGCCCTCTCGCTCAACCTGACGGCCAAATACCGCAGCAACTTCAAGCGCGACATGATTGCCTTCACGCCACCATTGGCACTTACGGGCTTCGACCACGCGCTGTTCTTCCTGCGTGGACTCCATAAGTATGGCGCCAGCTTCGACGGTGCCGCCAGCCGCTTTGGCTACCAGCCCGTGCAGACACCGCTGAAGTTTGAGCACCTGCCTGGCGGTGGCTACCAGAACAGGGGCTTCATGTTTGTGCATTTCAAGCCCAACGGGCAGATTGAGACTATCAACTATTGATAAGTGAAAAGTGATAAGTTAATGAATTTACAGGTGCGTCATAAGTCGTTGGTCGTGAGAGTGGTTTTGGCGCTTCTCACTTCTCACTTCTCACTTCTCACTCTTCACGCCCAGGTGGGTGAGCACCGCAGCGAGCTGGCCGTGGGTGTGAACGGAGGCTTAGTGATGAGCAGCGTCGGCTTTGTGCCAAAGGTGCCGCAAGCCATGCACCAAGGACTCACGGGAGGCCTCAGTTTTCGTTACACCTCCGAGAAATATTTCAACAGTATCTGCGCCATCGTGGCCGAGCTGAACTATGCCCGCATGGGATGGAAGGAGGACATCCTCACGCCCGACGATGCCCCAGTGATTAACGCGGTGACGGGACTGCCCGAGGAGTATCAGCGCCACATGAGCTATGTGCAGGTGCCCGTCTTCGCCCGCTTGGGATGGGGACGTGAGCGCCGTGGGGTGCAGTTCTTCTTCCAGGCAGGGCCACAGTTTGGCACCTTCCTCAGCGAGAGCACGAGCATGAACTTCAACTGGGACGACCGCACCCCCGTCTACACCGATGGTTCAGGGCGCACCAGCAGCGTGGTGGCACAAGACACGATGGCTGTGGAGCACAAGATTGACTATGGCATAGCTGCAGGCATGGGCCTCGAGCTGTCGTTGCCCCGCCTGGGCCACTTCTTGCTCGAAGGGCGCTACTATTATGGCTTGGGCGACATCTATGGCAACTCCAAGCGCGACTATTTTGCACGCTCCAATTTTTCCACCATCACCATCAAGCTCACCTTCCTCTTCGACATCGCTCGAACACGCAATCCCAAAATCAAATAATCGTCAATCACTCGTGGAGAAAGTCATACTGGGCATCGACCCCGGAACCAACATCATGGGCTATGGCGTGCTGCGCATCAGTAGCCAGCAGGCGGGCACCCGTCGCGTGGGGCAGCAGGCACAGATGGTGTCTATGGGCATCATCGACCTGAGAAAGTTCGACGATGGATACCTGAAGCTGGGCCATATTTTTGAGCGCGTTACTGGCATCATCCAGTCGTACTTGCCCGACGAGCTGGCCATTGAAGCACCCTTCTTTGGAAAGAACGTGCAGTCGATGCTGAAGCTGGGGCGTGCACAGGGGGTGGCCATTGCTGCCGCCATACATCGCAGCGTGCCCATACACGAATATGCACCCATGAAAATCAAGATGGCGCTCACAGGCAATGGCAATGCGTCGAAAGAGCAGGTGGCGGGGATGTTGCAACGGTTGCTGAAGATTCCCGACGATGACATGGGGCGATTCATGGATGCCACCGATGCCCTGGCCGCTGCCTATTGCCACTATCTGCAGATGGGTAGGCCCGACAGCGATGCACCCCACTACAAGGGATGGAAGGATTTCCTGAACAAAAACAAAGAGAAGCTATGGACACCGCAAAAGCCCACCAAGGACGACAAGGACACCTGACCGTGATTAGCGGACTGAATGCCAGTGGCAAGACGCAAATGGCCCAGCAGCTACAACGCCAGATGGACGGCACACGAGTGCGCTATGTGGCTTTCTGCGACACCTATGGCACTGCCACCGACCGTAGCTACTACCTACAGCAGCGTTGGAACCAGCATGACATCGAGCAGGAGACACCCACCG
>JAEEGI010012271.1_pt1 | contig 18361 bp, 13 predicted proteins | sample 8958751 | NCBI WGS metagenome assembly JAEEGI01 (sample SAMN16246545, study PRJNA631951) | gut metagenome | biome: gut microbiome; feature: rumen; material: KS-attached | host: Bos | place: Iran: Karaj | collected 2018-10 | reverse complement strand
GACGGGGCGGAAGGTGCCCGGTCCGACATGGAGCGTGATTTTGGCGATTTCGACGCCGCTCTTCTCCAGGTCGTCCAGCATTTGGCGGTTGAAATGGAGTCCGGCGGTCGGCGCGGCGACCGCGCCCGTGCGTTCGGCGTAGACGGTCTGGTAGCGTTCGGCATCCTCCCGCGCCGTTGCGGCGTTGGGAATCGCGCGCGAAATGTAGGGGGGGAGGGGAGTCTCGCCGCAGAGGTCGAGGATGTCCTGGAGGTCGCCGGCGAATTCGAGCCGCACGATGACGGCGCCGTCGGTGCGCTCCGAGCGACGCAGAAACTCAGCCTTGAGACGGCCGTCGCCGAACGAGGCGACGTTTCCCGCGTGGAAGGGGCGTCCGCTGCCGGAGAGGGCCTCCCAGCAGTTGTCCTCGGAGAGGGGTTCGAGAAGAAGCAGCTCGACGCGCCCGCCGGTGTCGGTCCACTGTCCCTTCAGGCGCGCCGGGAAGACGCGGGTGTCGTTGAGGACGAGGAGGTCGCCGGGGCGGAGGTATTCGGGCAAATCGGAAAAGATCCGGTGTTCGCGGGCGCCTGTCGCGCGGTCGAGGACGAGCATTCGCGCCGCCTCGCGGACGGCGGGCGGGTGCTGCGCGATCAGCTCGCGCGGCAGTTCGTAGTCATAGTCGCTTGTGAGCATGAGGAGGTAATTATACCCCCACCGCGTTTGGCGGCGAGACGCCGAACGCGGTGCATTGAGGCGTTTGATTGGTCCTTAGGCCTAGCTCTTCTTGAAGGCGCTGGCGAGGCCGCCGAGAAGCGAGGCCGCCTGCTGGCCCTTGCCGAGGGCGGAGACGGCGTTCACGAGTTTCGACTGGTTGTCGGCCGAGAGCTTCTCCCAGCATTCCTTTGCAGCGGGAACCATTTCCGCGACATTGATGATCTTGGAGACGTCGATGTTGCCAATGCCCAGATTGGCGACCTTGCCCTTGATGTAGCTGATCAGCGCGTCATTCGCGAGAGAAAGAATGTCCATGTGCAGTTCCTGAGTTGGTGAGTTAAGAGTTGAGAGTTTAGCGTTGTCGGCGTTTAACGAATAAACGAACAAACGGTTGAACGCCGCAACGGTCGGATGTGCGGCTTAAAGCCGCACATCCCATCCGTTGCGGTTGGCCGGACGCTTGAGCCAGAGCGGATCGCCCGTGCCGTTGGCGAAGTCGTTCTTCTTCGGATCCCAGTCGAAGCTGACGTCATAGACGTAGCTGATGTTGCAGAGGAGGCAGAGGATCGAGGCACGTGCGCCCGTCTCGGCCGGGGAGATCGTCGGCTTGCGGGTCTTGCAGCACTCGACGAAGTTGCCGGTCTGCTGGAGCGACTTGTAGAGCTGCACCGGGGCTGTGTCGAGCTTGTAGTACTTCTCGATTGCGTCGAGCGCCTCGCCGAGGCCCGCGCCGGCCTGGATGTTGGTGCTGGAGCCCCATTCCCTGCCGAAGAAGGCGCCGACGACCTTCATCTTCGTGAAGGTGTTGTCCGCGAGCTGCTTGCGGATTTCGTCGGTCGGCTTCACGCCGCGTCCGCGCCAGACGGCGATTTTGCCGCGGTTGACGGCGACGATGCCCTTGGTCCCGTAGAAGACCGTGCCCCAGGTCGAGAAGGGCTTGTGGTTGATGACGGTGCCGTCCGCGAAGACGAAGTGCATGTCCTGCTGGCGGCGGCAGCCGTGGATAGGGTTCTTCGAGTGCGGGGCGTCGGAGCGGACAACCTTGACAGGTCCGGACTTGTCGAGGTCGAGGCCCCACTGCGCGATATCAAGGTGGTGCGCGCCCCAGTCGCCGTTGTAGCCAGAGCCGAAGTAGTCGTCGAAGCGCCAGAACATCGGGTAGAAATTGTTGACGCCGCGCGGCGCGCACTGGTCGGAGTAGGGGGTCCAGGGTGCCGGGCCGAGCCACATGTCCCAGTCGACGTCAGGGTTCGGCGCGCCCTCGGCGGCCGCGTTGTTGATGTCGGAGAAGAAGCGGTGAGGCTGCGACGGGCCGCCGAGGAGAGGGGCGTCCGTGCCCTGGCCGTAGTTGCAGTCGACGTACTTGACGTCGCCGATGAGGCCGTTGCGGACGACCATGCAGGCGGTGCGGAACTCGCGGCGGGAACGCTGCCAGGAACCTGTCTGGAAGACGCGCTTGTACTTCTTCTGCGCGGCCATGACGATGCGGGCCTCCTCAATGCTGTAGGTGAGGGGCTTTTCGCAGTAGACGTCCTTGCCGGCCTTCATCGCCTCGACGGCCATGTAGGCGTGCCAGTGGTCCGGGGCCACGATCACGACCATGTTGATGGCCTTGTCCTTGAGCACCTTGCGGAAGTCGGCCTCGGCCTTGCAGATGCCGGCGTAGGCCTTCTTTTCCTCGTCCTTCGCGTATGCGTCGTTGACGCGTTTGGCGGCGTCGTCGCGGCGGACGCGGTCGCAGTCGCACATCGTGCGGACGACGACGGGAAGCTTGAGGAACTGCGGGAGGAGCATCTCGCGCGTCTGGATGCCGCAGCCTATGAAGGCGAGGCCGGGGAGGGCCGCCTTGGCAGGTGCTGTTTTCTTGGTGCTGGTGGGACTCATTCTCTGTTCTCCATGTTGGGAGCCGGTTGTCCGGCTCGGTGTAAAGGCAATGGCGCACAACCGTGAATTCGGCGGCGTCAATATAAGGTTATCAAAAACGCAGCCTTTCGGCAATACTCTTCGTCAATGTGGTAAACTATTTTCGTTTTCGAAACCCGCAACGGACATTTTCCACCATGAACTCACTGCTTCTCGCAACGCAAATCCTCGTCGGAATCACCGGCTACGGCGACAGCCCGGAATTCGCCGAGGTCGTCACCAACGACGAATGCAACCTCTACGTACAGTGGTCGCGCGCCTCGAACCTCCTGCCCGAGACCTCGAACATCATGACGAACGGACTCTTCGACCAGGCGAAGGCGAAGGGCATTCACGTGATGACCATCTACGGCAAGCAGGACGGCCCGACCACTAAGAAGCTCCGCGAGACGTGGGGCGACCTCTACCTCGGCAACAACATCGGCGAGTACGCCGGCTTCCTGTACCAGGACGAGAAGAGCTACTTCAAGTCATGGCCGAAGTGCGTCGATCTAAAAGAGGCCCACGACTGGCTTGTCGGCTCGATGCTCGCAGGGCCGAAGAAGGGACAGCTGTCGCGACCGGAGGACCAGCGCGAACCGATTCTCTTCTCAACGAGCGGTTCACCGCTCGCATGTTACGAGCTTGAGGCCGGAATGGACATCATCTGCAACGAGATGTACGCCGTCGGCTGCGGCGACCTTGCCTACGCCGCCTCCGAGGCGCGAGGCGCGATGCGCCGTTACAACCGGCCCTGCTGGACTGCCTGGCTCGCCCACGAGTGGCAAACCTGCTGGTACAAACTGCCCTATCGCGTCCCCCAGAAGCAGGACTCGCTTGAAATCGGCCTTAAGCAGCTCTGGCTTGCAGGTGCCCAGATGCTTGTGCTCGAATCCGGTTCGGGCGGCACCCAGGCCGAGGCCTACACGCCGCCCGACGGCGACTGCCCGAAGGACACAAAGACGACGAAACAGGGCTACGACGGCGACATTCCCAGGGCCTACCGCAAGACGATGAAGAATTTCTACGAATGGACGAAGGCCCATCCGCGCGCGCAGGGCCAGCCCATCGTCGACGCCGCGCTTCTACTCGGCAACTACGACGGCTACGTTGGCATGACATATCCTATTTTCGCCACATTCGGCCAGCACCACCTTGCCGTGAGCAACGCCAACTGGAAGTGCGCCGCGCCGGAATACACCTGGGAGGCCGTTATGGAGTTGTTCTTCCCGCACCCGGCCGACGCCCTCGCGCCTTTTGTCAACGCCTGGATTGGCGGAACGCCCTTGGGGCAGGTCGACGTCATGAACGTCGATGACAACCTTGCGGCCTCGCAGCTCGCCCGCTACAAGGTCGCGGCCTTTGGCGGCTGGAACACCATGACGCCAAAGATAGCCGAGACGCTTCGACAATACGTTGCGGACGGCGGCCAACTCGCGCTGATGGTTCCCCAGCTTTCATCGCGCATTGACCGCGAGTACGCGAACTACACCGAAAAGGACATCGTCCAGGCCGTGCCAGGCGTAACAGTGAAGGGGCCGGCCATGGTTGAGGCTGTTTTCCCCGTGCGGATAGACGACATACCCGACATCACGAACACCGTGCGCATAGCGGAAGTGGAACTCGCGGACGGCGTTGTCGTGGAGAAGAAGCTCGAAGGCAGGCCCTACTTCGTGCGGGCGCCTCATGGCAAAGGCAACTTCTGGCTGATGCTCGACTGGGACTTCCCCGCGAAGGAGCGTTCCTGCGCCGATACGCCGTATCCTCCAAATCCGAGGTTGGATCTTTGGCTCCGCATGATTGGTCGGCTCTTTCTTGGCACTCCGCGCGCGGTCAAGATGATAGACGGTCCGGACGCCAAGTACGTCAACTGGGCGACCTACCCGGACGGCACCACCTACTATCTCAACACCGACTGCGTCAAGAGCCGCACAATATACGTTGACGGCAAACCCATGACCCTGGCGCCAAAGGAGATGAAGCAGCTGAAGAGCAACGGCGCGGCAGCGACTGGAACACCGAAATCAACGCCATGATAAAGATAGTCGAGCATCCTTCACCGAACTTCGACGAGCGGAAGTTGCCCATCTCGATGATCGTCATCCACTATACCGAGACGGAAAACTGCGAACACGCCCTGCGCATATTGAGCGACCCGAATTCAGCAAAGAGGGTCAGCTCCCATTGGCTCATCGACCGTGACGGCACCGCCTACCGTCTCGTCGACGAGTCGAAGCGCGCCTGGCACGCCGGCAAAAGCTTCTGGGACGGCATCTATGATTGCAATTCCGCTTCCATCGGCATCGAACTCGTGAACAATGGCAAGGAGGCATATCCCGAGCCTCAGATATCCGCCCTCGTCGAGCTTTGCGCCGGAATAAAAAGCCGCCACGCCATCCGCCACATCGTCGGCCATTCCGACATCGCCCCCGACCGCAAGCGCGACCCCGGCCCGCTCTTCCCGTGGGGTGTGCTCGATGGAACAACAACCGTGGTTCCACCCCGAACCCCGGTTGTTAGTCCCGCCGAGGGGGTGCGGGGGATTTTCCCCGATTGTTGTTCGGTGCAAGCATGAAGCTGCAATTCGACAAGAGCGGAAGGCGCTTCTTTTTCCTAACGTTTTGCGTGAGGGGGCGAAGCGCCGTCCTTTCGCGCATAGTGCGGAAGCCAGACCATGACGGCAAGCCGAGCTACGGGGTGGAGCTTCTCCCTGCTGGGGAGGCCATAGCGGCATTGTGGCGCGGCATACACAAACGCTGGCCCTTCTTGACGGCGAGCAACTACATTGTAATGCCCGACCATGTGCATTTGCTTTTGATCGCCGATTACAGTCGTGCACCAGATTTCGACATCCTAGACTGGTTCCAGCACTTCAGGCGTGAGGGCGAGGACGCGGTTTCACCGATTATAGGCGTAAAGCCATCTTTGGTCTGGGAGGACCATTTCTGGTTACTGCTCGTAAACGCGGGCAAGCCACTTGCCGCCGTACGCAAGTATATCAAGATGAACCCGGCAAGGAAGATGTGGAAGCTACTTCATCCAGATCGCTTCGTACGGCATGGTGGCTTGCGGCATGCCGTGCTTGATCCCGCGCATTCATGGACGGCAATTGGCGACTTGACACTTCTTGCCTCGCCATTCATGTTTCCAGTGCGGTTAACGCGCAAGATGACCGTCGAGCAGCATCTGCCGGAAATTGAGCGTATGGTCAATCAGGCAAGCCGAGGGATGATACCGGTATGCGGTTTCCTCTCGCCTGGTGAGAAGGAACTTGAGCGTAGACTGCGGCAGGAGCCGTATGCCCGCTGGATCAAGACAGTTGCCCATGGTCTTCCACCTCGCTTTGATCCAACGGTCGAGGATTCGCGGTATTTGGCCGATGGCCAACAGCTGATACTGAGCTCTTTTTCGACCGATGTGCCAATCTTCCCTATCAACTACGAAAACTGCCACCTAATGAACGACCGCAACGAGGAGCTTTGCCGAAGGGCGACAGGGCTTGCTGAAGAATAGAAACAACAATCGGGGTTGCACCCCGTACCCCGCCTGCTCCACAAGCAGGGAATTGGCTCCACAAGCAGGGGGTTCGGGGGCACCCCCGATTGTTGTCCAAATCCTGACCATGCCGCTCAAATATTGCGCATATCAAGGTTCAAAATCGCCCGATTCCGGGCCGTTTTGCCTTTGGCACGGAGGTTGCGTATGGAAAAATGATATGAAAAACGAAATAACCAGTTACATTCCTCTCGACGTCCAGTCGTCGTATTCCATCGGCAAATCAATCTGCACGATTCAGAAGCTCGTCCGCAAGGCGCGGGAGATGGGATTGCCCGCCATCGCGCTCACGGATGACGGCTTCATGTTCGGGGCGAAGGAGTTTTACAACCAATGCCGGTATCGTGGCGGCGCGTATGGCGATCTCCCAACAATCAAGCCCATCATCGGCCTGTCACTTCGCGTTTTCGGCGACGGCGCGTTCCGCACACTCAGGCTTCTCGCAAAGGATGCCTCTGGCTACCACAACCTCGTCCGCATCGCCTCAGGCGGGGCTGTCTTTGAGAAGCCTGCCGAGCATTCGGTGGATTTCCAGACTGTCGAGAAATGGCACGGGGGGCTGATTTGCCTTACGGCCGAGACGGACGCCACTTTCGTCGAGCGATGCCTTTCCCTTTTCGGTGAGGATTTCGCCTTTGAGGCGACAAGCGACGACTGCGATTTCTCCGCTTGTCCGTCCGTGACGGTTTGCGCCGCGAATCCCGTCCGCCAGCTGGAAGCGGGCGATGCGGAGGCGCTTGACATTTGGCGGGTAATCTGTTCGGGACGCACGATCTGGGAGCTTGCTCCTCTTTCCGACACTGCACCACGGCACCTGATGTCGCCCGACGAGATGGCTGCTCGGTTCATAAACCATCCCGAGTGGATTGAGAACACGGCGAGACTGGCCGAACGCATCGGGGCATACGCCTTGGACGCCGCAGGTCCGCAGATTCCTGCGTTTCCAGTGCCAGACGACTTCGCGGGACGCATTGAATATCTTCGCCACCTCGCCTTTGAAGGCGCGAAGACGCGTTGGGGCGATCCGCTGCCAGAGGAAGTCTTGGAGCGGCTTGAGTATGAGCTGTCCGTAATAGCCTCACGCAGGCGGTTGGATGTGGTCTCATACCTCCTCATTGTCCGCGACTACGTCGAGGCGGCGCGGAGCATGGGCGTGTCTGTTGGTCCCGGACGCGGGCTCGTCGGCGGCAGCGCTGTGGCCTACGCCCTAGGCATTACGGGGGTGGATCCCCTGAAGCATAACCTCCTGTTTGAGCGTTTTCTCAATCCAGACAAGGACAACCTACCGGACATCGACATCGATTTCGACGAGGAGGGCGTGGCGAAAGTCAAAAACTACCTGGTCGGGAAATATGGCGAGGACCACGTTGCGCGCATCGCGACTTTCACTGTCGAATCACCACGAACGGGCATAAGGGATGTCGCCAATGCGCTTGCCTTTTGCGTGACCCAGGGTGAAGCCCTTGCGGCGTTGGCGCCGGTCTATCCGTGGCGTCAGACATTTCAAAGCGCTCTAAGGGATTCCGAGGAACTTCGAGGTGTCTACGAAAGCGGGAAGGGGCTCGAATGCCGGATTCTCCACCTCGCCGAAAAACTGTGCGGATGCGTGAGGTCCGTTGGTGTCCACGCATGTGGCGTGGTTATTTCGCCACGGAAGCTAACGGACATCCTGCCCGTGATGGAAGTGGACGGAATGGCCGTGAGGCATGTCACGCAATATGCCGCCAATCCTGTCGAAGATGTTGGTCTTGTCAAGTTCGACCTCCTCGGCCTGAAGACGCTCTCAGATCAGAAGCGGTGTCTGGAGCTCATTGAGGCCAGGACGGGCGAGACGATTGAACTTTCTGCAATCCCCGAGGACGACGAACAGGCCCTTTCCGTCTTCGCGCGCGGCGACACGGAGGGGATATTCCAGTTTGAATCGGATGGCATCAGGGAAGTCTTGCGCCAACTGAAGCCAACGCATTTCGCGGACATTGTCGCCCTATACGTGCTATATCGCCCCGGCGTCATGGAGTACCTGCCGCCGTTCATCCGGCGGAAGAACGGCGAGGAGTCGCCGACCTGCGACCATCCGCTCATGGAGAGCATCCTTGAGGAAACATACGGCATGGCGATCTACCAGGAGCAGATCATGCAGTTGGCGCAAAAGATGGCCGGACTCGCGCGTGGGGAAAGCGACACGCTTCGCAAGGCGCTGGGCAAAAAGGAGCCACAATTGATTGACGAATTCCGAGAGAAGTTCATCAAGGGCTGCCTGGCCAACCCGAATTTCAGGATTGGCGAATGGGAGGACGCGGACGCAGCGAAGGCACTTGCCGGGGGAATCTTCCGTGAGTGGGAGAAGTTCTCGCTCTACGCCTTCAACAAGTCCCACGCGACATGCTACGCTCTCATCGCCTATCGGTCGGCCTATCTCAAGGCGCATTGGCCGGAGGAGTTCGCGATGGCACTGCGCAATAATTGCGCACTTCGCCCATAATTTGATAGAATGCTCCTGTACAATTTCAGGAGTGCGACATGGCACGGCAAAGGACATTGATTCTTACTGGATTTGGATACGCCGAATACGCCTTCGCCGCCGCTGCGGCGATGAGGGCGGTCGGCGGGGATTCCGAATGCAACGGCATAAGCCGAAGGAGGCTGCCGGAATTTCTGGCTGAAGAGGCAGCCGCGCGGACAGCGCCCAAATGGAAGGAAATCTACCTTCTTGGCGTTTCGCTCACGGGCGACACGGTGACGCTTGCCGATGCGCTTGCCAAGCTGAAGGCAAAGGGCGTCAAGGTCGTCTGGATATCTGCCATTCCCATCCACGACGACGTTGCGGAGGCAGTTGGCGACGCCCTCGAGGTCTTCTACCAGGAAGGTTCGCTTCTCGAAGCCGTGGGCGAAGCCTTCAATACGGACGTCTCCCAGTTCCAGGCCTTGCTGGCGAACGCAAAGCGCGTACCTGTCCAGATGCGCCCCTACTTCGACCTTATCGCCGCCGCGGAGTTCCACTACAGGAACTATCAGGACACAACCATCTACTCGACCGCCATACGCTACATGGCGAACGGCGTCCACCCGGAAGCCTGGGAGCAGAAGATCAAGGACGCGGTACGGCATTACGACCGCTACGGCAGCCGCGAACTGCTCGGCAAAAGCGCGGCGATCAGGACGCTGCAGAGCCGCATAAACCGCGTCGCCGTACACGAGTATGCCCGTGTCCTCATTCTCGGTGAAAGTGGCACCGGCAAGGAGACCGTCGCCCAGCAGATCCACACGAAGAGCCCGCGAAGGAACATGCCCTTTGTCGCCTTCAACTGCGCCAGCATCAGCAGGGAGCTCCTGGAAGACCGCTTCTTCGGCCATGAGAAAGGGGCCTTCACTGGGGCCTCCGAAAGAACGGACGGGCTCTTTCTCATGGCGGACGGCGGAACGCTCTTCCTTGACGAGATAGGCGAGATGTCGGCCGATGTTCAGGCATTGCTGCTGCGCGTCCTGGAAGGTGGACGCTTCATGCGCGTCGGCGGCAGGGAGGAGTTGAAATGCGATGTACGGCTCGTCACGGCGACGAACCGCGACCTGCCGTCGCTTGTCCGCGACGGCAAGTTCCGCTCCGACCTCTACCAGCGACTCAACGTCGTCCAGCTGCGGACGCCATCCCTGCGCGAACACAAGGAGGACATCCCCGTCATCGCAAACGCCTGGTGGCGCAAGTACCACGGCGGGCGTGTGCTAAACGGGGAGCAGATCGCCGCTCTGATGGACTACGACTACCCGGGCAACGTCCGCGAACTCATCAACATACTCGACCGGGCGACCGCGCTGGAGGAGGATGACTTCAACCTCCTCATGCGCGAACACAAGGAGATGAATGCCGCGCTTTCCCCAATGCAAAATGCGCAATGCGCGATGAACAATGGGTCGGCGGGGGTGGTCGCGGCAAAGCGCGACCCTTCCGCGGAGGAGACGCCAGACAAGCTCGAAACGGCCATCCGACTCCACGTCCGCAACGTCTACGACAAGTGCGGCCACAACCTCACACGCGCCGCCGAGGCGCTCGACATCAGCCGCAACACGGTGCGGAAATACATTTAGAGGCATGTCATGAACTGCGCCTGCCATAAACTCCAAATCATCGCGGTAATCTGCGCCTGCGCGCTTGCCGCCAGTTGCTCCACCGACATCGACTGGGCCAAGGCGAAGGAGATACGCCCAGGAGTAAGCTATGTCAAACGCGAGCTGAGCGAGCCGCGGCTTATGAAGGCCTTCCTTATCCGCGTCGACCTCCAGACGCCCGGAATCAAGTTTACGGGCACGGGGCGCGACCCGCAGTGGGGTGAACAGATGCCGGACGTGACTAACCGCGTCTACCTCATCCGTACTCGCCGGCAGCGGACGCGCGACTTCATGCTCGAGCAGCGCCGCCCGGTGGCGGAGGGCGGCAAGGGGCGCGATCTCGTCGTCGCCGTCAACACGGAGCCGTGGGGACCGTGGGAGGAACCATTCACGCATCGCTACGCCAATCCATACAGTCCGCTCATCTCCGACGGCGAGGTCGTCTCAGCATCCGGGACGGGCGGCCGCGCGGTTTTCGTCGTATACACAAACGGCGTCGCGGACATCACCTGCAACATAACTTCAAACCAGACGCCGCAGATATGGTGCGCCCACTCCGGCTTCGGCATCATCATGCGCGACGGCGAGGACATTTCCAAGAAGCCAGGCGGCTCACTTGCGCCGCGCACTGCCTTCGGCCTTTCAAAGGACCGGCGCTGGCTCTATCTTCTGGCGGTCGACGGCCGCCAGCCGGACTACAGTCTCGGCGCCGACATGCACGATCTCGTCGCCATACTCAAGGGGGCGGGCGCTTGGGACGCGATGAACATGGACGGCGGCGGCTCCACAACCCTTGTCTACTGGGATGACGTCGCAGGCAAACCAGTCGTCTGCAACCAGCAGACAACCTCGGGCTACACGCGTCCCGTCGGTGCCAACATGGGGATATACTTCGAATAGCGCGACTGCCGAGTAAATCGGGTCGACGTCATCGTACCGCGACAGCCTTTTCCCGTGCACCTGCGCGAAGAGGGCCGCTAGGCGTTTTGTTCGGGGGCCGTGCCGATCCACTCGCGGATGTTCGCGGGGAGGTGCTCGATGGCCTTGACTGTGACTTCCTCTTCGCCGTTTACGGTGGGGATTGCGGCCTTTTCGCCAACCTTCTTGCCGGCGAGGAGGGTCGCGAGCTTGGAGCGGTTGGGGAGGATGCCCAGTTCCTCGTCGCTGTCCCATTCGCCGAGAATGGAGTAGGCGAGTTCGGAGCCGTCGGCACGTGTCAGGACGACATGCACGCCTGTTCCAACGGCGGAGAAGTCCGTCTCGTCGTCCGCGAAGTAGGAGCCGCGCATCATCTGCAGGTCGGCGTCCATCTCCTCGCGGCGGGTGAGGAGCACGCGCTGCGTGTCCTTCGCCGACTGGTACTCGAAGTTCTCGCGCAAGTCGCCGAGGCCGCGGGCGTAGGCGATGTCCTCGCGGTTCTTCGGGATTTCGACGTCGACGAGGTGGCGGAAGTCCGCCTGGCGCTTCTGGAGCGAGCGCCACGAGGTGAAGTGCTGTACGGGCTGTTCCTTCTTGCCTTCGCGGGCCGCGCGCTTCTTGTCGGCCAGCGCGGGGTCGATTCTGACCATGGTGTCCGTGAGCTTCTTGAGGAGCGCGGGTTCGAATACGCCCGTGCTGCCGCTGATGCGGTAGAAGATGGCCTCGCGCTGGAGCGGGTTGAGCCCTGAGAATGCGGCCTCGAACCACTTGGGATCCGCATAGAAGCCGTGGAGCAGGTGTCTCATGCGCAGACCCTCGCCCGAGAGGGTGGTGTCTTCGGTGATGGCGATGGCATGCTCCATGAGTTCGTAGAATGCGGGGAGACCCCAGTCCTTGAGCTCGTCCCACGAGCGGATTGTCCAGACGAGCAGCGGGGCTGGAACCGAAGTGGAGGCGAGAAGCCTGCGGCACGTGTCCTGGACCGCCTTGAGATATTCGGGCGAGGCCCTGAGGACGTCCAGCGTCTTGCAGGTGAGGTTGAAGCTCATGTCGGGGAGCTTGTCAAGCAGCTTGCCGACGGTTTCGGGGCGGGAATCGAGGATGAATCGGATCATTTCCTCTGATTCGCGGGCCGAGAGCTTGTCGCCGGCCTCCATGAAGCGATCGTCGTCCATGAGCTTCTCGATGAGTTCCTCGCGCGGCGTCTCGATGTCGAGGCGCTGGGCCATGAGGATGAGGCGTGTGAACATGGGCGGCGGGCAGAGGAACGCGCCGTCAATCGCGAAGTTGAGGCGGTCCGTAAGGATTTTCCGGCTCGCGTCGGAAATCTTCGGCGCGCTGTTCTTCGCGGCCTCGTAGGCGGAAATCATCTCGAAGAGCTTCGGGATGTTGCGTTCCGGGCCGAGTTCGTCCGTGAACCAGTCCCCATCGTATGTCAATTCGGTTTCGCGGATGGTGATCGGATCGGAGCGCTTGACGGGGATCTGGATGTACTTGTCCTTTTTCAGGGCCGTGCGGGCGCCTTCCCAGAAGGGCTTCCAGTTTTTGGCGGGGACGATGCCGTACTCGTTGAGGAGGTTCTGCAGGCGGAGAATGGTCGAAGGTCCGAAGCTCTGGATTGCCATCTTCACGATTTCGCCGGGTGCCTTTTCGACCTTTTCCCGCATTGCTTCCGGCTCAGTGTGGAAGCGCGCGAGCAGATGGTCTGCCGCGACGGGCTTCAGCGTTTCGGCTGCGTACTCAAGCGACATCGCATGGTTCTTCTTGGCCGTGAAGTCAAGTATTACGCGCTTGTAGAAGTCGTCCAGGCGCTTGACAATGCCGAATCCCCACGTCTTGTCGAAGAAGAAGGTCCCAGGCTTGAGAGACAGGAGAAGATCGAGGCGGCGGAACGATTCAGTGGGCTTGATCTTTCCAAACTTGACGCTTTCCACGCATGCCAGAAGGTGGCGGTCCTTCGTGGTGTTGCGGAGGAGTCCGGGGACGACCGTGCCGAATGCCGGTGTGTCACCGTTCCAGATGGCCTGGCGGGAAAGGAGGCTGGCCAAGCCGTTGAAATCAGCAGTTTCAGTCAGCGCGGCGCTTAGGGCCTTTGTCAGATTCTCGATTTTGCCTTTGCGGGGTTGACTGTGCAACGCGTCCAGGCAGGTAAGCGCCTCCTCAATGGGTATGGGGCGCTTGTTGATGATTTCAGCCAGTTCTTCTTCCAGGGCCTTGGGATCCAAAGTCACTTCATCGCTCATGGTTAACGTCCTTCCGCCGCTCCCCAGCAACCAATGCTGAAAAGCGGTTAATTCAATAGTCAACTAGTATAGCAAAAAGCCGGGGATTAATCAACCACCAAGGCAAACGGCGGATTTGGCACATCCGGACCTTGTGACCTTGCGAAGTCCGCGACCGCCGCGTTGGGGCCGAAGAGCTGGGCGGCCAGCACCCAGATGAGGTCGATGGCGGCGAGCATTGCGATAACGGCCGCAACGATAAAAACCGGGTTGACCTTGTCTGGCGCCGCAACGGGGGCCAGATTGTCGAAACCTGAAAGCTGCTGGAGGTCCTCATCGCCAGTTGATGCGGCCCCATCGGCTCCTTCGCCTGATTTGTTGAGGGAGATTTTCGGACCACCTCCGGCCCCGGGGCGCTTGACCTTGATGGTTTTCTTCCGGGTGGGGGAGTTGTCCGGCGTCTCCTGTGCAGGCTCAGGTGCGGGTGGTGGCGGCGCTGTCAACGCGGCTGGCGGGATCTGCCCTGTCTGGTGCGGTGGCTGCGGAATCTGGATATGGGTTGTCGGTGGTTTCAGCGTCGGCTTGGCCGGTGCGCTTCCGCCCATTTCAGTCGGGCGTTTCAGACGGATTGTCTTTGGCGCGGCACTTGGTGCTGGCGGCAGTTCGGGCTGTGCGCTGAGAGCTGATTCAAGCGAGATTCTCGACGTCTTGGACTTCGCGGCCTGCGCGGCGATGGCGGCGGATTCCTGCGGGGATACCGACTGGGTGGATGTCGGCGGTTTCAGCTTTATGGTCTTGACATCGTCCGTGGTCGGTGGGATGGAGACAGAGGGAATTTGGCCGGTTGCCGAGGCAAGGCTGATGCGCGCCGTCATTTTTTTGGCCGCCTGTTCGCGCGGAATCGCGATGCCCTGGGGGGCCGGGGCGTTAGGCGCGGGGGCGGGCGCGGCCGGAGCCGCGGGCGGAGGAGGAACCGCAGGCGCTGCTGCCGCCTCGCCCGGTTTGCGCAGGGTCGGCTTGCGCATGATGACAGGCTTGCGTTGGATTGGGCTGCTTTCGGCCGATGAGGCCGGCGGGGTTTGCTTTGGGGGAATCGCACCCTCGGTCGGGGTATCTTCTTCAGCCATGATCTGCTCCTTTGAAATGGGGTGGGGGATGGAAGGCGTCTAGACAGCCATTACTTCGGCTTCCTTGGCCTTGAGGTCGGCGTCGATCTTCGCGATGGTCGCGTCGGTGTCCTTCTGGATGCGGGTGAGGCTGGAGTCGCGCTGGTCCTCGCTGATCTTGCCGTCCTTTTGCAGGGCCTTGACGGCGTCGTTGGCGTCGCGGCGGACATTGCGGACCGCAACGCGGGCGTCCTCGGCGTGACGGCGGGCGACCTTGACGATTGCCTTGCGGCGCTCCTCGTCGAGTTCGGGGATCGGCACGCGGATGACGCGTCCGTCATTAAGCGGGGTGATGCCGATGTTGGCGGCCAGAATGCCCTTCTCGATGTCGGAGAGGGAGGAGGGATCGAACGGGGTGATGACGATGAGGCGGGCTTCGGGCGTGGTGATGTTGGCGATGTCGCGCAGGCGCATCGGGGCGCCGTAGTAGATCACCGAGACGTTCTCGACGAGAGCAGGGGAGGCCTTGCCTGTGCGGAGGCCCGAGAACTGCTCCTTGAGAAGCGCGCAGCACTTGGCCATCTTGTCGGTTGAATCGCGAAGTACGGAATTGAGGTCCATTGTCTGTCTCCTTTGGTTTTAGATGAGCTTGTCCTCGATGTCTGCAACGAGAGTCCCCGTGTCTTGCCCGGCTAGCACCCGTTCAAGGGCGCCGGTGTCGAAGAAGTCGAATACCACGATTGGCACGGCGTTTTCCATGCAGAGCGCGAAGGCGGTGGAGTCCATTACCTTCAGGCGGTGGTCGAGCGCCGTGCGGTAGTTGAGGCTGGCGTAGCGACGGGCGGTCGGATCCTTTTTGGGGTCTGCCGTGTAGACGCCGTCGACCTTCGTCGCCTTAAGGATCGCGTCGGCATGTATCTCGCTTGCGCGAAGAGCCGCAGCCGTGTCGGTGCTGAAGTAGGGATTCCCCGTGCCGCCGGCGAGAATGATTATCCGTCCCTTCTCAAGGTGGCGGAGGGCACGGCGCAGAATGAATGGCTCGGCGACGCGAGGCATGTCTATTGCCGTCATGACTCGCGTTGGGAGGCCGATCTTTTCGAGGCCGTTCTGGAGGGCGAGGGCGTTGATGATGGTCGAGAGCATTCCCATGTAGTCGCCAGAGGAACGGTCAATGCCGGCCATCGCCCCGGTGGCGCCGCGGAAGATGTTGCCCCCGCCGAGGACAACGGCGATTTCGCAACCCATGTCGACAGCGCGACGAACTTGGTCGGACATCTTCGCGACAATCTCCGGCGAGATGCAGTCGCCCGTCTTCGGGTCGCGCAACACTTCGCCGCTAAGCTTCAAAAGAACTCTACGGTACTTTAAATCCATAATCAATAATTTACATGATTTTCCGCCGTTAGTAAATACATTTTTTTGCATTGAGGTGTTTTGGCTAGGCAAATTTGCCTTGCCGAAACACCTCAAAAATTGGTGCTTGCAATTCTTTAGCCGTTTTTGAGATAATCACAGGGCAAAACTATATGTTGGACAAGGTTTCAAATAGCACTGCGGGGAGGGGGCCGTCCTTTCTTTCGCGGCGAAGGCTGCTGCTCCATTTCATGAAAGGCAGCAAGCGGCTTTTCGCCGCAGGCGTCGCCTTTTCGGCCCTTGCCACGCTCTTCGACCTCTTGAACCCGAAGATCATCGCCTTCACGGTCGATTCCGTCCTCGGCGAGAAGCCCATTCGCGTCCCCGGCGCCGTCGCGCGGCTCGTCGAGAGGGTCGGCGGCTTGGCGTTTCTGCGCGGGAACCTCTGGGCGATTGCAATCGCCGTCATCTCGGTGGCGCTTCTCGCCGCTGCCGCCCGCTACGGACGCGCCCTTCTCAACTCAATGGCGGCAGAGCGGCTAGTGGAGCGGATGCGCAACAGCCTCTTCCACCACATTGTCGGCCTGCCCTTCTCCTGGCATGTCCAGAACCGCACGGGCGACATTCTCCAGCGGTGCACGTCGGATGTCGATACGGTCAAGCGTTTCCTCGCGGAGGACTTGATGAACCTTTTCCGCGTCATCCTCCTTTTGGTGCTCTCGCTCTTCTTCATGTTCCGCATGAACGTCCGGCTGACGCTCGTGGCGGTGGCCTTCATTCCGGTCATCGTCGGCTATTCGGCCTTCTTCCACGGCCTGATCCGCAAGCGGTTCCTCGCCGCCGACGAGAAGGAGGGCGAGGTCTCGGCCCTCGTGCAGGAGAACCTCTCGGGGGCGCGCATTGTGCGCGCCTTCGGACAGGAGGCGCGGGAGAAGGAACGCTTCGGGCGCGCCAGCGGCGACTGCTGCGCGCTGTGGATCCGCTTTGCGCGCCTTATCGGCGGCTTCTGGTGCGTCGGTGACCTGATTTCGGAGCTGCAGTTCTTAATTGTCGTCGCGCTTGGCGCCGTTTTGGCCGTCCGCGGACACATGACGGCGGGCGACTACATCGCCTTCATCGCCTACAACGCCATGCTCGCCTGGCCCGTCCGCTCGCTCGGCCGCGTGATTTCCGGCATGAGCAAGGCGGGCGTCTCTGTCGATCGCCTCCTCTACATCATGCAGGCGCCCGTCGAGCACGACCGCGACGGCGCCGTCGAGCCGCCCATGGACCGCGACATCGAATTCTCCCACGTCACCTTCTCCTACGCGCCCGGCGCGCCGAAGGTGCTCGACGACGTCTCCTTCTCCATCCCCGCCGGGACGACCTTCGGCATCCTTGGCGGCGCGGGTTCGGGCAAGTCGACACTCCTGCTCCTCCTCGCGCGTCTCTATGACCTTCCCGCTGACGGCGGCCGCATCACGGTCGGCGGCGTCGACCTCGCGGACATGCGTGCGACATGGGTTCGCCGCAACGTCGGCCTCGTTCTCCAGGAACCCTACCTCTTCTCGCGGACGCTCAAGGAGAACATCGCGCTTGCGATGGCGTCCGCCAACCAACCGATCAACCGATCGACCGACCAACCGAATGACAGAATAAACGACCAAACGGTCGAGGCGGCCGCTCGCGCGGCCTGTCTCGACGAGGCTGTCGCGCGCTTCGCCGACGGCTACGGCACCTTCGTCGGCGAACGCGGCGTGACGCTCTCGGGCGGCCAGCGGCAGCGCGTGGCCATCGCGCAGATGCTTGCCCGCCACACGCCCGTGATGGCCTTCGACGACTCCCTCTCCGCCGTCGACGCCGAGACGGACGCGAAGATACGCCAGTCGCTCTTCGCAACGCGTCACGGCGCGACCGTCATCTTCGTTTCGCACCGCATCCAGACGCTCATGCGCTGCGACCGCATTCTCGTCCTCGACCGCGGCCGCGTCGCGGAACTTGGCTCCCACGAGGAGCTGCTCGCCCGGGGCGGCGTCTACCGCCGCATCCACGACATCCAGACGAATCCCGAGGGAATGGAGGCCGGCCATGCCTGCTGACGCCCCCGCCGCACCCCGCAAGTCCCTCCGCTGGTTCGGCATCCCCAGGCTTGCGCCCTTCCTCCGCCCCTTCCTGCCGTCGATGGTCGCGATGGTTCTCTTCGGCTTCCTCGGAAGCGCCTGCGATGCCGCCTTCCCGCTCTTCAACCGCCATGCGCTCGACCATGTCATCGGCGAAAAGACGATTGCCGGCATCTGGGGCTTCGCCGCGCTCTACATCGCGGTCATCGTCGCCCAGTGCCTTGTGAACTTCGTTTCCGCCTACCTCTGCGCGAAGCTCGAGGTGCGTCTCGCCCGCGACCTCCGCGACACCTGCTTCAACCACCTGCAGACGCTCTCGCTCGCCTACTTCAACCAGAACAAGGTCGGCTACATCCACTCCCGCGTGATGAGCGACACGAACAACATCGGCCTCTTCTTCTCCTGGACG
>JAEEGI010012270.1_pt1 | contig 18362 bp, 16 predicted proteins | sample 8958751 | NCBI WGS metagenome assembly JAEEGI01 (sample SAMN16246545, study PRJNA631951) | gut metagenome | biome: gut microbiome; feature: rumen; material: KS-attached | host: Bos | place: Iran: Karaj | collected 2018-10 | reverse complement strand
TAAAAAGATCCACTGCTTTTCCCACCACAAAGGCATCGATGAACATGGCGATACCGATGGGTTCTTTTAAAAGGATATCGATCCCCAATATTCCATAGGAAACCGCAATGGAAGCCGTGCCGTAGAGAATGCCCAGGCTTTTTGACAGTCCCAGATTCAGCACATCCCAGGGCCCGGCGCCGATGTTGGCCTGGATGGTCAGATATACACCAAATCCGTTTACAAACAGGCTGACTGCAGCGATCAGTGCATTCAGCAGGATGGCACCAACAGTCCGGTTCTCCCGCAGATCCTTCATCGTGATTGTTTCTCCAATTAATTACCAAACTGGCTGTATACCATAATGACAGCACCTGTCCAATGTAGCACGGGTATCGGTCAGAATCAAGCTGGCAGCTTGTATTATTCCGCTTTATTTCTGTTCTTTCTTTCTCGACATTCAGAGCGCTCTGCGCTATAATACAGAAAAAGCATTTTGCAGGAGGTCTTCTCATGAACGATACCCTGAAGCTGAACGGCAATAAACCAAACATGATTGCCCACCGCGGTATGAGCGGAATCGAGTTGGAAAACACATGTTCTGCTTTTGTAGCTGCAGGCAACAGAAGCTATTTCGGCATCGAGACCGATGTACACCGTACTGCAGACGGACAGTTCATCATCATCCATGACGACAACACCAAGCGTGTAGCTGGCGATGAAATGATTGTAGAAAAAACATGCTACGAAACACTGCGTGCTATCCGTCTGGTTGATAAAGACGGTGCCAAAGGCCGCAAAGACTTGCTGATGCCTTCATTGCGCGAGTATATCCGCATCTGCAAGAAATATGAAAAGATTGCTGTATTGGAGCTGAAAAACCACTTCCGTCCCGCAGATATTGACAGCATTATTGCTATCATCCGTGAAGAAGAATATCTGGAAAACACCATCTTCATTTCCTTTGATCTTCCTAATATGATCTGCATCCGTGAACGCTTGCCTGAGCAAAAAGCGCAGTTCCTAATCAGTGAATATACTGACTGGTTGCTCGAAACGCTACGGAAAGAAAAGCTGGATCTAGACATCAAGTATGTCGCCCTCACAAAGGAGCGTGTAGATGCCCTACATGCTGCCGGCATCGAGGTCAACTGCTGGACAGTTGATACGCTGGAAGATGCTCAGCGCATGACTGAGTATGGCGTAGATTATATCACAAGCAATATTGTTGAATAATCTCTGACAAACAACTGCCACCTATGCAATGTGTTCATTGCATAGGTGGCAGTTTTGATTATATACGGATTACTGTCCAGAGATCGTAACACCATCAAAGGCAATATACGGCACACTGAGCGAGCCATCCTGCAGCACATCACAGCTGATATCGCGGATATTATTCAACATATCAGGCACGCAAGCACTGATCATCGTTTCGCTCAGTGCGCAGGTAATTTTCCCGTTTTCAATCAGGAAGCCATTCTTGGCCACACCGGAAAACTCTCCGCTGGCTGCCGGCTGACCGCCAGAGAAACGCATTACCAATACGCCCCGTTCTACGCCACTGATAATCTCATCCAGGGTCTTTTCACCTGCCGTGATAGAGCCTTCCCAGCTGCTGCACGCCGCGCGCTTCCCACCTGTCTTATTGGCACCATACTGTGACAATGCAAAACTGGTCAGACGGCCTTCGCGGATCAGATCATAACCCTGCGCGGGATAACCTTCACCTGTATAATGCTGGCCACCCACCACATGCTTCGCATGCGGATCAAAGGTTATTGTCAGACGCGGATCGGCTACCTGCTCACCCAGTTTATCCTTCCAGATGCTTGTACCATCAATCAGGCTCATATCACTTACAAAATTGCTGAGTATTGTCATGACCACGGTTTCAAGCAATGCCATAGGAGCCATTACAGCCGTACCAATAAACTTTCCAACAAGCGGCTGTGTTTCAATCTGCTTTTCCACAGCACTTAGTTCGCGTTCAATCAAAGCGCAGTCAATCACCGGCTTGTCCAGAGTTGCAAGTGTCACATCACTGCCATAGAAAGAAGAACTCTTCTCTCCTTCATGTGCAGAATACATTAATGAAAAATGATATGCACCAGATGCAGTACGGTAAGTCACGCCCTGGCTATTCTTATATACTGCATGGTGAGCATCATGCTCAGTGATCATCTGCTCCATCAGAATCTTAGGATGGCGGGATGTCACATCAGCCATCAGCTCTTTTGTACGGGCAAACAATGCTTCAGTATCGCATTCAGGTGCACCGTCTATATAGCTCTCATCAACAGGTCCTTCAGCAAACTGCCAAGCCGGATCAGGCTCGGCGCTTTCGCTGGCAGCCACGCTGTCAGCAACAGCAGCGCGCACGGCATCCTCATCAAAGCGATTGATCTGAACCGTTCCCTTACGCTGTCCTTTCAACACGGTTACATTTACCCCGCGGTCAAAAAGCGTACGCATTAGGGAAAAACGTCCGCCATCCACATTGAACTCGCGCTTTTCGCTTTCGCTGACCGTACACTGGCAATAATCCGCGCCCAGCGACTTTGCTTCAGCCAGAATAAAATCAGCCAGTTTCATCATATTGTCCATATCAGCGACCTCCGATCGTTACCTGGCACCTTAATGCCGGTCCACCCATCCCAACAGGCATCGGCTGTTTCTTGCCACATACGCCCGAGCTGGTCCATACTACTGTATCACCAACCATATCAACCGTTTTCAGCATTTCAAACGCCACACCAGAGATCGTGGTATCCAGTAATGCACGACCAAGTTTGCCATGTTTGATCTCATAGCCCATTGTGACGCCAAACATAAACTCGCCTGTGGTATCAGCCTGGCCATTGCCACTGTCAATCAGGTAATAACCATCCTCGATAGAAGCGATCATATCTTCCAGCTTGTCCGTTCCAGGATGTACCGCCGTATTGCGCATACGAATCAGCGGTTCGTCTGAGAATGACCATGCACGAGCATTGCCAGCAGGTTTCATGCCAAAGTGCTCTGCGCTCTCACGACTGTTCATATAACCCACCAATATTCCGTCGCGGATCAGTGTCACATCTTCGGCCCGAGTCCCTTCATCATCCACAAATACTGGCAGTGGGCAGCGTTTTCCAAAGGCTTCATTGGCAAAGTCTGTCAGAGTAACTTTTTCACTGGCTACCCGTTTATTCAGGCATGGCCCGGCAACACTGCCACCCAGTACCAGATCTGCCTCCACAGTATGTCCAACCGCTTCATGTGAAAGCATACCTGTCATCATACCGCCCAGAATCACTGTCTTACGCCCGGCGTCTGCGTACACACCTTCACGTTTTTGCATCAATTCATCATACAGACGGTCAATATCTTCATATAATGCAGCAGGATCTGTAAAATTCAGATCAAACGTTCTCTCACCGCCGAAAGCGCGAAACCGCTCCACCGGTGCACCGGCAGGCGTCTGTGCCGTCATTACTACATAGCAGTAAGAACGCGGCAGGATCGTGTGTCCATCCATGCCATCCGAGGTCACCAACAGCTTTTCCATTGAATCCTCGCTTGCAACCGTTACACGGCTGATCAGCTGTGGGCAGTGTTTAGCGATATACTCATCAAGTCCCTTAAGAAAGTCAAAATAAACCTTCTGAGCCGGATCATGGATATCTTCCTGGACAGTGTATTTGCCACTAGGCAGTGCTGACAAAGCGGGCTTTCCGGCCGGAACATGTGTATCCATAAACACAGCATTATCTGCCGCCGCACGCAATACACGCTGTGCAGCCTCCTCAGAAAACTCAGCCATAGAAGAAAAGCCATAGGTGCCGTTACGATATACTCTCGCAGATACACCTGAGACATCTGAGCGCACATTGGATGTTACATTTCCTGATAACAGGACGACCCTGCGCTGTCGGTTTACCTGACCGCGTAATTCGGTATGCATTCCTGTTTCAAAAAACGTCTTCTGCGCCGATAATACATCTTTCAGCATAAAACCCTCCTATTTCCTGCACAGCCATCAGCCGTACATCTTGGCATATATTTTATCATAGTCGCAGTTATCTGACCAGTCCCAGATAATATGATGAGAAAATTTGATGAAGATAAATTTTTCTCTTGACAAGCCTGCCGATTTCGTTTATTATATGCTTTGTCACCGAACGCTGTGCGAAAGCTTACGGGGTGTAGCGCAGTCCGGTAGCGCACGTGCTTTGGGAGCATGGGGCCGGGGGTTCGAATCCCTTCACCCCGACCAACTTGCTTTCGCACTGTCGTGGCCCCGTGGTCAAGCGGTTAAGACATCGCCCTTTCACGGCGGTAACTCGGGTTCGAGTCCCGACGGGGTCACCACTTCCTCCCTTTGGGGGCGCGGGCCTTTAGCTCAGTTGGTCAGAGCAGTCGGCTCATAACCGATCGGTCCGGGGTTCAAGTCCCTGAAGGCCCACCACCATGTGGCCCGGTAGTTCAGTTGGTTAGAACGCCAGCCTGTCACGCTGGAGGTCATGGGTTCGAGCCCCATTCGGGTCGCCAATTTTGTCCCGCCGGTTGGGCGTTTGCTGGTGTAGCTCAATTGGCAGAGCAGCTGATTTGTAATCAGCAGGTTGCGGGTTCAAGTCCCATCGCCAGCTCCATTTCCTGGGTAGGTTCCCGAGTGGCCAAAGGGAGCAGACTGTAAATCTGCCGGCATCGCCTTCGATGGTTCGAATCCATCCCTGCCCACCAAAATCAGAAGCACCTGTAACAGGTGCTTTTGATTTTTTATTTCAAAGCAAACACTTCCGAGTGCTGCGACTTCTGGAAAAGGCGGTAAAGAAATGAATAAACAGGACATCATTCAGAAAGTGCATGCATTGGGGTTTTCCATTGAAGACTACTGGCTCGTTACCGGTGGTGCAATGGTACTCTATGGAATCAAGAATGAAACCCACGATATAGACCTTGGATGCAGCAAAAGGCTGGCTGACAGGCTTGAAGCCGAAGGATATCTTGCGAAGCGTTATCTGGATGGCACAAGGAAATTTGAGATGCCCGGTAATATAGAGCTGTTTGAAAACTGGCTGTTTGACCATGTTGATTCAATCGATGGCATTCCTATTATCTCTATCAAAGGCCTAATCATGATGAAAGAATCGCTTGGCCGGGCAAAAGACAAGGAAGACCTCACGCTCATCAGGGAATTTCTGACACATCAGCAGAAGCATGCCTAGTCAAATCATTAGTGCATTTATTTCATTCGTTTGACTTTCTTTCCCCTGTTCTTTTATAATGGTTATGAAATAATAATCGAGGAGGGTACTATGAGCAATTACATCCTCAGTTGCTGCTCGACAGCAGATTTAAGCGAACAGCATTTTTCCCAGCGGGATATTCATTATATCTGCTTTCACTTCTATCTGAACGGAAAGCCTTATGCTGATGACCTGGGCAAAAGTATTTCCTTTGATGATTTTTATCAGGCCATGGTGGACGGAGCGGACACCAAAACATCTCAAGTAAATGAAGACGAATTTGTCGCCTACTTCACTCCTTTTCTCGAGCAGGGCAAAGATATCCTACACGTCTGCCTGTCCAGTGGCATTTCCGGTGTATATAACTCCGCAACGCTGGCACAGCAGCAGCTTCAGGAAAAATACCCGGAACGAAAGATCCTGATCATCGATTCTCTGGGTGCTTCCTCCGGTTACGGCTTATTCATGGACACGTTGGCTGATAAGCGTGACAATGGCATGGCGCTGACAGATCTTTATCAGTGGGCATTGGATAATCGTCTGCGTCTGCACCACTGGTTCTTCTCAACCGATCTGACCTTTTATGTACGCGGTGGACGTATTTCAAAAGCTTCCGGCTTCTTCGGTACACTTCTGCAGATCTGCCCTCTTCTGAACATGGATGCAGAAGGGCACTTGATCCCCCGTGAAAAGATCCGCACTAAAAAGCGTGTCATTGCTCGCATTGTCGAGCAGATGGAAGCTCACGCAGAAGGTGGCTTGGACTATAATGGCAAATGCTATATTTCTCAATCTGCCTGTCTGGCAGATGCACAAGCAGTAGCTGCGTTGGTTGAAGAACGTTTCCCCCATCTGAATGGTAAAGTACTGATCAATTCCGTAGGCACTACAATAGGCAGTCATACTGGCCCTGGTACCGTAGCCCTGTTCTTCTGGGGAGACGAAAGGCAATAATCCCGTAAAAAACGACTGGCGGCAGATCACTTTGATCTGCCGCCGGTCTTATTTTTTCTGAACCTTATTCTGCTTTCTCAGCAAATGCAGTCAGATCCAGATCACACATATTCAAAATCTCGACTGTGCCATCCAATTTCTCGTAGAGGTATACCAACGTATATACAGGCTGTGCGCCGGGATAAACAACAGTACGCTGGCACAGGATGCAATGGTTTGTACCGGCTACAATCTGGGAACCCAGGTAAGCAACAGGCTCAAAGTCAGAACCAACAAATCCCTCCAGGGCCTTCTCAAGCAATGCGCGGATCTCGTCGGTAACCGTCGTTTCTTCAGCAACACTCCAGCCGCCAATCATCGGTGTCTCTGCAAGGGCAGGAGCAGCGAGGGTAATCAGTACAAGCAACATTGCAATCAGCTTTTTCATTTCATTTACCTTCTTTCTTTTTCCCGCCTTTGTCTGGCGGCATATATACTGACGCAGATTTCCGCAAAAAGTTCCACAAAAGCAAAATTATTTTTGCAGTTCGATTCGCGTCACTGTCAGCACATCCCCAGAAACCCTGAACCCAATATCAAATTCAGCAAAAGCCAGTCCATACTCCACATCAGGATTGTCTTCATAACCCGGTCGTGGATCACATGCCAATACTCCGAGCAAGGCATCACGCTTTTCTTCAGGCACACATTCCAGCATCTGTTCATTATACTTAACATGCAGTTTATGTTCGATTGTCTCAGCCGTATAGCCCGGAGTCGCTTCCGGGTGGCAGTCAGTAAAAGGCAGATAAGGTTTGATATCAAAAATCGGTGTTCCGTCCAGCAAATCAGCACCTGCAACATGCAATACGGGGCCCTCAGGGCTTTCCTCCACAGCCAGCAGGCGAACACAACTGAGCCCAAGCCCATTCGGACGATATGGCGCACGGCTTGCAAACACTCCTACGCGGCGATTGCCTCCCAGACGCGGTGGCCGAACTGTCGGCCGGAACTCGTTTATCAGCGCTTCGCTGAACTGCCAGATCAGCCACAGATGTGAAAACCCCTCAATACTGCGAAGTGCATCGCGGTTACGGAAGGGTTCTTCAAAAACTATGCATGCAGTCAGCTGCTCAACCAAACCGCTCTGGCGTGGTATACCGAACTTTTGTGAAAAATCACTGTGAATATGAGCGATTGGCGTCAGAATGGCCTGTGACACGTTTTCCCTCCTGCAACAGGTTTAGCAGCAAAGTCTATACTGTTTACTTTTTGATATTTTCACTTCCGCCTTCCAGCACGACGCCGGTAGGCACATAAGTCAATCCGCGTTCCACACGATACTCAGTCAGCGGCGGCAGCGTTCCGCCATTGGCACGTGTAGTAGGATAATACAGATAACGGCGCTCACGTTCCTGGGTTGGATCTATCTCGTACACGGCTTCTCCTTCCGTTTCCAAGCCGCACAGTTTCAGCAGTGTAGCATGCAGATCGCTGACAGAAACCATGGCATTATTATAAGTGATTTCCCCGTGTGCCCCAGCCGGTTTAAGCAGGAAAATAGGCGCGGATGGGCCTTCATCAAAGCGCCCATGGTCTGCAGTGATAATGATATTGGCATCATCATATATGCCAAGTGCTTTCATTTGTTTCAGATACGGTCCAATCATGGTGCGGAACACACCAATTGTCTGCTCCAAGGCAGTCGTATTCCAACTCCCTGCGTTCTCGCCGTCAGTTGTCATACTGCAGGGCAGGTGACTGCCGTTCAAGTGGTACACAATAAACGCTTTGCCTTCTCGCTGTGAAAGCCCAAGAGCATACATGCGGTCACGATAAATATAGTTATCTTTATAATACGGTTGTGCTTCAGTAGAAGCAGCACGTTCAAATTCAAGGTCACCGCTATAGAATACCAAGCACGGCTTTAGCACATGCGGCGCATAACGATAGCCAGCAAAACGCATCATACGTGCGAACAAACGCGGATATGAACCAACCGTCGTCTCCGCATTGATTACATTGCGGAATACGCCAATCGCCGAAGGTGCCAAATATGCATTTGAGCTGTATACCCGCACATCCCACTGGTCAGCAGCTAACTGGTTGTACAATGGCACATCTGTGTACGCACGATTCAGATAATTCTCAACTGTCTCATCGTTTTCATACCAACGCTGGGTCAGCGTATAGGGTAAGCCCATCTTCGTTTTGCTGTATGCGCCGGCATAATCCGAATAATAGGTAAACCCATCCAGTTCTGACAACGCGTCTGGATCATTTTCCAGAATCAGTGGCAAATATGTGGAATCGCATGCATCAGCCACAAATATCACGGTATTGGCTTTAGTTCCCAGTGTAAACTGATCCAGGTCAGAAGCCACCCAATTCTCATGATTCTCCACTGGTGGATGTATTATTAACGCAGTACAAAGCGTAACAGCTTGTATAATCAGCAGCACAGCTGCCAACGCACGTACTACAGTCACAAAGACTTTGCGCCTTTTCACCGCCAACACGATCAGTATGGCAGGAATAATAATCCAGAAAACTGTATTCCATATAGCGTATCCGGTAAAATGATTCCACTTAACAGCACGGCCATCCAACTCACCATAATCGGGGTTTAGGAAGTTCCCCTGTAAATATAGACAAAGTGTCAGGCCCACAATTAATGCCATTCCGATTCTGCGTACCTTTGCCGGAACAATACACAGTAAGCCGCCAAGGAAAGCCGCACACAGTACAAAAGCCGGGAGCAAAGTTGGCAACAAATCAGACAGATCGAACCAGACTTCCGACTCATTCTGGCTCAGTAAATATTGCTCTACAGGTGCAAATATGAATACAGTAAAAGCAAAAGCAACAGCAATCAGTATCGCTGTCAATCTTGCGCGTTTCTTTCCAGAGCCCTTAGGCATCGAATTCGCCTCCGTTGCAGGAATTGCCTTCTTATTATAGCATGCCCCATCTGCTCTGGCAACGCGGCCCGCTGATCGTCTCTGATCGTTTGTGATCGTCTTTCTGTGTCACTTGATCGTTTCGTCATCCTGCACGGAAAAGTGGCCGAAATCGGGCGAAAAAATAGTAATTCTGCCTTATATTTGCTTGAATGCATATGTCCATTATGCTATAATCAATCTGCTTGAGGACCTGTTCTTCTATGGGTCCGGAGGAATGAATTGAAAGGAATGGGAATCATGTACGACGCAATCATCATTGGCGCCGGCGTGGTCGGCTGTGCAGTAGCACAGCAGATGGCCAAGTACGGCGGCAAGCTGCTGGTCGTGGACCGTATGGAAGACGTAGCCGACGGTGCCAGCAAGGCCAACAGCGGCATCGTTCACGCCGGTTTCGACGCACATCCCGGCACAGAAAAAGCTCGCCTGAATGTAAAGGGCAGCAAGATGTACGGCGCGTTGGCGCGCGAACTGGGCGTACCTTACGGTCAGCCTGGCGCTCTGGTGCTTGGCTTCTCCGAAGAAGACCGCGAGACCCTGAAAAAGCTGCTTGCGCAGGCTGAGGCCAATGAGGTCGAAGGCTGCCGCATCATCGAACGGGATGAGATTCTGGAAATGGAGCCCAACACCAACCCTGAAGTGGTCTGTGCTCTGTACGCTCCCACCAGCGGTCTGGTCAGTCCTTATGAAATGACATGTGCCCTGGCCGACAGTGCTGCCGAAAACGGCGCTGAATTCAGTCTGGCTAACCCCGTGCTGGAGATCAAGCCCACTTCTGACGGCAACTGGCTGGTTCTCACCGAGCGCGACGAATACAAAGCCCGTGCTATCGTCAACTGCGCCGGCATTGGCAGTGGAGTACTGCACAACATGATCTCCACCCGCAAGGTAAAGCTGATCGCCCGTCGCGGCGAATATTACCTGCTGGACCACATGGCCGACATTCCCTTCACGATGACCATGTTCCAGTGCCCCACCAAGATGGGCAAGGGCGTGCTGGTTTCCCCCACCACCCATGGCAACATCCTGCTGGGCCCGACCGCTGACGATATTGATAACGGCTATGATGTGGCCACCACCCGCAAGGGGCTGGATACCGTGATGGACAAAGTCCGTCTGACCTGGCCCAAAGTCAATCTTCGTCAGGTTATCACCACCTTCTCCGGCATTCGTGCTCATGAAGAGAACGGTGATTTCATCATCGGCAAAGTCGAAGGTGCGCCTGCCGGCGCCTATGAAGCTGTCGGCGTAGAAAGCCCCGGCTTGTCCGCTGCTCCGGCCATTGGCCAGGAGCTGGGCGACGAAGTCGCTGCCTTCCTCGGTCTTGAGAAAAAGGCTGACTGGAAGAAGCCTACTCCTCTCCCGCGTGCTTTCCGCAATATGACGGATGCCGAACGCGAAGAAGCATATAAGAAGGATCCTGAATACGGCGTGCTGGTATGCCGCTGTGAGCAGGTGACTGAGGCAGAGATCCGCGCGGCTATCCGGCGTCCCGTCGGAGCACGCAGCATTGATGGCGTGAAACGCCGCACGCGTGCAGGCATGGGTCGTTGCCAGGGTGGTTTCTGCAGCCCGCGTGTAATGGAGATTCTGTGTGAAGAGCTGGGCGTCAGCCCATTGGAGATCACTAAGTGCGGTGGCGAGAGCAAACTGCTCGTAGGCACGCTGCACCAGATCGCAAAGGAGGCGCGCCCTGATGAAAACTGAACTTCCCGCCATCCAAGTGGATATCCTCATCGTCGGCGCCGGCCCTGCGGGCCTTGCCGCCGCCATCGCCGCCAAGAAGGCCGGTGTTGACAGCCTGATCGTACTGGAACGCGAAGACAATGCCGGCGGCATTCTTCGTCAGTGCATTCATAACGGTTTTGGCCTGCACCGCTTCAAGGAAGAGCTGACCGGTCCTGAGTACGCACAGCGCGATATCGACACTGCCAATGAAATGGAAATCGATGTACGTACCGGTGTCACTGTACTCTCTGTCACCAAGGACAAAGTCGTCACTGCCATTAGCAAAAAGTACGGTCTCCAGATCTTCCAGGCCAAGGCCGTCGTGCTGGCCATGGGCTGCCGCGAGCGTCCTCGCGGTGCACTGGCTATTCCCGGAACCCGTTGCGCCGGTATCTACAGCGCCGGTACTGCTCAGAAATTCGTCAACCTTGAAGGCTATATGCCCGGCCGCACCTGCGTCATCCTGGGCAGCGGCGATATCGGTCTGATTATGGCCCGCCGCATGACCTTGCAGGGCGCAAAGGTCCTTGCCTGCGTCGAGCTGATGCCCTTCTCCAGCGGTCTGAACCGTAATATCGTGCAGTGCCTGCATGACTACAACATTCCGCTGTATCTCAGCCACACTGTAACTGATATCCACGGAAAAGAACGCGTAACCGGCGTTACCGTCTCTCAGGTGGACGAAAACCGTCGCCCCATTCCTGGCACCGAAATCGAATTCGAATGCGACACCCTGCTGCTCTCCGTCGGTCTGATCCCCGAGAACGAGCTGACCATCGGTGCTGGCGTCGAAATGAGCCCGGCAACCAGCGGCGCAGTGGTAGATGATCATCTGCAAACCAGTATCCCCGGTATTTTTGCCTGCGGCAACGTGCTTCACGTGCATGACCTAGTTGACTTCGTCTCCAACGAATCATTCAAAGCCGGTCAGGCTGCAGCGGACTTTGTACAGGGCAAACAGGCCAACGGCCGTGTCATTCCCGTCAAGGACGGCGCCGGCGTACGTGGCGCTGTTCCCCAGCAGATCCGTCTCGAAAAGGGTGCTGAACACGAGAATGTGGATGTGATGTTCCGTCCCGACCGCGTATACCAGAATCCTTATGTCGTGGTCAAAGCTGACGGCAAAGCCATCTTCTCTCAGAAGAAGATGATCATGGCGCCTGGTGAAATGGCCAACATCACCCTGAATGCCAAGCAGCTGGCAGCATGTGAGGATGCGGAAGCTATCGAAATCAGCATCTCCATGGAAAAGCCGGTTCTCGCCTGACAAAATCGAATCCCGAGGCCTGCGGAATAGCCGCAGGCCTCTTTCATATCATCAGTTATAGGTTTTATCTATAATTTAATATACTTTTATCGTATTGGACAAATGCTGAAACAGTCTTTATAATGGCCTCATCAAATCAAGGAGGAAACCAAGATGAAGTGCTGCAGCGGAATGCGAATGTGTCGCCAGGTTTGGACGATGTATTATCCATAACTTTTTTGAGCGTCTACTGACGATGTGTCCGCGGGTTACAGCCCTTCACATCCGCAGTACGCGGGTGTTTTTCTTATTTTGAAAGGAGAAAAGAAAATGAAAAAGCTGATTGCGATCGTATTGTCCCTGATTCTGACCCTGACCTGTGCATCCGCTCTGGCTGATATAACTATCGGTGTTCCCGATGATACCACCAACGAAGCCCGTGCCCTGCAGCTGCTGGCCGACAACGGCATCATCCAGCTGAAGGAAGGTGCAGGCGAAACTGCGACCAAGGCCGACGTCATCGCTGAGGGAATCGAAATCGTAGAAGTGCAGGCTGATCAGCTGGTCAACCAGTTGCCTGACCTGGACTACGCGGTCATCAACTCCAACTTCGTGCTGGATGCATTGGATGCCGGTTTTGAGATTAACACTGCTTTGCTGGTTGAAATCGAGGAAGTATATCTGCCCCGCGCCAATGTAATCGCCGTGCATAGTGACAATGTCGATGCTCCTCTGACCAAAGCCCTGGTTGCCGCAGCTAAGAGCCAGCAGGTCAAGGATTATATCATCAACACTTATGCAGGTGCTGTTCTCAGTGTAGTAGACGAGCCAACTGCCGGTTATGATCCTGATGTAGACTATGCCGCCCTGGCCGGAAGCAAGATTGTGGTTGCAGCCACTCCCGCACCGCACGCTCAGATTTTGGAAATCGTCAAGGAAATCCTGGCTGCCAAGGATATCACACTCGAAATCGCAGTATTCACTGGCTACACCGAAGAGAACCCCGCCGTGGATGCAGGTGATGCCTTTGCCAACTACTTCCAGCATCAGCCTTACCTGGATGATTATGTCGCTCAAACCGGTGGCAACGTAGTCTCCGTAGGTATCATCCATACCGAGCCCATGGGTCTTTACGGCGGCCGTCAGGCAGATCTCGGTGCATTAGGCAAGTAAGCATTTCCCTCAAGACTTTTGGACACACCGGATTTATCGGTGTGTCCCTTTGCACGTTTAGGTCTTTGACTTCAAGATTGCATGTTTAGTAAACCGTGAGGAAAAATCATGATTGAACTTCGTAACCTTTCCAAGAGTTTTATTACCTCAAGCGGGCAGGTAGATGCCTTGCAGCATGTCAGTCTTACCGTAAACGACGGTGATATTTATGGTATCATCGGTATGAGCGGGGCAGGAAAAAGCACTCTGGTCCGTTGTATCAACATGCTTGAGCGTCCTACTGAAGGCAGTGTGCTGCTGAACGGCCGTGATTTGGGTGCGCTGAATAAAAAAGAAATCCAGCTCATGCGCCGCAAAGTGACAATGATCTTTCAGTCATTTAACCTGCTCATGCAGCGCACCTGCCTGCAGAATATCCTTTTCCCGCTCAAGTTAGCCCACATGCCTCGCCAGGAAGCGGAAACACGTGCCCGGAAACTGTTGGAAACAGTAGGATTGCCTGATAAAGCAAACGCTTATCCCGCTCAATTATCTGGCGGACAGCAGCAACGTGTTGCTATCGCTCGCGCACTGGCCACTGATCCTGAAGTATTGCTCTGTGATGAAGCCACAAGTGCTTTGGATCCCAAGACCACACATTCTATCCTTGAATTGATTCGGCAAATCAACCGTGATACTGGAATCACAGTCATTGTCATTACGCATCAGATGAGTGTCGTTCAGGAAATCTGCAACCGGGTAGCCATTCTTGAGAACGGCACTGTAGTGGAAGAAGGCGACGTCAGTCGCGTATTCTCCCGTCCGCAAGCAGCTGCCACACGTGCTCTGGTCTTTCCGGAAGCAGAACAGGACGAGCTCTTGCTGGGCGCTCAGGGCAACCAGTTAATACGTCTGGTCTTTGATGGTTCAGATACCACCAATACACCGTTGATTGCCTCCATGGCCATTGACTGCGGAATTGCGGCCAGCATCATCAGCGCTTCTACCAGAACCCTTTCTGGGCGCGTATACGGATATATGCTTCTTGAAATTCCCGGTGGCCCGGATGAGTTGGCGCAGGCTGTCAAGTATCTGTCAGGGACCCCGGGCATAACAGTACAGGTAGATGTGGAATACAGGGCAAAGGAGGCAGCGCAATGAGCCAGTTCACACGTGCATTTACTCCCGAAAAGCTGCAGGAAGCCTGGCATGTCTTCCTGACTGAGTTTCCCATGGGCTTATGGGAGACCCTGTATGTAACGATTCTATCGACATTTTTCGCTATTCTATTGGGTCTTCCGCTTGGTATTCTGCTTGTAACAGGTGATGAAAAGGGAATCCGCCCGCTCCCACAAGCGCTTATGAAAGTTATCAATGTACTGATTAATTTTCTGCGCAGTGTTCCTTTTCTGATTCTCATCGTGATGGTCATTCCTCTAACCCGCGCCATTATCGGCACTTCCATCGGCTCAGTAGCTTCCATCGTACCGCTTGTAGTAGCTGCTTTCCCATTTGTCGCGCGCCTGGTGGAATCATCACTGCGCGAACTGGATCCCAACATCATTGAGATGGCACAAAGCATGGGCGCTTCTACATGGCAGATTATCTTCCGCACCATGCTGCCGGAAAGTGTACCATCGCTTGTGACTAACTTTACATTGGCTATTACCACAATTCTAGGCTATACTGCCATGAGCGGCGCAATGGGCGGTGGCGGTCTTGGCAAAATTGCAATCAACTATGGCTACAGCCGCTATAAGTATGCAGTGTTGTATCTGGCTGTCATCGTACTGGTGCTTTTAGTACAGGTATTTCAGAGCATCGGAACACATTTGGCAGCAAGACTCGATAAACGTATAAAGAAGTAGCATTGTAAAAGATTCTTTGCGTCATGGCGCATTTCGTGGTATAGTATAAAATGGATTAATATCCCGGAGGATGCCTATGCGCCGTGTTTTTTGTTTTTTACTTTTGCTGCTGTTCATCGTCCCTGTCTTTGCTGAAGGTCTCCCTGCAGTAGAAGATGCAATACTGGCCGATGATGGCAGTATAGAGATCAGTTATACGATACCTCAGACCTGTGAAGCCTCATTGATCCTGCTGGATTCCCAGGGACATGAGACACATACAATCTTTACACCGCGCACACTGCTTGCCGGGCGCCACGTGCTGCAGCTGCCCGCAGGCTTTTTTGTGCCTGCGCTCGATGATGGTTCATATACCTTGTTCCTGCGGACAGCGAACGGGGAAGCCCGTTCCGTGCTGACTGTCGGCAATCCTTCCGTGCAGGAGCCGGAGTCAGTTGAGCAGCCAACGCCTATTGAGCAACCGATCGAGTCAGGCATAGCCATTACGCCATCCCTGCGCAGCAGTTATCGTCCGCAACACGAAAACTGCTACTGGTGTACTCCTATGGACATCACCGATGAGACTGCTGTGTGGAACATGCTGACCGCACCCATGACAGTAGTCAATCTGAACCAGCGTGATCACACAGTTCTCTATGCCGCACCAGACGAAAGCAGTGAGCAGATTGCCATGATCACCGGTGATTCTCAAGGTGTACATGTGCTGGAAACTTTGGATAATGGCTGGTCCTTGGTAGAAACCTATTCCACAAGTTTTTTTGACAGCAAGGTCAAAAACTGGAATGCATTCGAGACTGGTTATATCCGTACTGACAAGCTGAAGCAAGTCAAAGTCAACCAACAATACGGCATCGTAGTCGACGCAGCGGATGTATCTGTTCAAAGACGGTCACCTGGAAACCACACTAGTCTGTTCCACCGGCCTGTATAATTCAAAACAGCCATATAATGAAACACGCTCAGGTGAGTTTCTTATCATATCCTTCACCGGACAGATCACAAGCGATAATCTGATCTGTGATTATGCTCTGCGCTATAACGATGATGATTATCTGCATGAAGTTCCGCATATAAAAAATGCCGACGGCTCTAAAAACTTCAAAAACGGAGAAGCCAAACTGGGCATTCGCGCCAGCCATGGCTGTATCCGTGTACAGCGCCGAACGAACGCTGAAGGCTATACGATGAAAAAGGTATACGAACTGCTGAAGGAAAGCACTCGTACCACAAGGCTGAACGTGAAACTAGTCATTTGGGAAGATTATCAGGGACGGCAAATCCCCATTCCTGCAAACAGCACCCCGCTGTACTACAATCCGAATGGCGGTGTGAATTATCATAGGATTGCAGATTGTCCCGGTGTAAAGAAACAATATCTGCCAATGATGGCTTTTACCTATGGCGAACTTGAAAATGCGCCCTATTCAAAGCTGACACCCTGCGAAAACTGCTGGCCGGACCTGAGAGTAGCAGACATTGAAAAAATCAATGCTGAGCATCTTACGCAATCACCTGGGGAAATTATGACACTGATTGGGAAATAATCCCAATATTACTTCATCTGCGCTCTGGGCGCTTATCCCGGAGCGCTTTTGCAAGCCAACACCAAGGAGAGGACACATGAAGAAAAACGTTATCGACAAACGTACACTGTTTGCCGAAACGCCCGTACCCCGAGCCTTATTTACAATGGCAGTACCCACCATTATCAGCCAGCTAATCAATCTGATCTATAATATGGTGGATGCTTTCTTTATCGGCCGTACAGGCAATTCCTATATGATGGCAGCCACAACGATCACTCTGACAATGGTCATGATGAATGTGGCTCTGTCCAACCTGTTTGGCATTGGCGGCGGCAGCCTTGTCGCTCGCCTGATGGGTGCTGACCGGCCTGATCAGGCAAAGCGTGTCAGTGCTTTCAGCGTATATGGAGCAGCCGCTGTTGCTCTGTTGTATTCGCTGCTTGTTGGGCTGTTTCTAACACCGTTGCTTCGCTTTCTGGGGGCTTCGGATGCCACCATCGGATATGCACGCAGTTATGCACTTATCGTTATCGTCATAGGTAGCCTCCCGTCTATTCTGTCCATGGCACTGGCACACCTGCTCCGCAACGCAGGTTTCTCCACCCAAGCCAGTATCGGCTTGAGCGGCGGCGGTATTCTTAATGTGATCCTCGACCCGATTTTCATGTTCGTGCTGATGCCCCGTGGCCAAGAAGTAACTGGCGCAGCTATTGCTACTGCTCTGTCCAATACCGTTGCTTGTCTGTATTTGCTATATGCTTTCAGCAAAGCTTCCGCGAATGCGCCGCTGAGTCTTCACATTCAGGATGCACGTCGCATAGAGCGTGCCAACATCAAAGGAGTATTTTCTGTAGGTGTACCTTCTGCTGTACTGACAGGATTATTTGATCTGGCCAACATCTGTGTCAATATCATCGCCTCCGCTCACAGTGATCTGGTCCTGGCCGGCATGGGCATCGTTATGAAAGTGGAGCGTGTCCCAAACGCGATCAATCTCGGTATCTGCCAGGGAATGCTGCCCATCGTGGCCTATAACTATTCATCCGGTAATCACGCCCGCATGAGGTCTACCATCCGCACAGCACGCATGGTCGGTCTTGCTGTAGCTGGTGCAAGCATTATCCTGTTCCAATTCTTTGCCGGCCCCGCTTCACGTCTTTTCCTGAGTACATCTGCCGGTGATGCCGAAACGGCTCTGATCACGGTAGGATATGCTGCATTGTTCCTACGGATTCGCAGTGTCGCATCTCCGGTACAGTTTATCAACTACCATACTTCATATTGCATGCAGGCTATCGGTAATGGCAAAAGCACACTGCTGCACGCATTTGTCCGTGAACTTGTGTTTTATATACCGTTTATGTTCCTGCTCGACCGCCTGTTTGGCGAAACCGGTCTTGCAGCCGCACTGCCTGTCGGTGAAGCATGCGGAGCCGCTTTTGCACTGTTCCTACTGCACCGGGCACTGAAAAAGGCGCATTCACAACTGTAAACACGCCCTAACAAGCAACGCAACAGATTATTAGCGGGTTATTCCCGCTTTTTTTCATAACTGAACAGTCGTGCTTGAGAAACATCTACTTCCCCTAGATAAGCGGTAACATCCATCCCCAGCTCTTCAGCAATACTCTTCATTTCCGCTACAGTGGAGATGTTCAGGGGTATCCCGTTGCGCATGCGCTCCGCATAACATATTTGTTCCTTTTCACCATGGGTATAGATTGGTACGTTTTCATCTG
>JAEEGI010012267.1_pt1 | contig 18363 bp, 16 predicted proteins | sample 8958751 | NCBI WGS metagenome assembly JAEEGI01 (sample SAMN16246545, study PRJNA631951) | gut metagenome | biome: gut microbiome; feature: rumen; material: KS-attached | host: Bos | place: Iran: Karaj | collected 2018-10 | reverse complement strand
ATCACAGTTGAACTCTTCGCAGACGGCGAGAAGATCGACGAGCAGGTGGTGACCAGCGCCAACAACTGGAAGTTCACCTTCACAGACCTTCCGAAGATGAAGGACGGCAAGGAGATCGTCTACACCATCGGAGAAGTTCCGATCAAGGGGTACACCACCACCATCGAAGGATTCAAGATCACAAACAAGCATGAGGTCAAGACCGGAGATGAGATGAACCTGGGACTTTGGATCAGCATCATGATCATGGCGATAGCTGCCATGTGCATCCTTGGAGTCGCAAGACTTCTCAAAAGAAGATAAGATCAAGTAACTGAAATAGTTCATCACACTCTTGAAGAGCCGCGGAGCGAAAGCCCGCGGCCCTTTTGTTTTTTTGAATAAAATCCAAAACAAAAACTTGATTTAAAGACATAAAGGGAATAGAATAGTATTCGGAAGGATATATTCATAGAGAGGTATTTTACTATGAAGAAACAATTAAAAAGAGTATTGATATTGATGATGGTAGTGGCGATGGTATTTTGCTTCATACCGGCTGCGTCTCTGACAGTATCTGCGGATGCTACGGACGCTGCGACCCAGGGAATCGAAGGAAGTAAAACAGCTTCTCCCACGGAACTGGACAAGAACCACCGCGAGACCAATGTGACGCTGTCGCTTCCTGCGGCAGAGGGACACTACGTCTACGATGTGGTCTTCGTAATGGACTCTTCAACGTCCACCACCAACAATGACGTGGACTTCTCAACCTATGTGACACCATTGCTGAATGGAGTTATCGAGAAGGATGCAGTGATCAAGGTGGGAGTCATCAAGTGCCGCGGAAGGGTCTTCGATACTATCGCGCTGGCATCCGGTGATGCCTATTCCGGACTTGTTGAGTATTCAGATTCAACAGCCAAGGCTATTGAGGACGGAATCGATTATCCTGAGCAGGCGCTGAAGGATCGGAGCTCAGGAACCAACATGCACGGCGGACTTGATCTGGCTAATGACTGGCTCACAGCGGACGAGGAAGTACCGAACGACAACAAGTTCGTCATCCTTTTGATGGACGGCAAGACCTACATCTGGAACAATGATGAGGATGAGCCCACCACGGTATATACCCAGTACATGGCATCGGGCAAGGTCTATGGCACACCGGCTGTAGGACAGAGCACGGGTTCATACACCAAGTCTGCATACAAGCACAAGGATAACTATTACTACAACTACACCACTACGCCTACCGGCTCCGGAAACACGGTGACTGTATCCGACATGACCAAGTGCTTCTATTCTCCGTACTATGTTGATATTTACAACAGCACCAACGCGGAACTGAGCAGCACTGATACCAAGTACGACTTCTACTGCGCTTACGCAGACAAGAAGGGTACGACAGCAAAGGGCAGCCTGGAGACCTATCCTGTGACCAACGGGGCACAGTTCACATATGCCCTCCACAAGAACTATTATGAGTTCACTCCTGTGAACGATACGGAGACAGGTATTGACTGGACCAAACTCAACTGGCTGGAGGCCGCACCTTACGAGTTCGTTGAGACGGATGACAACTCCTATACCTACGATCTCGATACGCCGAACCCCGATTTCTACCAGGTGCACCCCGACAGTCTGCAGAAAGGCCTTTATCTCACCGGCCATCTGTGGACGGACATGGGCAAAAAATATCACACCGCAGCCATTGTCTATTCCGGATGGGGCAGCGGCTCCGGACTGGAACTTGCCAAGTCCTTCTGCGACTGGATCAAGACACCGGACGTCAGTGAGTACAGCGCTGAGATCACCAATGCAGATGCCGTAAATGCCGTCTTCAACTCCATCAAGGAAGACATCATCTACATGGTGGCAAGCGGCGTCGTTACCGACATCATTCCGGATGAGTTCACACTTAAGATCGACGGAGCGGACACCTTCAAGATGACCGTTGGCGGAGAGTCCATAAGCGCCACACAGGACGGAGAGAACGCCTGGAACTTCGGCACGCCGGACAATTCGGGAGCATATCCCTACCGCGTGGAGTATTCCGAGGACACCAACAGCTTCCGCTGGATAATCAACGTGCCCATCGAAGTGGCCAGACCCGTTACCCTCACATATACTCTCATAATCGATGAGGACGCAGAATACGGCGAGCACGATACCAACGTATCTGCCACTCTGGAGTATGAGACCAGCCAGGGTGATGACGGCGAATACGTATTCGACATTCCCGTCGTCACATATGTGGAACTTTACACAGTTACCTACAACGATGGCGTTGAGGACGAAGTTGTCTTCCCGGATCAGGTATATCCTGACAATTACCTGGGAGACGCCACACCGGCATTCAACGGGACCCCGACCAGGGAAGGTTATAAGTTCCTTGGCTGGAAGCCTGAGGTCAGCGACACAGTAACAGGCAACGTGACGTACTACGCTCAGTGGGAGAAACTTCCCGACCCCGTAGTTCCGCCTCAGACAGGAGATCCCATGAACATGGTGCTCTGGATCTCAGTTCTGGCGCTGGCACTGGCCGGACAGGGAGTCCTGGCGCTCACGAAGAAGAGATAGAGTAACATACGATCTTTGAACAAAACACCCCCGCGAGGGGGTGTTTTTGTATGTCTTTGTATGTCTTGATAATGAAAAGCCATGCTTTTATTTGGAAGTTTTAACAAAATTGTCTACTTTCCTTGAAAAGATTTTTTTTGCATATATAATAGTAGTGCGGTCGTAATGACCGTCATATTTATGAAAGGAGAGATTTTATAATGAGCAACGGAAAGAAAAAGTTTTCATTCCCTTCGGCCTATGTGGTATTATTCATAGTCATGATCATTGCTGTGATACTGACCTATGCGATCCCCGCAGGTGAGTATTCAAAGCTCACATATGATGAGGATGCAGATGTATTCGTGATCACTGCACCGGACGGATCAGTTGAGGAAATGGAAGCAACTCAGGAGTCACTCGACCAGCTGGGAATCAACGCCAGACTCGAGAACTTCACCGGAGGTAACATCTCCAAGCCTATGGCTGTTTCAGGGACATATGTACCTCAGGAGCAGAACGGACAGGGCCTCAGCGATTTCCTGATGTCCATCCCCTACGGTGTCTATGACTGCATCGACATCATATTCTTTATCTTCATGATTGGAGGCGCTGTAGGAATCGTAAACTACCTGGGAGTGTTCAATGCCGGTATTACTGAACTGGCCAGAGTTTCCAAGGGCAGAGAGCAGATCATCATCGCGGTCGTCTGCTTCCTCATCGCACTTGGCGGAACATCCTTCGGTATGTGTGAGGAGACCATCGCATTCTATCCGATCCTCATCCCCATCTTCCTTAAGACGGGCTATGACGCAATGACTGGTGTCGCTGCGATCTGGTGCGGATCAGCTCTGGGCTGCATGTTCTCAACAGTTAACCCCTTCTCCGTAGTAATCGCTTCCTCCGCGGCAGGCATCAACTTCAGCGAAGGTCTCTCAATGAGACTTATCGGCCTGATCGTAGGCGTTGTCATCACCCTCTGGTACATCTTCAGATATGCCAAGAAGGTCAAGGCTGATCCCAGAGTTGGAATCAACTATGAGAACAATGCATGGACAGAAGAGCACTTCGGATACAAGGAAGAGCACGAGAAGAAGATGTCCGGTAAGGACAAGCTCATCCTTTGCCTGTTCTTCCTGACATTCGTAATCATGGTAATCGGCGTTGTCAAGCTTGACTGGTGGTTCGAGCAGATGGCTGTTCTGTTCCTGGTCAGCGGCGTCATCATGGGCATCATCGGCGGCATGAACGAGAGAAAGATCGGCGAAGTCTTCATCGGCGGAGCTTCCGACCTCGTTGGCGTAGCCCTTGTCTGCGGACTTGCACGTGCCGTGAACATGCTTCTTGAGAGCGGCAAGGTCTCCGACACCCTGCTGTACACCATGTCCGGCTGGGTAGAAGGAATGAACCCCATCCTCTTCGTAGTAACAGTAATGCTGATCTACGTGATCCTGGGATTCTTCATCGCTTCCACATCAGGACTTGCTATCCTTTCCATTCCTATCATTGCTCCTCTTGCGGACACGGTAGGACTTCCGAGAGAGCTGGTCATCTCAGCTTACCTCTATGGACAGGGACTCATCAACCTGGTAACACCCACCAACATCATCCTTCCCGTACTTCAGATGACAAACATCACTTACGACAAGTATCTGAAGTGGGTCGGACCGCTGTTCGGACTCTACGCTTTACTGGGCGTAGTAATGCTCATCGTGGAGCTTCAGTTCTGCTAATTGAGCACAGCTTGAATCGAACAAAAAACCCGGATCGCATGATCCGGGTTTTTTAGTGCAAAATATGTAAGCCTTATTTTTTCTTCCTGTTGGCCACTCCCTGGAGTATTCCCGCCAGGATGCCGCAGCCTACGCCGGCGATGGGCCATACGATCCAGCTTCTGTCCCAGGAATCGGTGGTGAAGCTGATGAGAAGGAAGATGGCCACGGCTGCCAGCCAGTATATGCCGTAGATGTAGCCGTAGTGTCTGGACGCCTGCTTCTTTTGCCTGGTGTAATCGCCTTCCTCCAGCAGGGCGTCGTAGGTGTCCTGGACCATGGAGGTGCTGACGATCATGAACACTCCTATGGCGATCATGATCAGCAGTATGCATACTGAAAGCACTGTGAGAAGATCGCTGGTGGCCACGATCATGGAGATGAAGATGGGCACGCATGACAGCACGCAGAGAACGATACCTACGGTCAGCATCATGGTATGACGCTCACGGTAGTTCTCTTTGCGGTCTCTGGCCAGGCCGCTTACGCCGTAAGCGGTATCCAGAGCATCCTCCTGGATGTAACTGAACCTTCCCAGTTTCATTCCGTTGATGATGAAGAGGGCAACTGCCGCTCCCACCAGACACATGAGGACCAGAACACCGATGCCGGCAGCCTGGCCTTCGGAGAGGCTTATCCTGCCGAGCTCCTGCAGGCTTGAGAGTGCTATGAGGAGCACGGGGGAGAGGATGCAGAGCATGACTCCCAGAGCGATCTTCGGTGCGGCTGCCAGGCGTACGCTTATATAATCGTTGGCTTCCGACAGGCTCACCTTTCTGAGGGGTTCGTCTGTGTCATTCACTTCCGTGGGTACTTCCCCGGGACCGAAGTCCGGGCCCAGGTCATCCTTCAATAATATATCTGTGCTCACTCCGAAAAGTCTGGACATGTCCAGGATGCGGTTCAGGTCGGGCACCGACTGTGCGCTTTCCCACTTGGAGATGGCCTGGCGGCTCACTCCTAATTTATCTGCAAGTTCTTCCTGGGACCAGCCCGCCTGTTTTCTGAGCTGAACTATGGTTTCTGCTAAGATCATTTCGTTACCTCCGTTGGTGCGTGTTTCTTTTTACGGTCTCAGTTTAGCGAATTATGCGGTTGCGCGCCACCAAACAGAGCTTACAATCTGCCAACTGCCGGTTGCAAAAGAGATTTTTTGCGCAAAAAACACGTGCCGAAACTGATTATACCACTATTTATGTATTTATGATATAATCATTTCGAGGGGAGGAGGTGAAACTCATGAAAGACGCCAAGGTCATAACCAGCGCAGTCCTCAAGGAGGAGACTGAGAGGGAGTTCGGCATCAAGATCAAGGAGGTCAACCCCAAGGCAGGTGGAGCCGGCAACTATGCGGCCCAGGACAAGTCCTACTCCAACGCTTTCGACGCGCTGATCAAAGCCATAAGAGGCAAGGATAAAAAAGACAAATAAACTAAAAAGACCCTTGGATCTCCAAGGGTCTTTTGCTACTTGTTGATCTCCCGCACGGAGTATGCTATGAAGAGGTCCCGGAACAGCTGGTGATCTGTCTGATCAGGATCACCTGTAAGTTCCTTGATGCGTGCCAGACGATAGCGCACCGTGTTGGCGTGGACTTTAAGGTCGATGGAGGAGGCCAGTATATCGCCTCCGTTTCTGATGTAGGATGCGATGGTGTCTTCATACCCCTCAAGCCCGGAAAGGATAGTGCGGCTGAAACTGAGGAGATGAGGATCTTCGGAAAGAGGTATCAGGAACCGGTATATGTCGGAATCCGTGTAGTTCCGGATGATCCTTCCGGAGGCAGCTCCAGCCAGCCAGGTGTGATAGCTTTCCCTGAATATCGATCCGAAGTCTTTGGACTGATGAACGTCGCTCATTGGGCAGGTCTCCGGATCAGTGTCCATAGCCAGGACTCTGACTGCTTCCGAAACGATCAGACGGTGGCTGGATGGATCAGCTTTATCAGATGTCGTGATCACGAAGATGCCGCCGTCATAAGGAAGACCGCGTCCAGCGTGTGCCGGACGTGGCGCCGGTGCTACCTGACGAGAGGCTGAACGCTTTCCTCACCGAACTGATCCACAAGGCTTATGAAATAACGGACAGCGACTTCGATCAGGCGTACGTGGGCAAGGTGCAGACCATGGTTGATGCCTGCAAGAAGGCTGAAGAGGTGAACCTGAACGATCCTTACGCGGTTCGCGATGCTGCCCGGGCCCTGGCTGTGGCCTACGACGACGTGGAGAAAGCCATAGGACCATTAAGCTGAGAAAATAATTGGTAATAAAAAAGCCGCGGATTAGGATCCGCGGCTTTGCTGCGTTTATAGGGGTTATTTGGAAACTCCGAGTATGTATTCAACTGCTTCGTCGGAGATGAGGCTTTCTCCGCCCAGGACTATGGCGAAATCGGCATCGAGACACTGAGCGGCATACGCCGCGGGCTCCTTGGCTGAAGTGGATGCCAGGAGCAGGGGAGCGTCTTCCCAGAAGCACATGGTGCATCCGCAGAGTCCGTCCGGGAAGTTATTGCCGTAGGTAAGGACCACGGTATCGCTTGAATCCCATCCGAAAAACGCCAATTCTCTGGAGGTCTCATAGCGGTCTTTTCCACCTACTCTATACAACCAACCGCCCTCACCCTGTACTGCGATTATAACGTCGGTAAGCTGATCATACACCTCTTGGCTAACGGCTCCGATTCCGCCTACGATGAGGAAGCGGTTAAAACCAAAGTCCACTAAAAACTTCTTTTGCGCATCCGTCAGGGTATCTCCCACGAGAAGTATGGGCGATCCCAAGGCTGACGCCGACAGAGCATCGGCATAATTCTTGCCGGAACAGACCACTATTCCATCGAAAACGCCGTGCCTGTAATCAAAATTCTTGAGCACCTTCAGGTTGGTCTCGTACCTGTCCCTGCCGGAAAATCTTTTGATCCTGCTTGATATTATGCCCGCTTTTACGAGTTCGGTTTCCATAGCGCTGGGAACTGCTCCGTTGCCGCCCATGATGTAAACGTATCCGCCTGAAGCCAAATTTGTTTTGACGTATTCGGCTATCCCTGTCAGGTTTTTATTGTCGACGAGGATTATGGGAGCAAAAGTCTCATTTGCAGGGCCGCTTGATCCGAGAGCATCAGGAAAATCCGTTCCGCTGGCTAGGATCACGTTGTCGAAAGAATAACCGCTGTTGTAATTCAACCATTCATGGGCTATGAACATGGATGTGTCATAGCGGTTTTTTCCTGCAATTCGAAGGAAATGTGAGCCGCCGCCTTTGGCCTGATCATCAGCGATTGCCGAAAGAGGCATCATGGCGGTCACCATCAGAACGCAAATAAACAATATGAAGAAACGCTTGAATTTCATGGGAAGACCTCCGTTTCTTTTGCCATAGTAACCGGTACATTATTTTTAACATCTGAAGGCATGATAGGCAACAAAAGGGATAAGAAAAAACGGCACCCTTCGGTATGGGTGCCGTTTATAGTTTTACAGTTTGAAGTACGTTTTAGGCAATTAGTCCTCAAATCCGAATATCGTACACATAGCCTCGTCGGAGATGAGACTGGTTCCGCCAAGAACAAAACCGCCCTCTATGTGGAGATTCTGGACACATTCCGCTGCGGCAGAAGTTGCTGTGCTGGTGGCAAGGATCATCGGACCACCCAGCCAGAAGCACAGGGTCGCACCGGATAGTCCGTCCGGGAAGTTGTTGCCGCAGGCAAACACTGCAGATTCAGAATCGTCTTCCCAGACAAATTCGGCGAATGCCTTGGATGTTTCGTAGCGATTCTTTCCGCTGACTCTATGCAGGAAACCGTTCGAACCGTAACTGTTCGCAATGGCTTGAAGCTGAGCCTCAACCTCTGAGCTGACTGCTCCGGTACCGCCAACGATAAGGAACTTTGAAGTGCCTTTATCCGCTATCAATGCCAGCTGCTCATCCGTCAGTGTGTCTCCCACAAGGAGGATGGGCTCTCCGATGGCGGAGGCAGAAAGAGCGTCCGCATAATCTTTGCCAGAGCACACCACAAGTGTATTGATCGAGGAATACCCATCGAGCACAGCCAGATTGGTCTGGTATCTGTCCTTACCTTTGAGTCTTACAATATTCTCTTTAGAAATGCCCGCCTTTACAAGTTCCGTTTCCATTTCCGCGGGAACTGCTCCGTTGCCGCCCATGATGTAAACAAATCCGTCTTCAGCCATATTTGTTTCTATATATTCGGCTAAATTCGTCATGTTATTCGGATCGGCGAGGATTATGGGGCCATACAAATCATAAGCCGGGCCGCTTGCTCCAAGAGCGTCGGGGAAATCCATTCCGCTGACCAGTATTACATTTTCGAAAGAATCTCCGTCAGCGAACCACAACCACTTATCAGCAATCAATAACGATGTCTCAAAACGGTTTTTTCCGGCAATTCGATCGAAAACGTATCCTGTACTCGCTTCGCGAGTCGTGGCGAACTGGGTGGAAGCAGGCGTCATTCCCGGCACCCACTCGGAAACGCCAAAGGGGTGGTCGGGATCAGCCTGATCCTCGGCAGCCGCCGTAAGGGGCATCATGGTCATGACCATCATGATGCAGATGAATAATACAAAGAAGCGTTTAAGTTTCATGATAAGTCCTCCGTTTCTTTTGTTATATTAATCGGTACATTAATTGTAGCATCTGAGGGCAGATGTGGCAACAAAAAACGGGGCACCGCAAGGTGTCCCGTTAACACGTTTTCGTTTAGATGGTCTTCAGGAAGTTAGCGAACAGATCAAGACCTTCTTTCAGCACCTTGGAGTCGAAGGCATATCCGATGCGGACGGAGCCTTCCATCTCAAAACACTCGCCCGGGGTGAACAACACTCCCGTCTCCTTGATGAGCCTGTCGCAAAGCTCACGAGAGGGCATGTCCTTCCTGTAGTAGACCAGAGCGGTGGTTCCCGCCACAGGTCTTTGATAGTAGACTTCCGGAGTGGCGTTTACCCAATCGTCGAGGATCTTTCGGTTGGTATTCAGTATTTTGCTGTTTCTCTCGATGATTTTATCCTTATTGGCCAGAGCCAGAGCGGAAAGCTTGTCGTCGATTACGGCGCAGCTGATGGTGTCGTAATCTCTGCGCTCGTGGCAGCGGTGGATCAGATCCATGTCTCTGGTCACGATCCAGCCCAGACGGACGCCTGCCATGGACCAGCACTTGGACATGCTGCCCACGGAGATGCCTTTTTCATAAAGGTCGGCAACGGAGTACATGTAGCTGCCGTCCTCTGAGATGCCTCTGTACACCTCATCGCAAAGCACGTAGGCATCCACGCTTCTCGCAACCTCGATGACCTGCTCCATGACCTCTCTGGGGATCAGGGAACCGGAGGGGTTGTTTGGGCTGTTCATGGTGATCATCTTGGTGTTTTCGTCAACCAGTTCCTTCAGCTTCTCGATGTCCGGCAGGAAGTGGTTTTCCAGATTCAGATTTAGGATCCTGACCTCTGCACCGATGGACTCGGGGATGGAGTAGTGCTGCTGATATGTGGGCATGACGGATACCATGTTGTCAGAGGGATCGATCAGTGCCATGATCACGTGGTGGTTTGCTCCGATGGCGCCGTGCATGGGGATGACATGCTCCGGCTTGACCAGGTCGCCGTAAAGGCTTGCGATGCCGTTCAGAAGATCGGGTGAACCGCCGATGTAGCTGTAGGTCAGCCTTGTGTCGGCCAATTCGTTCATGTATTCCGCAACATCCAGCCCGGCCATTTCCACGAGTTCTCTGACGGTCAGAGAGTCGATGCATGTCTCAGCCAGATTGTATTTGCACTTTGTTTCATAATCGTCCATCCAACGCTCTACTTTGAATGTTTTGATATCCATGGTGTTCTCCTTCCTATGGGTACGTTTTAGAGTTCAACGACTGCGCCGAGGTTCTTTTCGGCTGCAAGGTCAAGGGCGACCTTGGCTGCTGCGATGTCCAGCAGAGCCATGCCTGCAGGATCGTAAACGGTTATATCTTCATCCGAGGTTCTGCCCTGGCAGTTCCCCATGATCAGATTTCCTATTTCATTGATGTTTTCGGGGCTGAGAATTCCCATCTTGACGGGAATCTCCACCTCACCGGCTTCGATGCAGTGGGTCATGTCGTCCACGAAGACTTTGGCGTTTCTGAAGATTTCAGGATCCAGCTCCTCTTTTCCTTCCATGTCGCTTCCCACGGTGGAGAAGTGCATTCCGGGACGAACCCATTCCTTCTTGATGACCGGCTTCCTTGAGGGGGTTACGGTGATCACGATGTCGCTCTGGGGCACGGTGACCTCGGGTTCGTTGGTTGCCTCGAAGGTGACTCCGGAGGCGTCGATGCCCAGCTCGTCCATAAGCCTAGCCTTGATGCCTGCTACGAATCTTTCCGCGTTCTCAGGGAACAAAAGATCTGCAACGTAGACTTTCTTAAGCCCGGGGAAGCAGCAGATGGTGGCTGCGATCTGGTAGGCGGCCTGGTTGCCTGCGCCGAGAACGAAAAGGGTCTCGGAGTCTTTGCGAGCCAGATATTTTGCTCCGATGGCTCCTGCAGCGCCGGTTCGGATGCCTGTTATATATGCGCCTTCAAGGATTCCAATGGGGGCGCCTGTGAATTCGTCGAATACACAGATGGTAGCCATCAGGTTGGGAAGACCTCTCTCCACGTTTCCTGCGAAGAATCCGATGGTCTTGTGACCGAAGATGTGGTTTGCCGGCAGGTAACCGGAGCGGATGTCAAGGTCACGCTGACCTTCCTCAAAGATGTGGAAGACGGTGGGCCAGGCCACAGCTTCGCCTGCTGATTTCATTGTGTATACGTTCTCTACGGCCTTGATGGCGGGAGCCATCTCGATGACCTGCATGATCTCTTTTTTGCTCAAAACTCTGGTGGACATGTTGTACCTCACTTTCTGTGCTTTTCTGGTTTTAGTATAGCAAAAGATTCGCGGCGGATTTTCATAGAAAATAAAAAGATATGACCGATTGTTTGTAATTTTTATAAAAACAGGGTATAATGATGGTGTTCCCTATAATAATAAGGAGGTTTCCCATGGCACTTACAGTTAAAGATGTTATGGAATTACCCTGCGGGCATAAAATGGCCCTGCTGGCAGGTACAAAAGGTCTTGACCGTCCGGTGGTGACGGTGGAAATAGCGGATTATGAATTTGATCCGGATGTGGAGTACGATGCCGCTCTTGAAATGGAAGCCAGTGGCTTTATAATAACCAGCTTTCTGTTCGCGAAGAACGACCCGTCCCTGATCCTGAAATCTATAAAGCAGATGTACGACATCGGTATGTCATGCGTGGCATATAAAAGGATAATATATGATGAGCTTCCTCCCGAGGTGATTGCCTTTGCGGAAGAAAAGGGGTTTCCCATCCTGACCATGGACAACGACCTTTGGTTCGAGAACATCATCTTCGACATAATGTACGCCGTGCAGTTCGATGACAAGGTCTACCTGTCAGAGGAAAACATCGACGCCATGCTGTCCGGCAGCATGAACCGTTCCGAACTGGATATAATACTGAAGGGCGTCTCCCTCAAACTGAGGCCCTATGTGGCAGTGGTTTATATCACTGGGGAGACAATGGACGCAGGAAGGATACTTAGGAGTTTCTATCTTTTGAAGGGCTTCCACTCAAAGGGCCTCGTGGTTCGCTATGGTGATGGGGTTTTCCTGATCACAACCTCCGCAAGAGACGATCACAGGATCCACGACCTGATCCGGCAGGAGGCATTCGAGCTTCTGGGAATAGGTGAGGGCGTCCACATGGGCATGAGCGACGTCCACGAGAAGACCGACATGGACAAAGCCTTCCGCGAGAGCTGGCAATGCCTGGTCGCGTCTCTGGTGGAAGGGAAGCAGTTTGCATGCTTCGGCGATACCGGCATCTGCCGTGTGCTTCTCCCGACCATCGGCAGTGAGGAGTCACGGGCCTTCGCAAAAGACATGCTTGAGCCTTTCCGCGACAACGCAGATCTTTTGGAAACGGCCGGCGAGTACATAGCTGCCGGCGGGGATATTTTGAAGACCGCCGCTAAACTGCATTGCCATCAGAACACCATCCGTTACCGCCTGGGGAGGATCCGCGAGCTGACTGGGCTTGAGGATGTTACGGATGGAGAACTTTACCTGCAGCTGAAAGCCGCACTTCTGATAGACGGAGCGATGGCTATTTCCGGCCCCAAAGACCAGAATCCGGGCCAGTGACTGGCGATTGTAAAAATAACAATTATTTGATACGAGTTTTTTGATAATTACAAAAACCGCTCTTTTGAGATCCGATATAATGGAATCAAAGAAAGAGAGGTTTGCCATGAAGCACAGATTCGTTTCAAAGAGATACTGGAAAGATCAGTCAACCGCCATGGGTCAGTCGGACGTGATGGCCAAGATGTTCGATGACGTCATCAATCTCAGCCTGGGAGACCCGGATCTGATAACTGACGATCTGATCATCACCAAGGCCTTCGAGGACGCCAGAGCCGGTCACACCAAGTACACGGACTTCAGAGGCGATCCGGAACTGAGAGCCGAGATAGCCAAATACTATAAAGAGGAATATGGCATGGAGGTGGCGGATGAAGAGATATTCATCTCAACATCTGCCTGTGAAGGTATGTTCCTTGCCCTGGAAGCCATTCTGGACGACGGAGACGAGGTGATCCTGCAGGCGCCGTATTTCACACCCTATCCGCAGCAGGTAGAACTGGCGAGAGGAATTCCTGTGGAACTTCCCACCTATGAAGATGAGGATTTTCAGATCAGTGTGGAGAGACTGGAGAGCCTGATCAACGAGAGGACCAAGGCTCTGGTGATCAATTCACCCAGCAATCCCACAGGCAGCTGCCTCAGCATGGATACCATGCTTAAGATCGCCGCAGTCTGTGAAAAGCATGATCTGCTGGTGATCGCAGACGACATCTATACGTCCTTCAGCTATGAGAACCCATTCGTTCCCTTCGCATCCCTTCCGGGCATGAGGGACAGGACAATAATACTGAATTCCTTCTCAAAAAACTTCACGATGACAGGATGGAGGGTAGGGAACATCATCGCTCACCCGGACATCATAAGGACCATTCAGCAGATCAATGAGAACGTGGTCTTCACCGCACCCTCTGTCTCACAGAGAGCCGCACTCCACGCCCTGAGGCACAGGGCTGAAGTACAGCCGCCCATGGTGGAGGAGTACAGGAAGCGTATGTTTTTCGCTGCAAAGGAGATCAACAGGATCCCTAAACTCAGCGTCATAGATCCTCCCAAGGGGACCTTCTATCTTTTCATAAACATCAAAAAAACCGGGCTGAGCTCGGTGGAGGCTGCGGACAGGATCCTTGAGGAAGCTCATGTGCTGGTACTTCCCGGAAACGCCTTCGGGCAATGCGGAGAGGGTTACGTGAGAGCAGCTCTCACCGTGGGCACGGACAAATTAAAAGAGGCCTTCGACAGGATCGCGGCCATGGAGATAATGCGGTGAGTGTCCGGAGCGTGCAGTTCAGGCTCTCGACAGTATGAATGAAAGAAATGCAATGAGGCATGTAAGAGCGGTCATCCACAGCAGGGTGGCCGTTTTGCTTTGCTGATGGACTCTAAAGAAGGGGTAGGGACCGTCCGCCTTGCCGATGTAGTTGAAATACAGCATGGATATGCCGTAGATGAAGGTGAGGACGGTGGGGACCGGCCAAAGAGAGGTGTGATCCTCGAAGAGTACGTAGGCGGTGATGGACGTCAGAGGGCAGAGCAGGTGGAAGTAAAGCCCGGTGCCCGAGAACAGGAGCCTCTTGACCTCGCCGTACATGGGGATCAGCACGAAGACCACGATGATGAAGGTCATGAACATGAAGCAGCAGGATGTGTACCTCAAAAGCACTGTCCACGGGTGGCTCCCGAAGACCAGGAGCAGTATGGAGGACAGGAATGTCAGAGCGTTGGAGATCTGGGTGTAGAACACGAAGGTCTTAAGGGAAAGCTTCATCTCGCTCCTGGTAGCGCCGATGATCTCCAGCACTATTATCACGATGTTAAGGATTATTGCTGCTGTGTTCATGTTTTTGTCTCCTCATGTTTCTAAAGCAAAAAATATCACCCGGCAGGGTGGGTGTCAAGAAGGAGATATATAATATCGGTTTTAGGCGTTTTTACTTGATTTTACTGGCCTTATAGGGTATAAAAGGCATGGAAGTAAATCATCGAAAGGATCAGACTATGAGCACAGACTATAAGTTGATATCGAAACAGATTGAACAGCTGGCGGCGGAGGAGTCATTCTACGTACCGCTCATGTCCAATGCGGCGGCTGTTTTATGGGAGGCGCTGGATGACATCAACTGGGTGGGCTTCTACTTCATGAAGGACGGAGGCCTGGTGCTGGGACCCTTCCAGGGCAAAGTGGCCTGCATCCACATAAGCGTGGGCAAGGGGGTCTGCGGGACATGCGTGGCAGAGGACAGGGTCCAGAGGGTACCGGACGTTCACAGGTTCCCGGGGCACATCGCCTGCGACAGCGCCACAAACTCCGAGATCGTACTTCCCCTGCACCGTGACGGCAAGGTGGTCGCGGTACTTGACATAGACAGCAAGCAGTTTGACCGTTTCAGGGAAGAGGACGAGGAAGGCCTCAGACAGGTGGCCCTGTGCCTGGAACAGAATCTGACGTGGGAATAACTCCGGCTTATAACCGAAGGGCATGAGTAAAAAAACCAGACCATACAACAGTGGGGAAATCGGACTGACAGTGGTCTCGATCATTCTGATCGCGGCCATATTTGCCTTGTCCTTTTATTTTTTGCCCCTGGATAAAGGTGCCGGCGGAGGCGCGGAACACCCTGAAGAACCCACAGAGGTGAAGTTTACCTTCGCTTCGAAGTCTCTGGATGCGCTTTTCACCACCATAGATCTTCAGGATGCCACCATATCGGATCTTCAGTCTGAGATGGCTGCAGGCAATCTGACATCGGAGCAGCTGACTCAGATGTACATAGACAGGATATTGGCCTACGACGGGGCTCTGGACCTGAACTCGGTCATAGCCATAAATCCCGCTGCCCTGGAGGATGCCAGAAGACTGGACATTGAAAGGGCAGAGGGAAACGTGAGAGGACCCCTTCACGGCATTCCGGTCATAGTCAAGGCAAACATAGACGTAAGGGGCATGGCCACTTCGGCCGGGGCCAGAAGTCTGGCGGACATGATAGTGACGAAAGATGCGTTTGCAGTCAAACGGCTCCGCGATGCCGGAGCAGTCATAATCGGCCAGGCCAACATGTCTGAGTTCGCCTATGCCACAGTGTCCTCAAGATTAACTTTGGGCGGGATAGTTCACAATCCCTACGACACCACCAGGACTCCCGGCGGTTCCTCGGGAGGCACGGGAGTTGCGGTGACCTGCAATTTCGCGGCGGCCGGCCTGGGGACAGACACGGGAGGATCCATACGCAATCCTTCCTCACTCACCAATCTCTACGGCATGAGGCCGTCCAAGGGACTGACGTCCATCAGCGGCGTGTTCCCTCTCAAAGCCTACAAGGACGTGGTGGGCCCAATGACCAGAACGGCTGAGGACATGGCTGTTGTGCTGGGGGCTGTGGCATGCGCAGATAAAGAGGACGACTATACGGTAGAGGCCAGAGCCAGCGTTCTCCTGGGGGACGGGTATATGTCCGCCCTGACCGAAGACGGCCTGGAGGGAATGCGCATAGGTTATCTGACCTATTCCTTCAGCTATGGCCGCAGGTCACTGAATGACAACATAAATCAGCTGCTGGGAGAGGCTCTGGACTGCCTGGAAAGTGCGGGAGCAGAGCTTGTGGACGTGTCAGATGTTTTCACCCAGGAACTGATCTGGAGGCTGGCCAACGGCATGGATACGGACACCTTTGAGTATGATGTGAACACATATCTGTCTCAGAAAGGTGGTGACGCAGTGCACAAGACTCTGCGGGAGATCTACTACTCCAACTATGACGGTTCCATGTACATGTATCTGGATAACGTCACCGGAGGCCAGAGATATTTCGCGGGAAGCCTGGACAGCACCTATGATCCTTACACAGAGACCGTGGGCCCATACAAGAGGGTGCCCGGATGGAGCAAAATGCTGGAGGAGAGGGCGATGATCTCCGAGATGATGAAGGAAGCAGACATCGACGCGGTGGTCTACATGAACCTGTTCGACGTTGCCGAAAAAGAGCAGCCCCGTATAGTTGACCCCTACAACTGGGCTGGTTACGATATAGTCTTCGGACCGAAGCACGGCCTGCCGGAGATCTCCCTTCCCATGGGATTCTTGGGTACGGACCGGGCCCATGACACGGAGCTGCCGCTGGGACTTTCGGTATTCTCCGGCTTCGGACAGGAAAAGACCCTGATCAGGATCGCCTATGCCTATGAGAAACAGGCAGGCTCCGTCATCAGGAGGGTGCCTGCCAACGTACCGCCCCTGCCGGACGAAAGGCTGGTGGCTTTCCTCACTGAACTGATCCACAAAGCCTACGACATTACGGATACGGATTATGACCGCGCATACTCAGGGCTGGTCCAGACCATGACAGACGCCTGCAAGAAGGCTGAAGAGGTGGACAAAAAGGATCCCTACGCGGTCTACGCCGCTGCATCTGACCTGGCGGCAATTTACGACAAGGTGATAGCTGCACTGGGGCAGACCAATTGAAACAAAAGACCCGCCGCGAGGCGGGTCTTAATATGCCTTTGTTCAGTCCATAGTCCAGGCTATGGCCCTGATGGGTGAGCCGTCGGCCCCTTCAAGTCTCAGGGGAAAACAGCTGAACCAGAAGAGATCGTCACCGAGAAGGTCCAGATCCCTCAGGTTCTCTATGTTCACGATGTCCCTGCCCTTGAAAAGTTTTTTGTGACGGGTGAGGTTGAAGTCGGATATGGGGTCCAGACCTATGACGTCGAAGCCAATGCCCTTGTAGTCGCCGGCTATGATGTAGTCCAGAGCATCTTCGCTGAGACAGGCGTAGTCTCCGAAGTATGCTTCGGTTCCCCATCTTTTGTCCCAGCCCAGATTGAAGAGGAGAAAGTCTGCATCCGAAGCTTTCTGACCGTAGTTCAAGATGCGTTCCAGAGTGATCTCCGCTCCTTCGCCCAGGTCTCTGCAGTCGATGACCAGAGCCTTACCGATGAACTGGCTGGCAGGAAACTGATCCAGTGTGGTCCTTCCTGCGTACAGATGGGCAGGCGGGTCCATATGAGTCCCGGTATGGGTGGACATCTGAATGAGGGTCTCCTTGAAACCGTCGGTCTCGTAGGTGTTGGACGTGGTGAAACTGGGAGAGGCGGTGCCGGGATATACGGGCATGCCGTTTGCCAGATGGTGTGTTAAGTCGAATACTTTCATGTTTTTCCTCTTTCGGTCGATATTGATCCTATCTTTTACAGTATACCGCAATGAGCCAAAAAACGAAACATCCCCGGCGGACCGCAGGGGATGTTTTTGTCATAATTGATGAAAGGCCGTCTAGATGATATATACCGGAGTGCCGTCCTCCACGTTATTGTAGAGCTTTTCAGCCGCCCACAGGGGCAGGTTGACGCAGCCGTGGGACCCGTCATAGGTGTAGATGTAACCTCCGAAATAGCCTCTCCAGGTGGCGTCATGGAAACCGTAGGACGTCCCGTAGAAGGAGATCCAGTAGTTCACGTTCACGTCCCACTCTTCCTTCTTGGGTACCTGCTTGGTGGTGGGGACGCCTTCCTCGCTGCCGCCGTTGGCCTCTATGAGCTTGGCTCTCTCGGCCTCTGTCAGGGGCACTTCATCGTATTCGCCCTTCACGGTGACCTCTCCCTTGAGCTGGGTGTTCCTGGCCTTGTACTGGACCTGGAAGGTGCCGCGGGGAGTATCGAACTTGCCGCGCTTGCCGGAGACAATGGGGGCAGAGATCAGAAGCTCACCGTCCTTGACGAAAATCATGCTCTGGGAAGCGATGTCAGCTTTGATGTATGTGGCCTTGCCGTTATATATGTACTCGGACTGGGATATTTTGTACTCCTTCTCGGGGATGGCTCCGGTACTGTGGTCGGGCGT
>JAEEGI010012266.1_pt1 | contig 18363 bp, 15 predicted proteins | sample 8958751 | NCBI WGS metagenome assembly JAEEGI01 (sample SAMN16246545, study PRJNA631951) | gut metagenome | biome: gut microbiome; feature: rumen; material: KS-attached | host: Bos | place: Iran: Karaj | collected 2018-10 | reverse complement strand
GTTTCTTCCTGGCAATTCTGGTCTTGGCCAACGCAGCCTGCGACAACAACCTTTGGGCTATATCTTGATACTTCTTTCCGGTAAGTTCATTCAAATCTTCACACCATTCATACATCATCACAGAAGCATCAACAGCAATTCTTTCCCTACTACTTTCATTCTTTTCAAAATATAGCAACTTCTGAATTCCTTTGGTTTCATACGAACACTGCTGGATTTGCGCTGCAACATTCAGCACAAACTCCTGTTCCTCAAAAGCACGTTTTTGGGTCATAAGTTCATGAGTGTGCCACCCCGCAGCAATTCTCTCACCAATCAATGCTAATTGTTGCTGGCAATGCCTTATCTGTACTTTAAACAGTTCAAGACAATTTTTCTCCTCAATACTGATGGCCTCTAAAGTTTCTTTTATCTTTTCTCCATCAGCAGAGTTCATTCGCTGTTCCAAAAAGTAATCCAAATAATTTTTCATAATTTCTCAATACCCCCAATCAATCTTCTCAAACTCCGCCCACATCTTCTTTGCAGCTTCGGGCTCCACTGAATACACATATCTAATCCTACCTTCCAGCCATTCCCTACCATACGCTTTCCCATGCATTACCCTATCAAAATGACCCCGTCCACCATATTTCTGGCAAAAGTGGATATGCCTCATAATGTCCCTCTTATATGACCCTGGCACCCTTACCCGTCCATCAACAAGCAGACCTGTCACCATCTGCTTGTTGCCTTGATGCAACAGTTCGGTCTTCTTTTCATTCAGTGTAAAGCCTTCCTCCTTAACAATTTTCCTAATCAACCTGATTTTCGGCAACATCGCCCTATCATCAGCCGAGAAAGTCATATCATCTGCATAGCGCGAATAATTGAATCCCATCTCCTGCGACAATCGCTTCATCCTCTTATCCAATCTCCCACATACGATGTTTGCCAATGCGGGACTCGTGGGTGCGCCCTGAATCAGAAACGGCTCATGTCTTTGCATCAGTTCATCAAACAGTGTCTGTATCTCAGGTTGTTCTTCAAGCATATCATACTTGTAGTCATCGATTTTGGCAGTACACAGCTTCGCCAGACATGATGCCACACTACTCTCATAGCCCATCCACATAAAGGCAGCACAAACCCGTCTAACATTGATACTCTCAAAGAAATTGCTCAGATCCACTTTTAGCACATAAGCCCTGTTTTCATGCATCTTCGCATTCATCTGTGTATTTCTACCCTTCACAAAGGCCGTCACATATTCAGGCTGTTGTACCTTACTTAGTATATTCTTGTTAATCCACACCTGTATTTGGCGTAGATGCATGTATGGAGCCATAATACGTCTGTATCCCCCACTCCGTTTTTTGATGGCAAAGTATTTATAAAACACCGATGCCATAAACGCTATATGCACAAGGTCTCGATGACTCATGTTCAGCATAAAGGCCAGATGCGAAGTGTCGAAAATCACAGGCAGACCTTTTCCGTCCAACACATCAGCATACCTCAATGCCTCTGTGATGAACTGCTGCGATCGGCCCTGTAATGTAGCCTCCGTTATGAAATCGTTCCTTGGGAATCCCATCCTTCTTCAAATTACTCTTTTATCAAGCGCCTTTCGGCGACTTCTATGTCGCGCCCATGGGGTGTGACATAGAAATCATGTAATGTGGCTTTAACTTTCCTGCATCAAACGGACGCAGGCTTCTGTCTGTACAGATACTGCTAATCTAAAGAATCAGGTCATCCCTCGGAACGACTTTGGTACATATACTTTTCCAACATTCTGGTCTGAAATGCTTTGTTGCAATTCATGCTCCAATATATGGTCTTTTTTTCTAATCTCTTCATAGATGGTACGAGCTTCACTGGTCATATTGCCCTTATCGTCAATCAAGCCTTTGCTCTTCCCTAAGGCAACTATCCCTTCAAGGTCCTGTATGCTGACACCTAGCACCTGCGCTATATAGTAGTCACTCCGTTGGTGATACTTCTGTGCTATCCAACTAATAAGCCGTAAAGAGTCTGTTGTATGATATTGCCCCCATTCTATATTACTCAACTTCGTGTGTTTCATTGCCGACAGCCAAAAATTTGAATTCATTCTCAACCTGCGTCCCCTTTCTATTCGCGAATTGGCGAACCTCGGAAAAATGGCATTCCATTTTTTGTCCGTCCCTGGTATCTCCATTTCATACCAGAGGATGGGTAACGTATTGTTGGGTGTAGTATGTTCAAAACAAACCAGTGCCTGACTGTTCTTATATCCCAATGGCTTCAAATCCTCATTCTTCCAGTTCGGGAGCAACATCTCCCCTTTCTTAAAGCAGAAATCTCGAACCTGTATCATGCTTTTCTCATATCCGAACACAGAGCCTCTTCTTACAAATGCTGGCTTTTGAAGAGTGCCATACATCTCGATTCCGCAATCTTCCTGAAGTGTCTTCTCGGCTTTTTCCATGTAAGCCACAGTCAAAGCACACACTCTGTTAGGTTTCCCATCTACTGTGCCTTTAACAATCTTCTCATAGAATTTCTTAATAGACTCTCCTGTGCCAGAAAAGTCATCAAGCAATGCGACGACTGCATCCTTCTTTATATCCTTCAAATTCTTGAGGTTAAGCAGCGACAGCACACTCTCCGGCAAATTCAGTTTCTCTATCACTTTCTTAGCATGATATGCCATTGCATGCCCACTCTTCCCTACATTTCCAGAAGGCAAGATGTATATATGTTGACCAGGATTCTCTTCAATAATCTTCTTTATATGATATTCAAGATCCTCATCTATCATGTCCGACGAATAATACACCACCTTGTCAAGCACATTCAAGGCCATAGTCCACTCGCTCTCATCAAAATTCCTGAGCCAGCGGAACACGTCATATTCAGTCACTGCGTGCCCGAATTTGAAGCATACACTTTCTATCGCCTTGTTATAGTCCATTTACCCCTCGTAATATAGCGTATAATACTTCTTTCCGCTCTTCTTGTCAACGCCACCCTCAATCTTAGCTTCAGGGTTCAGCACCTTCACCTCAAAGTCCGCCCCCAGTTTCAAAGTTGTCATCTTCGTCACCGGTTTTCTGATAGCGGCTTTCTTCACCACGTTCACCTCGTCTGCAAATCCGCCGTTCTGTTTCTCAAATGCCTCTCTATAGGCGGCAAACACCCGTTTCTGCTTATCGTCCTGACAAATCATATCAGCAAGAGCATCCATCTGTATTGTCTCGCCTAAAGCAAAAACATCGGCAGTCTTCTTCGCAGCAACAGCACGGTCAATATCCGAAATACCATCCTGCTGCTTCACGAACCCCTTGCACATATCCATCAACTTCACGGTCTGATGATAGTCATCGTCACAATCCGTCACATGCAGGAAGCTGTCCGTCCAATACTGCGCATCACTACCATTATTAGTGTTGTCAACAGTCCCGACCACATAGCCATTCTCCCTGTCAACATTCAGAATCAGGCATCCTTTATCCAGTCCTTTCATTCCTGTACCATAGATAGTCCTGACAGAAATTTCCCTGCCATCATTATCTGTTGCCAAGAAAGGATCCTTCTTCTCCGATTTCAGGATAGCAATGGCCTCCACTGCATTCTTCTTATACTCACACTCCAGCAGCAATACATACAATTCCCCGCTTCTGATGTTGGGATGTACGCTCTGGTCATAAAGGTAAGTCGCCATATTGACCGACTGCTTCAGAAACGCCTCATTGTCATCAAATATCTTCGATGCAAACTGATATACGGGATTCAGATCCACGCTCTCAATGTAACTAAAACACTTCAAATCATCCATCGTAAACGACTTCTCTATCAGTTTAGTCAGGAAATCACTCGATCCACTCACGTCTGCTAAAGTCAATGCAGCCGACAATCCTTCTCCTCTTGTTTTATTTCCGACCATCTGTATGGTGGCCAACTTTATATTCTTTACACTTATTTGACTCATTCTACTACATATTTTGGAATCAAACCGTAATCTCGATTTTCTGTGAAAACATATCTAGTTTCAAAATAACTCAAATTCTTCCAGTATTCAGGATCAGCATGTTCCACCATAATAATCTGGAAGTTGGAACCATCTCCAACATTCTGACTCATGAAACTGTCAATCAGTCTGAACGCCTCCTCCAGTCTACTGCGGTCATCAGTTTTCTGCAAGGTCAGGTCGCCGGCTTCCTGTATTCTCCTCCCATTGTTACTATAATAAGGAATACTGGGCTGGTCAATAAACAGAAAACTCGGCACAAATGAATTATTACGGCTGTTAAGATACTGATGCAATCCCAAGAAGAAGCAAAGGTGCATGAACATATAGTTCGATTTACTACCAATATTTCGAATATGGAAGTGACAACCTGGCCTTTTGAGTCTCAACCGAACGTTCACATCGTCAAATTCTATCTCGCAATCTCTATATGTTGAGGACATGCCGACCTGAGAGTCATAATAACTCTTCACATCACCTAGGAATGCTTTCTTGGTCACGTCATTCGACTTAACTACCAATTCCAGATCTCTAGTAATTATATCAAACTGTTCTTTCAGTTTGTAGTATTCCAAATCGCCAATATACTTCTCCGACTTTTTCTCCAATCCCTTCATTTGGTCCGCCAATGATACGAGTTTTACTAACAAGTTTGGATCAAAGAAATAATTGATAGCATATTGGTTCTCCTTAATTTTATCCGTGACAGTCCTGTACTTTTCCTTGAGTTTTCTGAGATTCTCCGCAAATTCAGGTGGTAGTTCATCTATTTTTAATGTATTTTTCTTGGCTACGGTGAAAGCTTCCTCCAATGAGGCGAACAAGGCTACCGACTCTTCACTCATCACCTGTTGATTTAGATGTTTCTCCAAATATTCAAAAGGTGTCAAACTATCCTTCACTTTCTCAGCATATCTGATGGCCTTGTTATACTCCCATTGTAGTTTTTGGTAGCTGTCTATTTCGGCCTTCAATTTGCGTTGCGTGTCTGATAAATTGGCAAGATCGTTGAGTTTGGCATGACTTCTCTTAATCCTATTAAAATCGTCAACAGCAGCTTTAATCCTTGCCACGACCACCTCCGAATCAAACGTTTCATTCATCAACAGCACACCTACTTCTATAGCTGTCTTGACGATGGTATCATACTTTTTCTCGTATGATAGCCTATTTCGTTCATCGCCCGTTTTGTTTCTCTCTTCCTGCTTGATTTTCTCTTCAAGTGCATTTTTCGCCTCTGTTAAGTCCGCTTCTTTTTTCTCTTCCGTTCCCAAACATAGTTTCATAATGCGAGGTGCAAAATCATACATCTCTTCATCTTCAAAGAAAAAATAATCCAGATATCTATTTGCAGTGGCTATTATATCTTCCGTCAAGAAATTTAGCAAAAGAGATTGCCTGAATGTCATATCCAGTTTTTTATTCTTTTCGCCCAACTGTATCGCAGGAACATTAAACTCTTTATTTAGATAAGCAACTACATCTAACCTTGTAATGTTGGGGGTTGGCACAGGATGACTTCCACTTGGAAACTGATCTGTGTCCTTTGCCCAATATATGTCAGAGTTTATTCTGCCATTCATAGGGGCCTTGCGAGCTATCACATAGTCACGACCGTTCAAATGAAACGACAATCCATACCAACTTACGTTCGTATTGATGACATCTTCAACGATGGTCGATTCCTTAGCCATTAGGCAATAGTCAATCACTCGCAGTATAGATGATTTTCCCGTCGAGGAATCACCTGTTACCACATTCACCTTATTCGGTTTAAACTCGTATTCCTTTGGTTCAGGGTGGCGATGAAACCACAACCTTATTTTCTTGATGTAAAAGTTCATTAGGCTATCCAGAATTGTTGATAAAGTTTTTTAAAATCTACACATTCATACTTAAAGAGTATCTGATCCATATCATTCAGAACATCATTCAGCATTTTGCTCTCCCCGCCAATCATTTTCTGACATAGTTCCTGTCCAGAATCTGTCAAAACAAGTTTTCCGTCCGCTTTTTGCATGCATCCCCCCTCAATCAGCATGGTCATACTGTTGAGTATCACACCAAGCAGGCTACCATCTAACTGGCCAAAAATCATCGTCAATTCCTTCACATTATCTCCAGATGTCGTAAGTGCTTTCTTGCGAAACTTCTTCCGCATCAGCAAGTTAACAGCACCTACAACAATAGGAATGTCGTATGGTCCTCTTTTCACTACCTGCGCTATAACACAGGCTACTATGGCTTCATTGTTTATTCTATAGTCCATTCCTCACCATTATATTTTTCTTTCCAATCAAATCGCCAGCCAATCTTTGGCTTGTCACCGTCAGAGAAATGATAGAAACAGCCGTTCGAACTTGTTTCATTAAGTATGTCCTGATCAAAAATCGGATTTTCATTTCTAACTCCATCAAGCACAGCACGTGCTGCTAGTTTTATCTCATCTTCACTTTTAGATGCACTAATTCCGTTATTGTTCGTTCTATGATGCTTTTTCCATCTTGCCTTAACATCCCTTTCAAAATTAATTCTGTCATCATCATCCCCAACTGCCAACGCATCATTATAGTCATTCTCAAACTGCAATTTCTGCAGCGTCAATTCTTCAATATCGTCCTTGGTTATTGCCATAACATCATCAATTTCTACAAGTTGTCTGATAAACGTCTGTTTTCGTGGTTTGTCTGGGACTCTCACCTTCCGATTCTTGGGTACAAATTTCCTTTCCTTTATTTTTGTGAACAGTTCACCAAACATATCATGAAATGATTCCATATTAAACTCTATCTCTTTACCTCTCAACATCTCACACAATCGCCCATAGAGCGTCGCTCGCAGGACTTTGGCATTGGGAGCTTTGAAATGCTGCTGGTTAACTAACCAATATTGTATATCTTCTAATATGTCATCATCACTTTTAAATTCAGGCCTAACCTTATTGAGGAACTCTTTCAACAACGGATAATCATTTACATCTTTCGTATAGTCATATATATTCTTCGGTGTACTTCTTTCACCTTTCGCCGCTTGTTCCTCTATATATTTTTTCAGGTAATCCCATTTCCCATCTTTCTGGTAGGCATACACTTTCAAAAAGAACGTATTCTCCTCAGTTGACTTATTCGAAAGGAGAACAAACTCGCTTTCACCTATCCATCTGCGCTGTTCATCCTCATTCCTACCCTCCTTTATCTTTTCAATCCACATGCTTAACGTTTTCCACAGAACGGCATCTCTGTTTTTCATTCGCTCTACATGTGTGTCTGTCGTAGCAGAGGTATGTTTAAGTTGATAGTACGTCCTGTCATTTTCTGTCTCCACGCCAACATCTTCAAATTTTTCAAGCGACACGGTTTCATCTACCCCCATTGTCAGGAGTCGATATAGGAAATAATAAATCTGGTAAACAAAACCAGCTACTACGCCCCCAGCGTTCCTGTCATTTGTATTACCCATAGGTCATCTGTTTTTAATATTTCTTCTTCACATCCTCAATATACTTCTCCAGCACCTTCCACATCTCGTTCTTCTGCTGTATCATCAGCTTTCGTTCCCATTGCCATTCTATTTCAACTCTTTTAAGCATGGCTTCCTTGACATTCGTAGCCATCTCACCACCATTAGCCGTGAGAACCCGTAGCACAAACGAAAAATGAGGATAATTAGCTATAAGCTCCATTTCATACCCTTCTTTCTCTTCTTTCAGAACCTGACTTGCTACCAACTCCGCAATATAGAACGGTATAAAGAACTGATCTTCTTGTGCGAAGAATCCATTTTGGGAATATCTATAAAGTAATTTGTTCAGTTCCCTAAAACGCTCCTTATCACCCGACGACTCCACTTGCAGCAACAACACAGATAAAAGGAATGATTCGCCAAACGCAGCTTCAAACGATTTCTCGCGGTCAACCTTATATCCTTCCTGCGGTTTGTGTTTCACTTTCAACAGCCTTACACCCTCAGTTTTGTCTGCAGGCACCAGCCCATATACAGCCCGCGCTAACTCTATTCCTTTTTCGCTCAACGTCCATTCTGGACAATAGCTCGCTTGATATATCTGTGCAACGATAGCTCTGAATAGCGTCATCGAAATTTGCTCCCCTAAACCCTTTTCCTTAGCACTTAGTGCATAGTTAAACAGTGTTGCCAAATCTTTCTCCGCATAATTTATATCAGCAAAGTTCAACCGTTCCTTCACATATTTATCTATCACGTTTAGTACGTCCAGTTCATACGACTTAAAGATTTCCGCCTTTCCTACTGCCTGACGTATTTTTCTACTCACCCATACACTGAGTTCCTCTACTCCAAACACATCTATCCATTCCTTGGCAAAACCATGCAGCATGTTTTCCTTCTTCTCTACCCATTGAGCATATAGTTCTTCTGCAGTCTTTGCCCATCTTGCCGCCAGTCCGCCATCCGCATTTTCTTTCAGGTTCTGCTCTTCTTCATTCAGCAAGCGAAACACCCGCTCCCGAATCAGATGCTGCATTACCTTTTCATGCGGGCATCCGTGTAAATGAACGATCACCTGTTTACACTCTTCTATTGTACGTAGCCTATATATCAAGCAGCCTTGATATGGGAAATACTTCAATCTGTTCAGCATCTTCTCGAACAAATCCCATCGCTGCTGCAACTTAATCATCCAGGCCAATGCCTCCACTTCATCGGGCAATTCAAGATAACCACCATCATTATAGTGGTATATACCATCTATTATCTCTTCATCACCTGTTGCCTTTTCATACGTTTCTTTAACCGTAGCCATTAGCGTAGCATTGTTCCCCTCCATATTCCTGGTATTCCTGATATACGAATCCCAGTTTGCCATCTCAACATACGCCTCCAGTTCTTCACCTGTTGGTATATATCCTTTATAGAAATCTACGCCGCAATTCTCCCACCATGTACCTATTTCATTAATCGTCAGAGCATCATCCTTTCTCCGTTCTTCACCGGCCTTGTACATCACAAGATTTTGAAGAACTTGCGAATATGGGTACCTTACCTTAGGGAGATACTTCGATGAATTGTTATATAGATCGTAACGGTCAACCTCGCCACGCAAAGCTTTCACCGACAGATCATTTATCTGACCGGCATGTTTCTTTGCAAAGGCCACATGGCTACTGCCAGGTATCTCAATAGCGTCCAGTAACAGCATCTCCATCTCAAGCTGTCCCTTGCCGAACCTATGGTAGCATCCTTTCCGGTATATTTTCAACAACTCCTCTGTCATTATCTTGTCCTTGTTACCTTAAACCTCAGGCCAGAATTTCCTGTAAGAGAAAAATAGCTCGTCAATTTTCTTTGCAAGACATCTACATCCTTTGCTTTTGAGAGGAAATGGATTCCAAAACTAGTTTTGGAGCCTACCTGGTTATTCATTGAAGCTCCTATTAAATAATAGCGAGTCCCGTCAATGATTAAAAAACGGTCATGCCATAGCATATTGTTGTAGCGACACTTGTCATGAAAAGCAAAAATATTAAGAGTACATGCGACGACTTCACGTCCAAGATTATTCATGATATTATTCGCAAGATTATTAACATCCTGCCTGGTGTAATAATCTCTATCACATATAGTAAGTATCGTTATCTGAAGATTTGGACATTTCACATCCTTAAACACCATTCCATCATATTGGGGTCTAAAATGTGTATCCCAAATCTGTATCGATGTGGTGGCGGTTGCCAATATCCACTGATAATAGTCCGGAGTCATCCCACTGCGTGCATCATAGAACGCATAATCCTCCCCGTATTCGAATGGTGTTGGAGTGCTAACCGACGTGGCGGTAGATGGAACGCTTATTGTGCTTGTTATACTCATACTATCAACTCTGAAAGATTATCGTTATTCCACCATTCTTCTATCCTGTCAAGTATCTTCTGACTATAGTCAGTAGGTACACGACTTATCATAGTGGCACGCTTCCCAATTTCATCAAGCGAACACCCCACCATCCATACTTGGTTGTCTGCCACGAGAAAACGGTCATGCAGCGCAGCCTTCTCACCTCTCAACAAACGGCAGTGTACATCTACGATATCTTTTCCCCTCATAGCCTCACAACCTTCTTTCAACTCAACAATGTCTTTGGTATTTAGTTCCTCCTTACTCGAAATAATCCGCACCTCCACATTCTCCAACTCCACCGGCATTACGAAACGCACAAGTGTTTTGGCACTAAAATACATATCGCAGATATAGCAACGCTCCTTAGCCCTATTCAAGATCTTCATCACCGTCTCTTTGGCTCTTTGCTCATTCTCATCCACGCTGTCTTTATCGCCATCAAAGAAAACACAGGTCAAAGAATCCTCATTCTGCTTATAAGCCACTTCTGGAGCAACTTTCAAGTCATCACCACTCACTTTGGGATTCCCGATGACAAACTGTTCACCAGCATACTTTTCTATAACCTTCACCGTTTCTCCTTTATCATTCTGCACATGTACTTCCTTCGATTTTACGTGCATATCCACTTTGATTTGGTGAACAAATACCACACCGTCATAGTAATCTATCAGTCGCCCGTCAGCATCGTATACATCTATATCCACTTTTCTGAACGGATGTGGGAAATCAAAATGTGTCAAGAAAGCCCCTTCTGGTGATAATAGCGGTCCGATACTCGTCATAGAGTTATCATCCGAATAGGTTTTAAATCTAAACATGAGTTGTTTTGGGGCATTTTTACGGAAATTAATTCGGATAAAGATTCCTGGTGTAGAGGCATCCTCCGTCAAATCGAGCGATTTATAATAAGGATTGTAACATGCCACGACTGTTCCACCATAGAACTCTGGATATAAAGTTAATTCCTTGCCAAGGTTCCTGACTGAAAGTTTCTTTACTTGTTCTTCTATTCGTTTTTCTATCGCACTCGGCTTCTCTACCTTATATACATTCACGTAAGCAGATGTTGTTCTCTTAGGAAGAATATAAGCAAACTTTCCTTTCTCATCTTTATGCAATGGCACTATCACTGGCTGATTATATCTCCAGTCTCCTTGTTTACAATCCTCATCCCAAGGAATTACGACATCTTCACCTATCTTATATGTATTTGGATTCGCAAGGTATTCTATAGTAAGGATGGGGAAATCTACCACAAAGTATACCTTATCTTTGTCACTATCTTCATCTTTCAAGAAGTCTATGTATTCTGTTTTCTTTTGCGTTTTGAATTCATCATAGTCTTGCATGTCGGGGAACAGATACTCCACGACAGAGAGCAGGTGATGGTACTGCCCATCATCTGCTCTCTTCACAAGAAATGATATTCTTCTTACTTGCTGTCCTATGTAGTCTTCTATGGTATACATATACTTCCGTACTCTAATTCGGCACTTGGTTCCCTTCTCTTACTCCTCAACCCATTCTCTGATGTAATGAATCTGTCTCACAGTCAAACTAGTTCGTTCCAACAGCTCAGGATGGCATCGGTAGTATCTTTTCGACATCGCCACGACTGCATTCATCGGGGTGTGCACAACCTGATTACTGTGCATGTTAAATGTTCTATTCTCAAAGCTCATGTTGTAATAATGCTCTGATACGCCCTTAGTGAGCAGCATCTCAAACACCACGTCACCGTTGAAATCTGCTCTACTCAGTTCTCTTACAACATCAGAAACGATATCCGACAGATACAACTCTCGCTTCAACAGCACCATCGCCATCCGTCTCTTTGGCGAAATGACTATGCGTAAATTATTGGTTTCAATAGGCATCGTTTATTGTTTTTAGGGTTTGATCGATTATATCCAAAGCATCTTCCTTTCCAAGTAATATAGGCATTAGAGGGTCTAGATGAAAAATTCGATGACGCTGTTCATTCCACAGTTTGTATAGTGCTTCAACTCTTGCCTTCTCTATCGGATCGGGAAATAGTCCCGCTCTATGAGGATGAACACTCGCAGTACGACTAGCCCCATCATAGCACATATAGCTTGCAAATCCACCCGTAATAGGTATCGGGGTGCCTTTATCTTTAAATACCGTCTTTATTATACATTCTAACCCCCTTAATACGGGAAAGCACAAATAACTATAGTCTGTCAATCCATCTGGTATTGAACGTCGTAAAGCCAATGATGGCAATATTGCCTTAACCGCGTCATCCGTCAGATTCCCGTTAAGTTTAGGGCACTGGCTATAAAGTTCTTTCTTTATATTATCTTGTTCAAAAGCCAACTTATAATACTTGGTTAGCCCCTCCAGAATTAAATCTGCTGGATAGATGTCATATAAGATGGTAATAGCGTTATTGAAAGTGATACAGGGGTGCCCTTGAAACAATATGGAACCGTTATTAAATCTGGTGGCATATAGCATATCACCATATTCCCCGCAAATAGAATATTTATCTCCATTAACCACAGCCTCAGACGTAATCGTCGCAGCACAACCTGTCATAAACTCCACAAACAAGTCAAACTGTTCCTGCGTAATTTCGCTAAAATACAGATGCCCAGTCTCGTATAGACATGCCTGTGTACTATTTGCAATGTGCTCAGCTAGTTTTGCTGCATATTCCTTGTTTCGTCCGCGAGTATCCTCTATAGTCGTCGTTCCATCTTGGTTAAAATCCACAAATACAATAGCAGGAAGCTCATCTTCATTCGCAAAAGACACAGAGTATTTTATCTTTTGTGGTGATTGTACTTCTATCTGTAAAGTGTTATCACCGACAAAATCCCTTACTGCTTGTTCTATCTTGTTACGATATAAATGTAATTTCTTTAATGACATATACTTTTTTTATCCAACCATAAATCCATCTTTCCGTTATTCCTTTCTTACATCCTTACTTCTTCTCCTCCTCCCCTTCCGGATGCAGCAACTTCTCCATCTCAACATTAATCTGCCCGTTATTACGGCACATCCCCACTAATGCCTCTTCGGTCTTACGATTTCCAATAGCCATCTGTGCCATCTTCTCCACGAAATCTTCAGGCAGTTTAATACCATTCAACTTATCACCTACCTTCACCAGCTCTGCTAGTACCGTCTGGTCGTCCAACAATACTGTCTTATATAAAGCCGAAACAGCATCTTCGCTCGAAATCACCCCATACTCAAACAGCCACGATGTAAAGTAGGCAACATTATCTTTTGTTGGTTTCTTTACGATAATATCATAGATTCCCTTAAATTCTTCAGTCAGCTTGTACCGCGCTTCGCTATGTTCGCTAAGTACATTCGTTATCTGTTGCTTGTCAGGCTTGCCATTCCCATCAGTAGCATATTTAATCAACACGCTGATGGCAGCATCCTTTAAGTGTATCGAGGGCTGCTTATAAACATTCCACAATTTCAGTTCAAATCCAGGTTTCAACAGTTGCTCTTTCCACTTATCTGTACTTACCTCGCGTAAGAATTCCAAGGCATGCTGATTGATTTCCTTGGCCACATCCAAATCCATAGTCTTAGTAGCCACAAACAAGCTGATAGGCCACTCTGTGAATAACTTATATTCAATATCCCCTTCACACGTTTGTACCTGCTCCAACAAATCATATGGCATAACACCACTCGCTGCGATGATTTTATCATAGTACAACAATACCTGGTCCTTGCTCGCGATGGTTTTCTTCAATTTTGTTTCCTTATTAGTCAGCATCTTTGCTATCGCAGCCACATGCTGTCTCGGTTCAAAATCTTCAAGATAAACCATGAAAGTGCCGTAACTTATATAATACAGCAGTTCATCCGCTACTCGCTTTACAAAAGCCTCGTCATCATTAGCCAAGTCTTCCTGATATGCTGTTTTTGCCCCATTTACACTAGGTGCAAAGTTGTTACCCCTTGCTATTCTCATCGCAAGTATATCTGGCATCAAAGCATCTTCACGACTCAAATTGGTATATAGATCATGTATTTTGTCGTCCGTATATGCAGTTTCAAAGTCATCTTCCAGCCTGTCATCATAATTAATTTCCTTCATACGCTTCAGCAGTGTCACATGCTCATCTACATCGTCCGATTCTGCCGCTAAAGCTATCAATCGTTTCCACGTCTTTTCAAGCCTGCATTCCTCTGAGAAAATCAAAGGAAGATAATCCACATTTGCAAACTGAGCAGCATCCTTCGTTGCCAAATACTTGTCAAACTCCAAAATATTCATCTTCAAACCATAGTTCAGATAATTCTCCTTTTCCGATTTCAGGAGTTCTTCTATAGCCTCTTCCTTCGCAGTCTTTTGGTTCTTCGTCTGTGCAAGATATTCATCCGTTTCTTGCTTTGCCAATTCCCTAAATCTCTTAATTCCAGATATATGGTCTGCGACTTTCCATCCATCTTTCATTTCAAGATAAGCTCCTAAGAAGAAACTAATCACACCCTTCTTATCCTTGCAATGTTCCAATAGTACAGCGTGGTGATTGTCATAGTTTACTGCTTTGTATCCTGTCATCTTTACACGTTCAAACAGTTTCTGCCACAGATATCCCAAGCGATACTTTTTGGCAGCATCCTCCTTCTTGCTAACAGCCTCCATAAAATCTATGGCTTTATCTATATTACCTGTTTCCGATATAGCATCAGGCAGAAGTGCATTCAACACCCTGTCATTGCCAATCTCATCAACAAAGGCAATATTTCCATCATCCAGTGCCTTTTTCACCTTTGGTAGATATACCACATCCAATGCCCTATCCTTCTTAATCTGATAATGGATGGCAGAAAGGTATTGAGACAGTTCTTCGTCATTCTCGTACTTTCCCTTCAATCCCTGGAGGAAGTCCGGCTTCAGCAGTTGTTTGTCTGGCTCTTTGTTTATCCGTTCTTTGCCAAGTATATAGATACCGAGATACTCTGATGGAATCTCTTCTTCCATCACCGAATACAGCGTCACATACTCATTGATGAATGCTATAATGCTGCGAGGTGTAAAGTCTGGCGATAACTTTTCAAACACCAACAGTAACTCATCGTGATCCTTATAGATAACGCCGCCAAAGGCCATCTTCCAAATCCTCTCAAAATAGTCTCGCCAGTCAGAGAGTATCGGCGGTGAAACTCTATAGACTACATAGAAGGTCTTATTAATAAAGTCATTACCATACGACCTCAATTCAGTTTGTTGCTCAGGCTTATCATCTACCTTCACTTTCTTCTTTTCAACTTCCTTGATATTCTCTTCTTTGAAGGCATTGATGATATGGCTCCTGTCAAAAGGTATCACCGTATGGATAAACTCATATTTACACTCTGCAAAGAACGCATGAATCGTAGCCCACGTCTCTTTCACCTTGGCAATAGGCAACCTGTCCATGTTGTCTATCACAAACACCACATGAGTATTCTTCGACTTTAGTTCTTCATCTATCCTATGCATCCAATCTCTAAACTGACGGGCTGTCGGTTCTTTTTCCGTGATGAACTCTACAGTCTTGCTTTCACTATTCTTATTGTTTACCTCGCTATATCCTTGTTTTGTCTCAATATTACTCTTATCAACATACAGTTTTAGACATTCAGAAATAAAACTAGAAAGAGTCACAGTCTGACTAAACTTTTTCATACTCTGATATCTCGATGAGACAAACCATATCAGAACAATGACGTACGCTATGATGGCTAATATATATCCATATTCCCAATAGTCAGATATCGTATGAATGATAGGCATAATGGCCGCCAATATAGCAGTCGCAACAACCATTTCATTCAATTTCACAATCTTCTTTGTATCAACCTCTCTAACCCTAGCTAGCAACATATCAATCTTCTCTAACCAAGATTCGTCAAGAACCTTTTGATCCATCAGCGACTTAATGAACTCCTCCAGAAGCGAGCGTCTCATATAATCAGTATGATGTGCCCACACGTCAAAGGTCACAAAGACATATTTCTTCTTTTTATCGTCCTTTATCTTTTCATTTATCGCTTTATGGGTCAGCCCTACGAGGTTTGACTTTCCTGAGCCCCAGCCGCCATCTATACCAATTATTCCATGCTGTGAATCATCTAGTATGATGTCCGCTATCTTTGATGCAATACGTTTATGCGACTGGCCCTCAAACCAGTCGTCATTACATGGTGCAGTACTCACTATCTTTGGATATTTCACCTCTTTCTCTTCTTGTTTTCCTTTTTCCATAATATATTGCATTTAAGTTATTTGTATTCTCAGTTATTCATCCCTCTATGTTTCCGCTCTTCGAGCGTCCCCATCTAGGCACAAAAAGGAACCTGGCAAACTGCCACATTCCTTTAACAATCTCCTTTAACCTTTAAAATGCTTCTCCTCATTCACTACCGTCCTCTGCGCAGCCCCTGCTATTACCTGCCCCATCTTTATCTGCATCATTACACTTTGATATGCCTCATAGTTCCACATCAGATAGGAATCCCACAGACCCAAGTCTATATCCTTAATAAGCGTATCTAGTTTTTCTTTTATCGGCTGTCCGTTCTCATCAAAATACATCTGGTCGCGCACCTGCTCCCTCAGCACCTGTATAGCTTTGAATTCTCCAAGTGAAAAAATCTGGCTAAGGTCATTCATCGGCTCCTTAAACTGCTTCGTTTCTGGATTAATCACCATCTTCGACAGTATCTCTTTGACATACTTCTTACCAGCATTTCTCATAGCGAACAAAGTGTAGTTAGCAGCGAAGTACGAATCTGGATCTTGATAGAACAAATTATCACAGTATCCCTTTTCAATCTGAAACACAATGCCGTCTATCTCATCCTTATCAATCATTTTATCAAGGAAATGAATCTTTCGGATGTCAAAAACCTCATTGGCTGGCACACCCATTGGAATGCCCAACTTATGCAGAGCCACAATCACCATGCGCTTTTCAGTTATAGAAAGTGACGTGTTAAAATCACTCTCAGCATTCATATAAGATTGCTTCGAATACTTCTTTATCACGTCCAAGGCCTTTATTGCAATCGCGCGGACTTTCTTCATCTTATAGTCCTCACGCAGATTCAAGAAGCGTGCTCCACCATAAGTACCAATCAAGCCGCCAACTAATGCAGTCAAGAAAGCAATTATTATCTCATTCATATATTTACCTTTAGTTTAAATTACAAAGTCCATCTACCCAATCTCCCTCAGCATCCCCGCCGGCACCCACGCTATCGCCACGCTCGCCACACCTTCTATCTCCACCACTACCCTCTTACACCTCTTCACTCTCCTTATCACGCCCGTCACGCCCTCAAACGCGCCGCCCATAATCTCCACGCGCTTGCCTTCCTTCCCCACTATCGTCTCGTTGTCCAGAAACATCACGCTGTCGTCAGTCCTTGAAGCCACCCGCATAAAGTTCTCCATCTCCATATCCGCCACCGTCATAATGGCGTGTTCCTGTGAGGCCGTCCGGTCCATCATATACCTCAGCGGCTCCAGTACCTCGTTCGTCCTCTTCAACTCGCTCACCCGTTCCTGTGTCGACCGCACAAAAATCAGGTTATTGATAGCCGGCACCAACTCCCTCCGCAGTTCCGCATCCCCGTCATTCTGCGATTCCATCACCTTATACCTCATCGGCACAAAGTTCTCTATTCCCAGCCGGTCCAGCTCCGCCTTCACCTTCATCTCCCGCTGATACGTCACCCTCATCGGAAACCACGTCTTGGGGTCACCACACATACTTGTGTCGCGTCCCGATTCACTTCCCGTTTCTTTCGTCGTCATCATATCACTCTGGTCTTCAGTCGCTTTATGACTTCAACATTTCACTATCGATGCAATGTCGGTGTCGCCCGACTTCTTGCCTTTCAAGGCACAAAGATAGTGAAAAATTTCTATTTTTCTTCAATCTTATGCATTTTTTTACATAATCTCTCATGCCATCCTTTTCCGCCCTCGTCAATCATCGCAAAAACCGTTATAAACAATTCGCCCCTGCAACTCCATCCAGAGCCACAGGGGCTGATTATGCACCATAAGTAGCTATTCAACATGAACCACCAGTATTCCACTTCTCTTCTTGTGTAATAGCCTCTATTTTTACAATATTCCCTCTTATTCAGCGTTATATATCATAGAGTCAACACATTCATTCATGCCCAGGCAACCAAGAGTAACATCAGGAACTGAGATATATCATGTGATGATGCGAGGCATCAATCACCAGAACATCTTCGAGGAGCCAGAGGACTTCTATCAGTTCATCAATATCCTCGACAGGATGCGTACTCATTATGATGGTGAGGGTAACCCCTGTGGCACTAACTGCATCTATTACTCTTACTGCTTGATGTCAAACTACTTTCATCTGCTCATTCGTGAGCGTGATGAGAAAGTTGGTGATACCATCAAGAGAATTGCAGGTGCATATGTCTATTGTTACTCAGATCAAGGACTATGAGTATAGCTCCTG
>JAEEGI010012263.1_pt1 | contig 18367 bp, 15 predicted proteins | sample 8958751 | NCBI WGS metagenome assembly JAEEGI01 (sample SAMN16246545, study PRJNA631951) | gut metagenome | biome: gut microbiome; feature: rumen; material: KS-attached | host: Bos | place: Iran: Karaj | collected 2018-10 | reverse complement strand
AACGATGCGACGGCTCTTACAAGAGCGGACACGGGTATAGCGATCGGAGCCGGGACCGACGTGGCTATCGACGCTGCAGACGTGGTTCTGATGAAGAGCGAGCTTACGGATGTTTCGGCCGCCGTGCGCTTAAGCCGCGCAACTGTCAGGAATATACATGAGAATCTTTTCTGGGCCTTTTTCTACAACGTCATCTGTATTCCGCTTGCAATAGGTCTGTATCAGAGCCTGTTCGGCTGGAATTTCGAATTGAAACCCGTAGTCGGGGCTCTGGCGATGAGCTTCTCGTCTGTGACGGTATGTCTAAATGCCCTGAGACTCAACCTGTTTAACGTTCACGACCCGTCCGGGGACAGAAAAATAAAGAACGGCGCGGATATCGCGGATGTCTTTGAAATCGCGGAAACTGAAGAAATAAACAATAGTTTGGAGGATGCGGAAATGACCAGGACACTGAACATCGAAGGAATGATGTGCACCCACTGTGAGGCGACTGTAAAGAAAGCGCTTGAAGCTCTCGACGGAGTCGTTTCGGCAGAGGTAAGCTACGAGAAGGGCACTGCAGTCGTTACGATGAATGCCGACGTGGCGGATGAATTGCTGACGAAAGCTGTAGAAGACAAAGACTACAAAGTGCTCTCGGTAGCATAAGATCTGCCGGCTTCCCAAAAAAGGAAGCCGGTATTTTTACGCAAAAAATCAGCCAAAGCTGCAAAACAGTAGTATAATATATTCAATATGAACAGATCGGAGGCAAGTGCCGGAGTATGGACAACTCATGGTTTAAGGAAATATCCGTATATCAGATCTGGTGCCGTTCGTTCAAGGACGGAAACGGAGACGGAATAGGGGATCTGTACGGTGTTCTGGAAAAACTCGATTATATAAAGAGCCTCGGAGTGGACGCAATCTGGTTTTCCCCGATTTACCCCTCTCCCAACGCGGATTACGGATACGACATATCCGACTATACGGATATCAACAAGGAATTCGGGGATCTGGACATCTTCAAAAAGGTTCTGAATGAGGCGCACAAAAGAGACATTAAAGTGATAATGGATCTCGTAGTCAACCACACCTCGGATGAGCATCGGTGGTTTAAGGAGAGCAGCAGGAGCAAAGACAACCCCTACCGCGACTATTATATATGGCGCAAGGGTCGCCCGGGAGGCAGAAGACCCAACAACTGGCTCTCGGTCTTTGAAGGCAATGCCTGGGAATACTCTCCGGAAACGGATGAGTACTACCTGCACATCTTTGCAAAAAAACAGCCGGATCTCAACATGGACAACCCGAAGGTCAGGGAAGAGGTCAAGAACATCATGCGCTTCTGGCTGGATATGGGCGTGGACGGATTCCGTGAGGACGTTATTACATTCATATCGAAAAAAGAAGGGCTTCCGAACGGATTCCCTCTGCCAGTCGCGACCGGTATCGAGCACTACAGGAAAGGCCCGCATATCCATGAGTATCTCAGAGAGTTCCGCAGGGATGTGATCAATAAATACGACTGTTTCGTCGTTGGGGAATCCCCGATGACCTCCTGGCGTGACGCGGTCGAGTTCACATCGGGAGAGGACAGGGAGCTCGATATGATGATCTCTTTCGACCACATGTCTGCGGACTGCTTTATAGTCGATACTCTGGTCCTCCCCTTCAGCCTCAGAAAGCTCAAAAGAGTCATGGGGCACTGGCAGCATATCCTGCACGAAAAAGGCTGGAACGCCCTTTATATAGAGAACCACGATCATCCGAGGATCATAAGCCGTTACGGGAGCGAAAAATACCGCACCGAGAGCGGAAAATCGCTTGCAACAATGTGCTTTATGCAGAGCGGAACGCCCTTTATATATCAGGGGCAGGAGATCGGGATGACGAATTCTTCCCAGGATTCGATGTTAAATTTCAGGGATGTACAGACTTTTAATACAAGCAGAGTCCTGAGGCAGTTCCATATCCCGGAAAAAACCGTGCTTAGAATTATCAACAGGACATCCAGGGAGAACGCGAGGACTCCGGTACAGTGGAGCGCCGGGAAAAATGCCGGATTTTCGGATGCTGAGCCCTGGTTTCCGGTAAATCCCAATTATACCGATATAAACGTGGAGGCGCAGGAAAAGGACCCGCAGTCCCTGCTCAACTATTACAGAAAGCTCCTCAAGGTCAGAAAAGAAAACCCGGTCCTGATTTACGGGGACTTCACCGAGTATTACCATTTATCGGGCAGACTCTTCTGCTACTCCAGATCTTATAAGGGGAAAAGAGCGCTTGTGATCTGCTCGTTCTCAGAAAGAGAATTCAGATTCAAAACGCCAAAAGGCTTTGATCTTCATGAGGGAGAACTGGTCCTCTCTTCGCTTCCGGAAGCTCCGCTGACAGACTCGGGCTGCGTACTGAAACCCTATGAGGCGAGAGTTTACCTTTTTGACTTCACAAATACGGGCAAATAGTGTATAATACGCTTCACGCGCCACAAAATATGCTGTTTCGGAGAATAAATGAGCGTTTTAGATAAAATAAATTCCTCTGCTGATGTCAAGAAGCTCGACGAAAAGGAGCTTACGGAGCTCTGTGCGGAAATAAGGACTTTTCTGACAGAAAACGTTTCGAAAACGGGCGGCCATCTGGCTTCGAATTTGGGGGCTGTCGAGCTCAGCGTTGCGCTTCACAGGGTGTATGACACGTCCGCGGACCGTATAGTTTTCGATGTCGGGCACCAGTCGTATGTCCATAAGATACTGACAGGCAGAAAAGAAAGGTTCGGAACATTAAGACAGCTCGGCGGGATCTCGGGTTTTCCTAAACCCTATGAATCGGACGACGATGCATTTATTGCAGGCCATGCATCGAATTCCGTCGCGGTAGCTCTCGGAATGGCCCGTGCCAGAACGATGAAGGGCGAAAAGTATAAAGTTGCCTGTGTTATAGGCGACGGTTCAATGACGGGAGGTATGGCAACAGAGGCGATAGCCAATGCAGCCGCGGCAAACGAGCCTCTCGTAATAATCCTGAACGACAACAATATGTCCATAAACCGCAATGTAGGCGGGATGGCGAGAATATTCGACCGTATGCGTTTAAAACCGGCGTATTTTAATTTCAAGCGCGCGTACAGACAGGTGTTCAGAAATCTTCCGGAGCTATACCGATTCAATCACATAATAAAGGAGAATGTGAAGGAACATCTGGTATCCGACAACATTTTCTCTGAAATGGGCATGTATTATCTCGGCCCTGTAGACGGACACAACATAAGTAAGCTGGAGAGTGTTCTGGAATACGCTGTGGAGCTCGACAGCACCGTGCTTGTCCATGTCATTACAAAAAAAGGCAAGGGAGTCCCGTACGCGGAGAACAATCCCGACAAATATCACGGAGTCGGAAAATTCGATCCGCTGACAGGCGAGATGCCTTGTCCCGGTGAAAGCTTTTCCTCCAAAGCCGGGGAAGTCCTGAGCTCGCTTGCAGACGACAATAAGGATATAGTCGCGATAACTGCCGCCATGACAGAAGGAACGGGAATGGATATCTTTGCCCTCAAGCATCCCGGAAGGGTATTCGACGTGGGAATAGCCGAGCAGACGGCGGTCGCTATGGCGGCAGGCATGGCAAAACAGGGCATCACTCCATTCGTGGCTATCTATTCCACATTCCTCCAGAGGGCCTATGATATGCTCATACATGATATTGCCCTTCAGGGGCTGCATGTCGTCTTCGGAGTGGACAGGGCGGGGCTCGTCGGAGCGGACGGAGAGACGCACCAGGGCACCTTTGACGTCGCCTATCTTTCTTCGGTTCCGGGTATGAAGATCTATTCTCCCGCAAACTTCGCGGAGCTGGAGTATACTGTGCGCAAAGCGGTATACGAAGATAAAGGTCCCGTAGCAGTGAGATATCCCAGAGGCGGGGAAGGGGAATGGAAAGAACTTCAGACAGATGAGGTCGCCGTTATCAAAGAGGGGACGGACGTGACGCTCGTTTCATACGGCATAATGATAAACAACTGTCTTGAGGCTGCCAGACTGCTCGAAAAAAACGGCGTATCTGCCGAAGTCGTGAAGATCAATGTAATTAAGCCCCTGGATTATTCAGTGCTGGACAGATCTGTTCTCAAAACGGGAAAGCTTATGACTGTCGAAGACGTCTGTACTGAGGGCTCCGCAGGAGGGAAGATAGCGGAGCACATCGCCGTATCGGATATAAAGCTTTCATACCTGAAACTGCTCGATCTGGGAGACGGGATCGTAGAACACGGATCCGTTGCCGAGCTTCAGAAGAAGTACGGTCTCGACGCTCTATCAATATGCACAAAATTCATGGAGGATAATTGTCTAAAATAGACAAAAAACCTTATTTAGACAAAGCAGGGTAAATTATAAATTGCGCAAACATACAAATTGTGGTAAAATTTATCAGAATGTATGAGTGCGCTTTTTTTGCACCTTCATAAATTACGGAAAAATAAAATAATAAAGGAAGGAAAGGGTTTGTTGTATGAACAAACAATACGAACCTCTATTCACCCCGTGGAAGATCGGCAATGTCGAGATCAAAAACCGCATTGTCCAGTGCTCCATGGGCGGAACATCTCTCTTCGGCTGGCTTGAACCGAACCACTTCGACAGAGAAGCGGCTTACTTCCTGCTCAACCGCGCGGAAGACGGAGTCGGTCTCATACTTCCCGGTATGCAGTGTGTCAAGGATACGCTCGGCGTTCCGGGCAGAAAATGGCTCTGGCAGAACGACAGAATGTTCAAACAGCTTGCCGAGTATATGCCCAAATTCCACGCAACTGGCGCAAAACTCTTCATCCAGCTGGCTGCCGGCTTCGGCCGTTCGATGGCCATTACCCCCTGGATGGTCGAACTGCTTAAACATCCCGTGATCGGCAAGATCGCGGCACCCATCGTAGACGTCGATTACTGCTGCGCATCTGCTTCCGCGACTCCCAACCGCTGGTACGAGGATATAAAATCCCGTCCGATGACGGTCGAAGAGATCCACGAGATGGTCGATGCCTTCGGCAAGACCGCGAAGAAACTCCGTGACGCCGGCGTTGACGGCGTCGAGATACACGCCGTTCACGAAGGTTACCTGCTTGACCAGTTCACCATGAAGAACTGGAACTTCCGTACCGACGAATATGGCGGATCCTTCGAGAACCGCTACCGCTTCCCGGTCGAGATAGTACAGGATATAAAGAGACAGGCCGGAGCGGACTTCCCCGTATCTCTGAGATACAGCGTTGTCTCCAAGACCAAGGGCTGGGGCAAGGGCGCTCTTCCTTATGAGGAGGACTTCGAAGAGTTCGGTCGCGACATGGAAGAGTCCGAGAGAGCCATCAAATATCTGGGCGATGCCGGATATGATATGTTCAACTGCGACAACGGCACCTATGACGCCTGGTATTGGGCACATCCGCCTCAGTATGTTCCCGACAACCTCAACCTGCCCTATGTCGAGCACATAAAGCAGTTTACCGATAAACCCTGTGTCTGCGCCGGCCGTATGGATCCCGTCAAGGCAGCTGAGGAGATCGCTGCAGGAAGACTCGACGCGGTAGCTATAGCGAGACAGAACCTCGTCGACCATGAATGGATACACAAGATCCTTGAAGGCCGCGAGGACGAGATAAAGCCCTGCATCCGTTGCCACAACGGCTGCTTCAACTTCGCAAAATACAAAGGCACGGCCAATATCCAAGGCCTTGGGGACTCCCTGCACCTTGCACGCTGCGCTCTGAACCCGACAACGATGCAGCACAACAAGTACAAGATAGTCCCGACAAAGAAGCCCAAGAAGGTCGCAATCGTCGGCGGCGGTATCGGCGGTATGGAGTGTGCTCTGGTACTCAAGCAGCGCGGCCATTCCAGCGTTATATTCGAGAAGACCAACGAGCTCGGCGGACTCTTCCTCACAGCTTCTTCCGAAACATTCAAAGAGCAGGACAGAAAGCTTGTTGAGTGGTACAGACGCGAGATCGAGAAGCAGGGCATAGATGTCAGATTCAATACCGAAGTCACTGACCTCGGCACACTCAGAGGCTTTGATGAGATCATTGTCGCAACAGGTTCTGTTGTCAGAACGATGCCTCAGATCCCCGGCTTCGATAAATGTCTTACCTTCACACAGGTCCTCAAGGACAAGGTTCCCGTAGGCGACAGAGTCGTATTCTTCGGCGGCGGACAGTCCTCCTGCGAGACCGCTCTGGATCTGGTCCTTCAGGGACATCATCCGATTATAGTCGAGTACGCCGCGGACCTCGTAGCTGCCCAGGCGACATGCCTTGCAAACACCTCCTATCTGCGTGACGCTCTCGAGTATCATAAAGTTCCCACTTACCTCAACTCCACGATCACCAATATCGGCGACAAGACCGTCACTATCAAGGGCAAAGACGGCACTGTTACCGAAGTCGAGTACGATAATATCGTAAACGGCATTGGCTTCGTTCCTGCTCCTGTCGGCGGCACCGGCAAGAATATCCACAGAGTCGGCGACTGTGTTGCAATAGGCAACCTGAGAACTGTTATCTGGAGAGCATGGGACGTCTGCATGGCGATCTGATATTACTCTTCAAAACATCAGCAGGCACCCTTTTTTAGGGTGCCTGTTTGTTAATTAATAAACCTGATTGTCAGAAACTTGTCCAGCCAAAAAGCCGATTATAACTTGATATAAGCGGCGGTATTTGGTATTATTTTTATACTGTTAACACTTTGTTAAAACATATCAGGTTATTGAGGTGAAGCTTATGCCAAAAACTTTTAAGGGCGGTGTGCACCCGAACTATAACAAGTTCCCGGATGTGCCGGTTACTGTTATTGCCCCGCCCGACCAGGTCGTCATTCCGCTCATACAGCATATAGGAGCTCCAAATAAGCCCCTTGTGCAGGTGGGTGACTATGTGAAGATGGGGCAGAAGATAGGGGAGAATGGCGATGCTCCTGTTTCCGCGCCAGTGCATGCTTCAGTTTCGGGCAAAGTCATTGCTGTGGAGCCCCGCCCTCATCCTCTGGGCGATCTGATCCCGGCTGTCGTGATCGAAAACGACCACCAGGACACTCCATGCACGGATCTTGCACCGCTGACTGAAGAGGAACTGAAAAACGGTGAAGCGATCCTTCAGAGGATGCGCGACGCAGGGATAGTCGGAATGGGGGGCGCCATGTTTCCGACTGCATTCAAGATCAAAAGCGGACTCGGAAAGGTCGACACGCTGATAATCAACGGAGCCGAGTGTGAGCCTTATTTGAACGGTGACCATATTACCATGCGCACATATCCGGAGCAGCTGCTCAAAGGCATTGAGTGTGCAAGGATCGCCGCGGGTCTCGACAAGGCTTATTACGGAATAGAGGTCAACAAGCAGGACGCAATCGATATCCTGAATTCCTTCCATCCCGAGAAATACGGCATAGAGATAGTTCCCGAAGAGGTGAAGTATCCGCAGGGAAGCGAAAAGCACCAGATCAAGGCCATAACCGGAAGGGAAGTAAAACCGGGCGGACTGCCCGCAGGAGTCGGATGCACGGTCATCTCGACCCGCACTTGCTACGCCATCTATCAGGCCTGCTATGAGGGAAAGCCGGTCATAGAGAGGATCGTCACGGTCGCGGGAAGCGCCATGAATCAGAAGGCAAACGCTCTTACAAGAGTCGGAACGCCGCTCGGGTATCTCGCGGAACAGTGCGGAGGATACCATGACCTCAGGAAAGTGGTTCTCGGCGGCCCGATGATGGGTATTTGCGCTACGTCTCTGGAGGCTCCGACAATAAAGGGGACTGCCGGCGTTTTGTATTTTACGAAAAAAGAAGACCGTATGGTCAAAAACCCGACCTGTATCAGATGCGGAAAGTGCACAACGGTCTGCCCGATGCATCTGCAGCCCTGCCTTATGTATATGTACTACTCCAAGGGCGATTTCGAAGGAATGAGCAGATATCACATCACCGACTGCATAGAATGCGGCAGCTGCTCGTACAACTGCCCGGCCAGAATGCCTCTGACACACGCGTTCAAGACCGCGAAACTGATGTTCCAGGCAAAAGCGGCAAAAGAAAAGGCTGCGGCTGAGGCTGCAGCGGCAAAGGAGGCCGGGAAATGAAAAACGACAAACTTATACTTGACGTTGCATACCAGCCTCAGGAGAGGACCGCAAGAAATACAAGCTCGATAATGCTCGATGTGATAATCGCGCTGATTCCCGCTTCTGTATGGGCGGTCTGGCAGTTCGGGATGAAATCTCTGATTCTGCTTGTCGTATCCGTATGTTCCTCCGTATTCTTTGAATGGGGATACCGCAAGCTCCTTCACAAGGACTCGAGCATCGGAGATCTCTCTGCCGTGGTCACCGGCCTTATGCTTGCAATGACGCTCCCGCCCACGGCCCCGGCCTGGGTAGCGGTCATCGGCTGCTTCTTTGCGATTGTTATTGTAAAGCAGCTGTACGGCGGCATCGGAAAGAACTTCCTTAACCCCGCTCTTGCCGGACGAGCGTTTCTGATGGCTTCATATGCCACAATAATGAGCTCTTATGCGGTGCCCCGTTCTCTGGCGAAAGAGGTCGACGCAATCAGCATGGCTACTCCTCTGACATATATGTACGGGGGACAGGAAGTTCCGGAATTCTTCACTTTAAAATCCGTCTTTCTTGGGACGATGCCCGGAACACTTGGCGAGGTCAGTGCCCTGCTGCTTACAATAGGCGGCATATATCTTATAATCCGCAAGGTGATCTCCTGGCGCATTCCGCTTTCGTTTATAGGAACAGTTGCTGTAGTATCCCTGATCGCAGGTTCCGCCACGATGGATCACGGCAACTGGATGCTCTACAACATTCTGTGCGGCGGCGTTATCCTCAACGGATTCTTCATGGCCACCGACTACGTGACCAGCCCGATAACGGCTAAAGGGCAGATCATATACGGTATCGGCTGCGGCGCGATCACAATGCTTATCCGTTATTTCGGCAGTTTCCCAGAAGGCTGTTCTTATGCGATCCTGATCATGAACCTCTGCACCTGGGCAATAGATAAGGCATTCAACAACAGGCAGTTCGGTGTGAGCAGGGAAGATGTCAAAGCAGCCAAAGCCTCGAAGAAAGCAGCAAAGGAGGCGGCAAAATGAATAAGATACTGAAGCTTGCTTTGGTCCTGTTCCTTGTCTGCGCTGTTACTGCAGGAATTCTCGGCGGAATCAATGAGCTTACCAAGGACCGCATCGCCGAGATCAACAGGTTGGCAACGATAGCGGCGTATTCCACGGTGCTTAAGGCTGACGGATATGACCTCGTGGAAGCGGATATGTCTGATTTTCCGACCGTGGACAAGATCAGCCGCGCGACAAACGGCGCGGGTCACGTTGTTGAACTTACTGTCTCCGGAGCTCAGGGACTCATCACCATAGCCGTCGGCGTCGCTCCGGACTACACCTGCACAGGCATTTCAATCATTGACCACTCTGAAACATCCGGACTCGGAGCAAATGCCGCCGCGGAATCCGACGTCGGGCGCAACTTCCGCGCGCAGTTCGTCGGCGCGGATGAAAGTGTTGCGCTGTCCAAATTCGGAGGCGCCATAGATGCTCTCTCCGGTGCTACTATCACGTCCAACGCAGTTACCACGGCGGTCGCCACCGCGATCCGCGCGGTCATGGCGCTCGGTTGAGGAGGCATGGGAATATGAATATTAAAAATCAGTTTAAAGAAGGTTTGATCACCAATAACCCCGTCCTTGTGCAGCAGATAGGAATGTGCGCCACAATGGCCATCACGACAACGCTGTTCAACGGAATCGGAATGGGACTTTCGGTCCTGATAATCCTCACGTGCTGCAACGTCGTTATTTCTGCGCTGAGAAAGATCATACCGAATGAGATCAGACTTGCCATATTCGTTGTTGTTATCGCGGGATTTGTTACGATAGTGGATCTGCTCCTGCAGGCTTTCATTCCGGCGCTTTCAAAATCACTGGGCGTCTTCATCCCGCTTATCGTCGTCAACTGCATCATTATCGGCAGGGCAGAAGCATTCTGCCAGAAAAATACGGTCGGGGCATCCTTCTTCGACGGCATATTCCAGGGCATAGGCTACACATGCGTGCTTATCATAATGTGCGTAGCGCGTGAGCTTCTCGGCTCCGGACGTTTCGGCGGGGGACTGATCGACGTTGCCAACGGCTTCAGGTTTACGCTCGACGGTACAGGCTCCGGCGTTCAGATCTTCCCGGCCGAATACGGCGCGGCTATCCTCAATCTCCCGTTCGGCGGCTTTATAACGCTCGGAATGCTGATAGCCGTAATGCAGTACGCACTGAAGAAATCAAAAAAGAAAAAAGAGCTTGCAGCCCGTCTTGCACTGGAAGAAGCGGAGAGAAAGGAGGCTGAGGCATAATGTTTACCACTGTTATTTCAATTTCACTCGCCGCTATACTGACCAACAACTTTATCTTTGCTCAATTTCTCGGATGCTGCCCCTTCCTCGGCTGCTCGAACAAAGTCGATACCGCGACGGGTATGGGTCTTGCCGTTGTGTTTGTCATGGGTCTCGCGAGCGCGATATGCTGGGTCGTAAACGAATACATTCTGGTCGTTCTGCGGCTTGAATTCCTTCAGACTCTGACATTCATCCTTGTTATCGCGGCTCTGGTGCAATTCGTTGAGATGTTCCTGAAGAAAGCCGTGCCCTCACTGTATTCCGCACTTGGTATCTATCTTCCGCTTATCACGACGAACTGCGCAGTTCTCGGCGTCGTTCTGCTGAACGTACAGAAAAATTACAATTTCATCGAGTCGGTCGTATACGGCATAACCGGCGGCCTTGGCTTCATGCTGGCAATAGTGCTCTTCGCGTCCGTGCGCGAAAGAATAGCCTTCTCCGACTACCCCGAATGCTTCGAGGGATTTCCGATCTGCCTTGTATCCGCAGGCCTTCTGGCGCTGGCCTTCATGGGCTTCAGCGGCATGAAGATCGTATAAGGAGGGCAGGGATATGAAAACAATACTTTTGTCCATGCTCGTGCTTGGAGTGACCGGAGGCATCTTCGGCGCGCTGCTCGCGTTTGCTTCAAAGATATTTCACGTAGATGTCGACCCGAAACAGGAAAAGGTCAGAGCGGCTCTCGCCGGCGCTAACTGCGGCGGATGCGGATATCCCGGATGTGACGGATACGCGGCTGCAGTCGCCAGAGGCGAAGCTCCCACAAACAAGTGCGTTGCCGGCGGAGCTGCTACAGCAGCCGCGGTCGCCGAGATCATGGGCGTGACTGCCGGGGCTTCCGAAAAAATGGTCGCCTTCGTTCCCTGCTCGGGAACGGAAGGACATGCGGAAATGCGCTTCAATTACACGGGACCCAAAGATTGCCGCGCCGCCATGCTTTTCGGCGGCAAGAGCAACAAGACCTGCACATTCGCGTGCATAGGTCTCGGCAACTGTGTAAACGCCTGCAAGTTCGATGCCATGCATATTGTTGACGGAATCGCGAAGGTCGACCGCTACAACTGTGTGGGCTGCGGCGCCTGCGCAGAAGCCTGCCCGAAGAGCATCATAAAGCTGATCCCGGAATCCCAGAAGGTCATTCCCGCCTGCTCCAACAAAGACAAGGGCGCAAGAGTCATGAAGATCTGCGATTTCGGCTGTATCGGCTGCATGAAGTGCCAGAGGGAGTGCCCGGCGGACGCGATAGTCGTAAAAGACAATCTCGCACAGGTCGATCCCGCGAAGTGCGTAGGCTGCGGTCACTGCGCGGACGTCTGCCCGAGACATATCATCAACTGGTTCGGCAAACAGTCCCAAGCGGTATAACTGCAGAATAAAACTAAAAAGGAAGCCTTTTAGAGGCTTCCTTTTTTCTGTCTCAACAGAAAAATGAAAATGCAGACGGATTTATCTCTATCTGTCAGCAATTTCATTTTTGTGTATTAATAATGCAGTTCGAAATTAAAAACTGCAGGCAGAAATCCCTGTGTTTTCAAGTGTTTGAGCCGCCAGGATGCAGTTTATGCAGTTTTTTTCGGATTCTTTTTTAATATTTTCCTGTTAATTTTTTCTCAACTTTATCCAAATTACTGCATTTTCTGCATTCTTTGTCGTCAAAGCGTTGATATTCCTCGGTTTTTAGGCTGTAGTTTCGTATGTACTTTTGCACATAAACTGCATTTTCAGTGTATTTTTCGTCAGTTCTTTTTTGTCGTTCTTGAGTAATATGGTTCTCCGTTGCCGGCCAGGGGCATGCTGAGGAGATATTCGCACTCCGGCCTGAGCCTGTAGTTCCTGTATCTGAATCATTTTTCCCCTCTGATTACCATTTCCGTTTTGGTCGTCCCCAGCATATTTGCCACAGCCTCCCTGAAGTTTCCGGCGCATGGGCAAGCGGGATATTATTAACATAAAATAATTATGGTAAACTATTTTGATAGAATAAAACAGTCCCGGCTGGGGACTATTTTATTCTATTCCGGCTTTATTCCGCGTTTTAATGCGGTCTCTTTTCCGACTGCGCAACCGGGGCTTGTGAGAAGGCAGTTGTTTCCGCACCCGCCGCAGTGCATGTTCCGTTTTGTAAACTGGAACTGTTCGAGCGGTTTCGGGAAAAATGAGCCGCTTCTTGTGACAACGTAATTTCTGTTTCTGAGCTTCCCGAGCAGTACCCGGGCAACCTGGGGAGGGCAGACAAGAATACAGCTTTTGCCTTTCTCTTCCAGCCGTTTCAGCAGCTCTTCCGTCTGCTTCGAGAGCGCTTTATGACCGGCGCCGAATGTATACCACAGGTAAAGCAGGAACTCCCAGAATTTCCTTGACCGGATTTTACCGGTCGACGTATCCTCTTTCAAAGGCAAAGAAGACAGTTGAGGTTCCTCTATTGTTTCCGCGTTTTCAAAAAAAAGCTCCGCGGTCTGGGCAGCCGCTCTCCCCGGGGCGATATAAATATCATAACCCCTGCTTTTCATTTTCGGTACATCTTCTTTGATTATCGGGAATTCGGCCACTCCGTTGCAGAAAGCTCCGAACTGCCCGGCTGTACAGTGTTCGGGCGGTGAAAGCTTTGATTTCCCGCTGCATATCACCCGGATGATCATAAGTATTCAGGTTTCCCCTTCATTTTTTTCGGTAGCATATAAAAAATATACTATATTTACCATTGCGGCGCAAGCATTAGCGTGGTATTCTTTAAAATATGAAAAAGATCCTGCTTATTTCTTTGTTAACTGCGCTTATCCTTGCTCTCTGCGCCTGCGGCAGCGCGAAGCCGGTATACAGTTCTGAGGGCGAGACTATATTTACGTCTGTTCTCGGGACGACCTTCGAGTATGACTGCATGACTTCGCCATATGAGCCGGAGGAGAAATATGACGGGCTTTTGTGGCTCGACACCTCCAAAGAGCCTTATCATCTCAGACGTTATTCGGAATCAGTATCCTCCTGGAGCGAGGAGACGGTATATACAAAGATCACATTTTCGTCGAAAGGGGTCCTGCCCGGTATCTTAAACCCCGGGGACGAGATAGAACTGAAATATGAGGAGACAGGTGAAACGGTCCCGGCAAAGATACTCGTAGTCGGAGGCAGCACGGTCTATGAGGATTTCATAGTTACGGACCAGCCTCTCTACGAAAACGGCTCGACGGAGGGAACCGTCACCATATACAAAAAATAAAAACAGAGGAGGAGATCTGCATGGGGCTTCCGGATACGCTCTGGAATACTGTCGCGACAAAAGATACCAGACTGCTCGGATTTGAGCTGTCCGGAGTGTTCTCATCCGGCTTGTCGGACGGGCATGTTAATACCCTGTGCTGCCGGGAGGGCATCTCATGGGATCTTGACTATGTTTTTCTGAAAGGCATCGGATCGTCCGAGGAACCTCACAGAGAGTTTTTGAACGGCTATTTCAGCGGTAAACTGCCCGGTTCTCCCGCCAGAGGCATTCTGGCCGTTTCGGAAGACGGGGAAACGAGACTTGTCTCGACGACGGCTTCTCTCTGCGGAATAGAGGCGGCTATGTATTCGGGAGACAGCGCTATGCTCGAATGGGCCGTGAGGCTTCATATCATGCTCCACGCGTTTATCTTCACTTTAAAGGGTGAGCCTCTGGTCACGGAGAGCGATGAATACGCGCTCACATATCCCGAATGCATAAAAGGGCGGAAGCCCGCCCGCGTCACAGGCAGCGTATCGAATGAGGTCTTTAACGCAATAGAGCAGCTTCGTGAAATCAGAGCTTCGCGCAGAGCATTCAGCGAAAGCTCCGGAATAGGACTGCTAGACCTGAAGGATCGCGGAATGCTGGCCATATGGAGATACTTCGAGGGCGACAAGCTGATCGCCGTATTCAATTTCTCCGAGACGGAAAAAACAGCGGACTTCGGAAAAGAATTCGGAGCCTTCAGAGACCTTATGACCGGGGAGAGAATAAAGAAAGAATCCGTAACGGTCCCCTCCGGCGGTTTTGTCTGGATGGCAGACGATTTCAGGGAAGAGATTACGGAATAATAAAAATATCCGGCAGAAATGCCGGATATGCTATTTCATAAACTGTTCTATGGCCTTGTTCAGAGCATCGATGGACTCAAGATCATTCGAATCCACGGCGTCGACTATACAGTGCTCTATGTGGTCCTTCAGTATGACCTGGGCAGTGCCGTTCAGCGCGGAGCGGACAGCGGCCAGCTGCATGAGCACATCGGTGCAGTCCTCGTCGTCCTCGACCATCTTCTTGACCTTCTCGAGGTGACCTATAGCCCTCGCGAGCCTGTTTACGACTGCCTTCGAGCTCTCGTGGTGGTGCTTGTGTTTGTGGGAATGCGTATATGTATGCTCTTCACCGTTTTCGTCGGTGTATGTATGGGTATGCACGTGCTCGTCCATAGCCTTCTCCCCGGAAAACAATAAGAATCGGTTATTTTGAAATTTTACATAAAATACGGAAAAATGCAAGCCCCCGAGGGGGATAATGTTCACAATAATGGAAATACTTTTCTTGAAGTTTTTGCTTTAATAATATAAAATATCTTGATAAATATTTACACGGGAGGAAATACTGATGCCCGACAGATCAAATGACAGAGAGAGAAGAACGGCCTCCGGCACTGCCCATGTCGGAAAAGGCGAGAAGGTCAGCACCTCGGGTCCGCTCGGCGGCGGCTCCCGGCCTTCCGGGAATAAGGTTGGGACGGGAAACAATTCTGAGCAGGTTCGCCCTTCAAACTCTCAAAGAGCCTCCGGCGCCTATGGAAATTACTCTTCCGGAGGCAGACAGACACGCGCCGTAGGACTTAACTCAAGAAGGCTCCTGTTTTTAGTGCTGGCTGCTGTGCTGATATTTATCCTTTACAATTCCTGCTCTGGAAGCAAGCCTTCATATTACGACTCAAATTCGGGCTCTTATCAGTCATCTTCGTCCGCTTCAGATCACAGCAGCATATTCGACGCCTCGAATTTCCAGAATTATTACCAGACAAGCAATGACTATCAGGGGCTTCAAAGCTCGTCTGCGTCATCATCCGCATCTGAACCGCAGGCTCAGGCTTCATACTCGAATGTCGACCAGGCTGTTTCGAACAAGGCCAGGGACAAATATATCACGCCCCTCGGAAACGGCAGGGATACAGTTACCGTTATGGTCTATATGTGCGGAACGGACCTTGAGTCTAAGTACGGCATGGCGACGTCGGATCTCAAGGAGATGGCCTCCGCGAACATCTCGGACAAGCTCAACATCATAGTTGAGACCGGAGGCTGCAAACGCTGGCAGATAAGCGGCATTTCGAATTCTGTTAACCAGATATACAAGGTAGAGACCGGCAAGCTGATCCCTCTTGAGGACAACCTGGGCTCCGTTTCGATGACGGATCCCCGCAATCTCACGTCCTTCATAGATTATTGCGAAGAGAACTATCCGGCGGACAGAAATATACTGATCCTCTGGGATCACGGCGGAGGTTCGATCTCCGGATACGGCTATGATGAGAAATTTACTTCCGCTTCTCCCATGTCCCTTGCAAGTCTGGACAAGGCACTCGCGGATGCGGACTGCATCTTCGACTGGATAGGCTTTGACGCCTGTCTTATGGCCACCCTGGAGAACGCTATAGTCTGCGAGAAGTATGCGGACTACCTTATAGCATCCGAGGAGAGTGAGCCCGGCACGGGCTGGTATTACACCGATTGGGTAAATCAGATCTCCTCCAACACTTCTACGGATACGCTGAAGCTGTCAAAAACACTGATAGACTCGTTCATCCAGGCCAGCTGCTCCTCGTCGTCGAGAGCTCAGGTTACTCTTTCGTGCATGGATCTTGCAGAGCTTGACGGGACAGTTCCGAATTCGTTTAAGGCCTTCTCTGCATCTGTTTCTGACCTTGTTGATAACGATTACGCCAAGGTCTCAAAGGCCAGGAGCGCTACACGCCAGTTTGCTGCGAGTAACCGCATAAACCAGGTCGATCTTATCGATCTCTGCGACAGGCTCGGTACGGATGAGTCCAAGGAATTTGCCGAAGTGTTGAGAAGCGTTGTAAAATACAACAAGACTACGATTTCGAAGTCCTACGGCGTGAGTATCTATTTCCCTTATGAAAACCTCAGGACGATGAACGCTGCGGTCAGTGTCATGAAATCTATAGGGCTCGACGATTACTCGAAGTGTATAACCAAGTTTGCAAGCGTTGAACAGAGCGGACAGATAGCTTCATCATCGACCCAGTCCCAGTACGGCTCGTTGTTCGACTCTTATTCGGGCTATTCGAATTACAGCTCCTCAGGCTACGGCACGGAAGATCTTCTGAACCAGTTCCTGCAGTCCTATTCGCAGAGCTACGGCTCATCATACGGCGGCGGGAACTCCGGGTATTCGTCATATTCGAACAACTCACCGCTCGGATCGCTCTTCGGCAACTACGGCGGATCATCTTCCGGAGGCGGCTATTCGTCCGGCGGAAGCGGATATTCGATCGACGCATCACAGCTTATAGGTCTCCTCTCCGGACTTTCTTCTTACAATAACAACGGCAGGAGCATGCCGGAAAACCTCATCTGGCTGGATACGGAAACAGCTGCCGCGTCTGCGGAGTATATTGCCGGAAGCTTCCTCGATCCTTCGGAGATCAGGGTATCGCAAAACACCGCCGGAGAAAATGTCCTTGCTCTCAGTGACGCGCAGTGGGATCAGATCGATACCGCTGAGCTCAACCTGTATATTGACGACGGAGAAGGCTTCATCGATATGGGCTATGATCCGCTCGCCGTATACTTCGACGACAACGGCAATATGTTAACGGATTGGGACAGGATGTGGATTGCCGTAAATGATATACCGGTCGCTTACTATACGCTCTCCGATGTGACGGATACGGACGGTACAAGGACCGTCACAGGGAAGATCCCTGCGATCCTGAACGGCGAGATGGTCTACCTCATGGTGGTCACGGATGACGAATACAACGGAGAGATCACAGGCGCCTATCCTGTCGCGACCTACAACGGCGAGCAGGGTAAGGGCAATATAGAGATCAGACAGGGCGACAGACTGGAATTCCTTTGCGACTACTATTCATATGACGGAAGCTATGAAGCATCATACACTCTGGAAAACAGCTCGCTCACAGTAGGACCCGAAGGGCTTCACATTTCTATTATGGAACTGGATAATGAAGATGTGAGCGTTATGTACCGGCTCACGAATATCTACGGCTATCATTACTGGCTCAATGCCAACTGATCAATATAAGGAGGAAAGAAATGAAAAAATTTATGAAGGAGTTCAAAGAATTCATATCCCGTGGCAATGTTATGGATATGGCTGTCGGTATCATAATTGGCGGCGCGTTCACTGCGATCGTGACCTCTCTTGTCAATGACGTGGTCATGCCTGCAATAGGGATACTCCTCGCAGGGGTGAACTTTAAGGATCTCAAGTGGGTGATTACTCCTGCCAGCGGAGACGTTCCCGAGGCCGCCATCTACTACGGCAGCTTCATCCAGAATATCGTGAACTTCCTGATCGTCGCGCTGGTCGTCTTCAGTATTGTAAAAGCGATCAACGGTATGCGCAAAAAAGAGGAAGAGGCACCTCCTGCGCCACCTAAACCCAGCGATGAAGCGGTTCTGTTGGGTGAAATAAAGGAACTGCTCGAGAAGAAGCAGTAATCATCAGAAAAAAACACAGTCCCGAAAGACGCGGGGCTGTGTTTTTATTAATTTATGACGGACAGGATTATCCGAAAATGCTGAGGAGAAATCCTGCCGCGATGGCAGAGCCTATAACACCTGCAACGTTCGGGCCCATGGCGTACATGAGGGGGAAGTTGGTCTTGTTGTATCTTCTGCCTACATCCTGTGAAACTCTTGCGGCCATAGGAACAGCACTGA
>JAEEGI010012262.1_pt1 | contig 18367 bp, 10 predicted proteins | sample 8958751 | NCBI WGS metagenome assembly JAEEGI01 (sample SAMN16246545, study PRJNA631951) | gut metagenome | biome: gut microbiome; feature: rumen; material: KS-attached | host: Bos | place: Iran: Karaj | collected 2018-10 | reverse complement strand
TTTATAGTTGTTTAAAAACAAATTCTTTTTTCTTACCGTCCGGTCCGGGCACGCCCAGAAGCATCTCCGGGACGCTCGTTTTTGTGATCCGGAAGGTAAGGGTGTTGTCCTTCGAAGGATCGAAGGAGGACGATTTGTTCCAGATCACCCGGATCGGCAGGGAGTAGGTCCCCGGATCGAAGGTCAGCGGACTGCGATGGCTGGCCTGGATGCGGAAATCCGTGCCCTCCTTGAGCCCGTTTCCGACGATCAGTTCGTATTCGACCGTGATGGGAGCGGTGAAATAGTTCTTGCTGGCGCTGACGACGACGCGGATTTCCGTGAGGATGTTGTCCAACGTATGGTCGACGTTCATCGAGGGCGCGCCGTTAGCGTCCTCGATGCGGACGAAGGGCGTGTCGAAGAATACTTCGGTGTGCCGCTCGCACCCGCAAAGCAGGGCCAGGGCGGCGATAAGCGGAAGGATGCGGCTAATCGTAATTCTCATTTTGGGTCATGCTGTCATTGGCCTGCATTTCAAGCTGGCTGATGGGTAAGACATAGCGGTAGTCGGGATATTTCAAGAGTTTGAGCGTCGAGGTGGTCGTCGAGGTGCGGACGATATCCTCGTGGCGCCGCTTCAAGTCGAAGAAGCGATGGCCTTCGAAGCAGAGCTCCTTGGCCCTCTCTTCCTGGATCAGCCGGTCGAGGCCGTCCGTGCCGGTATAGACCAGGTTGATTTCGGAAGCCGGTTTGCCGAGCGCCCGCGCCTGGAGGGCTTTCAGGTCATCCGAAGCGGTTTTCGTATCTCCCTGTCCCAGACATACGGCTTCGGCGTGGATCAGGTACATCTCCGACACGCGGAGAATGAAAGGATCGCAGCGGCGGTTTTCCGCCGTGGAAGTCCCGGCCTTGACGGGCAGGTACTTGCAGATGGCGGTGTAGACCTTGCCCACGTATTCGTCGCCGTCTTCGGCTTCTCCGACATAGGTGAAGAGTTCCTTGCGGACATCGTTGCCCTGGAACTTGGTCATGAAGGTCTCATCCGGGCCGCATTCCTGACCCGAAAGCGGGCTGCAGAGGTTGCGCATTCCGGCGCCGCTGTCATAGGTGTTCATCCTGAGGATCCCTTCACCCGGGTTGTCCTGCGCCTTGCGGAACATGTTGACATATTGGTCACGGGGCGTAAGCGGAACGGCGTCCATCACTTCCTTGGCAAAGGCCGCCGCGTGCGTGTAATCCTTCATATAGAGGTATACCCGGGCGAGCAATGCCTTGCAGGCAAGCGCCGAAATGTAGGTGGGCGTGCGTTCAGACTCTGTCCCGAAGCACTCGATCGCTTTGTTCAAGTCACTCAGGATCAGGTCGTAACACTCTTTCACCGTATTGCGGGGAAGCTCCGTGTCAAAGCCGGGGACAAAGTCGATGGCGACGACACCGGGATGCGAAGCGTCCGGGGTATGGTCGTACGGCATCGCATAGACGTTGAGCAGGTCGAAATGGGCCAGCGCGCGGGCGAAATAGGCATAGCCGAAGTGCTTGCGGATCAATGTCTCTTCTTCCGGATAGGAGGAGAGAAGCTGCTCACCGTAAAAGAGAATGTTGTTGGCGTTGGTGCAGATCTCATAGCCGCGTTTCCAGATCATCTGGGGGAAACCGGAGTTGTCGGCTGACGTACTCTGGAAGTCGTAGATGAGTTGGAGCGCCTGGGAGGCATTTACGCGGTAGAGAACCATCTCGTCTCCGGCGAGGTCGCCCATCCGTAGGTAATTGTCGTCGTAAAACTCAGTGATCAGCCGGTGCAGGCCCAGGCCGGCGGCCTTGAGGCCGTCGATATCGGCGAAGAAACCGGAAATCGTACTCTTGCCGAGCGTCTCGACATTCAGGAATGAAGTGCATCCTGTCAGAGACAGGGCGGTCATCCAAATTGCTATCAGTTTCTTCATGGTCCTTACAGATTAAGTGTGAGCTGGGCGGAGAAAGTACGGGTCAGACCGCCGGGGTAGCGCAGGGTCTTGTAGCTGTTGCGGTCGCGGCTGGCATCCGGCGACCAGATGAAGACATTGTCGCCGATGAGGGAAGCCGTCGCGCCTTTGATCCGGATCTTCTGGCAGAAAGACTTCGGAACGTTGTAGCTGAGTACCAGGTTTTTAAGCTGGAAGCAAGTCTTGCTGTAGAGGAAGCGGGTAGAACTTCTACGGGAACCGGTCGTGACCTTGTAGATCGGCTTGGGATTGTTGGATACGTCGCCGGGCTCCCGCCAGTGGTCGAGGTCTTCGACCACCGTGTTGTTGGAGAGGACGTCATACCCGTCCTGCCCGAAGTCCAGCAGTTCCCATCCGCCGATGGTGTAGGTCAGGAACGCCACCAGGGAGAAGTTGTCATAAGTGAAGATGTTGCGCATGCCGCCCCGGAAATCCGGTTCCTTGCTGTATTCGGGCAGCAGGACGCGGTTGTCGTAAGAGAAGGAGAAGGTGGTGTTGCCGTCGGCGTCATACCACATCGGACCGCCCGTGGCGGGGTCGACACCCGCCCAGCGGCTGAGCCACCAGGCATCCTTGCTCGCTCCTTCCATCCAGACATAGTCGAAGAATCCGGTATGCGTGCCCTTGTAGAGTTTGCGGATGATGTTGCGGTTGACAGATCCGTTGAAATCGGTCGTCCAGGTGAAATGGGGAGTGACGATGTTCTTGGTGTTGAGAGAGACTTCGAATCCCCGGTTCTCCAGTTCGCCGACGTTGCGCATCACGCTGCCGTCGCTGATGATGGAGGAGACGCGGCCTTTGTAGAGCAGGTTCTGGGTGTATTTCCGATACCATTCCAGCTGCAGGTCTACCCGGTTGCCGAACAGGCCCAGGTCCAGGCCGATATTGCCGATATAAGTGGTTTCCCAACTGAGGCCGGGGTTGGGCGCATTGCCCTGAGTGGCACCCATCAGGCCGCCGTAATAGTTGGAGGACCCATAGGTGTAGGTGCCGTAAGCCGCGCTGGTATCCACACGGGAGTTACCGCTGTTGCCATAACTGCCCTTGACTTTCAGCCGGTCGATGAAGGGAACGTGGAAGAAAGGCTCGTTATGGACGTTCCAGGACAGACCGACGGAAGAAAAGTCTCCCCAGCGGGAATAGGTGCTGAAAGCGGAGTTGCCCTGGCGCCGGTAGGAGGCGGACAGGTAATATCGGTTGTCGTAGGAATAGCTCAGCGTACTCAGATAGGAGAGGGATCGTGAGTTGGTCGCAGAAGAAGAGCCGCGGACCGACTCGGAGATAGCATAGGAGATTTCCTTGATGTGGTCGTTGGCAAAGCCGGATCCGGTCGCATAGAGGCTGCGGTTCTCGGTGTTCACGAATTCGATGCCCAACAGGGCGCCGACCTTATGCTTGCCGAAACGCCGGTCGAAGTTGAGGCGGTCGATGTTATTCCAAGTGTAGTCGAAAACACCCGCACGGCGAGACGTGCCGTCCTGCTCATAGCTGGTCTGGCCGTCCAGGGTGGTCTTGGGGTTATAGATAAGCTCCAGGACGTTGAGGGCGTCGACGCCGAACATCGCGGAAAACTTGAGACCGTCCAAGATCTTGTAAGTCAGGGTCGTATTCCCGTCGAAACCCATGCCGCGCTGGATGTTGTCGCTGAAATCCCGTTCTGCCACGGTCGAATAGACGAACTTCCGAAGTGTCGGGCTGTAGCTGTCCGTGGCGTCGCTGTAATAATTGTACAAGCGCGGGGTGACCCCGTCCAGGTCGTAAGGGGAGAAGATCGGGATCACGCGATAATATGAATCGGAAATGGAGACGATGTTGTTGAGGTTGTAAGAGAAGGAAAGGTTCAGGTCCAGGGACAGGCGCTTGGTGAACTGATACTGGGCCCGGTCACGCAAGGTGAAGCGTTTCTGGTCATTCCCTTTCTTGACAAAATTCTCTCCGTAGTAGTTGACCGAGAGGTAGTGCTTGGCCTTGTCGCTTCCGGAATCGACCCGGACACTGAGTTCCGTCGCATTTCCGGTCCCGAGGTAGACGTCATACCAGTTGGTGTCGGTCGTGGAATAGGAGTTGAGATAGTTGTCCTGGTAGGGGAAATAGGCCAGGTCGTACCCGGCGTTGACCCAGGACTCTTTCGCCAGGCCCCACCATTGCTCTGCGTTGAGGAGTTTGATCAGGGTGGAGCGGTCAACCTTTGAGATGCCGTACTTCATCGAAGCCGTGACATGCAGGCTGCCATCTCCTTTGCTTTGCTTGGTGGTGACCAGGATGACGCCGTTGGCGCCGTCCGCACCGTAGATGGAAGTGGTCGCGGCATCCTTCAGGACCGTGATGGACTCAATGTCGTCAGGATTGATGAAAGACATCGGACTGACGCCGTAGCTGGTACCGTTGATGGAACCGTTGCTGCCCGTATAGACGGGCACCCCGTCCACGATCCAGAGCGGTTCGCTGTTGGCGTTGAGGGAGGCGTCGCCGCGTATGCGGATGGTATAGCGGGTACGGGCGGCGGAGTTGGTCGATTCATCGATGGCGAGCCCGGGGACCATACCCTGCAACAGATTATCCACACGGGTGGCAGGCAGGGTTTTGAGCTGCTCCGAGGCGACTTGGAAGGCGGATCCCGTCATATCCGAGCGTTTCTGGGCCAGGCCGTAGCCTGCGGAGATGACGACCTCATCGAGCGTGTTGTCTCCCTTCATCGTGATATCAAGGGTGCGGGCCTGGTTCACAGCCACTTCCTGGTTCTCCATTCCCATGTATTGGAAGACGAGGGTGGCCGGGCCGGAGAGATGAAGGGAATACCGGCCGTCCAGGTCGGTCGTCGTGCCGGTCTTGGTCCCTTTGACGGAGATGAATACGCCGATCAGCGATTCACCTTCCGTGTCGGTGACGACACCCTGGACGGTGAAGCCTTTCTGCTGGGCCCTCAGGCCCGGCGGATAGCTGGCCGACAGGGTCAGCAGCACTGCTAAAGCGATGATTCTGAGCGTTCTTATCATAAGTTGTCTTTATTTCTGCAATTGTCTGAGCATTTCCTGAACGGCCGCTTCGATCTGCTTGTCTTCACCGCGCAGGAGGGAGGCGGGATCGTTGAGGACCGGAATGTCCGGCTCGATTTCCTGGTTCTCCAGGACGGAGCCGTCCGAACGGCTGACGGAGGTCACTTCCGGCACGCCGAAAATGAGCGTGGGATCGATCTGGGTTTCCCACCAGACGGCGGTCATGGTGCCGGGGACGGGGGCGCCGATGAGTTTCCCTATGCCCAGCTGCTTGTAAATATAAGGGAATCCGGAGGCGTCCGAATAGTTGTCTTCGCCAATGATTACGCACGAAGGCTTGTTCCATTTGCTGTAGGGCTCCGTGCCGATGTACTGGCCCCGGGGCTTGAAGTCCATGTAGGCTTTGCCGCCCAGGAAGGTGGCCAGGTCGTCATGGAGCCATCCGCCGCCGTTGTGCCGGGTGTCGACGATCAGCGCCTCGCAGGTCCGGTAGCGGCCCAGTGCTTTGGAATAGACTTCCCGGAAGCTTTCGGAATCCATGCTTTTGACATGGACATAGCCGACCCGGCCGCCGGAAAGCGTCTCGACGAGGCGTTCCTTGCTCCGGACCCAGCGCTTGTAGAGGAGCGCGGCATCGGAGGAAGCCGGACTGACGGTGACAGTCGCGTCTTTCTTGCCGCTGCGGAGACCCAGCACCGTCTTCTTGCCGGCCTTGTAGCTGAGGGCCTCATACCAGGGCGTGCCGGCGGCGATCTCAACCCCGTCGACGGAGGTGATGATATCTCCTTCCTTGAGGTCAGGCTTGACCAGGGCGAGGCAACTGCCCGGCAGGACCTCCTTGATCTTCAGGCCTGCGCCGTCGTAAGACTCATCATACAGGACGCCCAGCCGGCCGGCGTTGACTCCGGAGCCCAGGGTCCGGTAGCGTGCGCCGGTATGGGAGGCATTGAGTTCGCCGAGCATCTCCGAGAGGAGTTCGCGGAAGTCGTAGTTGTTGTCGATATAGGGCAGGAACTGCTTGTAGTTGGCATAGAAGCCGTCCCAGTCGATTCCATGGATGGTCTCGTCATAGAACTTCTCCTTCACCTGCTTCCAGGCGTGGGCGAGGATGTATTCGCGCTCGGCGGCCGGGTAGTAATCATACTCGTCGGAGAAACTGACGGACGTCCCCTTGCCGGTCGCAGGGTCCACTTTCCTGACGGACAGGGGCGTCAGCATATAGACGGACTTTCCGTCCGGGGCGGGATAGAAAGAGCCGCTTACGCCTTTCTCCAGTACCTTGACGGACCGGGTCTTGATGTCGATCTGGCAGAGGTCGTAACCCTTTTCCAACCGCTGGATGAAGAGGAGTTTCGTGCCGTCGGGGGAAAGGAAGTGGTCTCCCATCCGGGCGGAAACCCCGGTCAGGCGCAGGATGCGGTCGTCGCGGTTGTCCAGGTCAAGGATGAGCTTGTCCACCTTGCCTTTCTCCGCCTTGACGCTGTCTTTGGCTTCCTCCTTCTTGGCTTTCTTGTCATCTTCTTTCAGGAGTTTCTCGATCTCCTCATCTTCCTTGTCCCGGGTAAACTTGTAATAAGCTTCTCCGTCAAAGAACATGATGTAAATGTCCTTCTCCGCGCCCCAGCTGCCGTGGCTGCGGTAACCGGCACGGTCTGAAGACCAAGTCATCGCCTTGCCGCCCAAGGCCCAGCGGAAGTTGCCGTCGGAGTATCCGCTCCGGGTCAGGTTGGTGACCTTGCCGGTCTCGACTTCGATCAGGGCGACGTCGGCGTTGTTCCATCCCCCGTCCGCCTCGTACTTGCTCAGCAGATAGCGGCTGTCCGGACTCCATTCAAAACCCAGGTCGCCGTCCTGATAGGAATACAAGGCACCCGAGAGCACGGTTTTCTCCTTGCCGGACTTGAGGTCCCGGACCACGATGTCAGTCCTGTCCTTGAAGTATGCGAGCTGCTTGCCGTCGGGAGAGACGGAGGGATCGGTGCAGGTGACGCCTTCCGGGGTGACCCGCTCTTCCTTGAAATCGAAGGTGAAGGTGAAATACTTGTCTTTCTTGTTAGCCAGGACGGTCTTCCAGATGCCCCAGCATCCCTCGCGCTCCGCCGCATAATACAGTTCCCGTCCGTCGGAGGAGAAACTGATGCCGCGCTCCCGTTCCGGGGTGCAGGTGATGCGGCGGGTGGTTTTCTGTTCTATCGAGGTTACGAACACGTCTCCGCGAGAGACTAGGGCAACCTCCTTGCCGTTGGAAGATACGGCGATATCCGTGGCTCCGAAGGAGACCGAGCGCCGGATCTTGTCCTTGACGGTCTTGTCTTTCGTGAGCGTAATCTCCAGCTTGACCGGATCTTGTCCCTCACGCAGGGTATAGAGGTCCCCGTTAAAGGAGAAGAGCATCAGGCCGTCGTCGGAGATGCTGAGATAACGGACCGGGTGGGTGGGGAAGCGGGTGATCTGCTTCGGCGCGGCATTCGCGTCAAGGGAAGCCTTCCAGACATTGAAATTGCCCCCCAGTTCGCTGAGATAATAGAACTCCTTGCCGCCGGGAGCGAAGACGGGATTGCGGTCCTCGCCGTTGAAGGAGGTCATGCGGGTGAAGCTTCCTTCCGCATCCATCGTGAACCCGGGCTTGGCATCCTTATAGCACCAGATGTCGCGGGTGACGGAGGAGGTATGGTGCTTGCGCAGGGGGTCCTCATAGCCCTTGTAGTCTTCGTAAAGGACCGTCCCGTCGGGGGAAACACTCAATGAAGACAAGGTGAGGGAGGTGACGCGCCCGCAAGGCCCGCCTTCAAGGGAAACCTGATAGAGTTGGGGCCGGCCGGGATATTCTCCGAACTGCGGGTCCGGCAGGATATCCGCGGAAAAGAGGATGTGCCCGTCCTGCAGGGCGGCCAAAGGCGTCTCCGCTCCCTGCCAGGTTGTCAATTGTTTCGGCGTGCCTCCGGTGGCCGGTGCAGCCCACACATCTTTGCTCCCTTCGCGGTAGGAACTGAATATCAACTGTTTGCCGTCTGCGCTCCAGACAGGGTCTGCCTCGTAGGAGGAGGAACTGGTGATCTGGCGGGCTTCTCCGCCTTTCGCGCTGACCGTGAAGATATCTCCCTGGTAGCAGAATGCGACAGTCTTCCCGTCGGGGGAGAGGGCGCTCTGCCTGAGCCAGCGGGGCGTTTCCTGGGCCTGGATAGTGGTATATGCGAGGAAAATAAGGGCAAGGGCCGTCAAGACTCTTCTTTTCATGGACACTTCATTTAAGTAACACTAATTAACAAAGGTAAGAAAAAAAACAAAAAGCACTACCTTTGTGTCCGTCATGGACGCAATGGAAGGACATTACGGATACAGGCGCATCGTGCGGGAACTGTGGCCGATGGTACTGATGCTCATCGTTACCTCGGTCTACAGCATCGTGGATGGCTGGTTCATCTCCAACTATGCCGGCAGCACGGCGTTTGCGGCGATGAATATCATTTGGCCGGCCGTCGCCATCATCTCGGCCCTCGGACTGATGGTCGGCGCCGGCGGCAGCGCGCTGGTATCCAAGACTTTCGGCGAAGGGGATGTCGGGCGGGGCAACCACATCTTCACGATGCTCATCCGCCTGACCTTCCTGGCCGGAGTCGTCATTTCCGCAGTCTTTTTCGTGTTCATGCGTCCCTGCGCCGTCGCCTTGGGCGCGGAAGGGGAGATGATACACCTTGCCGTCATCTACGGCCGCATCCTCACGGCGGTCTTGCCGGTATACATGCTCCAACTGGCGCTGCAACCCTTCTGCATGGCGGCGGGGAAGCCTGGACTGGGGACTATGACGAGCATTGCCTGCGGCCTGACCAACATTGCCCTGGACGCGTTGTTCGTCGCGGGTTTCGGCTGGGGCTTGACCGGCGCGGCCATCGCCACGGCCATTTCTTTCGTGGTCGGCGGCGCCATACCGACCGTGTATTTCGCTTCCCGTCGCAACCCGACGCCCCTGCGTTTCCTTCCCGACAGTCCCGAGGACTGGCCGGCCATCGTCCAGTCGCTGTCCAACGGACTTTCCGAATTCGTTGGGAACATTTCCTTCAACATCGTAGGGATCTGCTACAACCTGCAGTTGATGAAATACATCGGTGAGAACGGCGTTTCCGCTTACGGAGTCCTGATGTACATCGGTTTCATCTTCGGCTCGGTCTTCATCGGCTACAACATGGGCATCTCCCAGGTCATATCTTACAAATATGGGGCGGGGGACAGGGCGGAACTGCGCAGCCTGCTCCGGAAAAGTTGCGCGCTTATCGGCCTGGCGGGTCTGCTCATCACGCTTTTCATCGAGGCTTCCGCCCCCTGGCTTTCTTCCGTTTTTGTCGGATACTACCCGGCTCTGCGCGACTTGACGACCTATGCGATGCGCATCTATATGGTTTCGTTTCTGATCTGCGGCTTCAACATGTTCGCTTCGGCCTGGTTCACGGCGCTCAACAACGGTCCCGTCTCTGCGGTGATCTCGTTCACCCGTACCCTCGTGTTCGAGCTGGGCTGCGTATTCCTGCTGCCCGCCCTGCTGGGCATCGACGGCATCTGGCTGGCGGTGAATGTGGCGGAGGTGCTGGCCCTGGTCTTGTCGGCGGCGCTGGTGCTCGGCCTGCGGAAACGGTATGGATATTAAGAACAATACGATATGAAAAGAAGAGACTTCATTAAGACGGGAGTTACCGCGGGCGCGCTTCTCAGCGTCACGGGTCTGTCGGGCTGCAAGGCGGAAACGTCCCGGACGCCCCGCCCCTATCTGCTTAAATCCGGGAGCCTCTCTCCCCGGATGAAACTGAGTTGGGAATCGTATGAACTGGAATTGAAACACACCTTTACGGTGGCATCCTATTCCCGCAAGACTACGCCCGGGGTGCAAGTCCGCATCGAATATGACGGTTTCACCGGTCACGGGGAAGCCTCGATGCCGCCCTACCTCGGACATACCGTCGAAAGCGTCTGCACCTTCCTGGAGAAGGTGGACCTGGGGCAGTTCGCGGACCCTTTCCAGTTGGAAGAAATCATGGCATACGTGGATTCCCTTTCGGAAGGAGACGCCCCGGCCAAGGCGGCCGTGGACATCGCACTGCATGACCTTTTCGGCCAGTTGCTGGGTCAGCCGCTCTTCCGTATCTGGGGTCTGGACGCCGCCAAGGCGCCCTCTACGACCTTCACCATCGGCATCGATACGCCCGAAGTCGTACGTGAGAAGACCCTCGAATGTGCCGGGAAGTTCAACATTCTGAAGGTCAAGGTCGGTCTGGATAACGACGAAGAGATGATCAAGACCATCCGGAGCGTGACGGACCTGCCCCTCGCCGTCGATGCCAACCAGGGTTGGAAAGACCGTCAAAAGGCCCTGGATGAAATCTTCTGGCTCGCGGAGCAGGGTGTCGTCATGGTGGAACAGCCCATGCCCAAGGAGCGTCTGGACGACATCGCCTGGATCACAGAGCACAGTCCCGTCCCCATCTTTGCGGACGAATCCATCCAGCGCTTGCGGGATATCCCTGCCATCAAAGGCGCTTTCAGCGGCGTCAATATCAAGTTGATGAAATGCACCGGTCTGCTGGAGGCCCGCAAGATGCTGACCTATGCGCGCGCAGAGGGGATGAAAGTGATGCTCGGCTGCATGACGGAAACCTCTTGTGCCTGCACGGCCGCAGCCCATCTCTCTCCCGGGGTGGACTTTGCTGACTTGGATGGCAACTTGCTGATATCCAATGACCTCTTCGAGGGAATGACAATCCGGGACGGCCGGATGATACTTCCCGACCGTCCCGGACTGGGACTGAAAAAGCGGTGACCCGTCGGGCCACCGCTTCATCTTTCCAAGGGACAGATGCCTATTTCTTCTTGAACAGGCCGCCCAGGATGCTGGTGGCTGCGCCTAAGAGGCCGCCGCCGGCAGTGGCGGCTGCAGGCTGGGTCTGGGCCTTCTTGCCGGAGAGGGCGATGAGGATGTCGTTGAGGTCGACGTCACCGTCACCATCCTGATCCTTGAACACACCGGAAAGATTGCCGAGGATCTTGGGGAGCAGGCCGACGAGGGCCGTGGTCAGGGCGGTGCCGAGGCCGAGCTTCTTGGCCGCGCCTCCGGAGAAGATCTTGCCGATCAGGGCGGTGATGGGGCTGGTGGCAGCCGCCTGCTTGCCGGTGAGGAGGGCTTTGACCATCTCGAGGCCGCCGGGCTTGACAGCCGTCTGGGTGAGGCCGCCGAGGATGGACTCGGAAAGGCCGCCGATGACCTGGTTGGTCATGTTGGTAGGGATCTCGACGTTGCCGATGGAACCCTTGACTGCGTTGAGGATAAGATCCTGAATCGATGCCATAATCGTAAAATGTTTTGGTTATTGGTTATAATGCTTCGTAACGGACGGAGAAAGTGTCTCCCTGGTTGATATCGCCGGTCTGGATGCCTTTCTTGAGCCAGCGCGAGCGCTGCTGGGACGTGCCGTGGTTGAAGGAATCCGGGACGCTGTAGCCGTAGGCCTGCTTCTGGAGATAATCGTCGCCGATCTTGGCCGCGACGGCCAGTCCTTCGTCGATGTCACCTTCCTCCAGGGAACCGAAGAGCCGGTTGTCATGATGGGCCCAGACGCCGGCAAAATAGTCGGCCTGCAACTCCAGGCGCACGCTGATCTTGTTGCTCTCCTTCTCGCTGAGGCGGCTCATCTGCTGGTGGGCCTGCCCGAGGATGCCGAGCTGGTTCTGCACATGGTGACCCACCTCGTGGGCGATGACATACGCATAGGCGAAATCACCGTCGGCCCCGATCTGTTTTCTCATGTTCATAAAGAAGGACAGGTCCAGATAGACGCTCTGGTCTGCGCTGCAATAGAAAGGACCGCTGCTGGAGGTTGCGCCGCCGCAGGCGGACTGCACCGCACCCGTGAAGAGCACGAGCTTCGGGGGGACATAGGTCTTGCCATACTGGGCGAAAATCTTCGTCCAGACGTCTTCTGTACCGGCGAGGATACGTTTCGCGAAGGTCGCGAGCTCCTGCTCCTCTGCAGAAGGCGTATAGTCTTGGGTAGTGGTGGTTTGCTGCCTCTGGCCCGCCATGCGGATCACATCGGTGGGATCTCCTCCCAGCAGCATGGTGATCAGTCCGACCAGGATCAGGCCTCCCAGGCCGATACCACCGGCCGTCGCCACGGTCCTGCCCCGGCGATCGTCCACGTTGGTGCTTTCTCTTCTTCCGTCAAGTCTCATAGTATTTTATTTGAATTTCGACCTCTAAAATAATCATTTTTTCAAACAATAATACAAAAATGCCTAACTTTGGTATGATCAATCCCTGACGAATCATGAAAGCACGCAAAATACTTTTTCTCCCGCTCATCCTTTTCTCCCTCCTCTTGTCCGTCCGGGCTGAGGCTGGAACGGCCCTCAAGGATCTGCGGGTGGAGCATAGGACCGAACCCCTTACCCTCGAGGAACTCCACCCTTCTTTCAGTTGGAAAATGGAATCTTCGGAAAAAGGGCAGAGGCAGACCGCTTACCGTATCCGGGTCCGGCGCGAAAGCGACGGCCGCCAAGTCTGGGACAGCGGTGAAGTACTGGACTCCCTTTCCACGGGCATCCGCTATCTGGGCATGGCGCTTCAGCCGGGGATGGGTTACGACTGGGACCTGACTGTGACGGACAAGGCCGGCCGGACACACAGCGCCTCCTCCCGTTTTGAGATGGGCTTGATGGACCCGCGCCAGTCTGCCTGGAGAGGCGCCGAATGGATCGGGAACACCCGTCCCTGCCTCGACGCGGCGTCCCTGCATCGTTTCAGCATCAGTTCCGATTTCATCATCGTGAAGGGTAAGACCGCCGGGTTCATCCTGGGCGCCGATGATTTCCGGCTGAAGGATATCTTCCAGAACAGCTGGAACCTGGCCGGTGACAATTATTTCAAAGTGGTACTCGATTTCAGCGGTTACGGCACGGCCGCCGGCAGCGGACTACATGTCTACCGTGTCGGTTACGCGCCGGAGGACACTCCTTCAAAACCTTTGCTCACTATCAGTAAAACTACGTACCCGGACACCAATCTGGACCGTATCCTGAAAGGCGGTCCGGGCGATGAGCACCATTTCAAGCTCATTGTCCAGGACGGTGCCTTTGCCTTCGAGATCGACAGGCAGGCACTCGCGACGGAGGCGGATGGGAAACCGGCCCGGTTCACGGTTTCACCTGCCGGCGCAGGACCGGATGTCAATACGTTTCCGCACTTGTGTTCCATCGGTTTTGTCGCCGATCCCGGGTCGGATGTCACATACACCGGCTACCGGATCGACGCCGGACGGCAGGGCAAGGGTGGTCCCTTGTTCGCCGGCGCGGGACAATACCGCCGTTTCGAAGGTTTGTCCTGCATCCGGCTTCCCCGCTACCGCAACCAGAATGCCTATGAGAACGACATTGTCGTGATCAACAAAGGCGAGCAGGAGGTGATCGAAACCATCGATCCCAGTTACGGCGGCGCCAAACTGCTGCGTCGCGAGTTCTCTACGGCTTCCGGTAAGAAGGTCCGGAAGGCCAAACTCTATGCCTCCGCCCTCGGTGTGTGTGATTTCTATCTCAATGGCCAGAGAGTCGGAGATGACTGGTTTGCCCCTGGCGAGAGTCGGTATCCCGAGCGGGTGACTTACCGGGCCTATGACGTGACCCCGCTCGTACGCAGCGGCCAGAACGCGATCGGAGCCGAGTTGTCCGATGCCTGGTACGGGGACGGCGCTCCCGCCCTTCTCTGCCGGCTCGATCTGATTTATGAAGACGGTACGACGGAAAGGATTGTCTCGCATCCGGAAAAATGGAAGAGCTCTGATTCCGGTCCCGTGCGTGTCGCCAGTTTCAGTCAGGGAGAACGCTTTGATGCCGGTCGTGAGGATGCCGTCAAGGGCTGGAGCGAACCCGGGTTTGACGACAGCCGCTGGCACGCGGCAGAACCTGTACGCGCAAGCAGCCGTTTTTCCCCCTATATCACGGCCAGGGCAGATGAACCGGTCCGGGTCCGGGAGACCCTCACCGCCGTGGAGCGCATGACCGCTCACAGCGACGACTACCACACGCACATCTATGATATGGGCACCGACATGGTCGGGGTTCCGGAGCTTCATGTTCCTGCCGGCTGGCTCAATAAAGGCGATGTCGTCGTAATCCGTTATGCCGGGCAGCTTTTCCCGGAAAAGGAAGGGTCTGTCGTCGCCGGCCACATGGCCTTTGAAGGCAACCGCAGTGCGATGGCCGCTGATTTCCATATCGCGGCCGGGAATGGGGAAACGGTGATCCGGCCCCGTTCTACCTGGCACCGGTACCGGTATATCCAGGTCACTCTGCCTTCCCATGAAGGTCCGCTCCCGCTGGAGAATGTCAAGGGTCTGGTTCTTTCTTCCTGCCCTCTCCCGACCGGCAGTTATGAGGCCGTTACGGCAGATGGAGAAACCGGCGAGTGGGCCGGCCAGCTCTTCTCCGAGATCCGGCGCGGTCAGCTGGGCGATCTCTTCCCGCTTCCCTCGGACGCCTCCGGGCAGGACGAGTCCAAACATATACTGGCATATTTGGGCACCGCGGGCTACAACGCCGACGTGCTAGGTTTCTTCCGCCAGTGGATGACGGACTTGCGGGATAGCAAGGCCGGAGATGAAGCCGGGGGCAAGGAAGACTGTGCTGAAGTCTGTATGGTTCCCTGGGAGATGTTCAGGCAGTATGGCGATACCCGGATCGTGGAGGAGAACCTGGAGCCCATGATGAATGTGCTGAACGAGATGGCGTCTTATTCCTTGAGTGCGGAGTTTCCGCACCTTACTTCCCAGACCGACCTGGCGGGCAATGCCGCCTATGTCAGGATGTTGGGGTACGCGTCACGGATGGCCGATGCTGCGGGCCAGGATGGCTTTGCCCGTGTCTTGCGTGAGCGGTACCGGCTCGCCGGGATGGAGTGGGACCGGGCAAAGGAACGTCTTACCCCGTCCGTCGCGACTCCAGGCGCCTTGCCTGAGCTTAGCCTCTCCGGACGCTGGAAGGAAGCATATGATCTCTTTGCTTCGATGGATGCCGCCGACCCTTCTGATTTCGGGGCGTTGGGGCAATGGATGTACGAATATCAGTTGGGCATCAGCCCCGGTGAGGATGCCGGATACAAGCATTTCGTCCTCCAGCCCGTCGCAGGTGGGGATTACCGCTCTCTCAAGGGCAGTTTCGAGTCTGAATACGGTCAGATCTGCAGTGCTTGGCTGGCGGATGGTGCCGGGCGGATGACTGCCTATACGGCCGAGGTGCCGGCCAATAGCTCGGCGACCCTTTATTTGCCCGTCGGGGAAGAAGTCCAGGAGTTTAAGGCCAATGAATGGGCCCGTTTCCAAGGGACGGAACTCCACAACGGAGTGCTGACCGCCATCTATGAACTCTCCTCCGGCAGGCATGCATTCCTCATCGGAGAGAAGCAAATCACGGTCGAATAAGACGAGTCTGTCCCAATTATTTGGGCGGAAAGTCGTTTTTATCTATATTTGCAGTCCGCACGCAATCTGTGCATCCGGGAGGAATGGCCGAGTGGTCGATGGCGGCAGTCTTGAAAACTGTTGAACGGCAACGTTCCGGGGGTTCGAATCCCTCTTCCTCCGCAGAAAGGTAGCAAAAAGTCCAGACAAGCTTGCTTGATCTGGACTTTTTGATAGCTTTATGCAAAGCCCCGCGCAGCGGGGAGGGATGTCGGAGGGCACAGCCCGACGAAATCCTTGAGGAAGAGGGGCTGTGCCCGGCCCCATTACGCTTGCCACAGAATGAATGGCTGGATAGTTAGAGACATTCTATGGCATACAAACGGTCTGGAAGGGCCGGAAAGCTGCCACAGAATGAATGTGAGAGCGGTATTATGCATTCTGTGGCAAGGGGGTATCTTGCACGAAAATTGCAGCAATTCCAGTATCTGACAGCGTTTCCCAATGTGGCGAATGGTTCGTAGAGAGGGATGTGTGCCGGAGATTTGTGAAAGAAAGGAAATGCATTATGAGAAAGACCTATCATCTATGTCTTTCATCACACGATGAAGTAGTGTTCCGCAGCGAAGCGGACCTGATCATGGGCTTCAATGCCTTGGCTTGTGCCGTGCTGTCCACGGAATCCCGGGCTCTTGCGGAAGGGTTTCTGACTACCCATCATCATCTGGGCGCACAGACCGACAATCACAAAGAGTTGTTCTTCCGGTTCCGGAATGCCTACTCCCGCTACTTTAATACTAAGTATCACAGGAAGGGCCGTCTGGGTGAGCGGAAGTACTTTTCTTTGGAAATCAACGGGCTGCACCATACGACAACCATGTTGAACTATGTGATCCGGCAGGGACTTCACCATGGTCTGTCTGCAACGCCTTTCGGCTATCCCCACTGTTCCGCCAATGCGTTCTTCCGGCAGGCGCTGGGAAAAAGGGATGATCCGGTCTTGATAGACGCCGGGAAGCGGCACCTGTTTCTGCCTTCCAACATCTCCGTTCCGTCCGGTTATCGGATGAATGCATCGGGACTGCTGCTGCGCGAAGATATCCTGGATACGGCATACGTGGAGGAAATATACATCACGCCCCGTAATTATCTTTTCCAAATGAACAGACTGACGGATGAAAAAGATCTGCTGGACCAGCAAAAGGAGAACGATACTCCTCCTGTCACAATGTCGGCCATCGAGTCCGGCATCCCGGATTTTGATTTGCGCCTGGCACTGATCAATGAGCAGGGGCGGGTGAACCATTCCCGGATGACGGATCTGGAATTATGCCGCATCATTGATGAAACGATCGTTCCCCGTTATTGCAAAGGAGGTGGAAATAATAGCATCTATGACTTGCCGCGGACCAGACGTGCGGAAATCGGTAACGCATTGTGGCAGGAGAGTCGGCGCAGTGCTGGAATCCGGCCCCGGGAATCGGGCTTGCCGAACGGTCGCGGCAACCTTCTTGCGGGAAAGACGGTCACGGAGCAGCAGCTCAGGCGCTGTCTCTGTCTTCAGTACGATGTCGCAGAATGATTGTGAGAGGCTCCCGATTCATTCTGTGGCAGAGAAGCGCGCCTACGCGACCGAAGCTGTGTCGCAGAATGAATGAAAGCCTCTATACGGTCATTCTGTGGCAAGAAAAAGGCCGGCGGGAAGATCTTTCCTGCCGGCCTTATCGCAGTCCCCGTTTTGGGGTGTGTCTTTCTCCGGTACCCGTTGCCGGGTATCAGTCAATTAGAAGATTTCGTCCTCCTTGGGGGTGTCATCCACGGCGGGAGCGAGAGGCTTCGGGGCGTTCACCCGCTGGCCGAACTGCTTCCGCTCGCCATTCGGGCGCTCACCGCGCTCGCCACGAGGGCCACGCTCGCCACGGTCTCCGCCGCGACGCTCGCCACGGTCACGGCGCTCACCACCGCGTTCGCCGCCGCGCTCACCGCGGCCCCTCCGCTCGCCACGGTCATTGCCGCCGCGCGGGCCACGGTCTCCACCGCGACGCTCAGGCTCCTTCCAGCCTTCCGGCTTCTCAGTCAGCGCGCGCATCGAGAGGCGCATCTTGCCGGTCTTGGGATCGATCTCGAGGAGCTTGACATCCACCTCGTCACCGACCTTGAGGACGTCCTCAACCTTCTCGGTCTTGGTCCATGCGATCTCGGAGACGTGCAGGAGACCTTCCTTGCCGGGAAGGATCTCGATGAATGCACCGAACTCGAGGATGCTGACGACCTTGCCATGGTAGACCTGGCCGGCCTCGGGAACCGCGCAGATACCCTTGATCCAGTCGAGGGCCTTCTGCATGGCTTCCTTGTCGGTGGAAGCGATGTCCACGACGCCTTCGGTAAGGTTGGTGCCGGGGATGGGTTCCTCGTCGATATTGATGACGGTGCCGGTCTCCTTCTGGATCTTCTGGATGGTCTCGCCGCCCTTGCCGATGATGGCGCCGATGAACTCGGAAGCCACACGGAGCTGGACGATGCGGGGAACGAAGGGCTTGTAGTCTTCACGGGGCTCGCTGATGGTCTTCAACATCTCGCCCATGATGTGCATGCGGCCCTGGCGCGCCTGCTCGAGGGCTTTCTCCAGGACGTCATAGCTCAGACCGTCGACCTTGATATCCATCTGGGTGGCGGTGATACCGTCCTTCGTGCCGGTGACCTTGAAGTCCATGTCGCCGAGGTGGTCCTCGTCGCCGAGGATGTCGGTCAGGATGGCGTAGCGGTCATTGGGACGCTCGGCATCGGTGATCAGACCCATCGCGACGCCCGCGACCGGCTTCTTGATCTTCACGCCCGCATCCATCAGGGCCAGGCAGCCGCCGCAGACGGAAGCCATGGAGGAAGAACCGTTGGACTCGAGGATGTCGCTCACCACGCGTACGGCGTAGGGATTCTCCGGAGCGAGCGGGACAACGGGCTTGACGTGAAG
>JAEEGI010012254.1_pt1 | contig 18373 bp, 14 predicted proteins | sample 8958751 | NCBI WGS metagenome assembly JAEEGI01 (sample SAMN16246545, study PRJNA631951) | gut metagenome | biome: gut microbiome; feature: rumen; material: KS-attached | host: Bos | place: Iran: Karaj | collected 2018-10 | reverse complement strand
TTTATCTTATTTCTTTTTTGATTTTTTGCAAGCTTTTTTTGCGCAAGCTTTTTTTGCTACTTTTTTAACTGCTTTTTTTGCAGCTTTTTTTGCTACTTTTTTAACTGCTTTTTTAACTGCTTTTTTTGCTACTTTTTTTGCTTTTTTAGCTTTTTTTCTTTTTTGTCCGCCTCTTGACATTTTTGCTCTTGAAATATCACCGTTCTTGTCCAAGAAATAGAGGAATCCTGATTCTTTCTTTACACCAGCTTTAGCAACTTTGCTTGTTTTGCCGCCTTTTTTTCCGCCTCTTGCCATTACTGATCTTGAAACATCACCGTCTTTGTCGATGAAGTAAAGATAACCATCTTCTCTTTTTACGCCAAGTTTAGCTACTTTTTCTGCCATTTTTCCATCCTCCTAATTAAATTTAACTACTATTATTACTAAAAACCAAGAAGTTAAAAAACTATTTCTGTACCGCCGTTTCTTTCTTAGTTATAATTTTATCTTTTAACCAACTGTCAACAACTTCTTTTGAAAATCTGTATTGCTTTCCAATCTTTGATGCAGGAATTTTTTTCTTTTTTATTAAATTATATATTGTAGATCTACCGATACCAAGATACTCTGCTAACTCTTTAATATCCATAACCTGTTTATCGTTTTTATTTTCCATTTGTTATCACTCACTACTTTTATTTTTTAATTACAAGTGTTATTTTATATCATTTATTTTTTTTTGTCAATAGGTGTTTTTTATTATTATATTTTTTATTTTTTTATTTAATTTTTTTTATTATTTTTTTTTTCAGAATTTAAAAAAATAATATAGTTATTTATTTTTTTATGCGCAAAGGATGACATCATGTTACAAAAAATATATAAATTAAAAATATCCAATATTATTATTTTAATATGAGTGAAACAGAAAATAATTATCTTGAAGGAATTCCAAAAACTCTTTTAAAAGATTATGATTTTTCAAAACAAACAATAAAATATGGTCCTTTCGGTGATGAAAATTATGAGAAAGATAAAATTCAACCATTAAATCCAAATATAATGCTTGAAAAAGTGAATTTATTACATAAATCACTGTCAAATATTTTAGAACATATAAGTTTCTTTATAAGAATTAACAAAAATGGATTTAATGAATTATGTATAATCAACAATAAAAAATCATTAGATTATCATATTCTTTTTAAATTAGTAATTAATTTAATAGAACAAATTCTTGATAAAATTGATATAAATAGAATAAATAAAACTGATGCATTAAATTTTGAAAAAATATTAAATATCATTGAAAACGAATATCCCAAATATTATAATCTACAATATTCAACTTCAATAGAAATAAAACCAAAAGCAGATAAAATAATTAATTTTATTCAAATTGTAAAAAATCACAACAAAGAACCTGGAATGATTGTAACTCATGTTTCAGAATATGCTTTATCAACATATATTAAAAATTTAGAAGATCAAATAAGAAAATTTAATTCAATTGGTAAATTTAAAGAAAACAATTTCTTAAATAATAAAACAAAAAAAAATGAAATTGTATTTTATGACTTAGTATATTTATTAGATAAAATTCCAGATTTAGCTTTATGTTTAAACAATGGTTTTATTTTAGATATAAATGATATTTGTAATATTTCAGAAGAAGATAGAGAATGGAGAAAAATGGATAATAAATACTTTAGAGTTATTCCAAAAAATAAAGAAGAAATCGAAAAAGTAATAAATGAAAAAGATAAACAAAATCCATTTATGATGAGTATAATATTTAAAGTCATTGATAAAAATTCTAATCTTTCTAAAGTAACATCAGCTATTGGAAATTCCATCAAATATAAATTAAGTGCTGAAGATACTGAACATGACTCTAAAAAAGGAAAATTAAAAATAAATGAAGAAATGTTGTTTAAATTTTTCAGATTATGGAAAAATAATTTTTTAAAATCAATTTTAGAAAAAACTTATGATAAAATTTGTTGTAGGAGGAAATTATATTTAAAAAGAGAACAAAAAGAAATTAATTTAGAATACATACAAAAACTAAATGATTTTTTAAATGGAAAAATTCCTTCAAATGATTCAACAAGCAATGCATTTATTACAAATGAAGATGAAGAAATAAAAGAAAAACCTATTTATTTAGAACAAATAGAAAAAAGTGAGAAAAAATATTATGTAAGTACACGTTTAATTCATTCTTCAAAAATATATTTTAGAAATGAAAAATACGAACAGAAAAAGCCGTTTATTCCTTTTTCAAAGCCTTCATTAATAATACCAAAAGAAAATCAAATAAGAGAAACATTATTAATACATATTCACGGAGGAGCATTTATAGGTTCATCAACATTTACTCATGAAAGTTATTTAAGAAAATGGTCAAATAAATTAAATATACCAATTTTAGGAATTAATTATGGTTTATCACCTGAAAATCAATATCCAAGTGCTTTAAATGAAGTATATCAAGCTTATAATTGGATATTAAAACATGCTAAAAGAGAATTAAATTTAAATATTAAAAATATTATTTTATCAGGAGATTCAGCAGGAGGAAATATTGCATTAGCATTATTATATTTAATTATTGCTATAAACTTATATGAAGGAAGTAATATTAAATTGCCTGATTTAGTTCTTTTAGAGTATCCAACAACTTATTTAGGAAAAGATAATATAACTAATTCATTAATGTTATCTTTGACTGAAGAATTAGTAACTTCTACTTTTTTGCAATTTGCAAGAGATTCATATGGTGGTGATTATCCTAATTTTAATGATCCTTTCTTTAGTGTTATTAAAGCAAATGAAAAAATTATTCAATATTTACCTAAAATGAGGTTTTTTGTTGGTGGGAAAGATCCTTTGAGAGATGATACTATTAGATGTATTTATGATATTTGTAAATATCCTCAATTTAATATTGATGTTAGAGGTTATGAATTAATTCATTTTGCTCATGGTTTTAATTCTAATGATAACGAAATATTGAAAAAATATTCTTCTGATTTGGTTTATGCCGAAATTGAAGAATTAATTAAAGAAAAAGAAAAAAAATAATTATGATATATTAGATTAGATATTTTAGATATTACATTCATTTGTTTTTTTATGATTTTATAGATAATTTTTAAATTTATTAAAATATATTATATACAAATATAGTTTTTTAAATATATTTTTTATTAGAATTCGAAATCTAATTAATAGAAAAATATAGAGAATCAAAGAGAAATAAATAAATTAAAAGGAAGTAAAAGAAATCTGAGATCAATTAATTTCCATATCAATAACGTTCAAATGAAAGATATATATAAATCAATAGAAAAGAAAATATTAAATTAATTTACACATATGATATTTTTACTAATAATAATAATAAAAGAATATCAAGAAATTTTGAATTATTAAATGACAAGAATACTTAAGCTAGATCGTTCAAATAAAGAATTTTTAAATAACATTAATTTGAAAAATTAAAGACAATTTGAAAGATTCTGAAAATTATATTCTATTATATATGAATGAATTAGAAAGAAATTATAGAGAAATAAGTTAATAAGAAATATTCAAGATGATATGAATAAAATTAAATTATCATTTAGAAAATAAATCTGATGTTTTGAAAAATGAAGCAAAATTATTTAAAAAGAACTTATGAAATTATTATAAATATTAAAAACAATACTATGATTATTGTGTTAATATTAGACATTTGCTTTTTTAATTTAGATATATTTTAAAATACTTCTTTTTCACTTTGAAATTATTATGTTTAACTAACTTAAAAAAAATCAATTTTGCCTACAAAAATCTTTTTATTAATTCATTAAAAGTTTTTATATTATAGTTGTTGTTGTAAATATATTTATAATACTTATTGACCGTTAAGAGATAAAAAATAGTTTAAACATTTAAAAAGAAACATATATATATATATTTAATTATAAGTCAGTATTAAAAGAAAGATTTTTAAAGAATATAATGTTTTATAAAAATTATTTCTGATATTAAAAAAAAATAATTTAATCTAATTGATTAATAGCATCTCTATTAACTTGTAAAACACCATTGACTTTATTAAAATATTCAATGGCATCTTCAATTTTACAACCATCTGGAATTTTAATAGTAATAGATTTCATTATTTTTAAATCATATATGACAGTTGCATGATAATCTTCTATTGCTTTTAATAAAGGTTCTTTTCCAACAGTGACATCATAAAATATTATTAAAGTACTTGGAGAATATTGAGGTTCATTTTGATTTATGTTTGGTTGTCTAAAATCCATTTTTAATTGTAATACTATTATTCTTTAATGTAATCATTTAAATTATTTACTTTTTAGTTGTTATTTTTGAAAAAATAATTAAAAATTAAAAAAAATTTAAGTCCTCTAAAATTTTATTAGTATATTCTTTGTTTATAAAAATATTTAAATCATGCAAATTGTTTTTCATTGTTTTGAAAATTAAAAACACTTCCAAGTTAAATATTGAGATTTAGAAATTTACGTAATCTATTCATTCAAATATTTTTAGACAGAAAATGTAATAATATTAAAAGAGAATATGAAACATTAACACAAAAATATTACAATGATTTTATTGAAATTATCAGTAGATTTGATTATAATTAAATCTGATTCTAAATTTTATCATGGGATTTCTATATGTTTTTTTTAAATATTTTTTCATTTATTATATTAATCTTGATTAATTAATTGGATATCATTTTGATATGAAGTCATTTGATTTTTTTTCCACAAAGAATCTCATTTAAATATATTTCTCTTCCTTCTTTCATTATTTCATTTGATTCTTTTATTTCTCCATACATTGCTTTTTCTGATAATTCTCTGTTAAAAATATTTCCTTTTTTATCTATTAATATTTCTTCTTTATTTTCTATTTTTTATCTCTAAAAGTTTTGTAAAATATTTTTAATATTTATATATTTATAAATTATTATATATTCAATCTCAAAAAAAAAATAATTAATTTAAAAAATATTATAAAGGATTACCATAATTATTATTAAAATTTAAATCATAAGAAAACTTTGGAATTATTCTTTCTTCTCTTTCTGATGATGTATTTTCTTTAACATCAGAATATTTGCTAGAAATATTTTTACTATTAATTTCAATTTCTTCACTTTCAATTGAAAGATGCATTTTTAAATTATTTTTATTATCTAGATTATTGTAATCATCAATTAAATCATTATCCCATTTAAGAACATCTAAAATAGATTTTTGAGTTAATCTAGGAAAAAGAATATATTGACAATTTCTTTGTAAATTTCTAGAATAAGGATTATTAAATGGATTAAAAAATAATTTTTTTAAATGTTCTTTAGTGGTCCTATTATTAATAATTACTTTAGTATGATAAACAAATAATCCAATAGTAAATAACATTGATAAACAACAATAAATAATTAAAAAAATAGAAATAATACATTCACTCAAAATTAATCCTGTTCTTTTAGTTTTTTTTTTATTTGTCTAAATTACTTTAAAAATATTTTTTTTACTTTGTATTCTTTATAATTATCATTGATAAATTTCCAAATATGAACAATGCAAAAAATTAAAATTAATAAACTTATAAGAATCAAATTACATAAAAAAATATAAAAAAATTTATAATTTCGAATCCCCACACAATTACCAATCCAAGGGCAATGATGATCAAATCTTTGAACACAATTATTACAATCTTTACAATGATTAGTTCTTAATGGCCTTATTATTGAACAAGTACCACAAAAAGTATATTTTATAAAATAACCATTTTGTATAATTTTTATTTTTTTTCTTTTTTTAATTGAATCTACTTTGAATCTTAGTACAATTCCAGGATCTGAAAAAGATGAAATTAAAAGAAATATTATTGATATTATATATATTATTCCAATTATTATTGAGATACTTATACTTATTTTTTCTTTAAAATATTTTGAATTAAAAACTAAAAAAAGAATTACTGGAAGAGTAACAGATGTAAATGTTAGTAATGTTGGTTTAAATGATGTTGGCCCCATTAAAATTTTTCCCTTCAACGGAAAATAATTAAATCCTTCCCATTTATTAAATGACACAATTGGCTGTTTTTTTGATTTTATAATTTTTTATATTTATTTAAGATTCTTACTTTTTGAATTTTGGGGTTTTCATTTTTTTTTGACATTATTTATTGTTTTAAGAGTATTTCAAATTTTTTATGAAAAATAAATAATATTCATTTTAAAAAAAATTAAACTGAATTTAATAGATAATTTGAAATTTAAAATTCTATTAATTGGAATATATTAAATTTCCTTATATCATTTTATTTTAGAAAGAAATATTTCAATGTTGAAATTAATAAGTAAAATATAATAAAATAATTTCATAAGTTTTTTTATATTTTTTAATTTTTTTATTGTTTGTTTTGATAAAATATATATAAATTGTTTATTAACTCTATAAATATTATAGTTGGTAGAATGTTTACTTATTTTTTTATTTATATTGTAAAAAAAACTAAATTTTCAAAAATGAGGTTTCTATTCTTTAATTTTTGTATACTTAAATTGATTATTTACATTAAAGTTAGTTTTAAATTTTCTTTTAAAATCTAAACAACCGAATGGACTTTTATTTCCTATTTCAAATTGATTTTTAAATTCTTCAATATCATCTTCTTCTTTAAATTTATTACTAATAAACCCCGCTAATAATTTTTTTTCTTTTTTTTGAAGAGTATTTGAATTTTCTCCAGAAAAAACTTTTAAAGCTCCATTTTTATTTTTAATATATTCCATTTTTGACATAAATTGAGTTTGTGATTTATTAGGACTTTTAGATAAAATTTGTTTATTATTAAAAAAGCTATTTAGTTTCTTTGATACAATGTTTTCGTTTAATTCTTGAATTTTTTGAATAATATTATTATTATTATTTAATTCTTTATTTGAATTTTGCATTAAATTTTTAAAATCTAAATAAGGGTAATTTATATTTTTTGAATTTATATTAATTTTATTAAGATATAAAGGATTTATTATTGATTTTGTTTTTTCAGAATTTTTGTTTTCTTCATTTAAAGATAATAAATCTGTATATTTTTTATAACTTTGAATTGAAGAATCAGAAAATGACCTTTCTAAAGTTTGTGATATAATTAATGAAGGAGATTCCTTAATTTTAATCTCATTTTCAATATCATATTTTTCATTTTCAAGACTTGTTGACATTAATTTTATGAAAAACAAAAAATATTTTATTAAATTTTATTTTCTTATTTTTTAATTAAAATAAAAAATAATTTTTTTTTTCTTATTAGAATGTTAGATTTAAATAAACAAAATAAAAAGAAAAAAATGTTTTCTATAACTATTAAATTTTTCCTTTAAATAAAAATAAAAAAATATATTATTTTTGAAAAAACAATCAACACTAAAATCATCTTTTTAAAAAATTCAAAAAAATCTTTTTATTATCTTAATTAAAATATAAATTTTAAATTAAAAAACTAATTTTAAATTAAAAAACTTAATTTTAAAAATGGAGCCAAAAGAAGAAAAAGTTCAAAATACAGAAAATGAGATTAAAAAAGAAGAAAAAAAAGAAGAAAACACAGAAGAAGAATTTTTAGAAAGAATAAAAGAAGAAGTAGAAGATGGTTACATAGATGATAGAGGTTTTTACACAACACCAAATGGAAGTTTCTGGGATGAAAATGGAAATTATTTTAATCATGTTGGTTTTGATAAACATGGAGGAAGATATGATAAATATGGAGTATATCAACCGGGGAAAAATTATAATTATGAATATAATTGTTATGAAGATGAAATAGATAAAAATAATAATAAATTTTTTGATGAAATTAATGAAAATACTAAAAAAGCTTTAGAAGAAAGTTTTCAACATAATAATGAATGTGTTGAAGCTATTGATAATATTAATAATGATGATAATGTTGATGAAGAAGGAGATAATTATGGTTTAAATGAAGAAGAAATGGAAAAAATTTATAATGAATGTATTAAGATTGCTAATAAAGATGATAAAAATAATAAAGATAATAAAGATAATAAAGATAATAAAGATGAAAATGTTGTTGAAGAAAAAAAAAAAGAATGTGAAAATAAATCAGAAAAAGATGTTTATAAAGTTTCTAATGTAACTAATATTCTTCTTCTTTCTAAATCTAAAGGGGATGAAAAGAAAAATGAAAAGAAAAATGAAAATATTGATGATAATACTAATATGGTTTAAGATTTTTATGATTTTTTTTAGGCTTTTTATAAGGAATTTTATTTATTCTTATTGCTTTAATTTTTTTTTTTTTTTTAATTTTTTCTTTAAAAACTTTTAATAACTTTATTTTTTTTATGAAAAATTACATTATTTAATTATATTTAAATAATAAATATATTTTTCTTTCAGTTTTATGGGTTTTTTCAATTTGAAATCAAAACTACACAGTTTAGTTTCATCATTTTAAAATATATTTAAAAAAAATAATTTTGTTTATTATATATTTTAATTAAATTTTTTTTGGTTTTGAAAATAATAAAAAATATCATTAAATGAAATAGATAAAAATAGACAAAAAAACATTGATGAAAAAGTAGATAATAAAGAAATATTCAATAACATTTAATTTAAAACACAAAAGTTATGACATTTATAAATGTTTTTTTGGAGAATATTATTTAATTTTTTTATATATAATGCCAATAACTTTATTTCCTGAAAAAAAGTTGAAATAAATAAATATAATTCCTAATTATCTCAAACAATATCATTTCAATATTATTCATATGTCATTGGTTTTAAGGTGATGAAGGAAATGATTTTTTAACATGAATTTTATTATGTTTAATTTTTTCCCTATAATAGTAATTGTAAGGATAATGTTCCATATCTTTTTGACTAGATTTTATTTGATATGGGAATGTTTTTTCCTAATATTTTTAAAATGATTAGAAAATAATATGACTAAGTATCAAATGGCTACAGTTCCTAAGAAAGGATTTGCTTTTTGTAGATTCTTTCTTAAATTAATCTAACTATCATAATAAAAAAATTTCAAGGTTTACTTATTTTTTACAAATTTTGTTTGAAAAATTATCTAGATTATTCATTATTTAATGATTAATTTTTATTAAAATCAATTAATAGATTTCCATATAGCATTGACATTCATATTTTTTTAATCAAATTCAATGATTGAATTAACAATAAATGAATGAATTTGTAATGAATAATAATAAAAAATGAAAAAAAAATTAAAAAAAAATCTAAAATTTTCAAAAATAAATTTATTTATACATTAAATATGTATATATCTAAGTCAAATTATTATAAATTCTATTACATAAGTTTTTAATATAATTATTAATACAATTAAAACAAAAAAGATTCTTCTCTTAAAATATAATCAATTATAATTATTAAATATTATGTTTCAATTTAATCCTTTTTAATTCATAATTATTTTTTTCAACTTTATTATAAATTAATTTGAAACCTTCTTTTAATTGCAAATTTTTTTTTTCAACCCATTGAGGTTTCTTAAAAGCATTATCAAAAAATCTATTTGGAATAAATTTAAATTGATCTAAAGGTTGATATTTAATTTTAATTTCCATTTCTTTCCCAATTGCTTCTTTAAAAACAAAAGAAGAAATTGGATTTAATAAAGAAATAGTTTTTGTTGTTGAAAGTGAGTCTTTAAATTTAGGATCCAAAGACAAATAATATCCTAATTTATAAATGAAATATTTTTTGTCTTTATTATCCAATGGAATAATTTGATTCGTATTTTCAAAATTATCTTCTTTTTCGCTATTTTTATAATTTAAAGAATTCGAATAATTTTCAATATCATTTTTTATTTTTTTCGTTTTTTCTAAAGTATCATTTAAATGTTTATAAATAGGGTGAGGAATATTATTTTTTCTTATTTTTATTTTATTAATATAACTAATATCACTTTTATTAGTTTTTTTTTTAATTTTCGATTTATTTAAATCAAAACTTAAATTATCTGAACTTTTCCTTCCATAAACGCTGTAACTACTACTATTACTAATACTATTGCTGTTACTTATAAGTTGTATTTCTTCATCATCATTAAATGAACGATTATTATTATTATTTAACAAACCATATTTTAGTGTTGGAGAAATAAAATTAATTTCAGAATTATTTCTTGAAAAATTTGATGTCAAATTTAATAATCTTTTTTTTTGTTTATTTTCGGTTATAAAAAAAGAAGAATTTCTATATTTCACTTTATTTTGTTTTTCTAAGGGAAATAAAGGATTTTTAAAATTTATTTTTTTATTACATTCAGAAGAATGAGTATCTAAAGATTTTAAAGTTCTATTGAATAAGGAATTACTAATTTCAAATATATTTTTTTTATATTTTCCTCCTAAAGATGATAATAGTTTAAAATTTAAAGTTTTTTTTGTTTTTCTTTTTGTTGCTGCTGTTCTTGTTTTAAATTTATTTCGAATTACATTATGAATTTTTTTTTTCTTAATTGGGCAAAGCTTTAAGAGTTTTTCTTTTTCTGAATTAATATATTCTAATCTTTTTTCTATTTGATCTGTTATATTTGGAACTTTATCACCAAATTGAAATTTATATATATTTATTTTGTCTATTTTATTTCCATCTATTTGGATATCATTATTTTTTTTACTCATTCTTAAATTTAGAATTAAAATATTATCAATAAAATCATTAAAATATAAATAATAAAAATAAGTATACAAAATAATTATAATAAACCGTAAAAATATAATTAATTCTAAATAAAAATATATAAATATATTTTTTATTGTATATTGTACATTTAAATTATAATTTATATTATATTCAATGATTTTATCTCTTACTATATTTTTTCACTTTCCTTATTTTTTTCTTTACTTAAATTTTTTTTTGTTTTTTCAACAGGAGAATGTGTTTTATTTATATCATTATTATTATATTTTTGAATATTAATAAAAACAGGGATTTCTTTTGATTTTTGGTTTTTATTTTTATTATTAGCATTTTCTCTTTCACTATTAACAATACTATTTTTAATACTAAAAATATTAGCATCACTATTTATTTCAAATTGATCTATTATCATTCCATCTCGAAATTCACTTGAAGTCATACTTTGTTTTACTTCTTTCATATAATCCATCATCATATTTATATTTATATTATTATTTGTAATATTATTATCAATATTTACAAAAGTAGAATTATCATCTTTAACTGTATTTTTTGATATTTTCTCACATTGTTCTTGTAATTCCAAATTTAATTTATTTAAATTTAAATTTTCAGCATTTAAATAATTGTTTTCTTCACTTAATAATTTTATTTGAATATTTTTATCAATTAAAAATTTATATAAATATTCAATAATATCAGTTAATCTTACAGTTAATTTATTATTACAAAAATTAACATATTCTTCTTGAGTCATATTACAATGTTTTAAAGTTTCATACCATTCAGAAGCTAAATCAAATTGATTTTCTATTATTTCTTTAGCATTTTTATTCACATTTTCTAATCTTTCTATTTCATTATACAATGATTTTTTTTTTCCTCTAAAATTATTTTTTGAAGAATTTAAAGTTTGAATATAATCATTTTGAGTATGAATTGTATTTTGGCTTTTACTTATTGTACTTCTATTTAATGAGGAATTCATTGCTTGATATTGATTTAATTGAGAAATAATCTCTACATTATTTTTTTGTTGTTTATATTGAGAAACTTCTTTTTTATATTTGTTTAAATCTTTTTCCATTTTTATCATTTCTTTTTCTCTTTTTGATAAAGCTAATTTTAAAGTTTTAATATGATTTATTAATTTTTGATTTATATCTTTATATAATTGTAAATTTTCATTTATTTTATTTACTACTTGTGAAGGATTTACTATAAAAATTTCATTTCCATTGTTTTTTTCTTTTGATTTATGAAGAGATAATTTTTTATTTAAATTTGCAATTATATTTTCTTTTTCTAATATTAAATTTTCAAACATAAAAATTTTACTATTTGCAATTTCTATTTCATTTTTATAAGTGTTAATTTGATTAACTAATTTTGAAAGTTGATTATTTTCTTTTTTTAAATCTGATATTTGTGTTAATAGAATTGAATTTTCTTGCTTAGTTTTTTCAATGAAACAATTAATTTTTTTATCAAGAGGTGATTTTTTAAAAAAATTTTGAATAATTTCTTTATTTATTAAAATATTTTGATGAAGATCATTATTTTCTTTTTTTAATAATTTAATTTGTTGTTCTAATTGATGATATGAATCAGCATATTTATTTAATAATTTAATTGCTGTTTCAGTATTATTACATTTATCATTATTTTTAAACATTTTTTTTATTTATATAAATATTAATTTTTATAATTAATCTATCTGATTCACATATTATCAATTAAAAAATATTGTAATAAACAAATAATTCAATTATTTTAAATTTATTTTTTATTCCATAAAATTACAATATAATTAATGGATAAGATAGAACAAAAAAATTTAGGTAAAAATTCCTTTAATATAAACATTTTATATTTAATATCCATTATTTCTTTCATTAAAATTAATTATCAATATAAGTATTTTAAATTTAAAATTAATTAATATAAGAATTTATTATAATTCAATAAAACATAATTTAAAAAAATATACAAATATACTTTTTCAAAAATAAAAAAAAATATTTCTATATTAATTCTTTATATCAGATTTAAATAAAATTAAAACTATATTTTCTATAATTAATAGATAAATCTAAAGGATAAATCTTCTAAATATCATAAAAGTTTATTAAACTTTTTGTTATTTAATATAAAATTTGAAATTTTAGTTATTTATTATATAAATATTATATAAAATTACAATGAAAAACTTGATAATAAGTTTCATACTAGTTTATAATTTTCATAATATTTATTAATAATGAATGATGAACTTTATTTATTTTATTGAAATTGTATATAAAGATAATTTTAAATTAATGGAATTGAAATTGAAAAATATTTTTTAATTGAGGAAAAAATCTTAAAAATTCAATGAAGATAATTAAATAAGATATTTAAATTGATTTTTCTTTTTTGAAAATAAATAATAAAATTGTTTATTTTTATCTTTCCTTAATAAAAAATAGTCCTCAAGTAAAAATATTTAATATTTAATTAATTAAATGTATCATTTAAAAAGGATTAACTCTTTTGATAAAAAAAAATAAAAAAATAAATGACAGAAGAAGAAGGAAAAACAGAAAATAAAGAAGAAGAATTAATAGACAAAAAAGGATATCCTTTAAAAATAGAATTAGCAAAAAAAGCAATGGTTGGACATACAGAAGAGTCAAATGAAATAGTGAAAGAAGCAAGAGAAATATATTTAAATGAAATTCGTTATAGAAAGAAAATTCAAATGACTAAATATGAAAATGATGTCTATATAATTGCTCAAGATTGGTATAATAAATGGAAAAAATATGTGAGATATACTCAAATAAAAAAAACATGTAGAAATCCTGAAATTTATATTAGAATAAGACCTTTAATTTATACTCCTAACCCTGAATTGGACCCTGGAAAAATAATAAATAAAGATTTAATATCAGATTCTTCAGAAACTGTAATTCATAATTATGAAGTTCCAGTTCTTAAATTATTTGCAAGAAATAAAACAGATTATAGGATTTTACCAACAGAAAGTTTTGAAATGTTAAATAAAAGATTTGGTTGTGATTATATTTTAAAAGGAGCTCTTACACTTAATAGAATGTATTTTAAAAAATTTGATTATAATTTTAGAACAAGAAGATTAAATTTAATTTTGCTTCCAACTAGAAAAGTTATTCAAGGGGTTAAACGTTTAGTAGAGGTTAATATTAATATTCCTGAATATACAGTAGAAAATGAATTGAAGATATTTTTAGCAAAAATATTTAATACTGAAGGTAATAAAAAATTTAAAGAATTAATTGGATATGACCAACTAAATGAAAATACAGTTAAAATATATCATATATTAGATGATGGTACAAACCAAGGATTTAGGCAATTTTTTGAAAGTAATCTAAAAAAGTTTCAAGAAGGAGAAAAAGTAGATGCAAGTGAACATTTAAGGCGTTTATCAGAAAAATTTCAAATTTCACAATTTCAATACTTCAATTTAGTAATAGATTTTTCTAAATCAGAAGAAGAAGAGTTATTTTCAAATATTGGTATTGATGTTGAAAAACCTGAAGAACCAAAAGATTATTTTAAATTATGGGAAAGAAATAATTTATTAAATCAAAAATTTGGAACAACAGATGATAATCAAATTTCAACAAATGAATATGCAAATGAATTCCAAACACAAGATTTATCAAATTTTCCTATAGATAAAAATGATAATCAACATGGTTTAGTAGGTTTAGATAATATAGGTAATACATGTTATATGAATACAGCTATACAATGTTTATCAAATTGTAAAATTTTAACAAATTATTTTCTTGATGATTCTTATCCTAAATATAATGATAATGATAATTCAAATAAAAATAAAGGAAAAATTGTTAATGCTTATTCAGAATTAATTAAACATATATGGTATGGTAAACAAACTTCTCTTATACCATCTAATTTTAAAAATACAATTGGAGAAATTAATCAAGCATTTAAAGGTCATGAACAACAAGATTCTCAAGAATTTTTATCTTTTTTATTACATGAATTACATGAAGATTTAAATAAAGTTTTAAAAACTCCTGAAATTGAAAAAAAAGATAATTTAAAATTTGAAACAGATTCTGAAGAATTTACATATTATAAAAAGCTTTTCCTTGCTAAAAATCAGTCTTTAATTGTAGATTTATTTTATGGAATGTTTAAATCAATTTTATATTGTCCAAATCAATATTGTAATAATATTTCAAATACTTATGATCCTTTTGCAATTATTAGTCTTCCTTTAAATATTAAACCTAAAGCAGAAAATGAAAAAATAGAAATTAATTTTTCATATGAAAATTTAAAATTTAAAATGATTAGTTTTGAAATGGATATTAATCATTTGTCGGTTAAAAGTTTTAGGCAAAAAATAAATTTAATTTTTCAAGTCGGAGTATATGGTTTTGAAATGTTTTTTTTAAAAGAAGATAATACCCTTCTTTTTATAAATGAAAATAAATATACTTCAATGAAGGATTTAGTAGGAAAAAATAAAAAAATTTACCTTCGTCAAGTTGGTATATTTTTAAAAGATCAAGATGAAATTAAACATGTTTATGATCAAATTTTGGCTAATCAAGAATATATTAATTTTAAAGAAAAAGAATTTGCAAAAGAAAATACAAATTATATTGAAGAGCAAATAGATCAAAAAAATTGGATTAGATGTGTTTTTGAAAATTATAGTTATACAAAAAATGCTTCATCTGATGAAGATATAAGTAATTATCTTGCAAACAATAATTTTAAAATTCCTTTAATTTTTTATGTTAATAAAGATTGGAATAATAAAGAATTATTCAATTTTTTTTTAACGAATACTTCTACTATTTATAAAGATAATAATTCTTTATTGGAAAATTTGAATGATTATTCTGCTGATATTGAAAATTGCATTAAGGATCCTAATTTTAATTTAAATTCTATTAAAAAAGAAAAAAAATATCCTTTTATTTTATTTTATAATAAAGTTTCATTAACTATTGATAATGAAGAAAATTCTCCTACTAAGAATCGTAATATTGGAGTTAATCTAGGAAATATTTTTTCATTATCTAATGAAAAATCTTTAATCAAAGAAGAAATAAATAAAATTGAGTTAAAAGATGGAAAAACATTAGATGATTATCAATTAAATTTCAATATAATATGGAATCCAGATTATCTTCAAAAAATTAACAATTATTTTTCTCAACCAGAAATAATAAGGAATAATTTAAATAATAAAGAAAAACAAAAAAAAGAAGATTCTAAATTAAAGTTATTAGATCTCTTACAAAATTTTGGAAAAAAAGAAAAATTGACAGAAAATAATCAATGGTTTTGTCCAAAATGTAAGCAGAATCAATTAGCAGAAAAACAAATGATAATTTATTCATGTCCAGAAATATTAGTAATTCATTTAAAGAGATTTAATAATAATGAGAAATTAGAAAATTTGATTCTCTTTCCACTTATAGATTTAGATATGGGAAAATATATTCAAAATAAAGATGAAAATAATATTTATGATTTATTTGCAGTTGCAAATCATCAAGGAGCATTACATGGAGGTCATTATTTTGCTTATTGTAAAAATGATAATGACAATCAATGGTATACATTTAATGATTCTACTATTAGTGATATTGAAGAAAATAATGTTTGTTCGAAATATGCTTATATTTTATTTTATAAAAAAAGACAATCTAAATATCCTAATCTTGAGGAATTATATAATAAAACTTTTGAAGAAATAAAAGGAATTTAATTTGAATAATATTTAAATAATAAAAAAATTTAAAAATGAAACTAATATATAAAAATTATCTATAATTTAAATATCATAAGAATATTTATTTATAGAATTTAATTTTCTTAACATTTAATGCAACATAAAAAATTTTTTTTCTTTTCTTCTTCAAAAATATATTTATATTGTTTTGTTGATAATTCATCTTTATTACCATTCTGTACATTTGAATTATTTACACAATTTTTATAAACCATAATATCTTTTTTTGAGTTATTTTTTTTGTTTTTATTTTTTTTATTTTCTTTCATAATTTCTTTATCACTTTTTAAATTATTATCACTTAAAAGAATCATTTCATTTTTATTTAAACAACTATCATTTTGACTAATGAATCGACTTCTTTTATTAATTTTTTCAGGAGATTTAAATTTTTTTTTAAATCTAACTTTTCCATTAAAAAAACTTCTTCGAGATTCTTTTTTTTTACAATGAGATAAATATTGTTTATTTGATATAATTTTATTAGTAGTATTAGGTTTATCAGGAGGAGAAACACATAAAGATCTTGTTAAATGCTCTTCATTTCCAAATATATCATTCATAAAATTAACATAATAATTTTCATTAAAATCTCCTTCACTACTTTGTACTAAAGATGAACTATTTTTATATGAATAACTTATTATATCATCTTTTAAATTATCTACAAAATTCGGATTCGTAGCTTCTACTTCATTTAATGATTCTTTCATATATTTCTTATGATTTATAGAATTATTTTCCCTTAATTCCATTATATTTTTTATAAATCATTAAATCAATTTAAAAAAAACAAGATTTTTTTATCTTATACAATAAATATTTTATATTATTAATAATTTATTTTTTATTTATTGTGAGTTTTTATAATTTTTATAATAATCATTAATCATACTATTAGTTTTTTTGAATATTATTTGATTTTTGTTTGGTATTTCAAAAATTCGAATTGAATTTTTCTTTGAGTTATTTTTTTCATTTTTAATTGTATTATATAATAAATTTTCTTTAAAACTATCACTAAAATAAGAAGAATGACTGGTTTTGTGATTATCTCTAATACTTTTAGACATAGATGAAATATTAGTAATTTGATTTTGAATTGAATTTGAACTATCTTTTATTAGAAAATCTTTTTTTAAATTCAATATTTGAGTATTTCTATGTCTTGATAGTTTATTTCTCAATAATAATCTTTCTTCAATAGTACATTTTTTATGTTTCTCTAATTTTGAAGTTGAATTTAATCTTTCTTTTTCTAATTTAACTGCTGTGTTTATAGCATCTAATTTTATGATTTCATTTTCAAACATACTTTTTGTTGAAACTCTTTTTGGAGTTTTTTTTATTTGAGGATTAAATTTAAAAACTGATATAGTTTGACTTAATTTTTTCTCTTTATCATTTTTAATATAAGTCTTCTTTTTAAAGAGATTTCTTCCTGCTTTAAATAATGGAATTTTTCTTTTAGCTTCAAATAATTCTTTTCTTTTTTTTATATAATCACTTCCATTACTATCTAATAAATCAACTAATCCATCTATATATTTTTTATCGTAAATTTTTAATTTTTGATTAAAAAAAAGTTCATATTGTTTAATAATATCTAAAAATCTCATTTTTTTTTCCATTCTATCTATAATAACTTCTCTACCTGTTTTAACATCTATAATATCTTTTCTGTATCCTTCAACATCTCTATAACTAATATCATCTCCTTTTAATTTAACTATCCTTTTTTTAAAAAAGTCTTTATCATTAAATAATAATACACTTGTTCTTTTAAACATTTTTTAAAGTTAGTTTATTTATTATTTTA
>JAEEGI010012252.1_pt1 | contig 18373 bp, 17 predicted proteins | sample 8958751 | NCBI WGS metagenome assembly JAEEGI01 (sample SAMN16246545, study PRJNA631951) | gut metagenome | biome: gut microbiome; feature: rumen; material: KS-attached | host: Bos | place: Iran: Karaj | collected 2018-10 | reverse complement strand
TATTTATAGTTTTAGGTTTTTAGTTATTGGTAAAAGAAAGTTTTCAACTGTAGGATAACAGGAGGCAATTGCGAAATTCCCTTTTAAACTTTCAAATTTTTAGCTCTTGTGAGCTGAAAATTTCTTTTAGAGAAAAGGATTTTTAGTTAAACATAGGCTTTTTCAGATGCCGCGGCTCGCGAGAGTCGCGGCATCATTTTGTAGGTATGCTACTTCAAAGCATCATTAATAAAGCAGCAATAGTCCCGCAAAGCCTGCATAGCAGATCATACGGATGGGGTTGATTTTCAGATAGCCGGTGCCGAAAGCAGTGGCGATAAGGAGAGCGCAGCTGACAAAGAACTGCCAGGGATTCTCCATAGGCGTGGAGAAGTTCTCCTTGTTGCAGAGCAGCAGCGTGGCAGCGGCAAGGAGTCCTACAACGGCAGGACGCAGACCTTTGAATATCGATTGTACCAGCGGGGTGTTCATGTACTTCATGAACATCCTGCTGATCAGTATCATCAGGATGAATGAGGGCAATACCAAGGCAAAGGTGGCAGTGGCAGAGCCGAGAACCGCCATCGCATGGCCAAAGCCAGCATTGGCAATAGCCGTATAGCCGCAGTAGGTGGCTGAGTTGATGCCGATAGGCCCGGGGGTCATCTGTGAGATGGCCACAATATCGGTGAACTCGGCCGTCGACAGCCAATGGTGAGCCTCCACCGTCTCGTGCTGAATCAACGATAGCATGCCGTAGCCTCCGCCAAATCCGAACAGACCTATCTTGAAGAACGTAATAAACAGATTCAGGAAAATCATTTGGCTTAACTTCTTAACTACTTAACTTCTGACTACTACATCTCCCATACACATATCCCCCAATGCCGGCTATTATAATAATATAAATAGGTGAAACGCCGAGAGCCCAGATGGCCAGAGCACAGGCGACAGGGATCCAGATGGTGAATTTATTCAGTTTCGCCCGTTGGCCTAAGCGGAACGTAGGCACGGCGATGAGGGCCACCACAGCCGGACGAATGCCTCGGAAGATGGCTGCCACATAAGAATTGTCCTTGAATTGACTGAAGAAAATGGCGATGGCCAAGATAATCAGGAATGAGGGGAGGGCTGTGCCGAGGGTGGTGGCGATGGCTCCGCGTACCTTATTTAATTTATAGCCGATGAAGGTGGCGATGTTGATGGCAAAGACTCCCGGACAACTTTGTGCAATGGCGATCAGGTCGAGCATCTCGTCCTTCGATACCCATTGTTTCTTGTTGACCACCTCTTCCTCTATCAAAGGTATCATGGCATATCCACCGCCGAGGGTGAATATGCCAATCTTAAAGAAGGTTTTGAATGATTCCCAATAGATGTTCATTGGGCCTCAATCCATTTACGTGCGTTGACGAAGGCTTCGATCCACGGTGTCACCTCGTCGTTCTTACGGTTGGCGGGATACCACGCGTTCTGCCAGGGGAAGACGGCGCGCTCAAGATGCGGCATCATACAGAGATGACGACCGTCAGCGGAGCAGATACCTGCCACGTCGTAGTCGGAACCGTTAGGATTGGCGGGATAGCCGTGATAGTTGTATTTGGCAATCACGTTATAGTTGCTCTCAGCCTCAGGCAGTGAGAATTTACCTTCTCCATGGGCCACCCACAGGCCGAGCTTATTGCCGCTCAGAGAACCGAACATCACGCTGTTGTTCTGGGGGATGTTCAGTGTGATGAACTCACTCTCGAACTTGTGGCTGTCGTTGTGCAGCATCTTGGCACCCTTTGCACCTGTGAGACCAAGTTCCACCATCAGCTGACAACCGTTACAGATACCCAGCGAGAGCGTGTCCTTACGGGCATAGAACTTATCGAGCGCCTCCTTAGCCTTGGGGTTGAAGAGGAAGGCACCGGCCCAACCTTTGGCAGAACCAAGCACATCGGAGTTAGAGAAGCCGCCACAGAAGACAATCATATTGATATCCTCGAGTGTCTCACGACCCGTAATCAGGTCGGTCATCATCACGTCCTTCACGTCAAAGCCAGCCAGATAGAGGCAATAGGCCATCTCACGCTCACCGTTGGTTCCCTTCTCACGGATGATTGCAGCCTTGGGAAGTTGAGAGTTGAGAGTTCTTTCTGAGGAAAGCGTCCCGTTGGGCCGAGCGGAGAGTTGAGAGTTCTTCCAACGGTCGGGGTTGAGGCCGTACTGGGCGAGAGTGCCAGTAAAGTCTTTGTTGAACTTCATCTCGATAGGCTGCTGCTTGTAGTTCTCGAAGCGCTCCTTGGCCTTGCCGTTGAAGCTCTGCTTACGGTCGAGCAGATAGCTCGTCTTATACCAAACATCGCGCAGAGCGTCGATGTCGAAGGTATTCTCTGTGTCGCCAGCCTTCACCACGATGCTGCGACTGTCCTCTACGGGATAGCCGATCTTGGCGAAGCCGACACCCATCTCCTCCATGAAGTCCTTGAAGTCCTGCTTGTACTGGTCGCTCACCTCGATGACAACACCAGGATTCTCTGCGAAGAGGGCCTTTACGATGTCGCCATCCTGGCAGATGTCATGCAGGTTGATGTGCATACCACCCTTCGTGTTGGCAAAGCACATCTCAAGCAGCGTCGTAATCAGACCACCGGCCGAGATATCATGACCAGCCATAATCCAACCCTTCTCGATCATCTGCTGGACAGCCATGAAGGCATCGCAGAAATACTCGGGGTTCTTCACCGTTGGCACATCGTCGCCTACCTTACCCAGACTCTGGGCGAAGGCAGAACCACCAAGGTGCTGGGTGTCGAAGCTGAAGTCGATATGATAGATCGAAGCGTTCTTATCGTTAACAAGCACAGGGCTTACCACCTTCTTGATATCTGAAACCTCGCCACCAGCAGAAACGATGACTGTTCCCGGAGAGATGATCTTCTCGCCGTTGGGGTACTGCTGAGAGAGTGACAGCGAGTCCTTACCTGTCGGCACGTTGATATGCAGGTCGCAGCAGAAATCGCTCAGCGCCTTCACGCCAGCATAGAGACGGGCATCCTCGCCCTCCTGCGAACGGCAGGGCCACATCCAGTTGGCAGAGAGTGAGATAGAGTCCATACCCTCAGCCATCGGAGCCCAGACGATGTTCGTCAGCGCCTCAGCCACAGAGAGCACACTGCCTGCGGCAGGATTTGCCAGACCAGCCTGGGGCGCATGACCCAGAGCTGTGGCGATACCCTTCACGCCACGATAGTCGAGGGCCACAACACCACAGTCGCTCAACGGTAACTGGATCTCGCCCTGACACTGCTGACGGGCAATCTTACCTGTCACGGAGCGGTCCACCTTGTTCGTCAACCAGTCCTTACAAGCCACAGCCTCCAATTGGAGCACTTTGGGTAATTGTTCATTGACCATTGACCATTGACCATTGATATCTTTGTCGTATGTGACATCTTCATAATGGCGCTCTACGGTATTGTCGCGCATGATGGTCTTCGGCGAGTGTCCGAACATCTGAGCCACATCGAGGTCGAAAGGTTTCACACCGTCGCCCTGCTTGAACGAGAAGTGAGCATCGCCTGTGGTCTCACCGACCACATACAACGGAGCACGCTCACGCTCGGCAATCTTACGGACATGTTCGATATGTTTCTCGTCGATGAGCAGACCCATACGCTCCTGACTTTCGTTAGCGATGATCTCCTTCGAGGAGAGCGTCTTGTCGCCGATGGGCAGCTTGGTCATGTCAATCTCACCGCCACACTCCTCAACAAGCTCCGACAGACAGTTCAGGTGTCCTGCCGAACCGTGGTCATGGATAGAAACCACAGGATTCACATCCTCCTCGCAGAGGGCTCGCACCAGATTGTAAGCACGCTTCTGCATCTCAGGGTTGGCACGTTGCACGGCGTTCAGCTCGATACCGTTCGAATAGCGACCTGTATCAACGGATGACACAGAGCCACCACCCAAGCCGATACGATAGTTATCACCACCCACAACGACTACCTTATTACCTTTCTGGGGTTCCTTCTTCAGGCAGTCGCGCTTCGTGCCGTAACCTACGCCACCAGCCAGCATGATAACCTTGTCATAAGCATATTTTTCTTTCCCTTCCTGATGCTCGAATGTCAGCACAGAACCACAGATCAGTGGCTGGCCGAACTTATTACCGAAGTCGGAGGCACCGTTAGAGGCTTTTGTCAGGATCTGCTGGGGCGTCTGATACAGCCATTGGCGTACGGGCAGAATGTCCTCCCAATCACGTGCAGCTCCCTCGTCGTCGTGCAGACGGGGATAGGCCGTCATATAAACAGCCGTTCCTGCGATTGGCCAGCTTCCTACACCACCACCCATACGGTCGCGGATTTCACCGCCCGTACCAGTAGCAGCACCATTGAAGGGTTCTACCGTGGTGGGGAAGTTGTGTGTCTCGGCCTTCAGCGAGATCACGCTCTCGATATCCTTCACTTGGAAATAGTCTGAGGTGCTCTGGTCCTTGGGAGCAAACTGCTCAACAATCGGACCCTGTGCAAAGGCGACGTTATCCTTATAAGCGGAGAGTATCTTGTTCTGATTCTCCTGTGTGGTCTTCTTGATCATCGCGAAGAGCGAACTCTCCATCTCCTTACCGTCGATGATGAAGGTGCCACCGAAGATCTTGTGACGGCAATGCTCCGAGTTGATCTGGGCGAAGCCAAAAATCTCAGAGTCCGTCAACGGACGGCCGTTCTGTTTCTCCAGTCCGTGCAGGTATTCAATCTCCTCAGGCGAGAGGGCCAGACCCTCCTGCTCGTTGTATTCCTCCAGATTGTCCACATACTTGATGGGCTCAGGCTTGATATTGATCGTAAAGATGTCCTGATTCAGACCATGATAGGCGCGCTGCAGCATGGGGTCGTAGGCATCTTCTGGCACCTGATTGTCAGCTGTCAACTGTCCATTGTCAACTGGAAAGTATTCCTCGATACGGCTGATGCCCTTGAGGCCCATGTTCTGGGTAATCTCGACGGCATTGGTCGACCACGGGGTCACCATCTCACGACGCGGACCTACGAAATAGCCATCCAGCAGTTCTGCATTCAGCAACTCAGCTTCACCGTACAACCAGTTTAACTCCTTGATTTCCTGTTCACTCAGTGCGTGATCAACCTCAGTGGCAATCACAGTTTTTTGTGGGGTCTGAAAGAAACGTATCATACCTTATTATTATTGTTTTTTGAATTTGCGTGCAAAGTTACAGAAAAAGCTTGTAAAAGTGAAGCGATTTTGGAAGATTAACGCATTTCAGCCTAAAATAAAGGCAATCAAGGGGAAAACGAGGAACTTCAAATTTGGACTAAAAGCAAATTTGGGAGGATTGGCGAAGGAGTTAGGTTTCTTATTCGTAACCCAATTTATGTCCTTGGAGCCGAGTAAAGTTACCACGCAAAATGGTGAAGAATGGGGCACCTTTCACCGCCAGTTTCTTATTCCGCAAGCTGCTACATTTTGCATAGCGATGGATAACCCAAAAGACAGTAGTTTTGCAGCCCAAAATTAAAAGGAATAAGAAACATGAGAAGTACATTTAACATTTTGTTCTACGTGAACATTTAGAGTCCCTTGATAAGGGGCGGCTATAATGCGGGGATCCTCAAAACATCCAAATAGTATGTCACTGAGAATTTGTTCTTGGTTTTTAACGTTTGAATAAATGTCCTTGTTCTACAAGCCTACTGTCCGCTGAGCTTGCTCAACCTTGGTGTGCGGCAACTCCCATTGCGGCATTGGGGCCATAAAGGGGCTACCCCCTATAGTGGCATTTGTGCAATTTTGGCTACTTAAATGCTAATAAATTTGTTACTTTGCTAATAATTTATTAAATTTGCACACGAAACGCCTATAATTGATAGATTTCTACTAAAATGAAAGAGTATACGCATTATAATCGCATCAAGGCTGCGAATAAGCAAGAGCAGAGCGATGCTTGCATCTGCTTTGCCGAGCGTGAGCAAGCTCGACCTTTGGTCAGGTCTTTCTTTGCAGAAAAAAACAAGACTGGCACTTGGCTCTCAGAGCAGATGGGCCGCAATCTGGGAACTGTTTCACGCTGGATGACCAATAAAGTTCAGCCTTCAGTAGAACAACTATACGACATCGCAAAGCATCTCAACGTAGATGTAAGAGACTTACTAGTTGCATCGAAATAAATTTATTAGTATGATATGGGCGACAATACGGGGCGAAAAAACGGGTGTGCCGCTTTTTGGGCATTCCGTTTTTAATAGAGAATAGGTGTGTAATTGATTTTGAGAAAATGGTTTTAAAAATAGCACCTAACGAACGATGAGTATCTGGCAACTTGTTCTAATATTATTCGGAATTGTCTCACTCGCTGCATTTGCCATTACTGTCATAGGAGCAATGCTCGAATGGCTAAATGGAAATAGACGAGACTGGATATGGGCCTTTTCGGGATTGTTCATCATTCCCATAGGAATAGCTATAGGTGTGAAAGGGATCATTCAAACAATACGTACAATTGTTTCCGATGGAGGATTAATAAACTTTTATAGAAAGAATAAAAATGAAAGGACGGAAAGAAAGGCTAGAGAATTGAAACGTCAAGCTGAAGAAACAGATTATAAACGAATAGAGAAAGCATACGAAAGTGGTGAAATAAGCAGAGACCAATTGCCAAGGCTTCTCAATGGCATTGATTGCTATGAGTTTGATGCTGATATGGGGCTTTATGAAGACCATTGGAAATGGCCCAAAGACATCGTGTATGTCGAGAATGAGTATTGTGAAACGCTGAACGACTTCTTTATAAGGAACAGGGTGTTTGACTTTACCCAAAGATACAACATTATTTATTTGCCAAGACTGGCAAAAGAATTGGAAGCAGTTGGATTGCCACATTATATGCATCCAGAACTGCCAAGAGTTAAGGTGTTGGGAGAATCGCTGCCTTCCACCTATCCAGTCCAATACCTTTCATATCCTGAGGATGCGCCTAAGATAAAGCATGGACTGATTATTTTTACTGGCATACTTCACCATCATGGGGCAGAGTATATCCGTGGAGATTATTTTCCTTTGGAAGAAGGAAACGACGAGTATATAACGGAGCAACTTCACACGATTATCAGGCACCTGCACAATCGCCATGGAAATATTACTCCGAAATACATGAAACCCTCTAAACCCGATATGGAAGAAGGTTCAACAGACGCGTTTGCAGATGCGTTGTTTCCTTGGGTAGTTAAGAATAACGAGGTGGCTATAATAATTAATGAGGTACGCGAGAAGATTGCCAAACTGAGAGACATGGGAATTGCCGAAAAGGTTTTAGAGAAACTGATAAAAGCTGAACCGAAAATCAGCAGGCTTGTAGTCACTAAAGACATGCGTATTATTCTTCCAGACTACCATGATATGGAGATAAAGATGGAACCCATAAACAAGGCCGTCTTTTTGCTTTTCTTGAAGCATCCTGAGGGCATCGTGTTCAAGCGTTTGCCTGACTATCGGAAGGAATTGGCAGAAATCTATGAGCATATAAAACCTCTCGGCCTGAATGAACGAGCATTGAAGAGTATCGAAGACGTTACAAACCCGTGTTTGAACTCAATAAACGAGAAATGTGCTCGTATCCGTGGAGCATTTATTTCTCAATTCGACGAGAATCTTGCAAGGCAATACTATATATATGGCGAAAGGGGTGATGTTAAGAGGATTGCTTTGCCTCGTACTTTGGTAACCTGGGAGTAAATTTCAATTTCCACAAGGCTTGTGGAGCTAAATAGTTTGAAAACAGAGAAAATTTTGGTATCTTTGCATCGATTTATGCTAAAATTAGACATGTGTGGTAAAAGACAAAACAAGTAAACGACATGGAACTGACAGGAAAGATAATTGCTATTATGGAAGTAAGGAGTGGTGTCTCTGCACGTACAGGGAATCCTTATATGTCGCAGGAGTATGTCATTGAGGTGCCTGGTACATATCCTCGGCGTTGCAAATTCAATATCTTTAGTGAAGACCGCATCAAGCAGTTTAACATTCAAGCTGGTGAAGAACTGACGATGCAATTCGATATTGATGCCAGAGAGTATAATGGAAAGTGGTATAACGACATTCGTGCATATAATATTATACGTCAGCAGCAACCAGCTTCAGCACAACAGAATGCAGACCCTCTACCTTTTGATATGGGAGAGGAACCATTCCCACCTTTTATGGAGGCGGAGGACAAAGACACTCCGTTCTAAAAAAGTACAATTATGACTGTTTTTAATTACAGAATGACATGAGCACAATTCTATTTGTAATATGGGTATTAACAATAATGTCTTTATTGGGATATAAAAAAAGTGAGGACACTTTAATAAAAGCATTAGGAATAGGTATGATATGTACAATCATATTAATTCCTATAGTGTTAGTACTGTTTATTTGTGGCATAGTGTAAAATGTTGTTTAAAAAGGTAGAAGTTGTTATGTAAAAGATAAATAGACAAAAGTTAAAAGTTATGCTAACAGGATACCCAATACTTGACAGACTGACAGGTGGCTTTGAAAAAAGCGACCTGATAACCCTTGTGGGTGGCCCGCTGGTGGGAAGGAGTATGCTTGCATTGAATATGCTTCGCAATCAAATGGACTTTGAGATAATGACAAAGATTGCCTTTATGACTGCTGAACTTTCTGTGGAAGAGGCAGAACTGAAGTTATTCCGATTGGCCACAGATGAAGCCGAAGTCAACAGGATGAAAGAACAGTTTACGTTTGTTGATGTTATGAAGTGCTGTCCTGACTATGACAGCCTACGGCAAAAAGTCATTCAGCAGGTGCATGAGCACGGAGTGGAGGCGGTTGTCATTGACAGTTTTCACTTCCTACCCTTCATCGAAAACTACACCTACGACAAACTGCCCAACATTTCCCGCAGGCTGAAGTTTTTGGCACGAGAACTTGGCATTACCATCATCATCACTACCCGCACAAACTATCAGCCATCGGAGCGTAGTGGCCTCTACGGCCACCGTCCGCAACTGAGCGACTTGGAATACATGGGCGACCTGCATTACTTTAGCGATGTGGTCTTAGGCATGATACGTCCAGAGATGTTGAGCGTCAACGTCGATGCAGAAGGGAACAGCATGGAGGGAATCATTCAGGTGGAAATCTTGAAGAGCCGGAAAACAATCTTGCAGCTCATATCTTATAAAATCGACTCAGACAAAGGTCTTATTGAGGAGAAGGAACTGTTGAAACATCAAGACTGGCTGTGGTAACAAACAAATATCTTGAACTGATTAGATAGAAAGGTAGATTATGGTTGATGAAAGAAAAGTAACTACGCATAAAGCGGAAATGGCCGAACACTTAAATGGTGCTGCACAATTCTTAGATTCCTTTTTGAGAGGGAAATACATTACGAGCGAGCAGGCAAGCGAAATGCTTGACTATATTCTTGCAGAAACAAAAAGGAATATAGAATCTTGCCAATTTGCCACGCAGGAGGAAATAGATGCAGAAAAACATCGAAAAGAGGATTTTATTAAGCTGATAAAAATGCAAATGGGACTACCTTAATCTGTATCTTAATCGACTAACTATCCTTACAACAATGTAAATTTTCAATGTATTAAGCACAAAACATGCAAGAAGTTTCATTATGGGCGAAATTATAGAATTAACAGATAGAGTAAACATGGAACTCCCAAAATACGATGCGGTAAGAATACTCGGAGGGAATAACTATGCAGTACGCAAAGGTTATAAATGGGGGCTACTAGATAGCAAAAATCAAATACTTTTGCGCATTGTTTATGACTATATTTCTGAGGAGGATGGCAAATTATGGGTAAGGTTCCAAGGGTACAAATTCTATGTTCAGAAAGAAAACCTACCCATGAAATATGATTGTATATTTGAATTTGTGGAATATGGAGCAAATATTAAGTTGGCAAAAATTGCATTGAATGGCAAACTTGGCGTAATTAATCAAGATTATAATGAAATCGTTCCATGTGAATTTGATGAAATTACAGCACTTAACGAAATTCTGAGGGCAAGAAAGAATTTTGAAAATGATAAAAAAATGTATGCAGCCTATTCCTTCGATGGAGATTTACGTTCAAATTGTATATATGAAGAAATAAACTACCCAATTATTAAGAGAAGTGTTCTTGGAAAGACATTCTATGGTATAATAGACATGCTATCGAAAACAATATTGGAAGATAATATTACATTTGTAAATTCCTTTAGATTTAGCAGGAGGTCTAAAAAATTATCTATTAATCTATCTTGGTATTTATATGATATTGAAACAAACAATGGTTTCCATTATATTTATTCAGTTGATAAGGGATTAATTGATAAGGGGTACAACATAATAGAAGAATGCAAGATATCCAACAAAAGGTATATATTTGGGCAAAGGTTCCTTGTATATCCACATTATGATGATTCAATATCGAAAGCAGAATGGAGTATAGAACACCTATCTCCAACCATTACCGATATCTATTATGAAGATAATTATTTATTATCTATTAATTCTGACGAATGCGATCTAATGCTCCAAATCCTTGATGATTTATTTATCTATAAATCTAAAAAAAACAACAAATATGGGTTAATCAACAGAAATGGCTATGAAATACCAAGCATTTATGACGAACTGTTCTTTGATGAAAGACTACATATAATTGTGGGAATAAGGGATTCTCTCTATGACCAAATTCAAAATATCTCATCATACAACCATTTTACAAAAGAAACGAAGCGAATAGGTGGTGTAGTCGATATTTATAATGAACAAGGCAACATTATTGTTCATGAGTTAAATTATTGCGAATGGAAATCTGCTCGTTCTTTTGGGTATTTAGGATATTATGGATTAATCATAAATGGCTCCCGTTACATTTTCAAAGATGGGCATTTAATAGTCCCGCCACACTTATATGACGAGATTGGTTCTTTTCTCTTGGATCACGGTGCTAAATATGGATGCAGTGGCCCTTATACTGATGCTGAATATGCTTTAGTGCGGAAAGGAGAAAAATGGGGAGTTGTTAATTCTGACGGTGATTTGTTAATTCCTGTCGAGTATGAAGAAATTAGTGGGTTCTTTCGTAGCAAGGTGCTTGTGGGCAAAAGTACGTATTTCAAAGACAAATACATTAAAGCAAAAAGAAATGGCAAATACCAATTCTTTGAGGCAAACAAGACTCTTAAGAGAGTTGATGACAACATAATTAATGATATTTTGAACTATTACAAGGAAGATTCTAAATATTTGCAAAGCGATGAAAATGAATTAATAGAAGACATATCGAAAGATGTATTATCTGACATGTTGCGAAAAAGGGAGATACTGTCAAAGTGGTATTGCATCGTTTGGAACAATCAAGATGCTAATTGCGTTACTGTAGAAGATAAGAAAACAAAGAAGATTGGGCTAATAGATGCTACAGAGAACAAATTGTGCGAATTTGTCTTTGATAAAATTTCCGAATTTGATGAAAATGGAATCGCTATTGCTAAGATAGAAGGAGAAGGTGATGGACTAATAAATAAATTCGGGGAAATCATATTAGCCTGTAAATATGAGATACTCGCAGGTGAACATAATAGCCGATACAGCTTGTTTAAGCCGGATTTTCAAAACGGTTATTTGAGAATTTGTCTCAATGGTAAATTCGGATTAGTCAATAAAGAAGGACATATTATAGTACCGTGTATATATCCAGAAATAGTTAATTATAATATAGAGCGGCAATGGGAATTTGTACAGAATGGATATGTTTTGGTGAAAGAAAAAACATACAGGGGACTAGTACAAATACAGAATCCACAAGACTATACACTCAACTGTGTTTATAATGAGATTAGGCTTCATTCAAATTCAAAGTTTTCGGGTGTGTTACTAGAGCCAGATAACTATATTGTGGCTTTAAATGATAATCTTTGTGACATAATAAATCTTAAAACAGGCCAAAGCGTTACGACAGTTAAAGGATTGGACATTCAAAATGTTTGTATTATAGTAGATGAATGTGTTGTTCTCGAAATAATTGAAAATGATTCAACTTTCTATCGTGTTTATCCTATATCAAAAAATGGATTAGCTGTTGATTTTTCAAATATAGGAAAACTAAATGGTAATTATTTACAAGTTTCAAGAAATAATAAATGGGGACTGTTTGACATTACTCATTGTTGCGAAATTATTTCTTGTGAATACGAGGAAATGGGTTTGCCAGTTTCAAATATTTCCGTAATAAAGAAGGACGGAAAATATGGTTTTCTCGATATTTTGCTTAATCAAATGATAATAGATAACAGTTACGACAAAGCATTTCCATTCCATGAAGGTTTAGCAGCAATTCAAAAACAAGGATTCTGGGGATACATCAACAAAAACAACCAGAGGATTGCAGATGGTTATGAGGCTGCTCATAACTTTTGTGAAGGACTTGCTGCCGTTAAGAAAGGAGGGAAGTGGGGGTATATTGACATTCACGGTAAGGTTGTTATTCCATTTAGGTTTGAGAAGGCACAATCTTTTTCTGATGGTCTTGCAGCAGTAGCTTTTAAAATAAGGTATGGCTATATTGACTATAATAACAAAACAATAATTCCATTTAAGTATAACTATGCATTCCCTTTTAAAGAAGGAATAGCAGAGGTAAGTGATAATGGCGGTTCTGGAACAATAAGCAAGAATGGTAAAGAAATAGATTGGGAATATAATAGACAAGAGTATTATGATGATACTGATTATGCTCGCAATACATGGGACGCAATGACCGACGGAATGTATGGTGATTATCCCGACGAAGGGTATGATGGGGATTATAGCTTTATGGGGCATTAATGACGTTTTGTGTGAGCAACAAACTAAAAATTATTAAAGTAAAATCACATGGAGTTTTCAAAATTCATAGTTCCAATCTATATAAATAATGACTATTATGGAACAGGATTCATTGTCAATGGAATGCTTATAACTGCGAACCATGTTGTAAAGAATAAGTTGCATACTTATTTTGTCTTTAATGGAGAACGGCACCATGTTGACATTAATAGAATAGTTGCTATTGACCCTCTTGAAAAATGTCAGTCAACCAATGAGGCACATGATCTTTTTGTCTGTTTAACAGACATTGAAAAAAGTGACCTAAAATTATCCTCAAACTTTGACAAGAAATCAACTTGTGAATTTATGGCATATTCATTGAATGATGACAATACAACAATTTCTATGGATTATATAGATGATATAGAAGTATACCGAAATGTAGCTTTAGACAGCAATTATAATCAACTTATCAATTGTCTTTCATGCAAATATGAATTAAAGCATACTAACTCGGGAGGCCCTTTATTTCAACAAGGTGGAATCATTGGTATGCTAATTCGAGGCATTGATCATTATGGAGGATTCCATGAAAGTGTTTTTATAAAATCAAGCTATATCAAACTGATGATTGAAAAAATGACAGGAAAGGAATCACAGTTACAGGTACTTGATTCATTTATAATCAGATACTACGAAGAATGAAAAAGGTAATATCTTTAATAACTATGGTACTTCTGCAAATCAGTTGTTTTGCAGTAAACGTTGAGACAATAGTTAATCTCAATGTGTACTATCCTGAGTATACGAAGATCGACTTGATATGTGGGCAGATGCCGAAGGCTTCACAAAAGGATGTGGAGTTTTGTTGCGAGGCAGCCTTTACTGGAGAGTTGCTAAATGAGTTCAAACATACGAACATTGCAGATAATCATATTTGCAATGGGGTGATGAAGAAGGGCTATCGTTGTAAGGCTAATACAGGAGGATTCGTCTGGGGCAAAGGCAAATGGAAGTTTATGAGGAAAGCTGACTATCCCACAGAAGCAAATGGATGGAATATGGGATTCTGCCAGTTGCTGATTATCAAGGATAGCGCAGTCAGGCCTATTGGCACAAAGATGAAGAATAACAGGACTATCTACAGGGCATTGTGTGAGAAGGATGGTAAACTGTGCATCATCGAGTCGAAAAAGGTGATGACATACGAGTTCTTCGTAAAGTGTCTGAGTGCCTATAAGGTTACCCATGCTCTCTATCTGGATATGGGCAGAGGTTGGAACTATGCCTGGTATCGAGACAAAGACGGAGTAGTGAAAGAGGTCTTCCCTGAAAGCAAGTTGGCTCCAAGTTACAAGTATAGGACTAATTGGATTACCTTCTATAAGTGACGAATAGAGATAAAATGAATAGAGAATAACAATTATACGGAATAAAATCAGTAATTTTGCAAACGATATTTAAGATATGGCAAAACGTAGAGAAATAAGGAATAGTACGGCTGAGTTCCTGATATTTCAGGCTGAGGCCAAAGAACAGGGCGTTGAGGTGTACTACAAAGACGAAAACATCTGGGCCACACAGAAAGCGATGGCTACGTTGTTTGATGTCAATGTTCCTGCTATCAGTAAGCATCTGAAGAATATTTTTGAATCGGGAGAGTTGAAGGATGATTCAGTTGTTTCCAAAATGGAAATAACTGCCTCTGATGGTAAGAACTACCAGACACAGTTTTATTCACTCGATGCTATCATCGCTGTGGGTTATCGCGTAAACAGCGTTCGTGCCACGCAATTTCGTCAATGGGCAACAAGTGTTTTAAAGGTTTACGCCATTCGTGGCTATGTGCTTGATAGGAAACGTATGGAGAATGGAACATTCTTAGATGAAGACTATTTCGAGCACCTGCTAGCAGAGATAAGGGAGATACGCCTCTCAGAGCGTCGCTTCTATCAAAAGCTGACGGATATCTATGCTACGAGTATGGACTATAATAAAGATGCACCCACCACACGATTGTTCTTCAAACGGATTCAGAACAAGATGCACTATGCTGTCCATGGGCGCACGGCAGCGGAACTGATTGTGGATAGAGCGGACGCAGAAAAGGAACATATGGGACTTACCACTTGGGAAAACGCTCCTGACGGGAAGATTGTAAAGACAGATGTGTCAATTGCCAAGAACTATCTAAAACAGATGGAGCTGGAGGATATGGGGCGTATCGTAACCGCCGTTTTGGAGTTTGCTGAAAGTCGTGCCAAACGACATATCCCTATGACAATGGAAGATTGGGCTAAGCGTATAGATGCTTATCTGAGCAGTGACGAACGCCCATTGCTTGACAATGTAGGTAGCGTAAGCCATGAAGAGGCAGTGCTACACGCTGAGACTGAGTTTGAGAAATATCGCATCGTACAGGATCGTTTGTTCCAGAGTGACTTTGACAAGTATTTGGGTGAATTACCTTTTGAAGGTGAGTAAGATTCCCGTATGCCACATATCATTACGGTAGAAGGACGTAGCCTAATACGCACTTTTCTGGCAAGTGCCACACAAAATGCCGCAATCGCAATTCATGAGACGAGCAAGCTCAAAAGAAGATTCAAATAAACAATTGATAAAAATGAAACAAGCTAAAACACTGCTTAAGCTTCTGATGTTGCCAAAGGCAGACCTTGATATCATCAGAAAGGCAAAGGATGGCAAAGCAGGAGAGGGTATTGACAAAGTAAATGATCACCTGACACCTATCATGGTGCTGTACGGTCAGACTGACATGGTGTAGAGCCATCCACTCATAAAAAGCAAAACTAATGAAGAAGAACATTGACATCAAAAAGGCAATACAGCAGATTCCCGTCAAAGAACTACGGGAGTTTGTGGAGCAACAGACAGGAAAGAACCAAAAGTTCCAAGCTGCTTTCTTAAAACATTTTGAGGACTTTTTCGTAGAGAAGGAATCGGGCGATGCATACGTGGAACAGGTGCAGGATGCTTTCTGGGATGCGACCCTTGAGGGCGATTGGGTAAACTTCAGTGCCCAAAGCCGCTTGAGCAGTGAAATATATGATGTGGTTGAAACGGCACGCAAGTTCATAGCAAGAGGCAATCCTGAGCCAGCCATCGAAATAGGCTTTACCATTATAGAAAACGGCATCGACCTCATCAACCATAACGACGACAGTTGTGGCTATTTAGGAACCATCATGAGGCTTGGCTTGGAATTGCTGCACGATGTGTCAAAACTTGAACTTGATGACGATTGCCGTGAACTATTCCAAGACTATTGCGAGGATTGTCTCAAAAAGAAAATTCTTAGCGGTTGGGATTGGGATTTCGACATATACGAATGTCTGATAGCCCTTTTACAGACACCAAAGGAAGCCAGAAAACTCATCAAGCGCATTGAAAGCGACGAATATCTGGCAAAGGATTACAATACTGACCGTCGGATGAAACTCATTCTTCAGCTGACTGAGAAAGCTGACAGCAAGGAGGCTGCACGTCGGCTAATGATGGATAACCTTCAGATAGAGGACTTCCGCCGCCAAGCCATCACAGAGGCCGTCGAGGCTAAGGATTTTGCCAGAGCATACCATTTGGGGGAAGAAGGTATCGCTCTGGACTCAGACCATCAATCGCGTGTGAGTATCTGGAACCACTGTCTGCTAAAAGTTGCACAAGCAGAAAAGAATCGCGAGAAAACTATCGACTATGCGCGCCGTCTGTACATCGAACCATATTACGAAGAGGGAGACTTCTATGCCATACTAAAGAAGAACGTACCTAAAGAGCAATGGGAAGCCTTCGTCCGTAAACTGGCCGATGATGTGTTGAAGAGCCGCACACCAGAGCGCTATGCTAAAATATGTTCCAGCGAGGGCTGGCATCAGGAACTGATGGATTTCGTGCGTAAGCAATCCCGCATCGGATTGTTGCAAGAGTATGAAAGGCAATTACTTCCATACTATCGCAATGAAATCATAGAATGCTACGTACACTACATCTATCGGCTGATGGAGTACTCACGAGGACGCGACACCTATCGGGAAATATGCAATTACTTACGTCATATCAGCAGCTACGGAGCAAAGAATCTGGCAACTGAGACAGCAACAGACCTCCGCACAAAATATCGTCGTTGTCGTGCTCTGGTAGATGAGCTGGACCATATATCATTCGATTCGTAAAGGAAATAAAAAAGGACAAAGAACAAATTTTTGTGGACAAGACTCCTTCATGGGAGGCATTTCATCTGATGGAGGAGTTTGCTGACAGCATAGCCAACAGTCGAATCACGAAAGAACTCTATCATTCCTTGGAGAAACGTCATCCTTTTAGTGCATTTCGCTATGCGGCAGAAAGTACAGGTGTCATTCAACAATGGTATCAATGGCGTGACCATTGGCAGAATGAACAAGCAGAAGAATGGATGCATGAAAATGGGGTAGATTTCAAGGACGGTAAAATCATAGCCGACGGTAAACATACATTTGTATGGTCATGGAAGGACGAATAGCTTAGTTCTGAATTAATTATGAGCGTTGAGAAAGTTACGAAAAGTCGAGCGAAATGCAAAAGAAAAACGTGTTTTCTTTTCATTTCCGAGTGCAAAGAAAGCTCAATAACATAACTATTAGTATAATTATGTAAAGAAAAATCACAACCACGAAGCTTGCTTCATGCAGAACGATATATTCTTGATTACCAATGATTTACGATCGCTCAGGTTTTAGGCTAACTAAAGTCGGAGTTTACAGGCAGTAAAGTCTGACTTTGCAGGCAGGAAACTCCCACTTTCCTTAGCCCAAAGTCCGAAAGAAGCCTAGCAGAATTTTCTTTGTAAAAATATTTAGCATAAAAGCCGCTTGCCATTCACATTTAGCATTAGAGCAAACGTCCTTCATCCCTCACATTTTTAAGCAAAAGTGCTTTGTTTAAAGGAATTCCCAGCGATTCATCCCTCACATCATCCTTCACATATCCCTCACATACCACTCACATCTCCCTTCACGCGGCCAAAGTCAAAGAGTCGTTCGCCATAGCTGTCCAGACAGCCGAAGGGTTGGCTTCATGTGAAAGATGATGTGAAGGATAAGTGAGAGATATGTGAGGGATCATCAGTACCCCTCACATTCCATTTCCCCTTTATACAAAGGCATTTCCGAAGAAAATGTGAGGGATGGACTAGTTTTTCACTCTGAGATTGGAAAATATCTTCAGAAGAATAATATCGGAGTGACTAACTTGGGAGGTGATCTGATTTAGCAGGCAGCGACCGCTGGGAACTAGTGAACGTCAGGTAAGAAAAGCTATCGATATCTTGCGTAATAAGAGAATACGTCGCAAGGGTGGTGACTCAGGTGAATGGGATATTATAGGATAAAAGAAATTTTTCTGGCAGGTGCCACAAAAGATTATTAATAGGTCTGCTACTTTGTCAGGAACCAGGCGGCCTCAAGAATCTTCCTTCTTAGATGCTCTGGATAATTCGGGTTGTTGTTGATGAACTTCTCGACCGTCAGACGGGCCTCTCTGCTTTTGTGC
>JAEEGI010012250.1_pt1 | contig 18374 bp, 12 predicted proteins | sample 8958751 | NCBI WGS metagenome assembly JAEEGI01 (sample SAMN16246545, study PRJNA631951) | gut metagenome | biome: gut microbiome; feature: rumen; material: KS-attached | host: Bos | place: Iran: Karaj | collected 2018-10 | reverse complement strand
ACATCTTCACTACTTCTCTGGGTGCCTTGACCGACCTGTGCTACAGCGAGGATGGTAGCGTATGCTACGGTGCTCCCAAGTGGGGTGGCGATGGCGCCGAGTTCAACTTCTATCGCATGGTTGTCAACATTGCTCCGGGCTTCACTGGTGGTAACATCCTGGTACATACCGAGCCCGTCTGCACCGACGATCCCCGTGGCAACATCTGCACCGGTGGTGAGTGGGACAAGGAGTGCCCGATCACCGTCGAGAAGCCCGCTGCTGAGCCCGCTCCCGAGCCCACTCTCACTTGGAGTGATGAGAGCTTCACCATGGAGGCTGCTTGCGAAGGCCACACTGTTGTCCTGATGATCAATGGTGTTGAAGTTGAGAACCCCTACACCGTAACTCAGACCTACGAGGATCAGGAGATCACCTTCGAGGCTTACACCGTAGCTAACGCTGACGAGTCTGGTAACAGTGCTACTGTTCGCGAGACCGTTATCGTTCCCGCTAAGGAGAAGACTCCGTCGCAGAAGCCCAGCATCGTTGTAACTCCTGGTGACAACGTGTACACCATCGAGGCTACCGGTAGTGGTGAGGTTGAGCTGTACGTTGACGGCGTGAAGGTTAGCAACCCCTACGAGATCACCCGTCCCGAGTATGGTGAGGCTGACATCACCGTTGTTGCAAAGGCCAGCAACCTTGACAGCGATCCCGATGGCGAGATCCAGTATGAGATCGCTTGGTGCGCTGAGCAGACTGTTGTTGTTCCCGCTAAGGATCCCACCTACTATCAGACTCCTGATCCCGTGATCACTGTTACCGACGATCCCGACAACCAGCGCGTGATCATCAAGGTTACCGGTGAAGGCACCGTAACCATGAAGGTGACCAAGACCGCTGACGATCCCGGTATGGAAGGCGAAATCGTTTACCAGGGTGAAGATAATGAGGGACAAATTATTTACTACATCCCCTACGGTGACGTTGAGACTTACTACAGCGTATATGCTACCGCTTGCGCTGAAGGTGAATTCGTATATCCCGCCGACGCTACCGAGCCCTTCGTAGTAGTTCCCGCTAAGCCCGCTGCTCCCGAAGTAACTGCAACTCCTACTGTTACTATCGATGGTTACACTGTAACCGCTACTGGTGACGGTACTGTTTATCTGTATGTTGATGATGAGGTTGTTGCTACTGGTGAGGGCACCGCTACCTACACTATCAATCCTGATGACTATCCCGAGGGTGCTGAGCTTGGCGTAACCGCTCGCGCTCAGGAGCCTGGCAAGGAGATGAGTGAATGGGCTCCCGCTCAGGTTGTTTATGTAGACGCTATGCTCACTGGCGCTCTCAACTTCAGCGAGGTTAACCAGGAGAATGGTCAGTTCTCTGTATCCTACAATGGCGACGAGGATGTAACCATCACGCTCAACGACGAGACCATCACCTTGGTTCGTGGTACCAGCAACACCTATCAGCTGCCCGACTACGGTACCTATGAGGTAACCGCTACCGCTACTGCTGCAGGTTACAGGCCCATCACCAAGGATGCTACCCTCGTTTGGACCAAGGCAGAGGAGGCTCCCGCTGCTCCTCAGATCACCATCGACACCACCGATGGCGCTATCATCGTTGGCGCTAGCGATGTTGAGGGTGCTACCGTAGTTCTCTATCAGTGTGACGACGCTGAGGGCACCAACCCCCGTGTTATCGACAATCCTACTTCATTCCTGCGTGAGGATGCTAACTATACCGTATGGGTATACGCTGTAGCTACCAACAATGTAGGTGAGACTTCAAGCACTGTAACCGAGGTTGTTATCCCCGCTAAGCCGACTCCCGATCCCGAGACCGCTATCAACGAGATGACCGCTGGCAAGGCTATTGCTAACGTACGCTACTTCAACATGGCCGGTCAGGAGATGCAGGAGGCCAACGGTATGACTATCGTTGTTACCACCTACACCGACGGTACCACCAGCGCTGTTAAGGTGATGAAGTAAATCCCTTAGGCTTCAGGCTTTAGCCCTAAGGCTTTAGCTGAAAGCTGACTAAAAATCAGGCGACCCTCCCGCAGGGCCGCCTGATTTTTTAGTTAGGAGTGAGGAGTTAGGAGTGAGAAGTGAGAAGTTGGCAATGTAGGGCCTCGCCTTGGCGTGGCCACTTCCAGCATGGCGTGGCGTACTCCCGCCCTCCATGTAGAGACGCAAAATCTTGCGTCTCCGCTTCGCCCTGATATGGTACTCCCGCCCTCCATGTAGAGACGCAAAATCTTGCGTCTCCGCTTCGCCCTGATATGGTAATTCCGCCCTGGAGACGCAAAATTTTGCGTCTCTACATTGCCACCCTGATGGGCAATGTGTTCGTGGCCGCTTCCAGCATGGCGTGGCCTGGTCCCTCCCTCCATGTAGAGACGCAAAATCTTGCGTCTCCGCTACGCCCTGACGTGGTAATTCCCTCCTGGAGACGCAAAATCTTGCGTCTCCGCTTCGCCCTGATATGGTAATTCCCTCCTGAAGACGCAAAATCTTGCGTCTCTACATTGTCTCCCTTTTGGGCAGCGTGGTCGCTTTCAGCAGACGCGCTACTCATTGGCGGATGATATTTGTTATTTGTATATTGTTTTCAAATTAATGCAGTTTTTTCTTTGCAGATTAGGAAATTAAGCGTATCTTTGCAGCACGAAACCTCTGTAACTACCAGCAAAGTAACTGATGACTGGAGAATGAAAATGTAACGTTATTCCGAAACTCAATGAGAAGTCATAATTGCCTTAGACATATTATTAACGCGATTTTTTGTTTTTATTCACTTTATATTTTCTTAAATTTAAATTTATTCAATTTTATGAAGAAATTTTTATTTACACTTGTTGCTCTGCTGACAGCAGGTAGCATGTTTGCTCAGGAGAACTATCTCTATGTTCCTGAATTGGAACTGACTCAGGAGCAGGCAGCAGCTGGCGTTGATGGCCAGGTACTCTTCGTTGTGGCTCACTTCGATCAGTATGTAACTACTGTAGACTGGACCATCAATCTTCCTGAGGGCGTTACGTTCGTATCTGGTAACATGCCCAATGCTGCAAAGCCCTACATCTATCAGTATGTAGATGTTGAGGATGATGACACGGGTGAGATTGTATCGACTCTGACTCGTCAGCGCATGAATCCGCAGCTGTTCGGTGAGTATCCTCACTACATCTTCACTACTTCTCTGGGTGCCTTGACCGACCTGTGCTACAGCGAGGATGGTAGCGTATGCTACGGTGCTCCCAAGTGGGGTGGCGATGGCGTCGAGTTCAACTTCTATCGCATGGTTGTCAACATTGCTGCGGGCTTCACTGGTGGTAACATCCTGGTACACACCGAGCCCGTCTGCACCGACGATCCCCGTGGCAACATCTGCACCGGTGGTGAGACTGACAAGGAGTGCCCGATCACCGTCGAGAAGCCCGCTGCTGAGCCCGCTCCCGTGCCCACCTTCAGCTGGAATGAGGAGACCTTCACCATGACTGTTGCTTGCGAGAACCACGAGGTTGTCCTGATGATTGGTGATGAGGTTGTTGAGAACCCCTACACCGTAACTCAGACCTACGAGGATCAGGAGATCACCTTCGCTGCTTATACCGTAGCTAACGCTGACGAGTCTGGTAACAGTGCTACTGTTCGCGAGACCGTTATGGTTCCCGCCAAGGCTAAGACTCCGTCTCAGAAGCCCGTGGTTAATGTAGAAGTTACTGATAATGAGGTCATCATCACGGCCACCGGTAGTGGTGAGGTTAAGCTGTACGTTAACGGTGAAGAGATTGCTCAGCCCGTTAGAATCGACCGTCCCGAGTATGGTCAGCAGCCCCTTGAGTATGTTGCTAAGGCTAGCAACATGGACAGTGACCCCACTGGTCAGATTGAGTACGAACTCACTTGGAGTGACGAGGTAAATGTTACCGTTCCCGTTAAGGAACCCGTTTGGCAGGATGTTGCTGCTCCCGTGATCACCACTTCTCAGGACGATGACAACGTTTACGTTCACGTTGAGTGGCCTACCACCACTGGTGGCAGAAAGTACACTGGTGAGGACAGCTATGCACGTGGCGAGCAGGATTATGACGTCACTGTAGAGGCTTACACCGAGGAGAACTATCCCTACCGCGAGTCAGAGCACGCTACTAAGACCTTCACCGTTCCCGCTAAGGAGACAACTCCCGTTGAGCCCGGTGAAACCACTACCTTCGTTAAGGTGACCAGCGCTGACCAGCTCGTTGCTGGCAAGCATTACATCCTGGTTGCTGGTGACTATGCAATGGGTCCTGTTGCTACCACCGCTCCTGGTGTAGCTGTTACCATTGCTAACGATGAGACTGCAGTTAACACCGAAGAGGTTACCGTTCTGACCCTTGGTGAGGCCCTGACCCAATTTGGTGCTACCTACTGGCCCATCCAGCTGCCCAATGGCAAGTATCTCGCTTGCGGTGGCAATAACAAGTTCAAGACTGTTGACGCTGCTACTTCATCTTACAATATGTGGAAGATCGGTTCTACCTTCAACATCGTTGATGGTGACTATGGCTATGCTGTAAAGAAGAGCCGCATCAATGACTTCGCTCCCACGAGCTCAAGCTCTGAGATGACTGTTGCTGTCCTCTACGTAGAGAAGACCGAGGCTCCTGTCCTCCAGGATCTGGCTGGTACTATCGAGTTCGGTGAGCCCACCGCCGATGGTAAGGTTGCTGTTAGCTACACTGGCAATGAGGCTGGTGTTGTCGTAACTGTTGAGGGTTATGAGGTTGTTGACGGCATGATTCAGCTGCCCGAATATGGCACCTACACCCTGAACGCTACCGCTACTGCTGATGGTTACAATCCTCTGACCGTGGAAGGTACTGTAACCTGGAGCGCTCCCGTTCTGCCCACCCTCGGTGGCTACTTTGTATGGGGCGTCCTCGATGAGGATGGTCACTTCACTGTAGAGTACAGGAACTTTGACTATGATGGTCCCTACACCCTCGTTGTTAAGGATGAGGACGGCAACGTCATGAATCCTGAGGTTGGTGATGCTGGTGAGTACTATCAGGCTGCTGAGGGTACCCACACCTACACCGTTGAGGTTACCGCTCCTAACTATCAGCCCAAGACCGACACCCACGAGTACACCTACACCAAGCCGACCTACGCTCCCAAGCCCATGTTGAGCTGGAACGAGGAGACCTTCACCATGACTGCTTACCTGGAGAACAGGGAGTACAGCAATGATGACATCGAGCTCTACATGAACAACGAGAAGGTTGAGAATCCCAAGACCGTTGCTCAGACCTATCAGCCCCAGGCTCTCGAGTTCAAGGCCCGCACCATCGGTAAGGATGGCGACGAGAACAGCGAGTGGGCTTACATGAACGTAACCGTTCCTGCTAAGGAAAAGACCGCTTCTAACGAGCCTACCATCAGCGTTGCTGAGGGTGACGATGCTTATGTTATCACCGCTGAGGGTTCCGGTACCGTAGTTATGTACGATGCTGAGGGCAACGAGCTTCCCAACCCCTACACCGTAACCCGCACCGACGAGCAGCAGGTTATCATCGTTAAGGTTGTGAACACCGACGAGGATACTGATGAGGTAATGTACAAGCCCACCGAGAAGACCTTCACCGTGATCGTTCCCAGGGCTCTCGTTCTGCCTGAGACTCCCGTGATCACTCCGGAGACCACCGATGCTGCCGTTATGGTAACTGCTACTACTACCGATGGCTCAACCGTTGTTCTCTATCAGTGTGACGACGCTGAGGGCACCAACGCCCATGCTATCGACAATCCTAGCGCATTCACTCGCGAGGATGCCGAGCGCACCGTTTATGTTTACGCTGTAGCTACCAACGCTGATGGTTCAACCCAGACCGAGGTTATGCCGATCGTTATCCCCGCTAAGCCGACTCCCGATCCCGAGACCGCTATCAACGAGATGACCGCTGGCAAGGCTATTGCTAACGTACGCTACTTCAACATGGCCGGTCAGGAGATGCAGGAGGCTAACGGCATGACCATTGTCGTTACCACCTACACCGACGGTACCAGCAGCGCTGTTAAGGTGATGAAGTAATTCCATCCAGCTTAAAGCTTTAGTCCCCCTTAGGACTCTAGCTGAAAGCGAATCCTAAATAATCAGGCGACCCTCCCGCAGGGCCGCCTGATTTTTTAGTGAGGAGTGTAGGGTCTCGCCTTGGCGTGGCCGTCAAGCTATTGACCGCCTTGTAGAGACGCAAAATTTGGCGTGGCCGTTCCGTTGTGTTGCCGTCACGGTTTTCTGTGCCGCCACTCTTGTGGCAGCCTCCGTGGTCTCCACTCTGTCGTTTCCCGTTTTGGGAATTGGGAAAAAAGTATTATCTTTGCAGGTTATTTATATATAATAATGAGTAAAGAAGTGGAAACAAGATACATCTTTGTCACCGGCGGCGTCGTTTCGTCGCTCGGTAAAGGCATCATCGCCTCTAGCATCGCGCGCCTGCTGCTCTCGCGTGGCTACAGCGTCACCTGCCAGAAGTTTGACCCCTACATCAACATCGACCCAGGCACGTTGAACCCCTATGAGCACGGCGAGTGCTATGTCACCGTCGATGGCCACGAAGCCGACCTCGACCTGGGGCACTATGAGCGTTTCACCAACATCAAGACCACCCGCGCCAACAACGTCACCACCGGTCGCGTCTATCAGAGCGTCATTGACAAGGAGCGTCGCGGCGACTACCTGGGCAAGACGGTGCAGATTATCCCGCACATCACCGACGAGATCAAGCGCGACGTCAAGCTGCTGGGCACCACCGGCAAGTATGACTTCGTCATCACCGAGATAGGCGGCACCGTGGGCGACATCGAGGCCCTGCCGTTTATCGAAGCCATTCGTCAGCTGCGTTGGGAACTGGGCAAGCGCTGCATCTGCGTGCATCTGACCTATGTCCCCTACATTAGCGCTGCCAAGGAGCTCAAGACCAAGCCTACACAGCACAGCGTCAAGCTGTTGCAGCAGGAAGGTATCCAGCCCGACATCCTCGTGCTGCGCACCGAGCACCCCCTGCCACCGACGATGCTCAAGAAGGTGGCCCAGTTCTGTAACGTCAGTGCCGATGCCGTGGTGCAGTCGCTTGACGTGCCCACCATCTATGAGGTACCCCTCAAGATGCACGAGCAGCGCCTGGACAATATCATCATCGAGAAGACGGGCCTGGAAGTGAAGGGTGAGCCTGACCTGTCGAAGTGGAACGACTTCCTCGCCAAGTTGAAGGGCGCCACCCAGGAAGTGCGCATCGGACTGGTCGGCAAGTACGTCTCCCTGCAGGATGCCTACAAGAGCATCGACGAGAGCCTGTTGCACGCCTGTGCCTACCACGACCGTCGCCTCAAACTCGACTACATCAATAGCGAACACATCAACGACGGTAACGTCGAACAGCTACTCGCAGGACACGATGGCATCGTCGTCGCTCCGGGATTCGGACAGCGCGGCATCGAGGGCAAGTACATCGCCCTCAGGTGGTGCCGTGAGCACGATATGCCCACCTTTGGCATCTGCCTCGGCATGCAGTGCATGGTCATTGAGTTTGCACGCAATGTGCTGGGACTCACCGATGCTAACAGCACCGAGATGGACGCTAAGACGCCTCACAATGTCATCGACCTCATGGAGGACCAGAAGACTGTCACCAACATGGGCGGCACGATGCGCCTCGGTGCCTACGCCTGCACCGTGAAGCCTGGCACGAAGGTTGCAAAGGCCTATGGCAAGACCGACATTGAAGAGCGTCACCGCCATCGCTTCGAGTTCAACGACGAATATCGCAAGCGCTTTGAGGATGCCGGCATGACCGTTGCCGGAGTGAACCCCGAAAGCGGCCTTGCCGAGGTCATCGAGTTGACCGGACACCGCTGGTACATCGGCACCCAGTACCACCCCGAGTACTCCAGCACCGTCCTCAACCCGCACCCCCTCTTCATGTCCTTCATCGAAGCCATCATCGCTGCCGAAACTCACGCCAAGCCGCAATGATTAATCGGCCTTACGGCCGAGAAATTAAGCAAAAATTGTTTTAAAAATTAAACAATAATAATCAGCCAATCAGGCCCATTAATAGATGACAATAGCAGATATTAACAATCGGTGCATGTCGTTTTACAAGATTACTGGAGTTGCGATGCAAGTACATGCGGAGTATCATCCGGGATTATTGGAGTCTGCATATGAAGCTGCACTGGTTTATCTGCTTAGGCAGGGTGAGTTACAGATTGAAGAGCAGGTTAACTTGCCGATGTACTGGAAAGATGTGAAATTGAATAAGCATTATTGCATGGATTTGGTAGTTAATGGTGATACTATAATTGAATTAAAGGCGGTAAAGTATATCAACAATGACCACCGTAAACAATTATGGAACTATATGCACCTGACTCACATGCCATTTGGACTATTATTCAATTTTGGTTGTGAGAGTCTTTTCAGTGAATGGTACTACAGGAGGGATGATGGGAGAATAATAAAGCTGAATTGGCACGATAATCGATTGGATAATATAAATGATCTTATTTCGTGATTTTTGCTTAATTTTTATAATAATTTTTGTTTAATTTCTCCGTGCGAAGCACGGACATCAATACAGTTGAAACAAGTAAATAGAAACTAAGAATATATGGATAAGAATTCATTGATTGGAATGTTGCTGATGGGCGTCGTCATCTTCGGGTTCATGTGGCTGAATCAGCCCAGTGAAGCCGAACTGGCTGAGCGTCAGCGACAACTCGACTCCATCGCGGCCGTAGAAAAGGCCGAGCAGACGCGGAACATCGCCGCCGGTGATGTGGACACACTGAGCGTTAGTGAATTGGCACACCTCCAGAGTGTGCTCGAGAAAATGCCGCAAGACAATGCCGTCATCAACAGTGAGGGCGTGATGCTCGCTCTCAAGGATGGCAAAATCACCGGCACGGTAACCGTTAGAGACACCACCGTACAGTGGGATGAGGTAACGGCAACCACCAGCGCTAACCCCGCTGTCCACAACCTCGCAATCCAGGCCGTGCAGCGTGCGCTCGAAATGTATGCCAAGAATGGCTCCTTCGCAGCATCACTCGCCGGCACCGAGCAGATGGTGACCCTCGAGAATGACTCGCTGAAGGTAGAACTCAGCACCAAGGGAGGCGTGATTTCTCGTGCCACCCTCAAGGGGTACAAGACTTACAAGGATCCCACGCTCGTGCTCTTTGACAAGGGGGACAATGAATACAGTTTCACCCTGAGCAACAACACGCAGCGCTTTGAGACCAAGAACTTCTTCTTTGAGCCCAAGAGGATCAACGATAGCACCGTGCTGATGAACCTCCAGCTCGAGGGCGGCGCCCAATGGGGACTGAAGTATACCCTCGTGCCCGGCAGCTACATGGTGCGCATGGAGATGGTACAGCAGGATATGAACCGTGTCATCCCCCTGAATATCAACTTAGTGGATTTTGACTGGCACCAGAAGATTTCGCGCCACGAGTTCGGCAAGACCTTTGAGGAACGCTGGAGTGGCATCTGCTACAAGCTTACTGGAAAAGATGGTGACGTCGAGACCACCAGCGAGAGCGGTAACGATGAGAAGGAAATCAACGATAGGCTCAAGTGGGTGAGTGCCAAGAACCAGTTCTTCTCCACCGTGCTGATTGCCGACAGCGCCTTCACGACCGCCAAGGTGTCTAGCGTAGCTACCGAAAAGGATGCCCCCGACTATGAGAAGTACCTCAAGGACGTGAACATCCACACCATGATTCCCTATTCCAGCAACAAGGCCAATCCCGCCTCGTTCTACTTCTACCTGGGCCCCAACCGCTACAAGACCTTGTCAAGCTATGACAAGTATTCACCCAAGGAGGACTTGAAGCTCACGCGCCTCATCCCGCTGGGATGGACACTCTTCCGCTGGATCAATGCCGGTGTGATTATTCCCGTGTTTGACTGGTTGGGCAAGTTCATCAGCAACTACGGTATCATCATCCTGGTGCTCACGTTCCTCATCAAGATGGTCCTCTGGCCATTGACCTACAAGAGTTATGTCTCACAGGCCAAGATGCGTATCCTGGCTCCTGACATCGCTAAGATCAATGAGCAGTATCCCAATCAGGAGGATGCCCTCAAGAAGCAACAGAAGACGATGGAACTCTATCGCATGGCGGGTGCTAGTCCCATGGGTGGCTGTCTGCCCATGCTGCTGCAGATGCCCATCCTCATCGCGATGTTCACCTTCTTCCCCTCGTGCATCGAGCTGCGCGGCCAGTCCTTCCTCTGGGCCAATGACTTGAGCGCCCCCGACAAGATCATCCAGTGGGGCACTAACATCCCCATCATCTCTAGCCTGCTGGGTAACCACCTGAGCCTCTTCTGCTTGTTGATGACTGGAACCAACATTCTGTACAACTACATCACTAGCAAGTCACAGGCCTCGTCACAATCAATGCCGGGCATGAAGATTATGCTCTACATGATGCCGTTGATGTTCTTCTTCTGGTTCAACAACTATGCGTCGGGTTTGAGCTACTACTACTTCATCGCTCTGCTCATGACCATCGCACAGACCTACATCAGCCGCATGTTTGTCACTGAGGACAAGGTGCGTGCCACCATGGCTGCCAATGCTGCAAAGCCCAAGAAAAAATCCAAGTGGATGGCTCGCCTCGAGGAGGCCCAGAAGTTGCAACAACAGCAGAAACGCCAGCAGGGTAAGGGCAAGCGTCGCTGATTATCAGACAACTAGAACAACTTAATGGACAACAAGAACAACCGGTTATTTTAAATAATGTTGTCTGAGTTGTTTGAAAGTTGTCAAGTTGTTTGAAAAAAAAAGAATGGGTAATGCAACCTTTTGGAATGGTGATGTGTCTAACAGGTGAGTAAAAAACAATTTTAAAGCCTAAAAAGTATGTACATCCACAATTGTCCCGAGTGCGGAAAGCAATACAGCACTCAAGAGAAAGTGAATCGTGTGAAGTGCCCCTATTGCGGCGCAGAGACCAATGTATCCTACAGCGACCAGGAACCTAACTTCCAGGAGCAGTGGCGCCAGTTCGGCAACCAGGCTTCCAATGCCTTGGACAGCGTGTTCAACAACGGCCCCTCAGGAAAGAGCCGCGGTATTGCCGGTCTGCTCGCCCTGCTGATGGGTGCCTTCGGCCTGCACTACTTCTACATCGGCAAGACCAATGCCGGTATCCTGTTCTTGCTGGCAAGCCTGCTGACCTGCGGTGTGCTCGGTGTGGTGACCCAGATCATCAGCATCATCCAGGCCGTGCTGTTCTTTACCAGTTCACAGCAGGAGTTTGAACAGAAGTGGGTTTATTCCCCCAGTAGCTTCCCGTTATTCTAACACCCTGACTGCCTATGGGTCAACGACAAGTGCCGACAAGACCAGACTATATCAAGTGGCTGCTCTTTTTAGGGGCGGCTGCACTTGTCGTGTTATTAGGTGCTTATTGCTTCTGGCACTATGTGTTGCCCCACTCGGTGAACGTGGACCGTTACCGTTTTCCTATAGCTGGCATTGATGTCTCCAAGCATAATGGGGTGATTGACTATGAAAGAGTCAAGAATGACGACTACCAGTTTGTCATTATCAAAGCCAGCGAGGGAAAAACCTACAAGGATCCCGCTTTCGGCCGCAATTATCGTGATGCTAGGAACGCTGGGCTCATGGTGGGTGCTTATCACTTCTTTCGCAAGAACCGAACGGGACAGGAACAGGCCGATAACCTGCTGTCTGTCGTCAGGGGCAAGACTCTTGACTTGCCTCTGGTTATCGATTTGGAGGATGATTGGGGAAATGGAGCTACCGTCAGCCGCCAGACGGCCATAGAGCGTGTCATGCAGATGATTGACATCCTCAATAAGGCTGGCTACCGGGTGATGATCTACACTAACCTGGATGGATACGAGAAATATTACAAAAACTTGCTGGTGGATTGTGACTTGTGGCTCTGCTCTTTCACAGGGCCTGACCTGTTGCCTCATTTGCCCCACATTATTCAGCAGTTCAGCCATGAGGGCAGTGTGGATGGCGTTGAAGGCGAAGTGGACTTGAATGTTTTTCGTGGCAGCAAGAGTGAATGGGAAGACTACCTTGACGAAGTGAAACAACCGAAATAATTGTTCTTTGAGTAGCGATGATGATGAATAGCATTCAAAATAACGAAGTGATGAAAATCTCTCCCTCCAAGTTCAAGGGAGGCGGTCGGGCCTTTGCGTTATGGATTGTATTGCTGATGCTTGTAGCAGGTAACATGGATGCAACGGCGACTATCTATAACTGGAGCCGTTATGACCTCTCCTTTGAGACGCCTGAAAATGGTTTTGTCACTTTCAACTCTCCTACACGGTTCGAGGTGCAGTGGGAGGATATGGTCATGACCGTGCAACTTTACAGCAAGGACAAGGGTGACGAGAAAAAACTGTTGAACGAGAACTTGCAGCGCAAGGCCTTGGGATTCAGTATGTATGACTTGCACGACGGGAAAATCAAGGTAAAGGGCTTCAAGAAGACCTATAGCATCGATGGCACCATGCCCGATGGATCCCGGGCTATCATTGCCGACATCGTTTCCAAGCATCAGAATCTCATCATTGAAGTGACCGTCAACTACCTCTATGGCAACAGGGAGGTCGTTGAGGATATGATCAAGAGCTTTGCCGAGAACAAGAAGCAGCAGCCCAACCGCGAGCGCAAGCATCAGAAGGTGCAGACCCGCCAGCAGGCCGAGAAGGAAAAGGCCAAGGAAAAGCAACAGGAGAAAAAACCTGCAAGAAAAGAAAAACTTTATGACGCATAAATACCTTAACCATAAAAAGATATAGCATGATGAAAACGACAATGACATTAAAAACCTCTCTGGCCTTTGCGCTGATGGCAGTAATGGCTTTGGTGGCGACCGCCCATGAGGGCGAAGGACCTGACGTGGAACCAAGCATGCTTTATGCACCGTTGGTTTATGACAGCTATGTGCCCGGGACAAATGCACACCCTGTCACGGGAAAAGCTTCAGAACTCTATGCGCTGGATGCCGGCGACGAGTGGCTGCAGGAGGCAATGGATGAAGCAGCTCGCACGCGTCAACTCCGTCAACGTGTGATGATTAAGAACCCTCAGCTGGTTGCCTATAACGCTAACCGGTTGCCTGAGGCTCCCCCCGAAGGCGTCATCAATGCCGACCCTCGACAGGGATTGCTCACTGTAGCTCCCGCCCAGGTAAACATTGAGGATGTTACCCCTGATGCACCCCCGGCGCTTCCTGTGCACAACTGGTTACACGTGTTTAACGCATCGCTCCAGTTCACCCAGTCCTACATCAGTGGCAACTGGTATCAGGGTGGTGAGAATAACCTCGCTCTGCTGGGTTCCATCAACTGGAATTGCAACTTGAACCAGGATATACACCCCAATTGGTTGTTCAACAACGCTTTATCCTATAAGCTGGGCATCTCTACGACCCACGGTGACAGCATCCGCAAGTACCTCATCAATGAGGATAACTTCTTGTTTACCTCTCAGTTAGGTTACAAGGCGGTCAAGAACTGGTACTATAGTGCCATGTTGCAGTTCACGACCCAGTTCCTGAACAACTATAAGACTAACACGAGGACGATGACAGCTGCCTTCTTGTCGCCTGCCGAGCTGAATATCGGTCTCGGTATGACCTACAACCTCAAGAAGGCCGATGACCGCATGTTCACCCTGGCCATCGCTCCCATTTCCTATAACTTGAAGTATTGTCGCAATATCACCGACATCGACCCGGTGCGTTTCGGCATTGATGCAGGACATCATAGCAAGAGCACCGTCGGTAGTAACTTTGAGGCTAAGTTGCTGTGGCGTTTCAATCCCAGTGTGATGCTTACGTCAAGGGTTTATATGTTCACCAACTATGAGTACGTGCAGGGCGACTGGGAGAACACGCTCGACTTCAACATTGGCAAGTACCTGACGACGCAGTTCTACACCCACCTGCGCTTTGACCGCTCTCGCCCCCGCGACGACGATTGGAACTACTGGCAATTCAAGGAGATCCTCAGTCTGGGTGTGATCTACCGCTTTGCAACAGTGAATTAATCAGACGATGCTAAAACGATTGACGTTCATATCATTCCTTACCTTGATGCTGTCTCTTGCGGTGTCGGCGGGCAATGGTGTGCCCAAGAAGTCAGTCGTCTTGGCGGGTCTCGATGTGGACTCGATGCGTGTCAGGCTTGATGAAACCGACATGCAGCCACTCGAGGGCATTTGGTATTATCCCAACGAGGAAATGACTCTAGGGATTGAGCGATATAAGGGGCAAAACAACATCGGCTACCGCATTATTCTACTGGACTCGCCCGATATCAATGTGATGCCAGGCACAGTCATCGGTTATATTGCAGCTAGCGCGGTCGATAGCAAGTATCAGCTATGGCTGTACAGCCAGCGCGACCGTGTGACGCTAATCAAGCCGTTGAAATGTGTGGCTACGCTCAATTCTACTGCCACGACATTTACCTTTGACCCTCCGCACTGGAAGGTCAAGGTGCGTGTCAACATTGCTCGGTTTCTGCCCTCCTTGTTTCAGGGTGTGAGCATCATACCTGAGCATGTAGGGGAGAATCTCCCCATTGGTTTTCGTAAGATCTATCCCGAGCAGGGAACAGATGGCAGTCCGTTTAACCGCGTGCGTTACTTGTGATGAAGATGAAGAAAAAGAATATTTTAACACTTCCGCTCCTAGTCTCGTTGATGCTGATTCTTCTGTGTATCAATGCGATAGATGCTGATGCGAGAATACGTACCACGCGCAAGAACCTCCATTCGACCGAAGTGCCCGTCATTACTCTGGAACTGACCGATGACCTGTTGCCCGACAGTCTTGCGCTGGTTGACCCCAATGCCGTGTCACTCAAGGGATTCAGCAAGCGTGCCAGCGAGAGCAAGGAGTCTTTCTTCATCACCAACAACACAAGCCACCGTATGAGTGCTGTCCGGCTCCTGTTACGCTACACAACGATGAATGGCGAAATGCTCACTCAACGCACGGTCAACGTGTCTGTTAACCTCAAGCCTGGAGAGACCAAGCTGGTGAGTGTCAAGTCATTTGACGTGCAGCGGCTGTTCTACTATTATGCTGGGCCGCAACCTCGCAAGCAGGCAACGCCTTTCAAGGTGGCCTATCGCTTGACAGGATATGATATACCAGTCGGCAACTGAACACAACATACAATACATATTATATAATAATCATTCAAAAAAAGAAAAATGAAACACTTATCAATCAAACTGTTATCGGCTGCATTGCTGGCTTTTACCGGATGGACTGCTGCCGAAGCTTGTACCAATCTGCTGGTGGGCAAGAACGCCAGTGTTGATGGCTCGACAATCATCACTTATGCTGCCGACAGCCACACGCTCTTCGGTGATTTGCAATATTTGCCCGCTGCCGACCACCCCAAGGGTGCCATGCGCAAGATCGTGGATTGGGATAGTGGCAAACCGCTGGGTTCCATTCCCGAAGTCGCTCACACCTACGCCGTTGTGGGTAACATGAATGAGCACCAGGTGACCATCGCCGAGAGTACTTGGGGTGGCCGCGAGGAGTTGTGGGATACCACGGGTAACTCAATCATCGACTATGGTAGCCTGATGTACATCGCCCTGCAGCGCTCCAAGACTGCCCGTGAGGCCATCAAGTGGATGACCGATCTGGTAGCTCAGTACGGTTATGCCAGTGAGGGTGAGTCGTTCTCAATTGGTGATCCCAACGAGATTTGGATCATGGACATGATTGGCAAGGGCCCCGGTGAAATCGGTGCCGTTTGGGTTGCCATCCGCATCCCCGATGACTGCATCGCCGGCCATGCCAACAATCCCCGTATCTGGAAGTTCAACATGAAGGATAAGAAGAACGTCATGTACAGCAAGGACGTTATCTCGTTTGCCAAGAAGAAAGGTCTCTACAGCGGCAAGGATGAAGACTTTGCCTTTGCTCCTGTCTATCAGAAGTTTGATGCTGGAGCACTGCGTGGATGCGATGCCCGCGTGTGGAGCTATTTCAATCGTTTCCACAAGGGTATGGACGCCTATCTGCCTTTCATCTATGGTAAGACCAATGCCGATGCCGACATTATGCCCCTTTACGTCAAGCCCGACCGCAAGGTCAGCGTTCGTGACATGCAGAATATGATGCGTGACCACTTCGAGGGAACTCCGTTTGACATGACCGTGGATCCCGGTGCAACGACTGCCTATGGAGTGCCTTATCGTTGGCGTCCCATGGACTTTGAGGTGGATGGTGTGAAGTATAGTCAGGAGCGTGCCATCGCTACCCAGCAGACTGGTTGGGTATTTGCTGCTCAGATGCGTTCATGGATGCCCGATGAGGTGGGTGGATGCTTCTGGTTCGGCGTCGATGATGCCAACACTTCAGTTTTCGTGCCCATGTATTGCTGCATTACCCAGGTGCCCGAGAGCTATCGTCAGGGCAAGGCCGACATGTACACGCTTGACTGGGATTGCGCTTTCTGGGTAAACAACTGGGTGGCTAACCAGGCTTATGCACGCTACTCACAGATGATTGGTGACATCCGCAAGGTGCAGGGTGCCATCGAGGATGGTTTTGCCAAGCAGCAGTCGGTTATCGAGGCTGAGGCTACATCGCTGCTCACCACCGATCGCGCCGCTGCTGTCCGCCTGCTGACCAACTATTCGGTCAACGCTGGCCAGGATGCAACCGCCCGTTACAGGAAACTGGGTGAGTACTTGTTCGTCAAGTACCTCGACGGTAATATTAAGAAGGAGCAAGACGGCAAGTTCAAGCGCAATGAGCACGGCACGCCCTCGTCTCCCACCTTCGCTGGCTATACCCAGGAGTATTACGACATGCTCATCAAGGGCCCCAACGGTGGTGACCGTCTCAAAGTCGAGGAGCCTGTTTGGTTGGATCCCAAGGACAAAAACTAAGAGTCAGTAACCTACTTTTCAAGATGAAATTAAAAAGCCGCATCGATATCACATCGGTGCGGCATTTTATCTGTTGTTTACTTATTGAATCAACTAATAACTAATTCACTTTATCACATTGCAAAATTACTGCTGTCGCCAAGTATGTACAATCGCCACATTTAGTCATATTGATCTATTTTCATCATCATAATGGGGGATTTTGACAGAAAATATGTCTAATTATTTGACGAAAAACAGCTTTTTTGACCTTAGAAACGCATTTTTCACTTTTATTTCTTGTTCTGATTTCTGTCTGTATTGTATTTTTGTGAACAGGAAACCAAATTTAATAACAATGATTATGAAAAGATTCTCTTTATTTCTTGCCGTAATGATGCTCGCGTTGGCGTCACAGGCACAACTCTTGTGGAAAGTGAGTGGTAACGGGCTGGCTCGCCCCAGCTATATCATGGGAACTTATCATTTTGCACCGGCAACGATGATGGAAAAAATCCCGGGCATGAACCAGGCCCTGGAGGGATGTGATGTCGTCGTGGGTGAGATAGACAAGGAGGAAATGACGAACCAGGAAACCCAGATGAAGATGGGCATGGCCATGGTAGCTCCTCCCGACAGCACATTGGACGTGTTGTTCACGCCCGAGGAATATGCCGTTGTTGAGAAGGTCTTTGACAAGTACTTCGGCAACATGGGTGTAAAACTCAGCCAGATGAATATGCTCAAACCCAGTGCCATCAGCTTGCAGATGCAGGCACTCCAAGCTATGAAATATTTCCCCAATATAGAGGAGAGCGAGTTGATTGACATGGCGGTACAGACCCGCGCCAATGAGATGGGGCGTCCGTCAATTGGCCTTGAAACTATTGAAGAACAGGTGGCGTTGCTCTTCAACACTCCGTTGAAGGAACAAGCCGAAGACTTGCTGGAGGCATGCCAGAAGGACGATCTCTTTGTCGTGCAATCCTCAGCACTTGTCGAAGCCTATATGGCTCAGGACCTTACCAAGATTGAAGAGGTAATGACTGATCCTGAACTCGGTGGAGATGATGCCGAGGCAATGGATGCGCTCATCTATGACCGCAACCGTGACTGGGCAGAGAAACTCGACAAGATGATGCCCGAGCGTGCTGCGCTGGTGTGCGTCGGCGCCGGTCACCTGCCTGGCGACCAGGGTTTGCTGCAGTTGCTGCGCAACCGCGGCTACACCGTCGAGCCCATGCAATAAAAAAGAAATAATAAATAGAAAACAATAAGTACAATAATTACAATTGATGGGAATAGATTGGTTTGTTTTTATTTATTGGTGTCCGCTAAAACTTAAAAAGCGATAAATGACCCGTCCGCAATGCCGATAAACAGGCGTTGCGGATGTTTTTTCTAAAAAGTAAGCCCCCCTAATTGA
>JAEEGI010012249.1_pt1 | contig 18374 bp, 18 predicted proteins | sample 8958751 | NCBI WGS metagenome assembly JAEEGI01 (sample SAMN16246545, study PRJNA631951) | gut metagenome | biome: gut microbiome; feature: rumen; material: KS-attached | host: Bos | place: Iran: Karaj | collected 2018-10 | reverse complement strand
CTGGATATATTCCAGCGCCTCCTCGAGGGAGAATTTGATGGCCGGAGGAAGCGCCACTTTCTCATCGGAGCCCGCAGCACGCACGTTGGTGAGCTTCTTCGTTTTGCAGATATTGATGTTCAGGTCACGGTCACGGGTGTGTTCACCGACGACCTGACCGCCGTAAATCTCTTCACCGGGTTCCACGAAGAATCGGCCGCGGTCCAGGAGCTTGTTCATGGAGTAGGCGATGGCCTCGCCGGTTTCCAGGGACACGAGGGAACCGTTGGTCCGCATCTCGATGTCTCCCTTGTAAGGCTGATAATCCTTGAAGCGGTGCGCCACGACAGCCTCACCCTGCGTAGCGGTAAGGAGATTGGAACGCAGACCCATGAGGCCACGGGTAGGAATCTCAAACTCCAGCAGCGTCCGGTCTCCGCGGGGTTCCATGCGGATGAGCGCACCCTTGCGGCGGGTGGAAATCTCGATGGCGGCGCCGACGAACTGCTCCGGGACCTCGATGGAGAGTTCCTCGATGGGTTCGCAGCGCTGGCCGTTGATGGTCTTGTCCAGCACCTTGGGCTGGCCGACCTGCAGCTCGAAGCCCTCTCGGCGCATGGTTTCGATGAGCACGGACAGGTGCAGCACACCTCGGCCATACACCATGAAGCTATCGGCATTCACGCCGGGCTTGACGCGCAGGGCCAGGTTCTTCTCCAGCTCTTTCTCCAGGCGGTCCTTGATGTGACGGGAGGTCACGAACTTACCGTCCTTGCCGAAGAAAGGCGAGTTGTTGATCATGAACAGCATGCTCATGGTAGGCTCGTCCACGGCGATGGGCGGGAGGGCCTCCGGGTTCTCGAAGTCTGCGATGGTGTCACCGATTTCGAAGCCTTCGACACCTACCACGGCACAGATATCACCGCACTGGACCTCGTCCACGTTGGCCTTTCCCAGGCCTTCGAATACCATCAGCTGCTTGATCTTGCACTTTTCTACGATATCGTAACGTTTGCAAAGGCTTACGGGCATGCCGGTCTTGAGGGAACCGCGGGTAATGCGGCCCACGGCGATACGGCCAACATACGGGCTGAACTCCAGGGAAGAGACCAGCATCTGGGGCGTCCCCTCCACGATCTTGGGAGCGGGAATCTCTTCGAGGATGGTATCCAGCAGGGCGGTGATGTCGCTGGTCGGCTTTTTCCAGTCGTAAGACATCCAACCCTGTTTGGCACTGCCGTAGATGGTCTTGAACTCCAGCTGGTCCTCGTTGGCGCCGAGGTTGAACATGAGTTCGAACACCTCTTCCTGCACTTCGTCGGGGCGGCAGTTGGGTTTATCCACCTTATTGATAACGACGATGGGCTTTTTGCCCAGTTCGATGGCCTTGTTCAGAACGAAACGGGTCTGCGGCATGCAGCCTTCGAACGCATCCACCAGCAGGAGGACGCCGTCGGCCATGTTGAGCACGCGCTCCACTTCTCCGCCGAAGTCACTGTGGCCTGGAGTATCGATGATGTTGATCTTCACGCCCTTGTAGGTCACGGACACATTCTTGGCCAGAATGGTGATACCACGCTCACGCTCAAGGTCGTTGTTGTCCAGAATCAGGTTGCCCAGGTCTTCCGGCTTGCGCACCAGGTTGGCCTGATAAATCATACGGTCAACCAGCGTGGTCTTACCATGGTCAACGTGCGCGATAATTGCGATATTTCTGATATCCTGCATAACGTAGGTCTTTATTCTAAATCAAAAAAGCAACTCGCTTAACGAGTTGCTTTCTGTGCGCGAAATCAGAGTCGAACTGACACGTCCTTTCGGACACTACCTCCTGAGAGTAGCGCGTCTACCAATTCCGCCATCCGCGCATCGTTTGGGACTGCAAAGATACTCACTTTTTTTGAATCTCCAAACTTTTGTTTCCAATTTTTTCAAATCGAAATCTGCAGCGGAAAGGAGGATTTCCACTGTCCCAACGTGAAGTGGATATCCGTCACGGAGAGGTTCACCTGCAGGGAGATATCGGCCAGCATCGGGGCCGCCCAGTCGTAGGCCGATGCCCGCAGGAGGCCGTCCAGCGGGAAGCTACGTACCACGCCGTCCTCCAGCATGACATCCAGCCAGAGCGGATCCTCCGGATTCTGCCGGGGCAGGCGGCAGGAATAGTCCCGGGAGAAACGGCAGCGGAAGGGTCCCGCGACAGGCGTTCCGCCAGGCAACGCGATACCGGCCACGCAGCCACGTACATCGACCAAAAAAGGCACTCTCCCCCCTGCCTCCGTTCCCCCAAAGCGCAGGGAGAGCGTGGAGAAGTGCCTGGTTACAAATAAAGATAACGGGAGAAGGCCCGTATCGCCACGGCAGTCCGCGTTCGCCGGGTAGGCATAGAGGGGCGGACAGGGCGAGCCATACGGGATCTGCACCCGCCCGTTCCCGTCCGGACGGGCACCGGAAAGGCCGAGCACTGCCGCTTCGGGGCCTTTCTCCACCCGGACCAGCAGGGTTGTGTCGCGGGTGGCTTCCCCTGCCGGCATGCCGTTCACATACAGCCAGACAGGGTATTCAGGCAAATCCTTCATTTCAACGGAGAGCGCGCAGGGGCAGGAACTCCGGTCTTCCCACACAGCACTACAGGACGTCAACTCGATACTTAACAAGACGACGGAAAGCATCCGCCCCACACACTCTGCGTTCATAAGGATTAGATTTCGAAGTATTTGAAAGTCTGGTCGATCACCTTCTCCAGGCTGGGATTCTGGGAAATGAGCTCGTCCCTCAGGTCATCCAGGGAAGTCACTTCCGGCTTCAGGCAGCGGAAGATATGGCCGCGGGACATACCGCGTTCATACAGGTAGGTGAACACGTCGGGCTGGAACCAGAAGCGGTTGCCGAAGGAGGCCATGGTTCCGCCGTAGCGGTCCTTGTACAGGGATTCCTCCAGGAAATAGGCCCACATCTCCGAAATGCGGCATTGGTCGGCCCCGTCTCGAGAGCCGTTCCCGTAGGGGTTGCCGCCTTCCATCAGGAAGGAAAGCACGACATATTTGATATAGGGGGCCCAGTAGTCGTTGCCCACCTTGGCATAGTGGCTGGCGTGCGCCAGCTCGTGCATGGCCGCCTTGTAGATGGCCGCATAGTCCTTTTCCCGCGAGCCGATGGTAATGTCCGGCAGGAACAGCTCCACAAGGCCCAGATAGATGCCCAGATAGTCCTTCAGCACCGAATTTTCCAGGTAAGCCCCATGGTGGAGCATGCTGCAGGAGGACGCCCGGAGCCCGTTGAGAATCCAGATGCGCAGGTCCGAGGGCGGCGGAGTGATGTCAAGGTCGTCCCGGTTGCAGCGGGAATAGTAGTCGTAGGCCGCGTTGTTCACCGCGCAGCGGCGGAACAGGGCGCCGTCCCCTTCCGTAACATGATAGTCGATGCCCTCCGGACTCCCCTTTCCCAGCGTACTCACGGAAGCTGGAATGAGAATGAGGTTGAAGCCGATGTTGAACCCCCTTTCATTCTTGAACACCAGGCGGTAACGGGGCTTCCCGGAGAAGGATTTCCCCATCTGGTAGTAGCCGTCGCGGTCTGTATATGTGGTGGCAATCTTTACGAAGACATTGCATGCCACCATGACGCCCGACACACCGAAAGGCTTGCCCGCACCGTATTTGGGATCTTCGATGGTGATACGTCCCTGGGGCCTGTCCGTCCCTCCCTTGGTCTTTGCAGCAGGTTCCCACAGCGCCTCGTTGCCGGTAAGGCGGAAGGACTCCTCCTCCACCGCCTCCCAGTCTATACCGTCGATGGCCTTGGATTCCGGAAGATGGTCCGAGAGGAAACACTCGTCCAGCAGCTGGAACTCCACGTCGGAAGGGAAGACGAATTCTTTCGGCACCACGGCATACTGCCAGGTAATGGCCTCGGCGGGAACGGAAGGGTCCTGATAATAGTCCCCTTCCCGCACAATGGTATAGTCCATGGGGTGGTCCATCAGGTAAAGGCCCCGGTCCTGGAGTTTGCGCAGTTCGTCGTCACTTTTGGGAAGGAAGCGGACATAATAGTCGGTGGCCGACAGTTCCACGCGCCCGGCCTTGGTGGGATACACCTTGGTAAGCGCCTCCTGCATATGGGCAACCGTGTAGGGGTCTTCCAGCTTATCTCCCAGCTGGATCATCTCGTGATAAACCTCGCCTTCGGGGAGACGGGAGTTCTCCGGCTCGACGGCGGTCTTGTCGCAGGCTGCCAGTAGCAGCAGGACGGGGATCAATAGCAGTTTTCTCATAAGCTCTGTATGTTTTCCCTGCAAATCTGGGAAAACTTATCCGTATCACATGAGGGGGAAACGTTTAACTGCATTTTCGGCCTTCCACGCATACAGGAGGCCGATTTTCAACCCCCTCCGAAACGGAAAACCGCTGCAGGACGCCTCCCGGAGGCCACAAAAAAAGCCCCCCACATGCGTGGGAGGCCGATTATCCGTTTCAAAAAAAGCAGTCGGAAACCGCTAAAAATGCGTGATGGTTGTCTGGGCAACTGCCGACAACAGTTTGTTGGCCAGCGAAGACACGCCGAAGCGGAAGAGCTGCTTGTTGAGCCATTCCTGCCCGAGAACGGTCTTCACGATGGTCCAGTAGCACACGGCATCCATGGCGCTGGACACGCCGCCGGCCGGCTTGAAGCCCACCTTGCGGCCTGTGGTCTCATAATACTTCCGAATGCACTCGCACATGACATAGGCCGCCTGCGGAGTAGCGTTTACCTTCACTTTTCCGGTAGATGTCTTAATGAAATCAGCCCCGTTTTCCATAGCCAGGAAGGAGGCGTCGGCAATGGCCTGGGCGCCGGGCAGGAGGCCGGTTTCCAGGATTACCTTCAGGATGACCGGGCGTCCCAGCTCTGCGGAAAGCTCCTTGATAAGGGTGCTCACGGCCTTGATTTCATGGCCGGCAGTATCATAGTCTCCGGCAAGGAAACTATTGAGAGCCAGCACGATGTCGATTTCATCGGCCCCGCCGCGAACGGCGAGTTCGACTTCTTTCAGCTTTACTTCCAGGAAGCTCTGCGACGTGGGGAAGCAGGCGGCCACGCAAGTGACGTGCAGGTCCTTGGTAGCACGGGTTTCGGCCACGACAGAGGCAAAATTGGGATAAACGCAGCAGGAAGCGGGAAGCGGAAAGCCAGGGAAGGCTTTGGGAAGGGCGTTCACCTTCTCCACCATCGCTTTCACGGAGGCCGGTGTGTCGTCGTTGGCCAGCGTGGTCTGGTCCATCAGGCCGAAGCAGGCTTTGTAAACCTCAGGGGAGGCGCTGGCTTCCAGACCGGCAGCAATTAGCTCCAGTTTGTGGGCGATAGCCTCTTCATCCGGCGTGTAGCCGTATTTGCTTGCAATAGACATAAGCTTATCCTTTAATTTGAACAACAAATCCTTCATCGATGAGAGGCTGCACAAGCTTGCGCATTTCCTCTACGGTGTATTTTCCAAGGCCGCTGAGCGGGGTTTCGCGATCGATGGTATAGACCATGATTTCCCGGGGCCTGAGTTTTCTTACAATTTCCATCCAGCCGTCCACCCACTCCTGGGTAGCCCAGCCGGGGCCGCGCAGGAACATCGTCTGCAGGACAAACGCTCCCTCGAAACGGGCCATGTTCTCCACCACCTCTTTCACGTGATACGTCCCCACAGGCCGATTCACCAGCGCCACCTGCTCATCGGTGGGGGCATCCAGCTTGAGGATGGCATTGTCCACCTTCCTAAGGGCCTCGAAAATGCGGGGCTCTCCGCAGCGCGTGGCATTGGACAGCACGCTGACCCTGGCGGCGGGATAATAGCGGTCCCGCAAAGAGAGCGTAAGTTCCACGATCTCCGGGAAGGCCGGATTCAGCGTAGGTTCTCCGTCTCCGGAGAAAGTGATGGAATCGATGGGCGTTCCTTCAGCGGCGCATGCTGCAAGCTTGGTTTCCAATGCTTTACGGACGTCTTCCGCCGTAGGAAGCGTGGTATCTGAAAGGCCCTCCGCATTCCATCCGCACTCGCAGTACACGCAGTCAAAGTTACAAATTTTTCCTTTCTGCGGCAAAAGATTGATGCCCAGCGAGCTCCCCAGCCGGCGGCTGAAGATGGGACCGAATACGGTATCTTCCCTTAACATACGCGGATGGACTTATGGTTAAGGATGCGCACCACACCAGGCTTCTTGCCCGGTTCCAAAGTACCCAGCACGTCCTCCTTCCCCAGGAAGCGCGCGCCGTTCAGACATGCCCAGCCCAGCACTTCCTCCAGGGAAAGGCCGAAGGCCTCCTGCAGGCACTCCATCTCTGCCAGGAGATTGAGATCGTCGTTGGAGGAAAGGGAATCCGTGCCGATACAGATAGGAATGCCGCTCTCCTTCATCACGGGGATGGGAGGCAGCATCTTGTGGATGAACAGGTTGGAAAGCGGGCACACAGCCAGGAAAGGCTGGGCCAGCACCCGTTTGGCCAGGGCCGCACCTTCGGCGGTAAGGCAGCACTCATGGACCAGCAGCACATGGCCCTGGACAGGTTCCGGAAGGCCGGCCGCACGAAGGCGCATGAGGAAATATTCAAGGGACGAAGTGCCCGTAACGGGCGGAGTAGGGATGCCGTTGGCTACACGGTTGTCCCACATGGGACCGCTGCCGGTCATCATCATCTGCTCCTCTTCGTCGGATTCTTCACTGTGGAAGGAAAGGAAACCATCCCGCAAGCCGGCGGCCGATGAAGCGCTGACCAGCTCGGGGCTCATGGTATAGCAGGAATGCGGCGTGGGGGCCGCGTCCAGCCCCAGGGCATGGGCCTGCGCCTGCAGTTTCCGCACCCCGTCCATCACCTCCTCACATTCGGAGGGCTGGGCGCCGAACACTTCCAGGAAGGTACGGGTGTACATGGGGTGGGAGGCTTTCGTGGTGAAGGAATCGGCACAGTTGGAGATATCGGCCATGGCCTGTACGCCCTGGTCCCACATGCTGTCCATCGCCTCTTTCAGGGCCTGCAGCTTGTCTTCCATGGAGGAAGTGTCGCGCAGGGCATTGATCTGATCGATGAACCCGGCCATGCCGGTGCCTTTGCGGAACAGGCCCTTCATGTAGGAGAGTTCCACGTGGCAGTGGGCATTTACGAAGCCGGGACACAGCACGCCCTCATCCACCTTTTCGGAAGGAGGGCAGATGCCGGTCCGGGCGATGGTGCCGTCCTCCTCCACTTCCACGAAGGCGTGGCGGAGAGGCTCACCCGCGAGGGTATATACGGTTTCGGCGGTATAACGCTTCATAACGTATCTGTAGGATGATGAAACCAGACGGAGTCTGCGTCGAAGCGGACGGAAAGGGTGTCCGCGGCACGTACGCGCGGACGCGGGAGGGTGGTATCCGGCCGCTGGGCGTAAATGCGCATGAAACGGGCCTTCCACTGCTCGCGTTCGATCTCACCGGCGACGACCTTGGTCTCCGCCTCCAGTTTCTCGGCCACATCGCCCATGATCTTTTCCATCCGGGAAGGGTCCGAGAGGTAGTATTCCAGGCTGTAGAGGAAGTCGTCGGTGTCGTAGCCGTAGGAATTAAGGATTCCTTCATAAACGAGGCTGGTGTCGGCCTGTTTCTTCAAGTTGCGGTCCTGCTTGATCTGCTGGTCCTGGACCAGGATGTCCGTCATGATCCGTTCCATATCGTCACGGGAAATCTTCCGGGGGCCGCAGGAGACCGCCAGAAGGAACAACAGCACGATATGAAACCACTTGCGCATATTAGCGGAGGATAGCGCCGAGCTCGCTCTTGAGGGCTTCGAGGACGCGGTTCATGGTGTTCTCCACGTCGGAATCCGTGAGGGTGCGCTCCACATCCTGCAGGACGAAGTTCAAGGCATACTGCTTCTTGCCCAGAAGGATCTTCTCTCCGCGATATACGTCGAAGAGGGTGACGTTCTTGATGAGCTTCTTGCCGGCACGGAGGGCGCATTTGCGGACATCGGCATAGGAAACCTTCTCGTCGAGGAGGACGGCCAGGTCGCGGCGCACTTCGGGGAATCTGGGCAGCTCCTTGAAGGAGAATTTGTCGCGCTTGATGAGGCTGAACAGGACTTCCCAGTTGATCTCGGCGGCGAAGACGGGCTGCTTCACGCCCAGGCGTTTGCACAGCACGGGATTCACCGTACCCAGGGTGGCCAGGAGCACGGGCTCCTTGCCGGCGAGGCTGTAGGTGATGCCCTCGGAGAACAAATCTGCGGGGGCGCTGCCCATGATGAGCGTATTCACATCGATGCGGTAGCGGGCCATCAGCGCCTCCACGTAGCCCTTGAGCTGGAAGAAGCTGGACTTGGCGGCAGGGGTGCGCCACACCTTCTCCGGAGTTCCGCTCAGGAAGAGGGAGAAGCAGCGATGCTCCTCGTAGCCTTCCAGCGTCTCTCCGCTTTTACCGGCCAGACGGCGGTACACGGAGCCGTACTCGAAGAACTTCAGGGAGGTGGCCTGACGGTTGAGATTGTAGGCCACAACCTCCAGACCGTTCAGCAGCAGGGTCTGACGCATGACGTTCAGGTCGCTGGAGAGCGGGTTCACGATATGGACGCAGGCTTCGACCGGGAAGGTCTCCAGCTGCGTGTAGTAGTCCTCTTTGGTGAGGGAGTTGCTCATGGTTTCCACAAAGCCGTTGGCAGCCAGCCAGTTGGAGATGGCGTTGCGGGTTGCTTCGGGATCCGGCTGCTGGGAAGGATTGACGCTCATGCGCAGATTCTGCGGCAGCTCGATATTGTTGTAGCCGTAGATGCGGAGGATCTCCTCCACCACGTCGCACTCGCGGGTTACGTCCACCATGTAGGTAGGAGCGGCCACCAGGGCGCCTTCGGCTGTCTTTTCAATGAACTGGTAATTGAGGCCTTCGAGGATTTTCTCGATGGTCTTCTCCCCGATCTGCTTGCCGATGAAGTGCTGGATGCGCTTGTAGTCCAGGCGGATCTGGGCGCGCTCGATCTTCTCGGGATAGATCTCACGCACCTTGCCGATGACCTTGCCGCCGGCGACCTCCTGGATGAGGAGGGCGGCACGCTTGGCGGCGTAGAGGGCGGCCTCGGGGTCTGCTCCGCGCTCGAAGCGGAAGCTGGCGTCGGTGGAGAGCGTCTGGCTCTTGGCGGTCTTGCGGATGGCCCAGGGGTCGAAGTAGGCGCCTTCGATGAACACATCCACCGTGCTGTCCGTCACGCCGGAATCCTCACCGCCGAACACACCGGCGATGCACATGGGGCCTTCTGCATCGGCAATGACCATATCGCAGGCGGCGAGCTTGCGCTCCACACCGTCCAGGGTCTTGATGGTCTCGCCCTCGGCGGCGCGGCGCACGATGACCTTCCCGCCCTTAACCTTGGCGGCATCGAAGGTGTGCAGCGGCTGACCGGTCTCGAAGAGCACAAAGTTGGAGATGTCCACCACGTTGTTGATGGGCTTGAGGCCGATGGAGAGCAGGCGCTCCTGCAGCCACTCGGGGCTGGGGGCCACCTTGACGCCCTTCACGGTGATACCGCAGTAGCGCGGGGCGCCCTTGCTGTCCAGGACATCCACGGGCATGGACTCTCCCTCGCCTTCGCGGAAGGCCTCCACGGAGGGCAGGGTTAGCTCGCAGGAGATGTCGCGGCTGCGGAGGTAGCCGTACAGGTCGCGGGCGACGCCGATATGGGAGGCGGCGTCAATGCGGTTGGCGGTAATCTCGTATTCAATGACAGCCTCGTCCTTGAGCTGCAGGTATTCTTTGGCAGGCGTGCCGATGACGGCCTCCCCGGGAAGAACCATGATGCCGTCGTGGCTGGCGCCGATTCCCAGTTCGTCCTCCGCGCAGATCATGCCGAAGCTCTCCACGCCGCGGATCTTGGACTTTTTGATCTTGAAGTCACCGGGAAGGACCGTGCCGATACGGGCGAAGAGGACCTTCTGGCCGGCCGCCACGTTGGGGGCGCCGCACACGACCGTCACGGGCTGCTCGGGAGAGCCGTCGTTCACGGTGGTGATGTGCAGGTGATCGCTGTCCGGATGGGGCTCACAGGTCAGGACCTGAGCCACGACGACGCCTTTGAGGCCACCGGGAATCACTTCCTGCATTTCCACGGAGTCCACTTCAATACCGATGGAAGTCATGGCCTCCGCCACCTGCTCGGGGGTGAGGTCGCACTTCAGATACTCCTTTAACCAATTGTAACTGAGTTTCATTGTATATCTTCGAGTTTAAATAAATCTTCTACAAATTCCTTTTTGTCAAAGACCTTCAGGTCTTCTACTCCTTCGCCGATTCCCAGGAATTTGATGGGGAATTTGAACTGGTCCACAATGCCGACGACCACGCCGCCCTTGGCGCTTCCGTCCAGTTTAGTGACGGCGAGGGCGGTGACATCCGTGGCACGGGCGAATTCTTTGGCCTGGACGAAGGCGTTCTGGCCGGTGGATCCGTCCAGGACCAGGAGCACCTCGTGCGGACCGTCGGGGACGACGCGTCTGATGACGTTGCGGATTTTGGTGAGCTCGTTCATCAGGTCCAGGCGGTTGTGGAGGCGGCCGGCCGTGTCGATGAGGACTACATCGGCCCCCTTCGCGACGGCGCTCTTGACGGTGTCGAAGGCGACGGCGGCGGGATCTGCGCCCATGGGCTGCTTGACGATATCGGCCCCGGTGCGCTGGGCCCAGACAGTGAGCTGGTCCACGGCGGCGGCGCGGAAGGTATCGGCCGCTCCCACCACTACTTTCTTGCCCTGCTTCGCGAGCATGGCGGCGAGCTTGCCGATGGTGGTGGTCTTCCCCACCCCGTTTACGCCGACAACCAGGACGACGTAGGGTTTCTTGCCGAAGTCGAAGGGAACGACGGGCGCGTCCTCTCCCATGAGGTTGGCTATCTCGTCCCGGATGATGGCGGTGAGCTCCTCCATATCCACGTATTTGTCCTTCTCCACGCGGTCCTCGATGTTTTCGATGACCTTGAGGGTGGTGTCAACGCCCATGTCGGAGGAGAGCAGGGCTTCCTCCAGGGCATCCAGGACTTCGTCGTCCACGCGGGACTTGCCGGTAATGGCCCGCCCCAGCTTTTGGAAGAAGTTGAGATTGGTTTTCTTAACGCCGTTTTGAAATATTCCCATAGACTGCAAATATACACAAAAAACCGCCCTTTAGCAAGGACGGTTTTGAGTTCATGCGGGAGAAATTACTTCTTGTTGAAGAATTCCTTCTCCTTGCCTTCCTCGACGAGCTGCTCTACGAAAACGTAGGCGCCGGTCTTGGGGCTCTTTTCCATACGGATGACCTTCACCATGTGCTTGGCACCAGCCTTAGCATCGAAGGTTGCAACTGCTTTCTTTGCCATAGTTCAAATACTTATTTAATCTCACGGTGGAGGGTTACTTTCTTGAGGTACGGGTTGTACTTCATGCGCTCAAGACGGTCGGGGGTGTTCTTCTTGTTCTTGGTGGTGATGTAACGGGACATGCCGGGAACACCGCTGGCCTTCTGCTCCGTGCACTCCAGGATGACCTGCACCCTGTTTCCTTTTGCTTTCTTTGCCATAATTCTTTAAGGATTAATAGGGTTAAACAAGGCTTACGTATCCTTTCTCCTGAGCGGCCTTCAGAGTAGCGTCGAGACCATTCTTCTCGATGATACGCATACCCTTGGTGGTCACTTTCAGAGTGACGAAACGCTGTTCGGCCTCCGACCAGAATTTCTTGGTCTTGAGGTTGAGGGAGAAGTCGCGCTTGGTGCGCAGCTTGGAATGGGCGACATTGTTGCCGATCATTCTCTTCCTACCGGTTATCTGACAAACCTTAGACATAATATTTTACTTTTTTAATTGTTACTTTTTACGGGTGGCTACAGGAACTTGAGGAACCGTTTCCACCGGATGCTCTTGGGGAAGCTTTTGCTTCCGTCTGTTGAAAGCCAAATGATGGAGGGCGTGCCGACAATGTGATCCTCCGGGACGAATCCCCAGTAACGGGAATCCAGGGAGTTATGGCGGTTGTCACCCATCATGAAGTAGTAGTCTTGCTTGAACGTGTACGTAGTGGCCGGTTCTCCGTTGATGAGGATATGCTCACCTTTCACCTCGAGGGTGTTGTGCTCGTAGTCGCGGATGATGCGCTCGTAAAGAGGCAGGTTTTCCGTGTCGATTTCTACGGTAGCGTCCTTCTGGGGGATCCACAGCGGGCCGAAGTAGTCGCAGGTCCAGCGGGTTTTCCCGGAGAACGGGAAAATGCCGGTGTCCTGGCCGGTGGCGGGATACTGCTCGAGGTTGAGCGTAACATCGGCCACAGCGGGGAGGGCTTTTACCTTCTCCAGCATTTCACCCGTGAGCGGCATCATGGGATAACCGGGGAGACGGGAATCGAAATACAGTTCGGAGAGGTTCAGGCCCAGCTTTTCCAGCTTGCTGGAATTGATCCGGGAACCGGTAGTGATTACCTGATATGTGAGCTGACGTCCGGGATAGTCGGGTTCCTTGATTCCGTTCACCCATACCAGACCGTCCTTCACTACGAGGGTGTCGCCGGCAACGGCTACACAGCGTTTGACGTAGTGGTCCTTTTTGTCGGTGGGACGGACAATGACGGGACCGAACTGGGCGATGGTCTTTTCCCTGCCATAGGTACGTACCCAGGCGTAGTAATCGTCTGCGGGACGACGGGTAAGGACGGTGTCGCCGTTGGGGAATCCGAAGACCACGATGTCTCCCCTTTTGACCTTACCGAAACCCTTCAGTCTGCGGTACTTGTTCTGGATGAGCGTAGAGTACGACTCACCGCCGAAAGCCCGGTTGTGGGTGAAGGGAATGGTGAGGGGCGTCTGGGGGACGCGCGGTCCGTAGGAAAGCTTGGACACGAAGAGATGGTCTCCGGTGTACAGGGTGCTTTCCATGGACGAGGAAGGAATCTTGAAGGCCTGGAAGAAGAAAATATTGATGAAAGTGACTACGACGACGGCAAAGATGACTGCATCCAGCCAGTCCAGCCACACGTTGTGCTTCTCTCCCGGGGCATACTCTTTCTTCCAAAAGAGCCACTTCACTTTCTTGGTGATGTGAAGGTCGAAGATGATTCCGAGACCGAGGAGCCACCAATAGTTTCCGAGCCAGATCACCCACGCGGTGTAAAGCACAGACCAGAGGCCCAGCTTAAACCACTTGTTTTGGATGATTTCCTTCCAGCTCACGGGGCAATAACTACTTTACAGATTTCACAATAGCCTCAAAAGCCTGAGGGTTGTTCATGGCAAGGTCGGCGAGAACTTTACGGTTGAGACCGATGTTCTGCTTGGCGAGACGGCCCATGAGCTGGGAGTAGGTGAGACCGTGCTGACGGGCGGCAGCGTTGATACGCTGGATCCACAGGGAGCGGAACTCACGCTTCTTGGCCTTGCGGTCGCGGTAGGCGTAGGTGAGACCTTTTTCGTAGGTGTTCTTTGCGACTGTCCACACATTCTTGCGGGACAGGAAGTTGCCGCGGGTTCTGGAGAGAATCTTCTTGCGGCGAGCCCTGGAGGCTACAGAATTAACTGATCTAGGCATTTTTTAATTCATTTTTGGAGGCAGTGGCGGCTTTGACACCAGCGCTTTTGACTGCGTTCCAGTTAAACAATAAGAGTTACAGGACCAGAAGTTCTTTTACGCGGGCGATGTCCACTTTCTCCAGGACGGCGAAGTGATCCAGGTTGCGTTTCTGTTTCTTGGTCTTCTTGGTGAGGATGTGGCTGTGATAAGCGTGCTTCCTCTTGATCTTTCCCGATCCGGTAAGCGTGAAGCGCTTTTTGGCACCGGAGTTGGTTTTAAGCTTTGCCATTGTGTTAAACAATTATTAATTATACATATAAGGATTGAACCTTACTTCTTTTTTACAGGAGCAATCATCATGCTCATACGCTTGCCTTCAAGGACCGGCATATTCTCGGCCCGGCCGAATTCTTCCAGTTCCACGGCGAAGCGCAGGAGCTGTTTCTCTCCCTGCTGGGCGAACTGGATGGAACGTCCGCGGAAGAAGATGGAGGCTTTTACCTTGGATCCTTCCTGCAGGAATTCCTGGGCATGCTTGAGCTTGAACTGGAAGTCATGTTCGTCCGTGTTGGGGCCGAAACGGATTTCCTTGATCACAATCTTGGCGGCGTTGGCCTTCATTTCTTTGGCCCGCTTACGCTGCTGATAGAGGTACTTCTGGTAATCCAGGATCTTGCAGACGGGCGGATCGGCCTTGCCGCTGATTTCCACCAGGTCAAGCTCCAGCTCGTCGGCCAAGGCCAGCGCTTTGCTGAAAGGGTAAATACCCTGCTCGGGGATGTTGTCTCCGACCAGGCGGACCTCCGAAGCAGTGATTTCACGGTTAATCCGAAGGGCGTTCTCGTCCTTCTGATTACCCTGCACCTGCTGGGGCTTTCTCTTCAGACCGCCAGCGGCGGGTCTGGGTTTAAAAGGCGTTGCGATAGTTGTGCTCCTTTAAAATGTTAAACTTACTGGGCCAGTTCTTCTGCCACAGCTGCGCGGACATAGTCCACAAACTGAGGCACGCTCATGGAACCCTGGTCCTCGGCTCCACGGCGTACAGACACGGTTTCGTCGGCCTGTTCTTTCTCACCGACAATCACCAGAAGCGGAACGCGCATAAGGGAAGTCTCACGGATTCTCTTACCAAGCGTCTCGTTTCTATCGTCTACAGAAGCGCGAATTTCGGAATTATTTAGCAGATTTACAACTTTTTTCGCATAATCTGCATATTTTTCGCTCACAGGCAGCACTTTAACCTGGTCGGGGTGCAGCCAGAGCGGCAGATGACCGGCGGTATGCTCAAGCAGCACGGCGACGAATCTTTCCAGCGAACCGAAGGGTGCGCGGTGAATCATGACCGGGCGCTTGCGGCTGCCGTCAGAGTCCACATATTCCAGTTCGAAACGCTCCGGGAGGTTGTAGTCCACCTGGATGGTACCCAGCTGCCAGCTGCGGCCGATGGCGTCCTTCACCATGAAGTCCAGCTTGGGGCCGTAGAATGCGGCCTCGCCGGTCTCCACCACATAGGGGAGGCCTTTCTTCTTGGCAGCGTCGATGATGCCTTGCTCGGCCTTGTTCCAGTTTTCCTCGGAACCGATGTACTTGGACGGGTTCTTGGGATCCCGCAGGGAGACCTGGGCAGTAAACTTGTCGAACTTGAGGGTCTTGAATACATAGAGGATGAGGTCGATCACCTTCTCGAACTCTTCCTGGAGCTGGTCCTGGCGGCAGAAAAGGTGGGCGTCATCCTGGGTGAAGCTGCGAACGCGGGTGAGGCCGTGGAGCTCGCCGCTCTGCTCATAGCGGTACACGGTACCGAACTCTGCGAAGCGCAGGGGCAGGTCGCGGTAAGAACGCGGGGCGCTGCGGAAGATCTCGCAGTGGTGCGGGCAGTTCATGGGTTTGAGCAGGTACTCTTCGCCCTCCTGAGGAGTGTGGATGGGCTGGAAGGAGTCCTTGCCGTATTTGGCATAGTGACCGGAAGTCACATAAAGGTCTTTTGCGCCGATGTGGGGAGTAACCACGGGGAGGTAGCCATATTCGGCCTGCTTCTTGGCGAGGAAGCTCTGGAGGGTGTTGCGCAGGGCGGCACCACGGGGCAGCCACAGGGGCAGGCCGGCGCCGACGCGCTGGGAGAAGGTAAAGAGTTCCATCTCCTTGCCGATCTTACGGTGGTCACGCTTCTTGGCTTCTTCGAGCACTACCAGGTATTCGTCCAGGAGGCTCTTCTTGGGGAAGGTGATACCATAGATACGGGTGAGCTGGTTGCGGGTTTCGTCACCCCTCCAGTAGGCACCGGCCAGGGAGAGCACCTTCACGGCCTTGATGACCTCGGTATTCTTCAGGTGCGGTCCACGGCACAGGTCGGTGAACTGGCCGTTGGTGTAATAAGTGATGGTACCGTCTTCCAGTTCGGAGATGAGTTCCTGCTTGTACTGGTCACCTTTCTCGGTGAAGTATTTGAGAGCATCGGCCTTGGAAACCTCGATGCGCTTGAAATCCTGCTTCTGACGGGCGAATTCCAGCATCTTATCCTCGATGGCCTTGAAGTCTGCATCCGTGAGGGTGCGGCCATTCATGTCCACGTCGTAATAGAAGCCATTCTCGATGGCGGGGCCGATGCCGAACTTCACGCCCGGGAACAGGGCCTCGAGGGCCTCTGCCATCAGGTGGGAAGAGCTGTGCCAGAATACTTTCTTGGCTTCATCGTCCTCCCATTTGAGGAGGCGGAGTTCCACGTCCTCGTTGATGGGACGGGTAAGGTCGATGGTGGTTCCCTTGGAAGTCTCGGGTTCGTCGGGGCGTTTGATGTTTACCGCCAAAACCTGCTCAGCTAAACGAGGGCTGATGCTCATGGCAATGTCGTAACCGCTTACGCCGGCTTCATACTGCCGGACGCTTCCGTCGGGAAACTTGATGTTAATCATAAACTTTGTCTTTGAGTTATTACTTACAATGTCTTTCACTCGCTGCCTCTACAATTTTTGCAGCCTGCAAAGTTACGAATTATAGGGGACAAAAAAAAGAGCGGGATTATAACCGCTCTTTAATCTGGTAATTATTGCGTCCTTCGGAGCTTCTGGATATCATCTCACCGACGAAGCCGGAGAGGAAGAACATGGCGCCGAGCACGACGGCCAGCAGGGCCAGGTAGAAAAGCGGCTGGTCCGTGACGGCACGGAAGGGCATGTCGTGTGCCTGATGATAAAGTTTGGCCACAATGATCCAGACGGTCATCACAAAGCCGATGAGGAACATCAGGATGCCGCTGGTGCCGAAAAAGTGCATGGGCTTACCGCCGAAGCGAGACAGAAACCACAGGCTCATAAGGTCCAGAAAACCGTTTACGAAGCGGTTCATCCCGAACTTTGATACGCCGAATTTGCGTTTCTGGTGATGCACGGGCTTCTCCCCGATACGGCCGAAGCCGGCATTCTTGGCAAGGTAAGGGATATAGCGGTGCATCTCTCCATATACCTCTATGTTCTTGACAACCTCCTGCCTGTAAGCCTTGATGCCGCAGTTCATGTCGTGCAAGTGGATGCCCGTTACCTTACGGGCCGTCCAGTTATAGAGTTTGGAGGGAAGGTTTTTGGTCAGGGCGTTGTCCTGGCGATGCTGCTTCCACCCGGAGACGAGGTCGTATCCTTCTTCGCGGATCATCCGCACCATTTCGGGAATTTCTTCCGGAGAGTCCTGCAGGTCCGCGTCCAGCGTGACTACGATGTCTCCCTGAGCGGCTGCAAAGCCCTCATAAAGGGCGGCCGACTTGCCATAATTGCGGCGGAAGCGGATACCATGCACGTCTTTCATGGCTTTGATGACATCCCAGGAACCATCGGTGGAGCCGTCGTCCACGAAGATCACTTCATAGGTATAATCCTTGAGGGCGCGGTCAATCCAGGCCTTCAGTTCCGGGAGGCTCTCGGCCTCGTTGTACAGGGGTATGATAACGGAAAGATCCATAGTCTATTGTTGGTCGGGGGTGTCGTCACGATGCGGAGGAAAGTCACCAAAAAGTTTCTGGAGGAAGACGTAACGGGACATCACGGAGGCAAGGACAGTGCCGTAAAGGTAACAATAAAGCCACTGGGAGAAGAAAGTCACAAGCGGAAGAGAGTCCATGGCACCCTCCACCTGGTCACGGTTGACCACGCCCGGCATTCCTGCCATAAGCGTGTCGATCACCTCGTTCATGCGCGCCTCAGGCATTTTCATGATGAAAATTGCCTGGGCCGATGCCAGCAAAAGGCCGCTCATGAGCGCCGCACGCCTTCCCAGTTTGAAAGTATCGGTTATCTTGGCATTCTCATAGCGGTTTCGAAGGGACAACATCACTTCCTTCATCAGAAGGATGCATCCGAAAAACTCCACAACCCACAAAATTACGGACGCCGCCGTAATCAGCAGATTCACGTTGGAAAGCAGTGAAAGTTCCTTCAGGCCAAGACAACCGACAGACACAGCACCAAAGTACGCGCCGGCCTTCGCCGCCTCGTTCCACAGTGTTTTGTCATCCAGTTTACGATTCATATCCTACAAAGATAAATATTCTCCCTCAAAAACAAAAGAACCATAACCTTATACTGTATCCACCCCTCTACCCGCCTCCGGGTTAAAGCACAGTGATAGGGGTCAGGAGGCCGATTGTGTGCTTTAACCATGGTCGCATGGATGGGTTAAAGCACGCTAATACGATTTAAAATGGAGAAAGTGTGCTTTAGGTGGGTGCATGAGGTGGGGTTAAAGCACAGTGATAGGGGTCAGGAGGCTAGGATTCAGCGATCAGCATTGAACTTTGAATTAAACCGATTATCGACAGCAGGCCCTGTAAAGCAGACAGGAAAACTGGCTTTTGATCAAAGTGCCTGAATGCAGATCATCTTTGGGCTG
>JAEEGI010012246.1_pt1 | contig 18377 bp, 14 predicted proteins | sample 8958751 | NCBI WGS metagenome assembly JAEEGI01 (sample SAMN16246545, study PRJNA631951) | gut metagenome | biome: gut microbiome; feature: rumen; material: KS-attached | host: Bos | place: Iran: Karaj | collected 2018-10 | reverse complement strand
TCTGGCATATCTGAACATTTTATTACTACTTTAGTTGAACTCATCTTTATTTATTTATTTTTAAATATTTTTTATTTTTTTAATATATTTTCAATTATATAGTATATTCATTATTTTATGTTTTTAGTTGATATAATAAATGAATGTTATATTTATTAAATAAGTCGAAAAATAATGATTATATATTTACTTAATTAAATATGTTTTTATTTGTTCTTACTTATATTTTTTTCTTAATATTGTAAATTAATAATTTTTTATTTTATATCTTAATATAAAATGAAAAAAGAAAATGTTCACTTCTTAAGAATAAACGTTAATTCATTTAAAAATTTTAATAATTTTTATTTACGAAAAAAACAACCAAATAGTCTTAATCATACAGTAACAGTAAAAATTCCTTCAATTAATCAAAAACCAAATAAAAAATTTGAAGATGTATTTAATAAAAAAAATAAATCATTTAATACAAAACTTGCAACTCAATATATTTATAATCCATTAAAAATTAAAAATGAATATATTACAGATAGAAATTATTTAAAAAATAATTCCCAATTAAAAGTTATAAATGAATATTTTCCTGTTAAAACAGATGGTAATATTTCAAATCAATTAAAAAATAATTTTCGTGATAATAATATAAAAATAAAGCTTATTAAATTTAATAAAAATAATTTACCTATTTCTTTCAAAAATAAAGAACATTTAAAATTTGAATCAACTTATCAAGTAAATTATAGAAATAAGAATTCTGATTATTTAAAATATATTGAAAATAATGGAATAAGGAAATTTAATCCTAGAAATATTCCAATTAAACCTAATTTTAGAACTTTAGATGATATAACTTATAATCAATTATTATATAATCAAAAAAAAAATAATACTTTAGATATTCAAGATTCAAAATTTAATAATTATTTGGGAAATAATATCACAAATGATTCCGATAGTAGTAAAGATGAAGGAGAATTAAGTTTAGGTGATGTTGCTGATATTATTATTTATCATTCATTTAAAAAAGAAAAGAAAGAAAAAAACTTTTTGTTTTATAAAAATGATTATCAAACATTTAAATCAAATAAAAAAAATAATTACTTAAAATTTTTTCTCTAAAATTTATTTGTTTTGAAATTTTAATGATTTTGTTTCATTTTTTATAAAAATATGTTTGCTTAAAAATATTCATCAAGTTTTTCATAATTTTTGAATTTGAGTTTAAAAAGAATTATTTTCAAATCTAAAAACAAAAAAGAAATATTTACACAAAAAATAAATAAAATTAATTATTTTCTAATTATTCTTCTATTTTAAATTTAATTCCTTAATTTATCAAATAATTTAAAATTTTAAAAATTATAATATAAGAAAAGTATTTTAGATAATATATAAATAAATATAAATTTCTATTGATTATAGATATGACTTGATTTTAGAAAAAAAAAGTCATTTTAAATAATATTTATTAAATATATTTTATTGATATTACCAATTTTTTTACTTTCTATCTTGAATTTTTTGATAATAAACATAAAATTTCAATTTTTTAACTTATATTTTATATATATTATATTAATCACCTTTTTCAAAATATTAAACTGAAAAAATATGAAAAAAGTAAAATTTTGTAATAAACATTTGAGAAAAGAGATTTATATATAAATCTAATAATTATAAATAAAAAGTTAGATTTATCAAAAATTATAATTAATAATATTAAAATTAATAAACAAATAAACATTAATTGAAAAATGTTAAAAAGCAAAAAATTTTGGTCATATGAAATATGTGAAAAATTTAATTTAACAGATGATATGTTGAATAATTATAAAAAAAAAGGTAAATTTTATGAAGATGGACTATATTTTTATGAGCAAATAGGAACAGGAGCACATCCTGCAATTAAAGCAACTCAAGGGACTGTACCAACAATTATATCATTTCAAAATGTTTTAGTTGATTTAAACACTTTAAAAATTTTATTTATGTTATTATCATCATCAAAAGTAACAACATTAAGATTTTCATCAAATAAATTTAATTTACCAAATCTAGAATTTATGATTGATTCTTTATTAAATAAACCAAATGGTGTTTATAATTTAACTTATGAATGGAATGATAAATTTATTATTGATGGAATTGAATATTCTTTTAATGATATTAATAATACAATTGATGAAAAATTATTAAATGATTTAAAAAAAACACAAGATTTAATTGTTTCTTTAGTCACTAAATCTCCAAATAAATTAGAAGCTTTATGTTTAAGAGGAGATATGATTGGAGATAAAATTGCAATTCAAATTTTTGAAGGATTAAAAGACCCAAATTCAACTTTAAGAATATTAAATTTGTTTAGAAACAATTTAACTAATGAATGTATTAAAAGTTTTAGTGAAATGCTAATTGTGAATAGAAAATTAGAAGAAATTAATTTTGGAAGAAATCATTTAACTGATGAAAGTTTAGATTTAATTAAAGAAAATTATGGTTTATTTCCAATGACTCCTGAAGAAGTTGAAGAATATAATAATATTAATAAAGAAAGACAAGAAATTATTAAAAAAAATGAAAAATTAAGAGCATCTAAAAAACCTGAATTAGAAGTTCCTTATTTAGATGAAATGAAAGAAATTAATGGTACTAATTATAGAGTAAAAAATAATTCTTTAAAAATCATTAATTTAATTCAAAATAAATTTACTGGAAATTCATTTGAAAACATTAAAACTCTTTTAGATGGGAATGATGATTTATTAATGACTGTTGATTACAAACTTTATTCTGAAGAACAAAGAAATGTTTTCACAGATGTAAATGGTAAATATGCGCATAGATTATATTTACTTAAATAAATTAAAATAAAAGATTTTTTATATTCATGAAAATAAAAATTTAAATTAATGTTTATAAATTTATTTTATTCATTTTTATTCTCTTCTTAGACTCTTTGCTCATATTTTTTAGTTAAATTTTATCAGACAAAGATTTTTTTCTTGGTTTTTGTTCGAATTAAAAAAATATTTTAAAATATATTTTTTAAATATTAATAAAAAAAACAAAAATAAGTTCTCCAAAAATTAAAAAGAAAAACCTAAAAAATTCCTTTTATTTCAATAAAAATAAAAAAACCAAATAAATTAAAACACGTGTTTTCCAAATTAAAAAATAAAAAAATATAATAACCAATATATTTATAAAAAACAATAAAATTTAAATCATATAATAATTAAATTCCTTGAAAAAAATGTCAAAAACAATATTTATCACAATATTAATAATAATTCCAATATCAATATCATTTTACGAAGGAAAATCTTCAGTAATTCTTTTAGATAACACAAACTTTGAAAAAGAAGTTCTTCAAACAAAAGATATATGGTTAGTAGAATTTTTCGCTCCATGGTGTGGTCACTGTAAAAATTTAGCTCCTGAATATGAAAAAGCAGCTCGTGCATTAAAAGGAATATTTAAAGTAGGAGCAGTAGATGCAGATAAAGAAAAAGAATTAGCTGGAAAATATGGTATTCAAGGTTTTCCAACAATTAAATTTTTCGGTATTACAAAAACAAATATTCAAGATTATCAAGGTCAAAGAAATGCACAATCAATAATTAATTTCATGTTTGATAAAGCAAGAGATATAACAAATAAAAGAATGGGAAATACAAATCAAAAAACAAATAATCAAAATACAAGTAATAATGATAATACAAATAAACAAGAAAAAAAAAAACCAAGTGGTTCTAGTGATGATGTGATAGTATTAACAGATAGTAATTTTGATGAAACAATATTTAACAGTAAAGATATGTTTATGGTAGCATTTTATGCTCCTTGGTGTGGTCATTGTAAAAATTTATTACCAGAATGGACATCAGCAGCAACTCAATTAAAAGGTAAAGTAAAATTAGCAAAAATAGATGCAACAGAAAATAATCAAATGGCATCTCGATATCAAATTCAAGGATATCCAACAATAAAAATATTTCCACCAGGTAAAAAAGATTCAACAACAGGGGAAGATTATAATGGACCAAGAGATGCAAATGGAATAGTAAATTATGCTTTATCAAAATTAGGAAGTTATGGTTATGTACCTCAATTAGTAAATAATAATATATTTAAAGAGACATGTGAAGATAGAATTGGAATTTGTGTCTTAGTGTTTTTACCTCATATTGTAGATTCATCAGCAAAGGAAAGAAATCAATATTTAAGTTATATTAAAGATGCAAGTAAAAATGCAAGTGGAAAACCTATTTTTTATATTTGGGCTCAAGGAGGTGATTATTTTGATTTAGAAGATAAATTACATTTAGGCTTTGGTTATCCTGCTGTTGTTGCTATTAATTATAATAAAAAAAAATATGCTATTTGTAGAAAAGCTTATACAAAACAAAATTTAGAAGATTTTGTTAGTGGATTATTAAGAGGCAAGGAAGCTCTTATGAATTTACCTGAGTTACCTAAATTAAAAAATAAAGATTTGTGGGATGGAAAAGATGCTCCTAAAGTTGAAACTGAGAAAAAAGAAGATGATTTGTAATTTTTTTTTATTTGATATAATTGAATTTTTTTAAAGTTTGGTTTTGTTATTTTTTATTGTTTTATTATTTTTAGGTTTTTAAGTTAAATGTTTTCTTTTTTTTGTTTTTTATTTTACGTTTTGAGAAATTATTATTTTTTTTATTGAAAGTTAATAAATTCTTGTTTTAGAAATTAATTATTCTTTTTTTTATTCTATATAAAATTTTATGTTACAAAGGGAATTTAATGACATTATAGATAACAATTCTTCAGAAATCCATCCCTCAATGACCAGAGAACAACTTTCAAAAAATAATCAATTTTTTTTATACGAACAAAGTTTAATAAATAAGCATTTTACTTCTCTTCCTCCAATAGAAGCATATTTATATTTTCCTAAAAGAGAAGAACAAGTTATCGTTAATCCAAAAAATAAAGAAGATATTATAAGAATAATATTTAATAATGTTAAATTTACAAGTTTTGAAGAAAAAAAATTAAAAAAATTATACGAAGAATTTAGAAAAAATAATGATAGTAAAAATGATGATTTTTATTTACCTAAATATTGGAATGATGGAGAATCAATTAGATTTTTACAAGCTGCAGATTTTAAAATAAATAATGCAATTAAATTAATAAAAGAAACAGTAAAATGGAACAATTCTTATTATCCTTTTCAAATTGATGATAGAGTAAAAACTATATTAAATTCAGGAATAATGTTTTTATGTGGAAAAGATAAAAGATTTCGTCCTGTTATTATTGTACAGGCAAAAAAATGTTCCATTTTATTAAGTGAAAATTATCAAATTGAAGAAATACAAAAAAGTATTATTTACTTTTTAAATTATATGATTCAATATCATTTAATTATAGGTCAATTAGAAAATTGGATTATTATATCTGATTTATTTAATGTAGGAATTACTGAAATAGGAGATTTTAAAAAAATTTTAGATATATTATCAAAATTTCGAGGAAGAGTTTTTAGAAATTTTGTTATAAGAATGGGTAGATTATTAAAATTTAGTTTAAAAAGTGCTTTAAGTTTAGTAGGTTCAACTTCTTTAAAGAAAATAAAAGTATTAGATAAAGATGAAATATTTGATAATTTAAAAGAATATATTAATCCTTATTATATTCCTAAAACTTATGGTGGTTATGGAAAAGATTTAGATACAGAATATAATAATGATTATTTTCCTCCTGAATTACCTGAAGTTGATTATACTGAAGATTTACCTAAAGATCTTTTAAGTGAAGAAGAATATAAAAATCTATGTTATGAAAGTAAACATAAACCTTTAGTTATTTGTCCTGAATTATTAGCAAAATGGAAAGAAGAAGAACAATTAAGATTAATAATGGAAGAAGAAGAAAAAAAAAAAAAAAAATTAGAAGAAGAAAGAGAAAATGCAATTCGAAATATAAAAACTTTAAGAGCTAACACTTTAGATGAATGGAAATTATGTTTGAGTGAAATTTCCAATTGTAATATTCCTACAAATGAAAGTGATATTGTTAATAAATATATTCCTGATAATTGTAATTGTGAAGGAATAAGTAATCATTTAACTATTATCCATTGTATATCTCCAATGGATACATCTCAATTTGGTTAATTGTAATAGATTTTTTTATTAAAATTGGATTTATAAATATTTTATTAGAATGTTTTTAAATTTTATGTAGTAAAATTAAAAAAAATTTAAAAATTTAAATATATTTCATAAAAAAAAATATTTAAATTATATATAAAATTCAATGAAAGGAAAATCTCATTCTCAAAAAAATATATTTTTACCAGGATATGTATTCAATGACCCTTATAAAACAAATTTCAACAAAAAGCAATTTTTTGTAGTAAAACAAAACACAGATTTAGGTAAAATAAAAATAAAATAACCAAAAATCATATTTTTTTAAATTTTATAGAAATGAACACTCAATTAGAACCATTAGATCAAATGGCAATAAGAACATTAAATAAATGGACAACATCATTAGGAGGTTTAGGGAATATGAATAAATATTATCAAAATATAGGAAGTAATTTAGCTAAAAAAACATATTATAATTTATCATTTCCAAAAAGATTGCCTCAATGGATAAAATATGATAAAAATGTGTTAAAATTTTTAGGATACTTCAGTGAACATGTTGTTGAAAGTGCATATGAAAATTATAGAATTAGAAAATGCAATATATATTATTATTTAGATGATGATTCATTGCATATTGATGAAATTAGAGAAGAAAATTCTGGTATTGTTCAAGGCTATTTTATTAAAAGACAAAGATGCCAAAAAGAAGGTTTGAAAGGAGTTTTTATTAATTGGAGAGATTTTAATCTTCAAAAAGAAATATTTTTATTTGGGAAAAAATTTAGAATTTGTAATTGTGATGATTTTACTAAAAAATATTTACTTGATAATGGTATTATTTTGAATCCTCCTGAAAAAGTACCTGAAGTTATTTTTGAACCTGATAAATTTAAAAATGTTGATTTTGAACAAAATAAAAAGAATATAGCAGATTTAAAAGAATATATTGAAGTAGGTTTAAAAGGAGGTCATCCAAATAATGGTTTAAAACAATTTTTAGAAAATGATAGAAAAGTTTTAAATTTTGATATTTCTTGGTTTGATGATAAATATGATAAAGAAGAAAAAGTATATAAAATGAATTATTATTTAGCAGACGGAAAAGTAATTTATAAATTTTATTTTTTATTAGATTGAAGTTAGAGAAATTAAAATAAATAATAGTGGAAAAGAAAATTTTCCTCTTTTATTAAATAAAATGAGATTACCAAAAAAACCTCAATTTACTTATTGTCCAGGTTTAATAAAAAAAGAAGACATATATTATACTCCAAAAGATTTAATATTAGGAAATTATGTAAATGTATTTAATAGGCAATGTAGATTAATAGATTGTGATGACTTTACAAAAAAATGGTATAAAGAAAAGTAAAATATAAAATAATATTAAATATAATAAAATGTTTTATAGTCTTGGAATTGATATGATACCAATTAAAGTAAAAAGAAATCCTCCTCAAAGAGTAATTCACCCAATTCCTCCTCATAATGGTTTTGGTTCAGATGAGGATTCATTATTATCTGTTTTTTATTTAAATCCAGCTGGTAAAATTCATGAATATTATACTGATAAGTTTAAAAGAGAAAAACATATTTTAAGATTTAATGCTAAATTAATTTCTCCAGTGCCATCTGATGAAGAAAGAAAATTTATTTTATCTTATTATTGTAAAGATGATTCTATTCAAATATATGAAATTGCAGATAGAAATTCAGGGAGACAAAGTTGTAAATTTTTAGAAAGAAAAAGAATGAAAAACCCATATACTAATAATTATTACTCTGAAAAAGACCTTTTAGTTGGAAATACCATTTATTTAAATAAATATACTTTTAGATTAATGGAATGTGATGAATATACTAAGAAATATATGAAAGATAATGCTGAAATATTTAGAGATGCTGATTGTAGTGAAGTCATTGAAAGAATTAGAGTTTCTGGTAATAAATTTGAAAGTTTAGAAAAATATTTAATTGAAATTTTAAGAACTTTAGATCCTCAAGGTACAGGTTGGGTTTCTAGTGATAGTATTTCAGAAGGTTTTAAAAAATTTAATCTTTATTTATCCACTCAAGAACTTATCAGTTTAGTTGGGGAATTAACTAGAAATAATGATGGTAATTATTCTATGGAAGATTTATATAATTTAATTGTTTGTTATAAGTGAATTTTGGTTGAAAATTAATTTTTTATTGTCTTTTTAGAAATATTTTTTTTTTTAATATTTGAATATTTTTTAAAATCAAAATAAATTTTAATATTTTTTATATATATTTAAACAATGATTTTTTAAATAAAATACAATAATTATTAATTTATTGGAGCTGGGCCTAAATCTGAGTTAATATATTTACTATAAAAATTATGTCTTAATTCTACGGGAGAAAAAATAAATGAATTTTCTATTATAAAAGTATCTAAATGTTCATCATTAATATATTCATTTCTAAGACTTGGTTCTTCAGTTAAATATTTTTTAGTTTTAGTAATTAATTTTCTGAATTTATTAGATAACCATTTACAATATTCATTAATATTAATAGGATTATAAATTCTAGTCATTAATTCAGTTATTTCTTTTTCATCAAAATCTCTAAAATTAAAAGTAATTTCACTTAACATACATTCTAAATATGTTTTTAAAAAATTAAAAACTGTGGAATAAGTAACCATACCATCATTATTAATTATAATAGATTTCATTAAATTTCTTTTTTCTTTTTCATTCATTTTTCCTTCTGGAGCAAATCCAAGTAACCAAATTAATATTAATAAATTAAATTTATCTTTATAAGAAGTAACAGATAAATTAATATCATTATAATTTAAAATAACAGCATATAATTTTTCATCACTAGTTTTAGTATTAAAAATTTGTTTAATAAATTTATAATATAAATCTTTAGTTATCCATTCCAAAGGATCTTCTTCAATATCTAAAATAAAGACTCCAAAAATTTCTTGTGAAATTTTTTTAATATCTTTATAATTTTTTAATTCTTTTGACCTTTTCAATAATTGTTCTCTAATATATATTTCAGCATTATTATTTAAATCAAATATTGTATTTTCCCCACAACAAGCTTGATTATTTCCCATAATAATAAAATTAAAAAAAATATTTAAATAAAAATATAATATAAATTATAAAAATGAATATTTTAATAGTGAATGGATTTGGTAAAAGTGAAAGAGGGAAAGATTCATTTGATAAATTTTGCAATATAATAGATAATCTTCTGAAAAAGGTTTCTTTTAAATCTGGAATAGAAAATTTTTTATACAGTTATCGTTCAATTGAAGAATTAGATGATTTTGTGTATAATTTACCATCAAATGAAAAAGCTTCAGATGAAAAGAAATTAGAATTTAGGAAAAACTTTGATAAATTAGATTTAATATTTGTAGATGGAAAAGAAAAAAATTATTTACCATGGATGTCTCAAGGTCGAAAACTGTTAGCATTAATAGAATTATGTGAAAAAACAGGTAAAATAATATTTGCAGGAGGAATAGCAATGTTAACTTTAATATATTATTTAGCAACAAATGGAAATTATAAAAATTTTATAAATTCAAATGGTGAATTTCCTTCAATTGAAGATTTAAGTAAAATTCCATATGATTATTTAACTAATTTAAAAAGAGAAGATGCTTTTTTAGATTTTGTAACTGGTGATGTTTATGAATTTAAATCAACAAATGAATGGGTTCCTATTATGAATATTGGTATTCATAAATTATTGTATGCTGAAAAATTTCATAATAGAGGAAAATATGTTACAAAAGAATATCATTTATCTAAAAATAAAGATTTAGTTTCTACTACTAAAAAAGAAATTAAAATGAAAATAATTAAACAATATTGTCTTCATTGGTTAGTTAAAAATTTACCTGTTGAATTTGTTGCTAATACTACGTTAACTTGGTATACACATAATATTTGTGTAAACAACAAAATAAATCAATTTAAAGTTATATGTGATTCAAATTTTGGTTCAATGATTATAGAACATAGAAATTCAATTGGAGTTATGTTTCACATTCAAAAAAATTTTCCACATTCAATAACAATATTACATAATTTTATAGCTAAAAAATTTGTAGAAGTTCAAACTAAAACATCATATATTGAACAAACAGAACAATTTGAATCAGAAGAAGCAAAAAAACTCTTTAAATGTATTGTAAAAGAACCTCCACCTGATTACGCAAGTGGAATAACATTAAATTGTACTAATCCAAAATCAACTGAAAATTTAGTAAATAAATCTAGATTTTTTTATAATACTTCTTTTAATAATAAAGAAGGTAAACATTGTGGTTTAAGTTATAATAATAGAGATATGATATTTTTATCAAATAATGCAGTTATTAAAGAAAAAATCCCATATAATAAAAATGTTACTGAAACTGATATTGCAAGTCCAATTAAATTAACAGCTGAGCAGATTTTAGGAGATGATTATGATTATTTAAAAATAGATCCAAGTTGGGATGATGAAAAATTAATTGAATTTTATAAAAAAAAAGGAAGAGAAATATGCAAATTATTACAAGATTCTCAAACAATTGATACTTCAGCAAATAAATTAACAAGAAAAAGTTCTAAAATAAATAAACCTCCAAATAAAAGTAATTTTTCTTCTAAAAATACTTCAAGTTATGCTTCAAGTAGAATAAATTCAAGTAAATCTAAAACAGCAAATAATTTTAGTAGTACTAGTAAAGTTCAATCTAAAGTTTCTCAATGGGGAGATAATAATAATAGTAAAAGTAATACTAATTTAAATAATAATATGAATAATATTAAAGCAGGATTTCAACAAAAGAAAAAAAATGAGAATGAATCTGTTTTAACTATGTTATTTCCATATATTAAAGAAGAAGATTTTCAAATGAAAACTTTTAATCCTGAGAAAAGTGAAGAAAAAAATTTAGAAGTAATTAGATTAAATCAAGAAAGAAGAATAAAAAGTAATTTCAATGATAAATTCAAAAAATATGATAAAGAATTGAATACTTTTAGAGATAAACCAAGTATAAGATGTTCTTCAGCTTATGTAACAGAAGATGAAAAAAGAAGAAGAGAATTTATAGAAAGTAAAAAATTATGGATGTGTCCTGAAGATTTTAGAAGAGTTTTTGGTAAAAGAACTTTAAATAGTAATATGAAAAAAGAAAGTTCTAAAGAAGATGGTGAATACATTCCAAATATATTTAAAGAACCTGATTATGAACATCAATTTAGAGAATTTGATAAAACAAGATGGGTTTCTAAAAGAGATTTTGTAGTTTAAAAATATAGAAATTAACTTTGAATTAAATTAGTAATAAAGATTTTTAAATTTTTTTATTAATAATAATAAAGAAACAATATCTTTATAATTTAATTCTTAAAAAATTCCAATTATAATTTAATTAAAAGAAAATAATTACTTTTTTACTTTTTAAAGAAATAAAAAGTAAAAAAATCAATTAATATTACTAAATATATTATTTGTTTCTCTCATAGTTTGAGAAAATTGAGCAATATTATGCATTCCTCTATTTCTCATAACAATATTATGTTTTCCAATTTCTCTTTCAATTTCTTTTTTCATAGGTTTATTAGGCATTTTAATAGGAACTAATTTTTTTCCATTTCCCAATATATTACTTCCCCATTTATCATTTGATACTAAAGTAGAAGCAAATTGATTCATTTCATTTAATTCTTTAGTACCTAAAGACTTAGTTTTTTCTTTAAATATATTTTTCCTATTTTGTTTAATATTTGCAATTTCTCTTTCACTAATTAAATCTAAATCATTCATTGTTAATCTTAAAGAAGAGGTTCCATTTAATTTAATTAAAGGATTTAAAGAAGAAGTCATTTCAAAAGTTTTAATAGAATTCATATCAGTAATATTACTTTTTTTAAACATAGTACTAGTTTGACTTCCTTGATTGAAATTACTGGTAACACTTTCATTAAAATTAAAATCTTTTTTTAATTCAGAATTAGAAAACATATTATATTGAGTTTTATTTGCAGATAAAGTATCTTTTAATTTTTTATTATAAGTTTCTACAGAATATTTATTATATTTAATAAAAAAATCTTTTCCTCCAGTTTTAAATTTCTTATTTTCTTTCATTGAAACTCCAATTTCTAAATGAATTCTATCAAAGCAACTTCCACTTAAACTAATTGGTCCTCTTTCCATTTTTTTTTCTAAAGAATTTTGAAAAGTTTTCTTTTCTAGATTAGGTAATACATTTTTATTATTATTATTATCTTTTTCATTTTCTTTATCTTTATCTTTAATATCTAATTTTGGAAGTGAACTTCTTCTTCTTTTTTTTTCTTTATTAATATTTGGAGTAGTTATATTATTGTCTGTATTAATTATTTCTGCTTTTTCTATTGCAGGAGGTATTTCTTGTTTTTCAGTTTTTAACATTTTCATATTAGATTTAATAGATAAAAACTCTTTTGCTAAAGTTTCTATTTTATATCCTTTAATAAATACAATATCACCATTAGGATCAATAGTTAATTTTTTTTTCTCATATTGTTTTTTTAATTGTCCTTCTTCTTTTTTTTGTTCTTCAACTTTTTTCAAAGCTTTTAATCTTTGTTTTGTTTCTTCTTCTTTTTTTTTTATTTCTGTTTCCTTTTCTAATCTTAATTCTTTTAAATCTATTATATCTTTAAATATTTCACTTGGTGCTTCTTCTATTGAAATATCATGGAAAGAAAATTTATTCATAATTTCTCCCATATTTCTTTTTTTATTTATTTGATCTCCGGTTTGACTTAAACGAAGTTTTTTTAAATCTATATTTCTACTTCTTCTAGATAATTTAAAATTACTTGTTGTTGTTAATTGAGCTTCTTCTTCTACTTTTTCTAATTTTGAACTTGGAATATTTTCTTGAGGTTTATTTTCTGGAATTATATAATTTATTAATGTTGATGAATATCTATCATATTCACTTGAATTAGGCTCATTAATTATTTCCCAATTATTCTCTCCTCGAAAATAATTTCCGAAATATTTGTTTTGTAAATCTACTGTTAATGAATTGTTATTTAATAAAGAATTTATTGTATTTTCTTCTATTTTTTCCTCAATTTCAAAATTTGGTAAAGTATCATTTTCTCTTTTTTTTTCATCTTCTTTATCAATTGTTATAAATTGAGAATTTAAATAAGTATTTAATGTATCTATTAAATAAGTATAACATTCATCATAAACTTGTTTTTCTACTTTTTGTTTAAAAGAATTTGATACTGTTAATGATATTATTTTTTCTACCATATGCCATGCTATATCTTCTGCTTCATATTGATATAATGTTGGTTCTGGTTTTCCTTGATTCCCTTTGAAATATGAATGTCGATTTTTTACATTACTCATTTTTTATTTATTTATCTTATTTTTAATTTATTTTGAAATTTTTTAGGTTACAAATTTTATAATTTTTAAATTAAAAAAATAAAAATAAATGAAGAATTACTTTGTTTTTTTTATTAAATTTTATAATTTTTTTCATATATTGTATACGGTTAAAATGAATAATATCTTATTTTATTTTAAATATATTATTTATAAAAAAATCATTTTTGTATATCAAAAATTTAAATTTATTTTAATTAATTTCACATTTTCTATTTTTATAATTTAATATACCAATTTTTTCAATATTTTCATTAAATCGTGATTTACGTGTAATTAAAATATTTTTTCTTTGTTGAACTCTAAGTAACAATTTTTATAACTTTTCATACATTCTTTGTTCTTTAATACTTAATTCATTTCTCGAAATAATTTCAAAACTATAATTATCATCGACTTCAACAAAATCAAAAACTCTTTTTTCATTATTAGAAGATTGATCTTCATCAATTTTCAAAATATCTTCATCATTATCATTTTTAATCTCTTTATTTTTAACTAATTCATTAATTGCATCAACGTTAATAAAACTTTTTCTATACATTTCATAAAATTGAGCAGGTAATTGAGTATTATTTTCAGTTATTGGAGTAATAATATTACAACATAAAGCTCCTGTTGACCAAGTTCTACATAAATTTTCATTCATTAAAATCTTATTTATATTTATATTATCTTGTGTTGGATTTATTTTTGATGTTTCTATTGTATTATTTTTTATATTATTTGAATTATCTTTTATTGTATTAGAAATAATATTATTATTCATAGTATTATTATTTTGTGAATTTTTTTCATTTATTATTGAATTATTATTTGAGTTTGTTGTTATTGTATTATTGTTACTATTATTTATTATATTGTTGTTACTGTTAATTGTATTTGATGTATTTAATATTGTATTATTTAGAGAATTATTAACTGTTTGACTCATTTTATTTTGATTATTTGTGTTTTTAATACTACTATTATTTATTGTGTTTGGATGGGTATTTAAGATTTTATTATTTATTGATGATTTATTATTTGGATTATTTATTTAAGGAGGAATTAATTTTTTTATTTGGCTTTGTTTGTGCTATATTTGCATCTTTTTCTTTTGGAATTTCCTTTTCTTTTTAACCTCCTTTTCCTTTTCTTTTGGAATTTCTTTTTCTTTGTCGATTTCTTTTTCTTTGTTTATTTCTTTTTCCTTTTTATTTAATCTATTAATAATTTTTTCCTTATTTAAAATCTCATTTTTTGCTTCTTTCAATTCTTCTTCTTTCCTTATTAATTGTTCGTCGCTGGCATTTTTATAATTTTCATAATCAGTTTGTAATAAAATATTTTCTTCAAGTGCACTTTCTAATTTTAAATTTAAATCTTCAATTTTTGCATCATTTTCTCTTATTTTATTTATATAATGATCATTATCATTTTCTAAAGTAACAATTTTCAAATTATAAGAAGCTCTTTCAGCTTGAATTTTTTTAATTTCTTCAATAAATCTATCATTTTTATTATTTAACATTTCTATATCTTTCATTTTATCTGAATTTCTTGCTTTAAATGTATTTAATTCATTTTGAAGATTTTTTTGACCTATTATTGCTTCATTAAGTTTTTTTTGTAATTGTTCTTTTTCTTTTTTTAAATCTTCTGCTGTTTTTGTTAACATTTGAATAGTTGATTCATATTCTTTATTTATTTCATCATTGATTTCTTTATTTTCTTCATATTCTTGTTTTAATTTTTTATATAATGTTTCATAGTCTACTGAAGTCATCTTTAAAATATAATGTAAATTAAATAATTGAAATAAATTAAAAAAATTTTATTTAAAAAATATGATTTTTTTATGATTATCTTTTAAAAAAAATAATTTTGTTTTTAATTAAGTTATTAAATTAAAATAATTAATTTTATTCAGTGATAAGTTTTTAAAAATATTTAATTTATTAATCTTCTAAAAATTTGAATATATCAATTAATTTTTCATAAGTATAATCTTCAAATAATGCATTAATATCAGTTAATTTACTATTATAATCATCAATATTTTCAACTTTCTTAATATCAATTAATAATTGTTCAATAATACTTTTATAATATTTTAAATTTATAGTTCTTTTAGAATAATTAGATTCAATTTCAGAAGTTTTATTTAAAATTTTAATATATTCTTCAGGTAAATCATTTAATTGAACAGCATTACCTAATTCTTTAAAAGCTTTAATAATAGTATATTCCTTTTCTAAATTAAATATTTTTTCAATTTTTGGATTTAAGATTTCAAGAATTTTAAAGATAGTAGCAGGTTTAAATTTGATATTAAATTGAACACTTTTTTTTCTTAAATTAGCTTCAAAAGTAATTTGTTCTTTCAAAGTAATCAAAGTAGAAAGAGAAGTGGCTCTAATTTCACAATTAACTTTAGAAATTTTAATATCAACTAAAGTATTTAAAAAAGTAGATCTTAAAATATAATTATGAGTATTATCATCATTAAAAGATGGTAAATTGGGAATAATTAAATGTAATATTTGATCAAATTCACTTTGAGTCATTCCTGTTCCAGTAAGAATATTACATAAATCATCTTCTAATTTAATAACATTATTATCATTTTCATCATATTCAGGTTCATATTTTTTATGAAAAGATAAAGCATATATTGGAACAGTTACAATTTGAGCTGTTTTAGGTTTATTTGCTGGAATAATAGTAACATTAATATTATCTGTAACTCCTTCGTAAGTTCTTAAGATTAAATGTAATCTATGAGTTGCTTCTTTACATTTCATTGTTGCTAAAAATTTAGAATGATCTTTTGTTTCTTTATCTAAAGTTTCATCTAATACATTTAATGATACGTCTTTTGTTTTAACATCTAATATATCTAATCTTGCTTTTTCACAATGCATTATTGCCATTTCAATTGGAAATTCAGAATATATAGAAAATTCAAAAACACTTTCTTTTTGATTTAATATTAAATTTTTAACATCTAATTTATATGAATTTTTAATTGCTTGATTTTGATTTTGGGTATTTTGCTTTTTATTAAAATCATCTAATTTTTTATTATATGTATTACGTAAATTTTGAACTTCTTTTTCAATTAATGGTAATCCTTTACTTAAACTTTTTTTATCAATTGTTTGAAATTTTTGTTTTCCTAAATTAATATTAGGAGTTAAAGAGAAAACTAAACCAGAAAGAGAAGATAACATAATTTCCACTTTATCTTTTACTTTAAATTTCCCAATATCTAATCCTGTTAAATGTTCTTGGGTTTCATATTTACAAATAATACCAGATTCTTTTCCCATTGAATATATTTCAACTCTTCCATCACTTCGACATATAACAAATTCATTAGTATTATCATAATTTAAATCACCAATTTGGATATCAACAACTTCACTTAAATTCTTTCCTACATTATTTTCATATAATATTTTTCCTTTATCTATAGCATTAATTTTAAGTACACCATGAGTTCCTGCTGTGGTACCAAATAAATATTTATCTTCATTAGAATCATAATTATTTGTTTTCATTAATGTTAAACAAGTGACATTTCCTTTAACTGGGATAATACATTTACATTGATTTCCTTTTATAAATTTTATTTTTGAATCTTCAGTTCCAATAATTACAAAAGGATCAGTTTTACCATAAAGTTGACAAACAGTTAAACAAGTTATTTTATTGTCATTTACAAAACTAGATTTTTCAACAGTAATATCACCGAATTCATATTGTAAAAGTTGATTATTTGTAATAGCCCAGACCTGTTTATCAATAACAATAAAATTATTGATATCATCAGCCATATTAAATTCTATTTTAAATTTATTTGTATATGTTCTATTTATTTGAAAAATAGAATTTCCAACAGAGAAATATATTTTCTCTTGAGATACTGGATCATCTATTACTCTTATACATGATATTTCTTTTGGGTATTGATTAGTTCTTACTAATATTTCAGGTTCTGTTTTATTATATTTTGTCACATATATTACTCCTCTTGAATCTCCTATAACTAATAATTGAGGATTCATTTTGTTTGAAAGGAATTTTAAACAATAATCTGTTATTCCTCCTACTGTTAAAAATGATGTTTTTGATAGTTGAAATAAATTTTCTTCTCCAAAGACATCTTCCATATTTTTTGGTTATATGATTTAATGTTTTTTTCAAATATATTTTTTTTTATAATATTTTATTTGATTAAAAAATATATTAAAAACAAATAAAATAAAAAAAAATGCATTCTAAGAATTCAAAAATAGCTTCTGAAAATTTATCTTCCTATTCTATAAATAAAAATTTTAATAAAAAATTTAGAGAAGATGATCCATATTATATTCAATCTGTTCCTTATAAAAATTCAATTTCTGAATTTGAAATTAATGAAAGTACAAGTGAAGAAGAAAATCAAATTTTAAATAATCAACAATCAAAAAATATAAAAAATAATGACCCAGTTGATCATAAATTTAATTTTCATTATCCAATTCTTTTTCATACTAAATATGATTATGTTTTTAAATTTAGAGGAAAATTTTCAAAGAAAGAATTTCTTCAAAGAACTATAAAAATAAGATCTTATCCTCTTCATTTGAAAACTTCTTTATTTTTTTATGAAAAATGTAATCCAATAAGAAAGAAAGATTTTTCTTTTATAAAAATCTACTTTAATGAAATTAAAAAGAAAGGAAATAAATTATATAAAAAAAGAAAATTTAGAGAAGCTGTAGAAAATTATTTAGAATCTTATAGTTTATTAAAATGGAT
>JAEEGI010012245.1_pt1 | contig 18377 bp, 9 predicted proteins | sample 8958751 | NCBI WGS metagenome assembly JAEEGI01 (sample SAMN16246545, study PRJNA631951) | gut metagenome | biome: gut microbiome; feature: rumen; material: KS-attached | host: Bos | place: Iran: Karaj | collected 2018-10 | reverse complement strand
GACGATGGCTTTCACACCAGCGATGGCTCAAATCTTTTTGGACGACGATGACTTGAATGACGGCCGTCTTCGTTCGACTTCCGAACAAGTCGGTGTCATGGTGCCAGAGCAGAACGTTCATTACGACCAATATGTTCCGGTTGGCGAAGGCGTGGTGCTTTTGGCAGGATTAGGCGTCGCTTATCTGCTGGGTAAGCGTAAGAAAGAGGAATAATAGGCTCGTTTGGCTTATTTGATCGTAATCATAAGACGGCCCCGCCTAGGCGGAGCCGTCTTATTTTTGTATGTTTCAGGGGATAAAAAATGTAGAGACGTAGCGCGCTACGTCTCTACTATACAATCCGATAAAATCTATCGTTTAATATTTCATCATCTCAATGAGGTCGACCATGCGGTTGGAATAACCCCATTCGTTGTCGTACCACGACATAATCTTCACCATCTTGCCCATCACCATGGTGCTTTGGGCATCGAAGATGCTGCTGTGCGGGTTGTGGATGACGTCGCAGCTGACAATCGGATCCTCAGTGTATTCGAGCACACCCTTCATCGGGCCTTCAGCGGCTTCCTTCATGGCGGCATTAATCTCTTCCTTCGTGGCTTCAGTCTTCAGTGTGCAGACGAGGTCGACGAGTGAACCGGTCGGCGTAGGAACGCGGACGGCAATGCCGTCGAGCTTGCCATTCAGTTCGGGGATGACGATACCCACGGCCTTGGCGGCACCCGTGGTGGTCGGGATCTGCGACATGGCAGCGCTACGGGCGCGGCGAAGGTCACTGTGTGGACCGTCGAGGATGACTTGGTCGTTGGTGTAGCTGTGGATGGTGGTGATGTAACCCTGCTCGATGCCGAAGCGGTCGTTCAAGACCTTGGCAACGGGAGCCAGGCAGTTGGTGGTGCAGGAGGCGTTGCTGACGCATTCCACCTCATCGGTCAAGTCGTTGTTGTTCACGCCGACCACGACGGTGGCGTCGATGGCGTCCTTAGAGGGAGCGGAGAGGATGACTTTCTTGGCACCAGCCTTCAGGTGGTCGCCATAGCCGCCCTTGCTGCTTTCCTTCGAGCGGAACACACCGGTCGACTCAACCACGACATCGGGAGTCTTGCCCCATTTGATGTTCAAAGGAGCACGCTCGGCAGTGACGGGGATGCGCACGCCATTGACAATCAGAGCGGTCTCGTCGTATTCTACCGTGCCAGGGAACTTGCCTTGGGTGGAGTCGTATTTCAACAGGTGGGCCAGCACTTTGGTGCTTGTCAGGTCGTTGACACCCACGATTTCCAAATTCGGACGTTCGCAAATGATGCGGAACACGTTACGGCCAATTCGGCCGAAACCATTGATACCTACTTTAATTCTTTCCATTGTTATCGGGTTTAAATGTTCATTTTTTATCGAAGCGGCAAAATTACGATTTTCGCAGAAATTTTCATTCATTTTTCCTTATTTTTGCAAACCTTATTGAATTGGATATGTCAGAAACCTTCAAATCACAAGCCCTTGAGGCCAATTTGGCGCAAACGCGCTACAAAGATATCTTCATCCCTGAAGAACACCAACATTTCATCGACCTTTCGGCCAAGTATTTCGGCATCAACAAACGCGCCAAGGAGTGCATCACCGAATACCATCATCCTTTGTCGAACCATACCTTCGTGACCGAGGAGCTGCGCAAGATGCTCCTTGATGACTTTTGGTTCTACACCCGTGATGATGTCCCCGCCGACGCTTTGCACATCCCTTTGGAGATGATGCACAGCCTGCTGAAACCCGAAGTGGCCGCCAAACTGCGTCTCAATATTATCATCACCTTGATGGAATTTGCTGATAAGACGTTTACGTCATTGCGAGGAGGAACGACGAAGCAATCCAGGCAGGAAGTTGTATCGCAGGATGACGTTTCAACTGCTGATGAAGCTGCATCTCTGGATTGCTTCGTTCCTCGCAATGACCTTATTGCTACTGTTTTCAATATCTTGAACGATGCCTTTGAAGCTAACAAAGACGTCTTCATCTTGGCCACAAAACATGCTGGCCGCTATCTCGACAAGGTGGCACAAGACGAGCGGTTCAAGGACCAAGCTTGCCAGCTGCTCCGCAGAATGCTGCAAGAGAACTACCGCTATTGGCAAGAGACTTCGCAAGTGGAAAATTGGGTGGAGAGCAAGATGTCGCTGCTGAACGAGGAGGAAATACAAACTGTTTTCAACGAAATAGGCAAACCCTATTTCAACCAATTGAATGCCGATTTGAATGCTGCCGACACCTGGGAGAAGCTGACTGACATGCCGCATTATGAGCAGATTGCCAAACGCTTCACCGAGTCGGAGAAAGCATTTCCGCATTTCATCACCAAGTTCCATTACGTCTTCTTTCTGCTCCATTTGCCAGGTATGGAGAACCAGCGTGAACGTCTCATCTGGAACATGGACCGCATGATGCGCAATGCCGTGGATGAGATGCCTCAGGACGACTTGATTCCCTTCATCGACACCATCTTCGGCTTGGCCGAGGAATTGCGCGAAGACTATATGTCGGCCGTGCTTGATTTCCAGCTCACCTTGGGCTTGAAGATCATTGATGTTGACCAAACGGAACAGAAGGAAATTGTCAACTATTTCGAGAAGAAACTCATCACCTTTGGCTTCGTCACGCCAGGCAATGTGTTTGTTGGTGAAGACTGGCAACTCTCTGTGGATGAGAACCATATCAAGAACATCCGCGTATGGCTCGAACTTATCGAACACGCCAAGTCGCCGATGGAGAAACTGCTTTCCGCATTAATCGTTAACCTGAAGCTCGGTGGTATTTTCTTAAGCGACACCGACCTCTTCCAGCGCGAAATCACCAAGATACTGAATTCCAACATCACACCTTATTATAAGAAGGTGAAGCAACTGACACGCATTTTCCCCGTTTATTTCAACGAAATTGGCGCTGAGGGAGAGATCCGCAATGTGACCACCAACATGGATGAGATTTCAGGCCGTCAGGACAAGTTGGTGCATTTCCTTCGTAAACAGGTGCATACCGAGAGTAACAACACACTTATTGGCTTGACTTTCGATGTGTTCAAGTTCTGGAGCGATGGCACCCTTGACTCATTGAAGCCCATCCTGCCTAACAACGTTTTCGAAAGCATTGACAAAGAAAGCACTTGGTTTGTGCCTATCCATAACCTCGTGCAGACTATGTGTGAGATCTCTTGCCTCAATCCTGAAGACGTGCTGATGCTTTCGCGTGACGATTACGAGAATCTTATCGGATCGGCCGCTCGTCGTCTCGAATTAGAGGATGCTCTTTACCAACGTGAACGTGCCCGACTGATGGACATCCGTGACCTATACGCTTATCTTCGCGAGAAATACAGCTTCGAATCAGTCAACATCTTCAGTTCGTTGCGTAGTTTCCCATTCATCCCCGACGAGCAAATCAACGAGTTCGAGAGAGTGTACAAAGCCAAGGACTTTGGTAAGTCACTGACCATGATTTACGCTTTTATGGACAAACTTAAGACGGTGATATTCAATCCTGAGCAAAGCGAAGGCTGGGAAAATATCTACCATAAACGACACATCGCCATCGGCATCCCCTCAATGTACGGCACCTACCGTGAGAACAAGTTTGAGGCCATGGGTCTGACCTTCCGTTTGGAGCGTGTCGCCACCCAACTCATGGAGAAAGTGGTGCAGAGCATCAACCTTGACTACATCTCGGAACGCACTTTGAACCAAATCTATAGAATCCTTGAATATTTCCGCGAGGGCCTTGAACTTGACGGCATCACCAACCAAAGCTTCAATTCAAAACTCGACATGTTGCGCTACAGCTTGACTTCGCGAAGCTTCTCTTTTGGACAATATATCAACATTTTCCAGTTCATCGCTGAGGACATACGTCGTATCATCATCAAGTACTTCCTGAAGTCGTACGAGTATCCGCTGAAAATCGTTATCCCGCAACTTTTTGACCCTGAGGGGAAGCTTAATGAGCGCGAGACTGCCGCTTTGGTCAACAAGAAGTCGGAAGAATTCCACCGCGATTTGCTTTCGGATGCTTTCCTGATGCAGCCTTTGGACAACTTTATTGGCCGTATCCTCAACTCGTTGCGTACCATGGAAGCCACTCTAGACCCGAAGCTCATCAGCGATATCATGACCTACAACTCCGAGATGTTGGTCAGTCCATTTTGGAAAGAAACACCTAAAATGGACAACCAAGTCTTTATCGGTAACAAGGCTAACAACCTAAAGAACTTGTATTTGCATGGGATGCCTGTGCCTCCAGGTTTCGTCATCACTACAGAGACTTTCCGCCGCAATGAAACTATCAATACTATTCCGGAATTGCGCACTGAGATTCATGGTATGATACGGAAATACATTGAGGAGCTCGAGGGCATATCGGGTCGTAAGTTTGGCGTTCCTGAGAATCCTTTGTTGGTTTCGGTGCGTTCGGGTACGGCTATCTCCATGCCAGGTGCCATGGATACCTTGCTCAATGTGGGTTTGAACGATGAGATTACTGAAGCCATCTCGCAAGACAAGAGCGTTGCATGGGCGGTGTGGGACTCTTATCGTCGCCTTTTGCAAAGTTGGGGCATGGCCAAAGGCATTGAGCGTGATGTCTTTGACGATGAGATCAATGCCTGTAAGCAGAAGAACAATGTGAAAGTGAAGGCGGATTTCAGCATAGCACAAATGCGTGAAGTAGCCCAATCCTATAAACGCATTCTGGCTGACCATGGTGTTGAGTTTGAGCAAGATTCTTTCAAACAGTTGATAGAATGTGTCAATATGGTCATTGCCTCCTGGAACTCGGAACGTGCCTTGGCTTATCGTCGTCATTTGGGCATCTCTGAAAATTGGGGAACCGCTGTTATTGTGCAGCAGATGATCTTCGGTAACCGTAGCGAGACATCGGGTACGGGCGTGGTGTTCACGCAGAATCCGCATCGTGAGCGTCCTGGCGTTCATTTGTACGGCGACTTCACCATGCGCAGCCAAGGTGAGGATATCGTAGGAGGTTTGGTCAAGCCGCTTCCCATAGGCGAGACCCAACGCAAGGCCGCTGGACTGGAAGGGGCGTCGATGCAGACCTTGTTGCCTGACATCTATCGAAAGATTTATTCCATCGCCGTGGAACTGACGGAGAACCTTGGTTATAGCCCTCAAGAGATAGAATTCACCTTCGAGTCCGACAATCCCGAAGATTTCCATATCTTGCAGATCCGCGACCAAGATTTGAAGACTGAGGAAGAGAAAGCTGCCTTTGTGTTACCTCCCGAAAAGATGGAGCAACTGGGTCATGGTTTGGGCATTGGTGGTGGTGCCATGAATGGATTGGCTGCGTTCAATGCCGAGCAAATCAAGACTCTGCGTGAGCAGCATCCTGATAGTTGTGTCATTCTGGTTCGTCCTGACACGGTCCCCGATGATATCGGTATGATCTTCGACTGCGATGGCCTGCTGACGGCTCGTGGCGGTGCCACCTCACATGCAGCAGTTACGGCAGTCCGTCTTGGCAAGGTCTGTGTAGTCAGCTGCGATGGCCTTGAAGTTGATGTCGACGATGAGTTCGGTCAACTCAATGGACATCCGCTCAGCATGGGCAGCGAGATTGCCATTGACGGTAATCTTGGCATTGTCTATCTTGGCCATTATCAGACCGAGAAGATGAAGATGGGAAGTGGATATAATTATTAAAAAAACAGCGTCCAGCAAAACTGGACGCTGTTTTTGAATTATTATTCGTAATACAAGGAGAGATATTGCATCATGCGGTCGGAGATGTCTTGCGCCAGTTCTAAGCGCTCGTATTTCTTGGCCACATCACCGAAGTGTTTGAGTAGGCTCATACCTTCATTAATGTCTTCTTCGTAGTAATCCCTGAACTTAGGTTTCATGTTGCCATAATATTGCACCTTGTCGCAATAATTGTTGACCAAGTTCATGAGGTAGGCATCACCCTTGTCGGGGGCACCGCAGATATAATACATCTCGGGGAACTGATAGGTGTGAATCTCAACGGGGAACTTCTCGTTGGGGAAGAACTCTTGGAATTTGTCCATCACGATGATAGCGGAGTCGAATTGGTCATTGTTGACCAAGCTCTGCGCTAGACGAGAATAAGCCAATTGGGCATAACTTGTGTTGCGCACGCTTTCGCGGTCGGGTACTACACCGTCTTGGTTTAAGCTGCCCCAGTTGACGATGCCCTCGTTGGCCTTGTTGACCAAGAGGTCATAGCTGCCGTCGCGGTACACACCTCCGTGATAAGCCTTGACGAAATCCTCAGCCTCCACAGGAATGAAACGGTAGGCCAAGCCTTCCATGTGTAAATACTTGTCAATGCCCAGCACCTTTGACATGTCGCTGAACGAAGTGAAATACACAGGACGCTCCCAATTGTTGGTGGCCATGAAGTCTAAGAGCATAATGGCGTTCTTGTAGAGGTAGTTATCCTTGATTTCCCAAGTGATTTCGTCCACAATACGGTCTTTCATGCTTTCGGGAACGATGCCGTTGCGGATACAAGCTTCCTTGTCGACGGTGAGCTTCACGTTGCGGCAGGGCACATAGTTATAGCTGGTATTCATGTACCGCTTCACCGCTTTGGGGTTATGGAGGAAGTCGATAACTTGCTTTAGCTCCACCTGTTTGCCTTTGAAGTAATCTTCTTCTTCTACAGGAACTTGCTCATTGATGCCGTTGTCGTATTCCTTTTGTGTCAAGGTGAGCGGAAGTTTCTCGGACTCATACACCTTGCGTCCCATTTGGTGGACATACCAATAGCCGCTTGAAAGCATGTAGTTGCACACGCGCACATCGGTTCGGAAGCCCTCCACTTCTTGCACATACCACAAGGGGAAGGTGTCGTTATCGCCACGGGTGAAGATGACGGCGTTGGGTGGTAGTTGGGCAAGGTAGTTTTTTGCCCAGTCACGGGCCGAGGTCTTACCCGAACGGTTGTGCTCTTCCCAACCGTTGGCGGCCAACACGCAAGGCACGGCGAGGAAGCATATCAGTCCTATAGCCACAGCCGTGACGAGGCTGTTCTTCTTCGTCAGCTTATTGAATATGTCGATAAGGGCGATAACCCCGAAGCCAATCCAAATGGCGAAGGCATAGAACGAGCCGGCGTAGCTGTAGTCACGCTCACGAGGCTGTTGCGGGGTCTGATTCAGGTAGATGATAATGGCCAAACCCGTCATGAAGAAAAGCAGGAAGATAATCCAGCTCTGTTTTAGGTCTTTGCTGAGCAGCCAGAACAGGCCGATGAGGCCGAGGATAAGCGGCAGGAAATAATAGGTGGTGCGGCCGGGGTTCTGTAGGCAAGCGGGGATATTGCTTTGGTCGCCGAGTCTTGCACTGTCAATGAAGTTGATGCCGCTGAGCCAGTTGCCGTGGGTGAGTTCACCTTGACTCTCAATGTCGTTCTGACGGCCCACAAAGTTCCACATGAAGTAGCGCCAGTACATCCAGTTGCATTGGTAGTCGATGAAGAACTTCAGATTCTGCCCGAAGGTAGGTTTGCTGACGTTGACCACCTCGCCACGGTAGTTCCTGACTTGCACGTTGTTGCCTGTGACCACGCCTTTTTCATTTTTGCGGTAGCTCTCGTACATCTCCGAGTGTGAGCCCCTTTGTGTGCTCCACATGCGCGGGAACAAGGTCTTCAGCTCATCGGGATAATCGGGCAGACTGCGCTTGTTGTCGTCAGTGATGACATATTTCCCTTGCTCCTTGTCTTTGACGTAGACTGGGTTGCCGTCTTTGAGACCTGAGACGGGCGCATTGTAGTAAGGGCCGTAAAGCAGAGGCCAGCTGCCGTATTGGTCGCGGTTGATATAAGACAGCATCGAAAGGGCTTCTTTGGGCTCGTTCTCGTTGATGGGCGTGTTGGTATTGGCACGGATAATCAGCATGAAGAACGAGGAATAGCCAATCAAAATGAACATAAGGGACAGAATGGCGGTGTTAACCATAACGTGTCCTTTTCTCTTGGATTGCCATAGTCCCCAGATGATGAGACCGGTGATGACGGCAAAGAAGACAATGGCTCCCATATTAAACGGTGCACCAAGTGAGTTCACGAAGAACAGCTCTGTCTTGCCCGCCAAGTTGATGACTTGAGGCACGAGGAACATGTTGAGGAACCACAATAGGGCCAAGGAAACCAAGCCGCACAAAACGAAACCCCAGAACGAGGTCTTCTGCCACTTTTTGAAGTAAACCACATACACGAAGGCAGGGATACACAATAAGTTGAGCAGGTGGACACCGATGGAGAGGCCGATAAGGAAGGCGATAAAGATGATCCAACGTGTGCTTTTCGGATCGCTGGCCACTTGCTCCCATTTTAGGATGGCCCAAAAGGTGACTGCGGTGAAGAATGACGACATGGCGTAGACCTCGCCCTCCACGGCGTTGAACCAGAACGACTCTGTGAAGGTGTAGGCTACAGCGCCGACGAAGCCGGCCAGCAGTACACCTATTTTATTTGCCCACGGTGCGTCTTCGCCTTCTTTCATCCACACTTTCTGTGCCATCATAGTGATGGTCCAGAAGAGGAAGGCAATGGTGAGGGCACTACAGATGGCCGACATTACGTTAACCATCATAGCCACTTTGGTGACGTCGCCGCCCGCAAAGAGCGAGAAGAAACGTCCAATCATCTGGAATAGTGGTGCCCCAGGTGGGTGACCCACTTGCAGTTTATAAGCCGTTGAAATGTACTCGCCACAGTCCCACCAGCTCACGGTAGGCTCAAGGGTGAGGAAATACACGACGGCGGCAATAATTGCTACCAGCCATCCTGTAATCGTGTTTAACTTTTTGAATGTCATGATGATATAAAAACTATTTGTTGTTTTATCGCTTCGATTTGGCCGTTGCCAAACGGCAAAGATACTGCTTTTTTATTTAGCGCCTATCTGAAAAACATCAAAAACGATGTTTGTATTGTCTGAACGCAAATTTTTTCAAAAAAAAACGAAAAAAACACTTGCGCGTAACGAAATTAGTTGTACTTTTGCAGCCGCATTCGGGAACGAATGATGTCGAGTGGTGTAATGGCAGCACTGCAGATTTTGGTTCTGCCTGTCAAGGTTCGAATCCTTGCTCGACAACTTGAGGTGGAAGAAAAGACCTGCTACTTTGAGTAACAGGTTTTTTTATTTGAAGTTGGAATCTTAAATTTTGAATTTTAAATCTTTGAATTTTAAATGATTAACAAAGAACAAGTAGCAACCCTCTGTGAAGAAGCCCTCGCCAACACCGACCGCTTCCTCGTGGAAGTGAAGGTGAAGCCCAACAACGTGATTGAGGTCTATATGGATTCTGATACAGCCGTTAACATCGACCACTGCGCCGAGTTGAGCCGCTACATCAACGAGAAACTTGACCGGGATGTGGAGGATTATGAATTGAGCGTGCTGTCGTGGGGTCTCTCAGGTGCCTTGAAAATGGACCGGCAGTTGCAGAAATATGTGGGCAAGGACGTGGAAGTGAAGACGAAAGAGACGGGCAAAATGCAAGGCAAACTGGTGAGTTATGATGCCGAAAAGGTGGAGTTCGCTCCTGCACCCAAGAAGACTTCGAAGAAAAAGCCTGTGGAAGAGACTGGTAATCTGTTTTTTGATAGAGATAAAGTGGAAATAAAACCAGCCATAATCTTTTAGTCATAATAGTTTCGCGTTTCGCGGTCTCGCGTCTCGCGTCAACAGTTCAACGATTAAACAATAAACAATCAACATAAAAAATGGACAACTACAAATTAGTAGAAACTTTCTCGGAATTCAAGGAATTCAAGAACATCGACCGCGAAGCCATGATGCGCATCATCGAGGATGTGTTCCGTGGCATGTTGAACAAGAAGTTCGACACTGACACTACCGACTTCATCGACATCATCGTGAACGTCGATAAGGGCGACTTCGAAATCTATCACAACCGTACCGTGGTTGAAGATGACGATCTGACCGATCCATTGCGCGAAATCAAGCTGTCGGATGCTATCAAGATTGAGCCCGACTTTGAGGTGGGTGAAGAAGTGAACGAGGAGCTGCGCATCGAAAGCTTCGGTCGCCGCGATATTCTTGCTTTGCGCCAGAACCTTCAGACCAAAGTGGCTGAGTATGAGAAGGAAAACATCTTCCAAAAGTACAAGGAAAAGGTTGGTGAGATCATTACTGCCGAGGTGGCCCATGTGTGGAAACGCGAAATTGTGGTGGTCGACGACGAAAACATTGAATTGATTCTGCCCAAGGTGGAACAGATTCCTACCGACAAATACAGTAAAGGTGACACCATCCGTGCCATCGTGAAGAGCGTTGAGAGCATCAATGGTTCGCCAGTGGTCACATTGTCGCGTACTTCTGAGATTTTCCTGCAACGTCTGCTTGAGGCTGAGGTCCCCGAGATCTACGATGGCCTTATCACAATCAAGAAGATTGTCCGTGAACCGGGTCAACGTGCTAAGGTGGCAGTTGAGTCCTACGACGACCGCATCGACCCCGTTGGCGCATGCGTCGGCATGAAGGGAACGCGTATCCACGGTATTGTCCGTGAGTTGCGTAACGAAAACATTGATGTCATCAACTGGACTTCTAATCCCGTACTGCTCATCACCCGTGCCCTTAGCCCGGCTAAGATTACCAATATTGTCTTAAGCAGTGACAACACGATGGCCAATGTATATATGGAAAATGACCAAATCAGCCTCGCCATCGGTAAGGGCGGTTACAACATCAAACTCGCCGGTAAGCTGACTGGCTATGAGATTGATGTTTATCGCAACAGTGAGGCCAATAATGCCGAAGAGGACGTTGACCTGCAAGAGTTTGCTGATGAGATTGACCAGTGGGTCATCGATTCACTTATCCATATGGGTTGCGATACGGCCAAGGCTGTATTGTCTTACACGCCTGAAGAGGTGGCCAATCGTGCCGACCTTGAGATTGAGACCGTTAAGGATGTGTTCCGCATCCTGAAGGCCGAGTTTGAACAAGATGCCGAATGATGCCAAGGCAAATAAAATAAACGAGAAACAAAGAGAAGAAACTATGTCCGAAGAAACTAATTTTTCAATTCGATTGTCGAAAGCGGCAAAAGAGTTTAATGTGGGAAAGGACACCATCGTGGAATTCCTCGCCAAAAAGGGATTTCAGGTGGATCCCTCTCCCAACACGAAGCTAACGTCAGACATGTATGCGCTGCTCGTGAAGGAATATCAGGGCGAGAAGGATGTGAAGAACGAGGCCATGAAATTGGGTAACCTCTCTTACAAGGGTGGTAGTGTTTCCGTTGATTCGGCATTACAATCGCAGAAAGTCGTCGACGAGGAAGAACACGAAGAAGTGATCATCCGAACGAATACGATATCATCGCCAGTGAAAAAACCGACTAAGGCGACAACGGTCGTCGAACCTGAGAAGACAGAAAAGCCAGAGACGAAAGTGGAGGCTTCAAAACAGGAAGCTGAAAATGCTTCAGCTGAAAAGAAAGATGACAACGTTTCGGGTATCTCGCTGAATATTCTCGGCAAGATTGACCTGGTGCCAAAGCCACGAGAGAAGCAGGAAAAGAAAAAGGATAAGAAACCTGAAAAGCAACCTGCGCAACCTCAAGACAAAAAGCAGGAGAAACCCCAGCAACCGAAACAGGAAGAAAAAAAACTGGAAGAACCTGCCAAGGCGGCTCCCTCCAAGATGGAAGAGAAACCTGTTGAGCCTAAGGTCATCCGTTTGGAAGCTCCCAAACTGACGGGTCCCACTGTTTTGGGTACTTTGGAACTGCCTGTCGAGAAGAAAGGTGGCAAGCCTGGCGAATCGAAGAAAAAGAAACGCAAACGCATCTCGGGTGCCAAGCCTGAAGGCTCATCGGAGAATCCAACAGGCCCGAATGTGAACGCAGGTGGCAAGAAACAGGACGGCAATAAACCTGGCAAGGGTCAAAAACCCACTGACCAAGGAGGCAAGAAAGGCCCGAAGGATAATCAGAAACTGAGCAAGAAGGACAAGAAGTCGAAGCGTGAAGAAAAGCCAGAACTGAGCGAAGAGGAAATCTCGAAGCAGATCAAGGACACTTTGGCACGTCTCGCTCCCATGGGTAAGTCAAAGACCTCCAAGCACCGCCGTGAAAAACGTCAGGCAGTGGCCGGCACCATGATGGAGGAGATGATGCGTCAGGAGGAGGACAAGAAGGTGCTGAAGGTGACCGAATTTGTGACCGCCAACGAACTGGCTACGATGATGAACGTGCCCGTCGTTAAGGTCATCGGCACCTGCATGAGCCTCGGTATGCCCGTCTCCATCAACCAACGTCTTGATGCTGAAGCCTTGACTGTGGTAGCCGAGGAGTTCGGCTTCCAAGTTGACTTTGTCAGTGCGGATGTACAAGAGGCCATCGCTGAGACAGAAGAGATTGACCGCGAAGAAGACCTTGTCCCCCGCGCTCCTGTCGTCACCGTCATGGGTCACGTCGACCATGGTAAGACCAAGCTATTGGACTATATTCGTAACACCAACGTGGTGGCCGGTGAGGCGGGCGGTATCACCCAGCACATCGGTGCCTATGAGGTGACCACCGAGAGTGGCAAAAAGATCACCTTCTTGGATACCCCTGGTCACGAAGCCTTCACCGCCATGCGTGCCCGTGGTGCCAAGATTACCGATGTCGCTATCATCGTCATCGCTACCGACGACAGCGTGATGCCGCAAACAGTTGAGGCCATCAACCATGCTCAGGCCGCTGGCGTACCTATCGTCTTCGCCCTGAACAAGATCGATAAGCCCACTGCTAATCCCGACAAGATTCGTGAGCAACTCGCTAATATGAACATCCTCGTCGAGAGTTGGGGCGGTAAGTACCAAGACCAGGAGATTGCCGCTAAGATCGGTTTGAACGTCGATGCCCTGTTGGAAAAGGTGTTGCTTGAGGCTGAGCTCCTCGACCTAAAGGCCAATCCCAACCGACTGGCCAAGGGCACGGTCATCGAGTCTGCATTGGACAAGGGCCGCGGCTATGTGGCCAAGATTCTGGTGCAGAACGGCACCTTGAAGATTGGCGACATGGTGTTGGCAGGCACTACCTTTGGTAAGGTGAAGGCCATGTTCGACGACCACAATCGTCCCGTCAAGGAGGCTGGTCCCTCAGTGCCGGTGTTGTTGCTCGGTTTGAATGGCGCTCCCATGCCAGGTGATGCTTTCAACGTGATGACCGATGAGCGCGAGGTGAAAGCCATTGCTAACCGTCGTGAGCAGCTGCAACGCGAACAGACGCGCCGCACCAGCCCGCACATCACCTTGGATGAAATCGGCCGCCGTATCGCTATCGGCGACTTCAAGGAGCTCAACATCATCGTCAAGGCTGACGTTGATGGTTCCGTGGAGGCTCTGGCCGACAGCTTGCTGAAGCTCTCCACCGAAGAGGTGCAGGTCAACGTCATCCACAAGTCGGTGGGTGCCATCAGCGAGTCGGACGTCATGTTGGCATCCGCATCCAACGCCGTTATCGTGGGCTTCAACGTACGTCCTACCGCACAAGCGCGTAAGATGGCTGAGAATGAGAAGATAGACATTCGTCTGTACTCCATCATCTACACCGCCATCGAGGAAATCAAGGCCGCTATCGAAGGTATGTTGGCTCCCGAAATCGAGGAAGTGGTCACCTGCAACCTCGAGATCCGTGAGACCTTCAAGATCAGCAAGGTCGGCACCATCGCCGGCTGTATGGTCTTGGACGGCAAGGTTACCCGCAACACCAAGGTTCGTGTCATCCGCGACGGCATTGTCATCTACACGGGTACGCTCGGCTCCTTGAAGCGTTACAAAGACGACGTCAAGGAAGTCAGTGCCGGTATGGACTGCGGTTTGAACATAGAGAACTTCAACGACATCAAGGTCGGCGACATCATCGAGGGTTACACCGAGAAGGAAGTCGCGAGGAAGTTGTAAAAAAAGACCGGCAACGCCGGTCTTTTTTTATAACTTCGCCATCACTTTCAGCAACTGTTCGCCCAAACCGATGGTGTAACCCTGCTTCACAAACACCACTTCGCTGTTGGCATTGCCGATGATGAAGATGGGGCGGATGTCGGTGTTGAGGTGCAGACCGTCAATGATTTCATCGCGTATCTCACCTTCATCAAGGCCATAAACGATACCATCTGGTAACTCACTGAAGTTCTTCAATTTGAATTTGTCGTAGTCGGCTTTGTCGCTGAAGACAAAGATGATTGGCAAGTTGCTCTCTTCAAAATCCTTGCGAAAGGCGGCGATGTCCTGCATGGCATGGGTGGTGGGCTCGCTGCCTTGATCCAAGTAACCGAGGATGAAATAGCTGTCTTTGATCAGTTGTTTCGGGTTGCCTTTTTCGCCCGTCTCAGGGTCGGTGAACTTGCTGTCGGCATAGTAACTGCCGACGACATGAAGCTCGTTATCGGGCTGACGCAATACAAGGTTCACCTGCGTGGTCTCTCCCGCCTTGATGCTGAAGAACTCGCTGTGGGTCAAGGCGGTACCGTCATCCAATCGGATGCCTGCTGTGAGGATGTAATAGCCTTCATCCAAAGGGGTGGGATGGTCGAAGGTGGAGAGCATCATGCCATCGTCGATGCCGGGGTCTTTGGCGTCATAGGCCAAAAGGCGGAAACTCTGTCCGTCGAATTTCTTGATGCTGAAGTGCGTGTAGTATTTCGGATCGGCCACGGAGGCGATAGGGAAATAATGGATGTCCAGATAGCCAATGGCAGTGCTAGTTGGCTCAGCGGCTTCAAAGTCCACATTAACCCATTCATTGCCAAAATATTGCACATTACCATTCACAGGGTTGATTTGTGCCGCGATACCCAAGCTGCGTGCCATACTGACGAAGAAGATGTCGCGCGAGTGGCGGTCGGCCTTGCGGGCTTTCAATACGCCTAGGGGCGAAATCGGGATGCGCTGTAAAGCCAAATTGTCGTCGGCTTGTATGTTTTTCTTCACCCAATCGACCAACAAGGTAGGATTGTCATGGTATTGCTGCCTTTCCGCTTCGGGGAAGAACTCGGTGAGGACTTTGCGGTAAGGCACGATCATTTCATTGCTCACGCGTGGGCTGAGGATGTATTGTGCATAGAGCTCGGGCGGCATGGAGATGATAGAAGAGGTGAGGTCGGGTGTGTTGTCAAAATGGTCTTTGAGTACTTCAAGGCTGACGTCGCGCAAGTCTTTGTCGGAGATGTTGCTGAGCAGTTCCACGGCTTTGATTTCTGCGTTTTTGCCTTGGGCGTATTTCACGAAGTCGGCGATGGTCTGGTAGTTGCCCCAAGTCTTTTCGTAGATGCTACAAAGTTTTTTGTTGCCTGTATTCATGATGACATTCATCTGGGCTTTCTTGCAGTCGGCGATGTAGGCGTTGCGCAGCGAGTCTTCAAAGGCTATGCTACGGTCGTTCTCGGCACGCATCTCAGCCGTGACTTCGGGCAAGACGCTGGTTGGGGCGGGCGGCACCATATCGAATTCAAAGACTTCTTCGGTACCTTCCTTATGGTTGAGGGTGATGGTGACATTCTCTTGTTCGCCCGCCTTGAACACTTGGAAGCCGAATTTGCCGTCTTTGGCGGCGTAGGCCATCATGCAGCCCAAGCCGGCGGTGAGCCAGGTCTGACCATTCTCGTCGGTAGTTTTCGTGACGACGGTGCAGAACTCGGCATAGTTGTAAATCTTGAACTCCACGGGCAGGTTGGCTTGCGGCTGACCATTCTCGTCTACGACGGTGAAGGTGGTCTTGGCAGTCTTACCGTAGTTATCCACCACGTTGATTTCCGTGTAGTTGGCACTACGGCTGATGACCTCCTCAGGGCCGTTGTAGTCGCCGAAGACGCGAGTGTGTAATAACAAGGTGCGCGAGGCGGGCTCGTTGAACCAACCCAAGTCGAGGACGGGCTCAGGCTCGCAGGCACCAAGGAAGTGCCATTGGCCGTCCACCCAGGCTTCCACCCAAGCGTGGTTGTCGTCGCAGTGCGCCCAGCGAGGTGTGTAGACCTGTCGGGCTGGGATGCCAACGGTGCGTAAGGCGGTCACCAGCAGCGTCGACTCCTCGCCGCAGCGTCCCCACGAGGTTTTGATGGTGGCCATGGGCGCACTGGTGCGGCTGTCGCTGCCCTTGTAGTTGACATGCTCGTGACACCAATGGTTAACCTCGAGTACGGCATCGTAAAGCGACAAATCTTTCACGCGGCCTTTCAGTTCCTTATAATAGGTGGCACGGAAGCGGTCGAGGTTCTCATTGTTGACGCGCACGGGCACCACGAAGTGCTTGAACTCGCGCTCGGGGATGCTTTTGCCCCAAGGCATCTCTTCTTTGGCGAGGAAGGCATAGTGGACGCACTCGCTGTAATAGTCCTCGGTGTAGTCCACACTGTCGCCGAGCGGCATGTATTGGTAAAGGAATTCCAAGGCTTCTTTCTCGCCGAAGGTCATTTTCTTTTCTGACGAACAGGCCGTGACAAGCAGGGCAAAGGCAGTAATGAGAATGAATAAGGTGTTTTTCATATTGCAATTGTTTGCTGCAAAGATAGTGTTTAAAAAGAAAAATACGCTATCTTTGCGCCAAATAAAGACCAAAGCATCGTTAGAGAAAAAACATAGAGAATAAATAACATATTATAAACCAAAGCATTAGCTATTATTTCGCGTTTACCGAAGCCCACCAAATTTATCGGAAATAAAACACAGAAATAATTAGTGAAGGATTAGCCGTAAACGGATGATTCTTTTACCCAGTTGTAATAAGTAATGCTCATGCCTACGGGTGTGAGTACTTATTTGGGTAAAAGGTTTCCGTGGTGGGCAACCTTGGTAAGCGCAATAAGGAAAGCACCTTTTCTTTATGCGCTGTGATTGATGGCAATGCGAAAACTATCAATCTATGCCAAGAACTGATTTAACAGCAGCAAGAATAGCACGTAATGATGAGTTTTACACACAATTAGGTGACATCACTAAAGAGCTGAAATACTATAAACCTTGTTTCAAGGACAAGGTAGTATTATGTAATTGCGACGATCCATATGAGAGCAACTTCTTCAAGTATTTTGCACTCAATTTCAATGCGTTTGGGTTGAAAAAATTGATTGCGACTTGCTACAATGGTTCGCCAATTGCTGGTGACGAATTACCTTTGGTGTTTGATTTGACCGTTGAGGAGCCTAAAAAGATGGCATACAAGGTAGAAATATCGGAGGTGAAGGATTACAACGGAGATGGCGCAGTGAATCTTTCCGATGTGCAATATTTGATTCAAAATGACAAGAATGTACTCACACTGCTCAAAGGCAATGGCTCGTTTGACAGTCCTGAATGTATTGAATTACTGAAAGAATCAGATATTATTGTAACAAATCCCCCGTTTTCACTTTTTCGCGAGTATCTTGCACTATTGGATAAATACCATAAGCAATTTCTTATCATCGGCAACACTAATGCGCTTAAATATAAACTCACATTTAAGTTGTTTCAAGAGGATAAAATTCGTACAGGTTACACAAATTTTAATACAGGAATGTTTTTCCAAGTACCCGATGATTGGGGGAAATTTCATCATATAGAAAATGGGAAGAAAATTGCTCGTGTTTCAACATCTTGCTGGTTTACTAATTTGCCAGTCTCGAAACATAACGAGGAACTAATCTTATACAAGCATTATACTCCAGAAGAATATCCAAAATATGATAATTATGACGCTATCAATGTAAACACTTATACCGATATTCCATGCGATTATGATGGTATTATGGGAGTGCCTATTACATTCTTAGACAAATATAATCCTAATCAATTCGAGATTATTTGGACAACGGACAGAGGTGGAGATGGTTATCTTGAAAACATCAAAAAGCCATGTGATAGATACGATGCCCCTGTATTACATGGGAAAGGTTTATATACTCGTGTTCTTATCCGTCGTCGTCAAGCGAAGACGGTTCCATACAAGGCAAGCGAATCATCCACTCCGATGGCGGCAGAAGGGAATGAATAGCAACAGTCAACCCGTCCCCAAGGGATGATACTCGCTTTACCGTAGGTCGCGACCTACGGCAGCGCCCCGGTAAGAAAACATAACAATCTAAACAAGAATACCCTATGGAAATAACACTTCATGAAATCAAAATCCGCGAGTTGGCGGAAGGCTATCAAGACCTTAGTGCCTCTGAAGAAGGCATCGTGGGCTACGGCGGTCGACTGAATATCCGCCCCAAGTATCAACGTGAGTTTGTCTATGACGACAAAAAGCGTAACGCCGTTATTGATACCGTTTGGAACAAGTTTCCGCTCAACGTAATGTATTGGGTGAAAACCGATGGCGCCGATGGCATTGAATATGAACTGCTT
>JAEEGI010012243.1_pt1 | contig 18381 bp, 16 predicted proteins | sample 8958751 | NCBI WGS metagenome assembly JAEEGI01 (sample SAMN16246545, study PRJNA631951) | gut metagenome | biome: gut microbiome; feature: rumen; material: KS-attached | host: Bos | place: Iran: Karaj | collected 2018-10 | reverse complement strand
GACGAGTGCACCGATCTCGGCAAAGCTTGCTTCATCGAAAAGGGATGCAATACGTCCGAGCGCTTTTGAAGTACTGCTCATGTTGTTTCCTCCGAAAAATTTTTATATTTTGAACTTAAGGAGAAATGTCGGAAACCGATTTTTCCCCATTTTTTCAATCTTAACCACTATACCATACCGCCCTGCTTTTTTAAAGAACAAATAAGGCGAAATAATTGCCATTTATTGCCGAAATAAAAAACAGAGCCGGGCTATCCGACTCTGTCTGTCAAGTCATCTTATTTCTTTTTGCAGATCACCATAAGGGATAATCCCGGAAGATACTTTCCCAATCTGTAATCAAGGTTAAGAATACCCTTTAGGGTTCCCGTGAAAATACTTTTCTCGCTGTGCAACCAGCCGGTCGTTATCTTTTGGTCCGGATCGATCTTTGTATGAAACTTTACCTGAAAGAGCCTTACAAGATACAGTGAAAAATAAAAGTATCTGGAGTAAATGACTTCCAGGCCTTCTATCCCCGATAAAAGTTTTTCCGTTTCAGCTTTGTCATATCTTCTCAGATTGCCAACATGTCTGTCATGATCTGAAAAAAGCTTTTTGTATGCGGGAAGTGAGAAAAACATCAATCCACCCGGCTTGACCCTTGAGGCAAGTTTGGATATATATGCACGATCATCGGGAAAATACTCGAGCGAATCCATCATTATCGAATAATCGAAATGAATATCTCTGACAGCAGTGTAATTATCTATATCCGCGGTAAGATGCTTTGAACCTCGGTCTTCGATATCCTTATCTCCAAGGTCATATCCTATATCAACCGCATAAACTTCCGTGTCACCATGCTTCTCCAGATATATATCGTCAAAATACATATCACCGGCACCGACATTGACATACTTTAGCGGCTCCTGTCTGCCATCCCTGATGCCGTCTATATATCGGTCCCACTCGTTTATGACCATTTTGGTACGGCTCAGTTCCCAGGGATGTCTGTATATCATCCCCTTGCCGACTTCATTTTGATCCATTGTTTGCTCCCCGGCTCACAAAAAGAATAATCCGCGCTCAGATATCAAGTTTGACATTGATCTCAGCTTCCGCCTCTTTCTTGTACTCCTCAACCTGATCGGGAGTGATCTGGGGAAGATCCGATATGGATGTCACTCCGAAGCAGCGCAGGAAGTTCTCGGTCGTACCGAAAAGGATGGGCTTTCCGGGTGCATCGAGACGTCCGAACTCCTTGATAAGATCGTATTCAAGAAGCTTGTTGACGGCATGCTCACAGGATACTCCGCGGATCTTCTCGATCTCGATCCTTGTTACGGGCTGCTTGTAAGCGATTATCGACAGAGTTTCAAGCACGGTATCCGAAAGTGAAAACTTGGGCTTAGCCTTTGTGATCTTGATAAGATGCTCATAATTTTCGGTCTTGGTACAAAGCTGCACCGAATCCTCAAGTCTTACGAGCTGAACTCCGCACTCGGGACCGGCATATCTCTCCGACATCGCATCAAGAGCATCTTCTATCTCCGACTGTGTTACCTCAAGTACTTCGGCAAGCTTATCGATGCTTACCGAATCGCCCAAAGCAAAGAGTATGCTTTCTATGGCACTCTGAATTGCACTTGCTTCCATTAGTTCTCCACTGCCTCACTGACATTTTCTTCATCCGCGACCGCCTGATCAGGTGTCCTGTCATCGTTATCTCCGGCAACATTGGATGTGATGATTATATCGTCGTCTATGTTCTCCTGTGATACGGATATCTCTCCGCTCTTCATAAGTTCCAGGATGATAAGAAAAGCTACTACGAGCTCTGCCTTACTGGTCTGTTTTTCAAGGAGCTTTCTGAAGGAGAAAGTCTTGTGCTCCCTTGCATAAGCCTGGATGAAGAGTGTCTTTTCATCCATGTCGATCTCATCCTTTTCGATATTGCCGTAACGGCTTCTGATGGGATCGATCCTGTCCTCCTGTCTCATGAGCATTGCCTTGAATATCTCATGAAGCTTGGGAAGGGTCATATCTCCTATGAGCTCCTCATAATCGACGGGAGTCTCATAGCTCTTTACTTCATCGGGCAGGACCGACTTGGTCCTGTAAATGACCTGTGCCGCGGTCAGCTGTCTGTCCCTGAGTTCAAGAGAAAGGCGGCGGGCCATCTTATACTCGAGAAGTTGCTGGACAAGCTCCGCTCTGGGATCTTCGGGTTCGCCTTCTTCATTCTCCTCCACGGGAAGAAGCATCTTGCATTTGATATCGAGAAGAGTCGCAGCCATTACAAGGAACTCGCTGCAGATATCCATATTCTCCTCTTTCATCTGCTTGATGTATTCAAGATACTGAGCGGTGATCTCGACTATGGGAATATCGTAGATGTCTATTTTGTTTTTTTCGATCAGGTGAAGGAGCAGATCGAGAGGTCCCTCGAACACCTGAAGCTTAACAGGTATAGCCATAACAGTTTTAGATTATACTCCACAGGAGGGCTTTAAATCAATGACCACAAGATCCCCGGGATTAAATACTCTTACCGGGATCGTATGGGTTCCGAGTCCCCTGGATACGATCATGGATCTGCCGTCTTTATCGAACCTTCCCCCGTCATACTTGGGGAAAAGCCTGATCCTGGGCGAAAAAAGACCCCTCATCACATGCGCACCGGCTAAACGGGCATTCTTTGATACGGGAACCGGAACACGCACCAGTCCGCCGTGAAGATGTCCCGAAAGAGTCAGATCGGCTCCGTATGCGGCATAAGTATCGAAATAACCGGGATTGTGTGCAAGAAGTATATTAAATGATCCCGGATCCGGAGCTCCTGCCTTTTCCGAGATATAGGAAGGCTCCATCTCAATGCTTACGTTTCTCTTATAATACTTTCTTTCCGCCGAAAAAGAGATTATGTTAACTCCCGAATCAGCGATCTTCAGCGTTCCGTTTTCCGTGACCTTCAGCCCAAACTCCGAAAGCGCTTCCGTATATTTCTCCCAGACATCTCCGTAGTTTTCCGGATAGATCTTAAGTCTGAGCTCATGGTTTCCGAAAGCATACACGATCGGAAATTCTCCGCTGAGTCCGCGTAAGAATCCGACTACCTTATCTGTTTTGGCACCGCGATGAGCGTTGATCATGTCCCCGCCGCAGATAATAAGATCCGGTCTTATCTGCTTTATCTTTTCAATAAGAAATCTGCCTCCGGGTCCGTACATCTTACAGTGCAGATCCGATAAAAAGACGACCTTAAGAGACTTTACGATCCTTTTATCCGCATACTCATATTCCGAAACGGTAAAGCGGTTGGTATCGAAAGTGCATATCCAGATGCCGAGGACAATTATCACAATTATTATCCAGATAAGGATATCCAATTCTTATCCTCCGATAAAAAACAAGGCCCCCGATTGTTTTGGGGGCCTGTCGTGACTTAGTTATACTTGCGCTTTCTGGCAGCTTCGGACTTCTTCTTACGCTTTACACTGGGCTTCTCATAGTGCTCGCGCTTACGGATCTCCTGCTGGATGCCTGCCTTTGCGCAGCTTCTCTTGAAGCGGCGAAGAGCGCTGTCAAGTGATTCGTTCTCTTTTACCTGTACTGATGACATTTTCTCTTACCTCCCTTCAGTCCCTTTGTACTGCAGGGTTATTTCTAAAATATTTATACGCGTGGCGCGTACTTTGAAAGTATATATTCAGGAATACACAAAAGTCAAGGACTTTTTAATAGCCTGAATTGTTATTGTTGTTATCGGAGTTCTGTCCGTAAACCTCTCTCCAGTCACTGCCGTTATTCTGTGCGGTCTGATCACCGTTAGTATTCTGTGCCCCGTAGATATTCTGACCGGTGTAAGAATTCTGATCGCCGTAGGCGTTCTGCGCACCATAGGAATTTTGTGAATCATACGAATTCCGGGTTTCGTAGGTGCTCTGTGAACCATAGGCATTCCGGTTTTCGTACGAGGTATCGTATCCGTTGGATGCATTCTGTGCACCGTAGGCATGATAGGTATCGGCTCCGGAAAAACCGGTGTTTACCGTCGTGAGCGGGGTAATGAATACATCGTTCTGCTGGATACCTTTTCTTCCTGCGGTCTTGGATGTGGGATTTGCAAAAAGGGCAATAACAATTCCGACGATAAACAGAATGATCTCCAATGCTCCGTCCTTAAGGAATTCGGGATCCATGACTATCTTCATGACATCTCCGAAGTAAGGGACAGCTTCGGTCATAGAGATTCCGTACATATAAGAAGCATACCAGCATCCCTGGATATAGAAGTACGCATACATAGCCAGGATACTTACGGTGATATGGCAGAAGCTTCCCATCGGACCGTAAGGGCCCTTTCCGAGTCTGAATCCGCCTGCGACGAAAAGAGGAAATCCGAGATAAAGGATATAGAAGATCCTCTGAGCCCCGATAACAAGTGCTTCACTGATAGCGACCATAATGACCGCTGCAATGATCGCACCGATAATACCGGTAATATAATTACCGTCGGAGAAGTTGATCTTGTCCATCTCGGTGTTTCTCTGGTTTAAGAAGCACTGTCTGTGCATTCTTCTTGCCGCAGTACCTTTATACATTCCCGCAACATCGCAGTTACCCATAAAGCAGTAAGGGCACTGATCAAAATTAAATGATGCGGCATTTGCGGCAATAAGATCTCTTATCTTCTGATAATGATCGACTACGAGTAGCGGCTTTTTGAATCCGAACGTGACAGAATCTCCGGATGCCTTGGGGACCGCAATTCCTGCGTTCTTGGCGGCATCCTTCATATTGGATGCGATAAGTGATGCGGTTGCTTTATCCTTCGCATAGATATATACCGAAGGGTTGCCCTGATAATTGGTGATCCTTACGGGCACTCCTGCAACAACATCCATTGCACTCATACCGTTACTCTTAAGACCGTATGAACTGACAAGATTTCCAAACGCGGGTGATGCCATTTTTTCTCCTTTCCTGTACGGGACTTACGCCAACTGTGATTCAAGTACGTTCTTAGCTTCCGCTACGGCTTTATCGATTCCGGAAGGATCTTTTCCTCCGGCCTGAGCCATATTAGGTCTTCCGCCACCGCCGCCTCCGCAGATGGGAGCGAGAGCCTTTATAAGGTTGCCCGCATGTGCGCCGGCATTGACTGCGCCGTCGGTTGCCATTGCAACAATATTGACCTTGCCGTCACTTTCGGAGAAAAGAACGACAACTCCTTCGCCGAGCTTAGCCTTGGTCTGGTCTCCGAGATCCCTGAGACCGTTCATATCAACACCCTTTACGGATGTAGCAACAAGTTTTGTTCCCTTTACATCGATAACCTGATCCGTTACATCTCCGAGAGCATCCTTTGCGGCCTTGCTCTTAAGTGATTCAAGCTCGGAATTAAGAGCTTTGATCTCATCATTCATCTGCGCGATACGTCCCGCAAGATTCTCGGGTGAAGTCTTGGCAGCCTTGGCGGCCTCTGCAAGAAGCTTATTCTGCTCTTCGTAATATGCGATCACATTGGATGCGGTAATAGCCTCGATACGTCTTACACCGGCTGCAACACCGCTCTCCGAAAGGATCTTAAATGATGCGATCTGTCCGGTCCTCTCAACATGAGTACCTCCGCAGAGCTCTATGGACCAGTCTCCCACATTAACTACTCTTACGGTATCGCCGTACTTTTCTCCGAAGAGTGCCATCGCACCGGTAGCCTTGGCTTCCTCGATGCCCATAACGTTGGTAACTACAGCGAGATCCTCTGCGATCTTCTCGTTAACGATCTTTTCAACCTTGGCTATCTGCTCGGCTGTCATTGCCTCACCGTAGCTGAAGTCGAAACGTGTCCTGGAAGAATCCTGGTATGAACCCTTCTGATGGGCACTGTCTCCGAGAACCTCCTGAAGTGCCTTCTGAAGGAGGTGGGTTGCTGTATGGTTCTTACAGGTTGCGCCTCTGTTTGCCTTATCGACAAGAAGAGTAACCTTATCGCCCTTTTTGATGCTTCCCTTTACAACCTTACCGATATGTCCGATCCTTCCGCCGGGAAGCTTTACGGCTTCACTTACTTCAAACTCGGCGGATGCGGTCTTTATTATTCCGGTATCACCCTTCTGACCGCCCATCGTTGCATAGAAGGGAGTCACCTTCGTGATCAGGGTTCCTTCCCCGCCTTCCGAAAGCGAATCGAGTAGATCATCCTCTCCTGCAATCGCTGCAACGGCATCCTCGCCCTCAAGAGTTTCATATCCGATGAACTCGCTCTTAAGGCTTTCATCAAGCTTGTCGAAAACTGCGGGGCTGGTAAGCTTAGCCGAGAAGTTTGCATTCTCTTTTGCTCTGGCCTTCTGCTCTGCCATTGCTGCCTTGAAGCCTTCTTCATCGACCTTAAGTCCCGCTTCCTCAGCGAGCTCCATAGTGAGCTCTACGGGGAATCCGAATGTATCGTAAAGATAGAATGCGTCCTTACCCTCAATCTTGGATGAACCTGCGCTCTTTGCGGTATCAAGGATCTTCTTGAATTCCGCCATTCCGTTTTCGAGAGTAGCCTCGAAACGGTTTATCTCCTTCTTCAGCTCGCCGAGGATATAATCCTTGTTCTTAACAAGAAGAGGATATCCTTCACTGTAGATGTCATCGATATAAATGCTTGCAACGGAAAGAAGCTGATCGGCATTCAGTCCGAGGGATCTTCCGTGACGAACGGCACGGCGGATAAGTCTTCTGAGGATGTATCCCGCTCCGGTATTGTCGGGAAGAAGCTTTGCCTCATCGCCGATGAGCATAACGCCGGTACGAAGGTGGTCGGCTACGATACGCATTGAACGTGTATTCTTGTCCTCCGCGTCATATCTGAATCCGCTGAGTTCCTCGATCTTGGCAATAACTGATGCGAAAAGCTCGGTCTTGTAAACATCATCTATTCCGTTAAGGAAAGCAAAGTTTCTCTCAAGTCCCCATCCGGTATCAACGTTCTTCTGTTTAAGGGGAGTAAGGTGGCCGTCGTGATGCTTTTCGTACTGCATAAATACATCGTTACCGACCTCGGTGTATCTTCCGCAGTGGCATCCGGGCTTACAGTCGGGTCCGCAGGGTGCTTTGGACTCATCGATGAAGAACATCTCGGAATCGGGTCCGCAGGGTCCGTACTCAAGTCCCCACCAGTTATCCTCAGCGGGAAGGAAGAAAATGTTCTCCTTTTTGAATCCGGATTTCTCACGGAAAGCCGCACCCTCTTCATCCCTGGGTGCATTCTCATCGCCTTCGAAAACGGTGGCTGCAAGATGATCTGCATCAAATCCGAAAACCTGTGTAAGAAGCTCAAAGCTCCACTGGCAGCGCTCCTCCTTGAAATAATCTCCGAGGCTCCAGCTTCCCATCATCTCGAAGAATGTAAGATGGCTCTTGTCTCCTACGGAATCGATATCGTTGGTACGTACGCAGCCCTGGATATTGCAGAGCCTGGTTCCCTTGGGATGCTTCTCACCGAGAAGATAGGGCATAAGAGGCTGCATTCCCGCGACATTGAACATAACACCGGTAGAGCCGTCGGATACGAGCGATACTGCGCCGATATCGACATGTCCCCTTTCCTTATAGAAATCAAGCCATGCATTTCTTAATTCGTTGTAGGTAAACTTTTTCATCTTGATCAAATCTCCGAAATATACTTTTGTCCCGGCGGTTTTCACCGGGACAGAATTAATACAATTTAGAAAGTGAACTTATCTGCGAAGTATGCGTCGAGGTCTGCGATGGCAACTCTCTCCTGCTCCATTGAATCACGGAATCTTACGGTTACCATGTTATCGGTCTCGGAATCGAAATCGTAGGTTATGCAGAAAGGAGTACCGATCTCATCCTGACGACGGTATCTCTTTCCGATATTTCCCCTGTCATCGAACTCACAGTTATACTTCTTGGAAAGCTGAGCATAAATCTTCTCCGCACCCTCGTTAAGCTTCTTTGAAAGAGGAAGGATTCCGATCTTGACGGGAGCAAGTGCGGGATGGAAACGAAGCACCGTTCTGATGTCGGGAGCTTCTTCGGTTCCGAGATTCTCTTCATCATATGCTTCACAAAGGAATGCAAGAACAACACGGTCCGCACCGAGTGAAGGCTCAACAACATAGGGGATGTACTTCTCGTTAAGCTCGTCATCAAAGTATTCCATCGGCTCACCGGAAGTCTCCTGATGTCTTGTAAGATCGTAATCGGTTCTTGATGCAATACCCCAGAGTTCACCCCAGTCAGTGAACGGGAATGCATATTCGATATCGGTTGTATGATCGCTGTAGAAGGAAAGTTCCTCGGGATCATGATCACGGAGACGTAAGTTCTCCTTTTTGATGCCGAGTGAAAGAAGCCATTCGTAGCAGGTCTTTCTCCAATATTCAAACCACTCGGTCTGAGTGCCGGGCTTGCAGAAGAACTCAAGCTCCATCTGCTCAAACTCTCTGGTTCTGAAAGTAAAGTTTCCGGGAGTGATCTCATTACGGAAGGATTTACCTATCTGGCAGATTCCGAAAGGAACCTTCTTACGTGATGAACGCTGGACATTCTTGAAGTTGACAAATATTCCCTGTGCAGTCTCGGGACGAAGGTATACAACACTCTTGGCATCCTCGGTTACGCCCTGGAATGTCTTGAACATAAGATTGAATTCTCTTATATCGGTGAAATTATGTTTTCCGCATGTCGGACAGGGAACCGAATTATCCCTGATGAAATCCATCATTTTCTCATGGCTCCATCCGTCAACGGACGACTCAAGGGTAATGCCGTTTTCCTGGGCAAAATCTTCAATGATCTTATCGGCACGGAATCTCTCGTGGCACTCCTTACAATCCATGAGAGGATCGGAAAAGCTTCCGAGATGTCCGGACGCGATCCATGTCTGGGGATTCATGAGTATCGCACAGTCCACACCCACGTTATAGGGGTTCTCCTGAACAAACTTCTGCCACCATGCTCTCTTTACGTTATTCTTGAGCTCAACACCGAGATTTCCGTAATCCCAGGTATTGGCAAGTCCGCCGTATATCTCGGATCCGGGATATATAAATCCTCTTCCTTTCGCAAGAGTAACGATCTTGTCCATTGTCTTTTCCATAATTTTCTTCCTTTCAGGGAAAAATATTCACATACAGAGCAGATTTTATCACAGCGGGGCAGGGTCTTCAAGGCATAAAATGTGTTGCCGGCCGCTTTCCGGACACAAAAAAAGGGTACGGCTTTTCAGCCATACCCTTTTCACGTTTAAATGCCATCAGCGATCGGGATAAAATACCATATCAAGTCCGTTTGCAAACACGGGATCATTGGGAAGATCATATGAGTAAAGCGAAAGTGTGAACGATCCGTCATACTCATCGATAGTTACCGAATGAATTTCATAATCCGTCATGAGGGTAAGAACATTTGCGTCAAGGTTCCATGTCATTTTAAACATGTTCTCAGAATCGGACAGTTCATCGGTAATCTCCTCACTGAGTTCACTGATAAGTCCGTCCTTCATATCAACGACCTGATCATACATTGAATCGTCATAATAATCGAAGCCTTCGGCAGTCATCAGGATTTCGACGAACCGGCGGAAATTGTCATCTTCCGAAAGTGCATCGGTAAAACTTTTGCCGAATCCCGCAGCATCAAAGTAAAGAACGGCATCACCGGAGGTGTCGGTGGTGTTGGTGAAATCCATATAGAAATCAATGCTTAACTGAAGATCTCCGAAAAACTCCGCAAGATCCTCGTAGCCGGGTTCACAGTCAAGCATATTGAACCAGGTAACCTCATCCATCACGAAATGATAAACATATGTGGGAGTCTCGGGGAAAAGTACAGCGGGAGTGACAACAACGGGTAATTCGGGCTCGATAACTTTAACGGTAATACTTACATCCTCAGCACCCTTTGCGCTGACTATAACCTTGGTCTTTCCTTCGGAAATACCGGTAATGGTAATGATCTCATCATCGATATCACACTCTGCGATATCTTCATCTTCAACCTTAACCTTGACCTTGGAAAGATCGTCATAATTCTCTATCTCGACTTCAACCTCTTCTCCCGCTTCGATCGAAACTTTTTTATCGGAAAGTTCGATGGAGATCTCATCTTTCTCTTCGGGCTCATCCGGTTCAACCGCAGGTGCGGGGCCACCGCATGCCGCAAGCATCAGCGACAGGCACAGGGCAAAAAGTCCAAATTTCTTTTTCATAATTACCTCCAATAATTTAACTGTATCTCACAGTGCGGCAAGCACTTCCAGCGACTTGAAACGACGGTCCATGAATCTCTTTTCATATTCCGTGGTCAGTTTAAAGAGTTCTTCCTCTGCGGGCTCTGTCAGTTTGAATGTGTACAGATGACGAAGATCCGCATTTTCGATACGCTCTATTGCCGCGATTACCGCTTCGTTATAATTCCTTCCCTGAGGAAGCCCGGGAAATTCACCGTTAAGAACTATCGCTCTCAGGACAAAAATGCATCTTACGAGTCTGTATGAAAAATTGGGATTGTGAAGAGCAAGGAGCGATGCATACAAAAGTCCCAGCATGGCGGTCGCATCATCGCCTTCAACACAGTAGTAATCGGCTATCTCGGCAAAATATGAAGCATATGCCGCAAGCTCTATATCTGTTCTGAACTCTTCAAAATAATTCGATATATCCGCATCGTTCAGATAATAAGCACTTGTACCGTGGCTCAGCTTAAACTCGCCGAACGCAAAGGCTTCGGAAGACGCAGCGAAACGGGATGAAGGTTTCCTGGCGCCCCTTACGAATACATTGAGCTTTCCTTCCGTACCCGCAAGCAGTGTTATAAGTCTGTCGTTTTCACCGGCGGGTCTGGATCTTAAGACCATTCCGGTACAGGTAAAGAAATCTTTCATAACTGCGACTTGTCAAATCCGAAATTCTTCAAAAGTATATCCGAGTCTCTCCAGTCCTTCTTAACCTTGACCCAGAGTTTCAGGAAAACCCTGCTCTCACATAACTCTTCTATCTCAGGGCGGGCCTTTGAACCGATTTCCTTTAACTTGCTTCCGCCCTTTCCGATTATCATCCCCTTATGGGAATCCCTTTCGCAATAGATCGTGGCATCGATATGGTACATTCCGTTATCGTACTTCATCTGATCTACGGCAACGGCAAGTCCGTGAGGGACTTCTTCTCCGAGGCACATAAGAGCCTTTTCCCTGATGATCTCCGAAGCTATCTGTTTGACCGGCTGGTCGGTTATCGTGTCTTCGTCATAGAAGGGGGCGCCTTCGGGAAGATACTTAAATACGGTATCCACAAGGTCGTCGACATTCTTTCCTTTTAAAGCGGATATAGGAACCACCTCGGTGAAATCCATATGCTTACTGTATGATGCAATGAATTCGAGTAGCTTATCCTTTGATATTGTATCGGTCTTGTTGATCACAAGTATTATGGGACATTCCAAAGTGTTCAGTTTGGTACAGATAAGCTCTTCAGTCTCCGTAAAGATATCGGAAGGCTCTACCATCCAGAGGATCACATCGGCATCTGCAAATGTGCTCCATGCGCTTGACATCATATAGTCGCCGAGCTTCGACCTGGATTTATGGATGCCCGGAGTATCGAGGAATACGATCTGTCCCCTGTCATCCGTAAACACCGCCCTTGCTTTCTTGCGGGTAGTCTGGGGCTTGGGCGATGTGATCGCGATCTTCTGACCGACTATTGAATTAACCAGTGTGGATTTGCCAACGTTTGCTTTGCCGATAACACCGACAAAACCGGATTTCTTTTCAGACACTTTTTATTCCTTTTGGGTGAACGCAGGGTGCGTTCCCGCGTTCACCCGCATAAAATTATTTGTTCTCTTTATTCTCAGCGGGAGCTTCTGCCTGCGTCTTATTCTGACCGGTAACGGGCTCTGCGTTTGTAAGAGTGTTCATCGTATTCTGATACGCTTCGTACTGAGCCTTCTGCTTCTTTGCACGCTTTGCCGCCTTCTTGGCCGCTCTCTTATCGGATGCAAGATAAAGGATCCATCTTACTATTGCAAAGATGATGATGGCGAAGATGGCAAGGTAGATGACATTGGACACGAACCATACTGCGAAATTCTGGAATCCTCTCTTGATGTCTTCGATCGAATCGTCAAAGCCTTCCTTCATTCTTTCCCAGACAGTGGGCTCTTCGTAAACAACGGGAGTATACTCTACCACTTCATCGATATTGAGATATACGGTTGAGTAATTGACCTTGTTGTCATAGGTGCGGAGCTGGCTCTCCATGCTCTCAAGCTGGTATCTGATACCTGCGAGTCTGTCCTCAATATAAATGATATCCTCGATGGTCTCAGCTTCCCTGAGGAACTCCTCAAGACGTTCCTGCTCATCCATAAGAGTCTTCTTGTGAGCTTCGAGATCAACATAGGTAAGAGTGATGTCTTCGACATTCTGGCTTCTGTTGGTGATATTCCCGGCATTACCGATCTCTTCAAGGAACGCATCAAGGCTCTGTGCGGGTATCCTTACGGTAAGATTTGCATGTCTTTCGACAACCTGACCGTTATAACGGCTTCCGTTGTATGTGTTGATGGACTCAAGATATCCGCCTGCGTTTCTGACATATGTCTCGATATCGTTGTAGAGCTTATCAAATTCCTTGGTCTCCACATCGATGGTGGCGGTTGTGATCAGCTTTCTGCTTAGATCCGCAGTCTGGGGAGTGGTCGCACCGGAATCCCCGACACGGCTTGAAGTAACGTATTCTCCGCCTTCAGCTGCCATCTCCATCTCAGCTACGGCATAATCGTCAAAATAGCCGTAGTCATATTCCTCGGCTTTATAATCGTAGCTTACACCGGCTGTGGGAGCAGTTTCATAATATGCGCCGTTACCTGAAGCGGAATCGTAAGAAGCTCCTCCGCATGCGGAAAGAAATGCCATGGAACAGACACCTGCGGCAATGAGTTTTTTGAACATCGAATTCTTTTTCATAATGTTTCCTCCTGTAAATATGGTTACAGCAGACTCTCAACGGTTCCGAAAAGATCTTCGTTCTCCCTTATAAGTGTTTCGTTACCGACCACAAAGAGCTTGTTATCGGCCATGAACTCCCTGATATAATCCGCCATCCTTCTCATGTCGGCAGGTGTACAGTCAAGAACCTGATCCCTCTGCCTTTGTACCTCTTCAATGGTTATGCCGGTCATATATGCGGCAAAGCTTCTGGCTCCCTTCGCGGAGGGGGTGAGAGGTATATCGAGTTCGCTCACGGTCCCGATGATAAGCTTGGTCATCTCCCGTTCGTCTGCATCAAAGGCTGCAACATCATCTGCTGCCCCTTCATATACATCGACGGTTTTTGTGAGGTTCGGGTCACGGTATGAAACAAAAAATGCGGATCCGTTGATTCCGAAATTGTTCATGACTCCGTAGGCACCGCCCTTGACCCTGACGTTCACCCAGAGATAATTGTATCCGAGGTATACCCTGAGCACCTTGAGAACGCCGTCATATTCAAGCCCGTGCCTGTTGAAAAGTCCGGCCCTGCATACAAATACGACCTGTCCCGAGGTGGTTAGGCCTTCATTCTTTTTGATCAGCTCGATATTCCTCTTGGCGGGACGGTGCTTTTCCGTATAAAGCTCTTCCTTAAAGCTGAGTATCCTCTCTTTGAGCTTATCGGCCTCTTCCGCGCTTCCCGTGTAATCAACTATCAGATTTTCGGGTCTGAAGATAAGTCCCGTTACATATGTAAGGCATTCCTGCAGGTTTGCCTTGGACGAATCATAATCGGCAAGGAGGTTACAGATAAATCTGTAATAGGTAACTCCCGACATGAGCTCGTTATATGCAGCTTCCTTTGATACGGATGCAAGTGCTCTTGCGGATGCAACGGAATGTCCCGCGGAAAGGAAGGAGGACTGCATTCCGTTCTTGATCTCTACAAGAATGTCCCTGATCCTCTTAAGATCCTTGAAGCGGGATGTAAGGAGTATCTCCCTGAACAGATCGAAGGCTTCATCTGATCTTTCAAAGAAAAACTTTCCTTTCATCTCGAAGGTTGCGGTGAACTCATCCGGCTTTCCGAATATGGGATAATGCTCGGTGGAAACGGAAAATCCGCCCATGCACAGGTCGATGAGAGGACTGAGCTCTTCATATTTATGGCTGTCGGTATCGACCATGGACAGTATGTCCCTGAGAAGTCCGACATACGGAACAAAATCCGTTCCTATCTCGTCTATCTTAAATGCGAGCCTCAGATAACCGATACGTCTGGTATCGATATCGTGGAATACAAAAGGAATTCCGTCCACATCAGAAATATCGTTCGTATAGTCTTCCGCTTCTCTCTTAAGGTCACTTCTCTGAAGCATCGGAAGCGATCTGACCGCAGCTTCGGAATCGGGTGTATCCCTGAATCTATCGAGCTTTTCCTTTATGGTATCGATCGCCTTTTTCTCTTCGGGTGAAAGTCTCTCCTGAAGGATGTCGAGCTTTTTGCGGAGCTCATTTTCCTTGGCCTCGAGAACACCCTCTGTGGGACGGACACATACATAGCTCTTATGCTTATTGCCGATCAGATACTTTCTGACAAGCTTTTCGAAATATCCGGTATCGATATTTTCCCTGAGGAAATCAAAATCATCACCCACGATGATGTAATCGAAGGGCTTGGTATCGTCATAGAGCCATGAATCATACATGTTCAGACAGTACATAAGTCCCTTGGGATATCTTCCGTAATCGGCTTCCCTGTAACGGAATTCGGCGGAATCGATCGCAGCCCTGAGGGCATTTTTGTCAAAACCCTTCTTTGCAACGGACTCGATAGTCTCGGTTATCAGCTGGCCGAACCTCGTCTCCATGCTCATGGCGGCATCCTTGCCGATGATGCTGTAGAAGGGCTGCCTTACCGAGGTTTCGAAACGGCTGGATACATCGCCTACCACACCCTGCTCCGTAAGGATCTTACGCAAAGGGGCGCCGGGATATGAAACAAGTGCATAATCGATCATGTCGAACGCGCGTCTTGTCTTGCCGTCAAGATCCGCATCCATCGCAAAGTTGACCGAGAAGAATGTATTCTCATCGGCATTTTCTCCCTGCGAAAGCGGGCACTGCTTATTTACATGAACGGGCTGTTTAAATGGATCCTGAAGCTTTATGGAAGAATCGATCTCGAGAGCATTAAACCTGGACAGGTATTTCCTGTCGATGAATTCGAGATTCTCGGCCATGTCACAATTTCCGTACAGAAGGATATAGGAATTGGAAGGATGATAATATCTTCTGTGGAAATCGAGGAACTGCTCATATGTCAGTGCGGGAATGCAGTCGGGATCTCCTCCGGACTCAACACCGTATGCGGTATCGGGGAAAAGAGAGAACATGGACTCTGACGAAATGATGTCTTCGGCAGACGATCTCGCACCCTTCATCTCATTGTATACGACACCGTTAATGATGAGCTTTCCGTTTTCATCATATTCGTAATGCCATCCTTCCTGACGGAAGATGCTCTCGTTCTTGTAGACATTGGGATAGAAAACCGCATCAAGATAAACGTGCATCAGATTCCTGAAGTCCGCATCATTGGTGCTCGCGATCGGATAAACGGTCTTATCCGGATATGTCATTGCATTTAAGAATGTATTGAGAGAACCCTTTACGAGCTCAACGAACGGATCCTTTAAAGGGAATTCCCTGGAACCGCAAAGTGTGGAATGTTCGAGAATGTGTGCAACGCCCGTAGAATCCGTGGGCGGAGTTCTGAATGCTATCGAAAAGACCTTGTTGTTATCATCATTTTCGATCAGGCAAACCCTCGCACCGGTCTTCTTATGGACCATGCGGTAGCCGACGGATGCGATATCCGCAAGATCATATTTTTCAAGTATCTCATAGCTTTTAAGCTTTTCAAGTTCCATAGCTGTTCCTTTTCCGGTCAAAGATCATACAGTAAGGAGCGCCAGTTTGCTTCCTTTCAATTCCTGTATGACAACACTGAGTTTCTTCTTGTCTTCTTCACTTATCGCGACAAGATCTTTGATGCCGATGTATTTCGTTACATAGCTTTCTTTTTCTTTTCCGAAAACAGACTTCTTCGTCTGAAGAATGCTGACGCGCACCTGCGCATTCATCTGCTTCAGGATCTGAAATACAAAGCTTTCCTTTTCAAGATAATAAAGCACGGTCTCAAGGGTATCCGTGTTCGTATACTTCGGGATGATGCTCTCTGCGACAACCTTGCGGAACTTAAAAAGGATGTCCTCGCATTCGGTTATCTCCTGCAGGGTGTACTTGCTTCCCACATAGAAATATCCGGTATCCTGAATAAAGTATTTATAATCTTCGTAAGTCTGTTTTGTCACGACTCTCTATCGTCCTCAATACATTCGATCTTGTATCCGCTGATCTCCATGGCTTCCCTTACAGCCTTTTCGGAGATGCCGGCATACTCCGCGACTTCCTTTACGGTGGCCTTTCTTTCGAGTTCTTCCGCAAGTTCCATCGCCTTGTCGTAAACCTTGTTCGCTTTCTTCAGGATCTTGTCCTCAAGCTCTCCTTCGGAAGACGCTTCATGAATAAGCTCCTCCATGGCATCCATAACCAGTTTCATAAGAAAGCCTTCGCAGTCGCCCGGATTTTCCTGGGAATCCAGAATGGATACTCCGCGTACAAGTGCCTCGTTTCCTTCACCGATAAGGTCCTCCAGAAGAACACCCTGTCCGGTGTAGATCCTTGCAATGCCGACTATATCCTTAAGATAACAGCCTATGAGCTTTTCCTTCGAGCGCTCTTCTCCTGCCATCGCGGAGATCGTAAACGCGGTCTTTTCCCCGTCGGAATAAACGGGAAGCTCTTCAAGGCCTTCAAGATATGCATTCAGATAATCCGTATCGATCTCATCAAGTGCGAATTCCGATATTACCGCTTCGTTCTCGGAAGGGGTCACACCATCCAGCTCGATCTCGCCTGCGGGGATCGCATTCTCGGATACGGTTATGTCGAAACGTATGCCCCTGCCTTTCAGATAATCAAAGACCATTCCCGTCTTCTCTTCATCGAGTCCGAGAGGAGCAAGCTTCTCCAGTATTTCATTCTTATCAATGTATCCGCCCTGAACGGCAGCCTTGCGGCGAAGTTCCTCGAGCGTTCTTCCGAAAAGTACTTCTTTATCCATCTTATCCCCTTACATGGGTGTGAGTGAAAAGGTGAGTCGAACAGTATTCATAGCTGCCTGCGCATTTGGAGCAGTATCTGAATTCCATATCGGGATCCGAGACCTCCGTCTTTCCGCAGATGGCGCATTTATGCCTCGTCTGCGATCTCGGATTCATCTTCACATCCGAAGTAGAGGAGGTTACGCCGCCCGTATTTCTCGTCCTGCCGGCATTTGACATTCCCTGCCTGTAGGCTCTGTTAAAGCTGTTCCTGCGGTGGATCTGGTAAGGGTTAAGATTCTTGCCCTTGATATTGGACAGATAGAAAATAAGACAGTTGAGAAGTGCCGCTACTATTGCAAATTTTTCTGAAGGATGTCCAATTATGAACATAAGGATCAAATATACCAAGTCCACAATCCCAAGCCATTTCATCTTTATAGGGACAATGAAATACAATCTGACAATAGCATTAGGAAATGTCATCGCATAGACTATATAAATAGATATATTGATGTAATAAGTACTAAATGCAAACCAATGAGTAACCCCATTTAGCGCCTCATACATCACGTAGGTCTCCCACCCATCAGCGTCATAAGTAAGTTTAATGAATAATAAATACGCAAATGAAAACAGAATCGCAAGGAAAATACCAGAAAAAATAAAGATATTATATTTATATATCCCCCAAGTTCTTTCAAGAACTGTTCCAATCGAGTAACAGCAGAAAAGAACCAGAAGCACTAAGAAAAGCCCCAAAGGATCGTTTCCGAGCATATTGGGAGGAATGATGACCCAGGTAATGAGTCTCCAGACTTGTAGGTGGATAATCTTATAAGGATCAAGCGATAAATTGAACAAAATTGTACTGTCATACAACTGGATCATATAACCCAGGACATATCCGGCTATGAGCCAGAGTGTCAGATTAGGTATAGCGAACTTGCGTAATTTATTCTTAAAACTGTTCAAGACAGATATCTCCTAAAAAATTCTATAAATCCTGTTAAATTCTACCATTTTCCGCACTTTTAAACAAGGCAGGCGGGACCTGCTTAATAAAACTTTAATGCGGTAAAAAAAGTTGATTTTACCCCCTTTTGCCACTATAATTGATAAGGTTGGCTAAAATTCTTACATAATAAATGCAAAAACGGGATCCACCGGGTCCCGCATCAGATCTTGAGGTTGAAATGGCAGAGGTTTTAAACGGCAAAACGGACGGCAGTGCAA
>JAEEGI010012242.1_pt1 | contig 18381 bp, 14 predicted proteins | sample 8958751 | NCBI WGS metagenome assembly JAEEGI01 (sample SAMN16246545, study PRJNA631951) | gut metagenome | biome: gut microbiome; feature: rumen; material: KS-attached | host: Bos | place: Iran: Karaj | collected 2018-10 | reverse complement strand
AAAAAAATAATAATAATAATAATAATAATAATAATAATAATAATAATAATGAAAAAGAAGAAATTCATGGTATTACTTTAGGAAGTATTGTTGAAGAAGAAAAAAAAAAACAAAATGAAGAAGAATTAAAAATGAAAATATTAGAATTAGAAACAAAAATGAATATTCTTATAAAGGATAAAGATAATATAACGAAAGAGAAAAATAATTTATTATCTGAAATAGAAAAAAATAAAAAATTAAACGAAGAACAAACTTCAAATATAGAAAAATTGAATAAAAAAATAGAAAAATATTCTCAATTTAAAAAAGAAAATCAAACTTTTATTTCAAAAATAACAGATTTAATGGATAAAGTAGATGAAGCAAAAAAAGAATATTTAACTTTACAACAAACAAAAACTTCAATGGAAAGTCAATATAATGAAACAATAAATAATATAACAAAAGATTTAAATGAAAATAAATTAAAAGTAAAAGAATTAGAAAATAAATTAGAAATTTCTGAAAAAGAAAAATTAAAATATGAAGAATTCACAAAAAATAATCAAATTTATTTAAATTCTCTTCAAAATAAAAATGACAATAATATTAATGATTCTAAATTAATTGAAATTGAAAATAAATTAAAACAATTAACTGAAAATGAAAATTCTGATTTAAAAAAACAATTAAAAGAAAAAGAAGATTTAATTAAAAAACAAAATGAAAAATCAAAAAAAATTGAAAGTGAATTAAAAGATTTAAATAATAAAATTAGTAAAGTTCCTGGAGAAATGCAAAAAAGAGATGAAGCCATTGAATATTATAAAAATCAATTAGAACAAAAAGAAAAATTACATAATGAAGAAATTAGAATTTTATCTACTCTTTATCATGATTTATCTTTTAAATTTGCTAAATTTAAAGAAGAAAGTAAAAATCCAAAATTAAATTTAAAAGATATTTTAAATTAACAGAAAGAAATTTACTTATTTATATTATATTAAATAAACTTTTTATACTTTTATTTTTATTCTTACAATTTCATTTATTTATATTATTATATATTATAATATATTTTAGAATAACTATTACTTTAACAAAATTAAATATATTTTTTTTAAATCATCGCAAATAAAAAATTTAAAAAAAAATAAAAAAACAATTTATTATCCAAAAAAAAAAATTATAATATCAAACCGACAAAAAAATAATATTTCAAATGTCATCTCTCTTCATAGGAAACATATCAAATAGTATAGGTCAATCAGACTTAGAGTCTGAATTTCAAAAATATGGTTCATGTAAGATAAATTACAAAGGAGCATTTGCTTTTGCAGAATTTGACAACGAAAAGGACGCAGAACAGGCGATGCTGAAGCTTCAAAAAAAAAATATGGGAGGCCGTGAATTGAATATAGAATGGAGTAAAAAATCGAAAAAATATGAAGGTTCCCATAGAAGGGCATTAAGTCCTCGAGGTAAGTGTTATAACTGTGGTAGAAGTGGTCACTATGCTCGTGATTGTCCTGATCGACATAGACGATCGAGTTCAAGAAGCTATCGAAGGAGACGTTATAGAAGGTCTTCATCTCGTTCTAGGAGGAGACATCGTTATAGGAGAAGATCTCGTTCATCCTCTTCTAGTCTATCCAGGAGTGCAAGGAGAAGAAGGAGAAGAAGCTCTTCTAGGAGAAGTAGTAAAAGCAGCTATAGAAGTAGTAGAAGTTCTACTTCCAATAAAGAAGATTCTAATAGTAGAAGTTCTAGTGAAAAGAGTTTAAGTCATAGTGTTAAAAATAATAAAGATGATGGAAAAAAAAATGAAAAAAATGTTGAAGTGAAAAATGAAGAAAATGATAATAATAATATAAAGTAAGATATATATTTTTTTAATTTTTTTTTTATTTATTTTTTCATATTTTTAGGAGGGAGAATAATACTAGTAATGAAGCAGGAGGAAATAACGATAATAAAGATAATCAAAATAATAAAGATAATCAAGATAATAATAATAACAAAGGAAATGATAATAATGTTGTTAATGAGAAAAATATAGAAGAAAGTCATGAGCTAAAAGAAGGAAATGTTACAGAAGAAAAAAATAGAGAAGAAGAAAAAAAAGAAACTGAAGTAAAAAATGAAGAAAATAAAAATTAACTACTTTATTATTAAATTTAATTCTCAACTTATAGAAATTAATTATAATAAACTGATAGTTGAGAAATAAAAAAATAGAATTAAAAATAAAAGAATAATAATACTTAAAATATGTGAAAAAAAATGAATTAATTGAATTATTACAAAAAAACTAATAATAAATAATAATAAGCCTAACCTAAATAATTTTCTAAAATGTTGCAAATGCCTTTTTTTTTTGCTTTAAGAAGAGCCTATTTAACTATTAATAAATATATAAGTGCCTTTCCTTTTTTTGTCTTTCTGAATGAGTTCTAAAACAAGTGTTTTGTTCCAAAGTCCTAAAGCACCTTTTTTTAATTTTATATATTTTTTAGATTTTATATTTTCTTATATTTTTATAAGAAAATAATAAAACAATAAGTATGATTTTTGAGTTTTCTTTATGCTCATTTATCATACTTAATTTTTTTAATTTGTTTTATACCTTTTTTATTTTTTAACCTTATTTTTATATTTCTCTTTTTCTTTTATTAGATCTTTATTTATTTTATGAGAGTTTTTATTATTTCTTTTGTTCTGATTAGACTTTTTTATAAGATTATAAAAATTTATATTCATTTTTTTAAAAAAATTAATTAAAATAAAATAAAATAAAAAAATAAATATGAATATTGATGGAAAACCAGAAAACATTAAATTTAATTCTTTGTTAAGTAGAATACAAATGTTTGAAACAAAAGCAACTCATAGTAGTAACAATAATAATAATGAAAAAAGAAAAGAACCAATGAAAATAAAAAGATTCAATGAAGAGCCAAAAAAAGAAGAAATGAAAATAATAAATCCAAAAAATGAAGAAGAAGTAAAAATTGATAAACCAAATGAAGAGGAAAAACAAAATATAGAATCTTTAAAATTAGAAGAAGAACCACAAAAAGTAGAAGAACAATTAAAAAAAGAAGAACCTTTAATAGAAGAAGAATCTAAAATAGAAGAACCAAAAAATGAAGAATTAAAAATAGAAGAACAATCAAAAATAAAAGACTTACCAAAAAGAGAAGAATTACAAAAAAAAGAAGAACCTAATATTATTCAAACAAGATTAGTTCAATTAAAAGCAATTCCCAAAAAAGAAGAATTAAAACAAGCACCAAAAAACTCAGAATTACCTATATTAAAGAAAATCTCATCTTCAAATCCTCCAATTACAACAACATCCCCACAATTAACAAAGTCACCTCCACATGACACTACTTCATCACCTAAAAATACATCACCTCCAAAAATAGTCTCCCAACTGAAAAAGACAATGACAATAGCACCATCATATCAGAATCCAATCCTAAGTCAATCAACAATTCAATTAGATTCTTCCTTAAAAAAAACAATAAACAACGAAAATTCAACTATTCAAACATTTGAATCCCAAAATGAAGACCCAAAAAATATTTTAAGACATTCAAATACAATAGCACCTCAAAACCGTATTAATCCTTTAAACGTTCTACAAAAAATAACTCAAAATGAAAAAGGAGAAATTTTTTTAAATTCAATAGAAATTCCAGAAGAAGTGAAAAATGAATCATTTTGTGAAGGATTTTTCATAGCAAGTATCCCAAAAGAAAATGGTAAAGTTGAAGAAGGATCTGATAAATTTAAATCTGATTGTGGACATCATGATTGTTCTTCTTTATTAGCAATGCAACCTGAAATAATTTATCGTTATCCTGAAAAAGATACTAAAGATTTAGAAATTAATAATTTAGCTGCTTCAATTTGTTTTCCAAGTGGTATTAAAATATGCTATGAAGAAGATAAATTACCTATTGTTGTTAAAAATTATTATAGTTCTATTACTAATCAAACTGGAGATAGATTTTTTATTGTTACTTATCATTTTTATATTAGAATGATGAATATTAATTTTGTTCAAATGTATCAAATTCATCCTATTAAATATGAAACTATGAAATTTTGTAATGATTTTTATGAAATTATTGAAGATAATCCTAAATTACAAAGTATGGTTCAAAGTAAATTAGAAAAATTTGGAGAATTAAATTTTAGAGAAATTGTTAATGTTCCTTTTTGTTTATGTTTAATTTCACGTTATCCTTTTTTTAATCTTATGGAAAAATGTTTAGAATCAATTAAACAAGTTATTTCAGATTATAATTCAACAGGAGATGAATTACATAAATTAGTTAAATATATTGTTAAAGAAATTCCTTTTCCAAAACAACATTATAAAATTGAATTTCCTCTTCCTTTAACTCCAGATATAAATGAATTAACTTATCCTTATTTTGAAGATTTAACTTTTTTAGGACCAAATCCTGCTTTATTATTAAATTATTTTTCAGTAGAGAATATAATATTAATTTTTAGATTAATATTATTTGAGCAAAAAATATTATTTATAGATTCTGAATTACAAAGATTAGGTGAAGTTACAAATGCTTTTATTTCTATATTATATCCTTTTCAATGGATACATACTTTTATTCCAATTATGTCTACTCAAATGTTAAAATATTTACAAGCTTTTCTTCCTTTTATTAATGGACTTCATGTTAATTTATTTGATGTTGCTAAAACTATTTTAGATGAAGCTGATGAAGGAGTTTATCTTGTTTATATTGGAAATAATACTATTGATATTAATTGGGATTCTTCTTCTAAAAGAATTAAAATTGCTAAAAAAATCAATGAAAATATTCCCTTATTACCTAAACATATTGAAAAGGAATTATATAATAATTTAAATAATATTAAAACTATGTATGAAAAAGGGAAAAAAGATCCTAAATATAGGAAAAATTATAATGTTTATATTTATAATTTAATTATGCAAATTTTTGTTGAAATGTTATATGATTATATGAAGTATTTAACTGTTATTGATGATTATCCTATTTTTAATACAAATTTATTACTTAATTCAAGACCAAAAGCAGATGAAAAATTTTATAAGGAATTTACAGAAACTCAAATATTTCAATTATTTATTCAAAATGCAATAAAGAAAAATAATAATATGTATTTCAACGAAAGAATAAAATTATATCAAGATTTAAAAGATAAGGAAAAATCTGTTAATGAAAAACTAACAAATGAATTTTTCCAAAGTTGGATAAAATCAAGAGAAATAGAAAAAATATGTGTAATAAAGCCATATTTTTTAAAATTAAAGGAAAATTATTCAAATTTAGAAGAATTAAAAAAAGTATTACAACAATCATATCCAATAAATCCAAATTCATATAATAAAAAGGGAATAACAAAAGAAGACAAAAGATCAATAGGACAAAATTTAAAATTAGAATATTCAGATAAATCAAACATATATAATTTTTACCATATACCAAACACACCAATAAATTTAAGTGGAACAGAAGGAAAAAGTAAAATAACAGCAAGAGCATCAATGTTTGAAAAAAGAGTAAAATTAAATCAAGAAACTAAAACTTCAAGTATAAGAATTAATGCTAAAAAAAATGAATGGGCTTTAACTGATAATGAAAAAGATGAAGTTAAAGATAATATTAAAGATATTTTATCTAAAGTTTTAAAATGTGAAGATATTAATGAAAATGAAGATAAAAAACAATTAATTAATTGTATTGAAAGTGTTTTTGGAAGAAATTATTTTATTGATATTATTTATCAAAAAAATATTTCAGAAAGAACTGAAAAAGCTCTTAATAAAAGTTCTTTTAATTTATTAACTACAGTTATTTATAATGCAATTTTATCTATTTTAAAATTAGATGAAAATAAAGAAAATATAAATAATGCTGTATTATTAATAAAATCTTCTCAAATATATTATATGGTTGAAAAAAATAAAAATGTATATGTAATTAATGCTTTATATAATAAATTTAAAGGACTTAATTTATTAACTAAAATTAATTTTTGGGAAGAATGGTTTAATATTAGTTTAAAAGAAGAACCTAATTATAAAAGAAATGACCCTTCAAATGATAAAATAGTTTTAAAAATATTAAATCAAATTATTAATTTTATGTTAAATTCAAAAATTCAACAAGATATTATTTTTAATATAGCAACTTCAATTTCAAATAAAATGAAAAATGAAGACGATAAATCAAAATTTAAAAAAGATTTAACAGATATTTTAAAAAAGCATAATTATTAGAATTAATTTATAATTTATTATTAAAATTCCTTAAAAAAAAATATATCTTTTATTCGCCGAAAATTTGAATATTATTATTTAAACAAAGGCTTTCTTTTAAAAATTAATGTTTATTTTAAATATATTTAAAAAATATTACAAGATCTATCACCTTGATCACGTTGCACAGTAGCAGGTCCTTTAATAGGATTTTTTAAACAAAAATTTAAAATTTCTAAAAAAATACTCTCAACATCATCTTTATTATCTAAATTCATATATTTAAACTGATAAATTAATCCATTATCTTTTAATTTACCAGTGAAATCTTCTTCCTTTAAAACGACTGTGTTTTTCTCGTCTTTTAAACCAATAACATAAATTTTTTTAGAAAGATTACAATATTCTCTAAAATAAACAATCATATCATTAAATAATTGAAGTGATTCTTCTTTATTAAAATCAATAAACATAATATAACAATTTACTTCTTTTATTCCAGGATATTCTCTTTGAAGATCTAAAACTGAACAAACCATTATTTTTGTTTGTTTATTTGTTCCTGGTAATTCTGTTTGAAATGCATATGCATGTCTACTTTGTTTTAATATTGAATGAGTGTGCTGTGATAAAAATATATTTAATATCTCATTTGGAGTATCTGATGTATCGTTTGTAGAAAATGCTACTATTTGAAGCTTTTCTTCATTTGCTGACATTGATCTTTTTATAATTTTTTACATTTTTAATTTTTTTTTTATTTTTAAAATTATTTTATTTTTAGTGTTTAAATATATTTATATTTACTTAAAGTCTTGTTAATTAAATATTTTTTTTATTTATCATTTTTTAATTTATTCTTTGTATTAATATTATAATTATAAGTTAATTTAGGATATATAATTTCATCATCCCAATTTTGGTCTAAGTTTTTTAAATTAGCTAAAATAATATCTAAAGAGTTTTGCTGATTATTTGAAATATCATTTATTATTTTTTTACAATTATCTTCAATAATTTTAATAATATAATTTAATTTATCTAGTAATAAATTTCTACTATTAGTTCTTCTATGTTTAGGACAACTTACAAAGGGTTTTGAATAAGGTTTAATTTCTTTTCCATTACTATCTTTAAATATATTTAAATTATTATTAACTTTTAAACTTCCAATTTTTTTCAAAGAAATAATTTTTTCTTTATCATCTTCATTTTTTCCTTCACAAACAACATCTCCAAATTTTTTATCAGGTAATTTAGTGCTTTCATATTTTTTATGAAAATTAATTCTTTGATTAATTAAATTTCCATTAATAATATCATTTTTATTATTAATAATATTATTATCTTTTTTTATAAATTTTTCAGAATATTTATCAAGAGTAATAGGATTATTTAAAAAATTTTGAGCAATTTCACCAGTTGATAATAAAGAATCATTATCAGAATATTTTGATTGTGGAATTGGAGAACCAATATTTTGAAAAGAAAAATTATGTAATTCATTGAATTTCTTATTTAAATGTTTTACTTCTTTTGAAATTTTATCATATTTAAATATACTATTTTGATTTAATACTTTTATATCATTATGAACTAATTTAATATCATTTTTTAAATCTTCGATTTTGTTATATATTATTTGATTATTTAAATTAAATTGATAAAGTATCATTTTCATAAAAGTTAAATTTGAAGAATCATTAATTGAAGGAAGATTATTAATTAAATTTTCAAAATTTGCTTTATGTTTTTTAATATCATCTTTATTGTTTTTGTTGATTGAAATAGAAAACTTTTTTAAATTTTTACAATTTTTTTCATGTTCTTCAAAATCACTTCTATTGAAATTTTGATTACAAATTTTACATTTTAATAAAGAATAAGGACATTCATTTATTAAATGATTTTCTAAAGAGTCCCATAAAATTTTTTTATTACATTGTCCATTAGGACAAATAGTATAAAAATATTTACATTCTTTTTCATGAATATCTAAATTTTGATATGAAATTATTTCATTACAACCATAATCTTTATTTTTACAATTAAAGTTTAATTTAGAAAGATATGATATTATACCATATGATGATGGTTTTATTGAAAAATTTTCACAATTAAAAGGACAATTTTTTTTTGTTAATAATAAATTAGATATACAATTATAACAAAAACTATTTCCACAAGAAGAACAATCATATGGATTTTTTAATATATTAAAACATATTTTACATTGGATTATATCTAAAAAATTTGTGTAATTTTCTTTATTTATTAATCTTTGAAAAGAAATTCCGTTTGGAGTTATTAATGAATTTTTATTTGTTTCTTTCATAAAGAAAAAATAATTATTAAATTTATTTTAAATTATTTATTTAATATTATTTATATTATATTTATATTTAAAATTAAATTCTATCATTTTAAAGCTTACATAACAAAAAATATAAAGAATAAAAATAATTTTTAATTACCATATACAATTAATTTATTTTTTTATATCACAATATTTTCTTCTTGAATTTGACTAATAATAATTCCTTTTATTTTATCATCTACAATTTTCTGATTATCAGAATTATTTATTGTAGTGATATTATTATTTTGAATTAAAATATTTTGATTATTTAAATTAAATTGTCTAAAATAATTATCAGATTCATCTTTAGATAATTGACATCTATTACATAAAGTTCTAAAAGCAAAATTTAAATTTTTACAAGAAAAACAAATCCAATCACCTATTCTTTCAGAAAATTGATTTTGTTTAATTAACTTAGTTGAATTATTAATTTTTATTTTTTTATCATTTATATTATTTTTTTCATTATTTACTTTATTATTTTTCTTTTTTATTTTTTTTGGACTTTTACTTTTTTTACATCTATTACATTTACTTCTATTTTCATAATTAAAATTATTACAATAAAAACAAATCCATCCTTTTTTCCCAAACATTTCAATATAACATTGATTATTATTTTTAATTTTATTGTTATTATTATTACTAAACATTTGAGAAAAATTATTATTATTAATCATATACATTGAATTAAATCTTGGTGTATAAATAGAATTCATATAATAATTATTATTTAAATAATTATAATTCAGTTGTTGTTGGTTATTTCCTTGATTAAAATTTTGTTGAATGTATATTTTGTTTTGTTCATAATTGTAATCTTTTGAATAATTATTTTCATTTGATTCATAAGATGAATTGTCTTCTTTTTCACTACTTTCATCACAATTTGAATTATTTTGTTCGCTTTTATTATATGTATCTTTTCTAATATAATTATTACTTCTTTCTAAATTAATTCCATTATTGTTTTCTGAATATTTTCGAATCAGATATTTATTACTGCTATTATAATATGAAATTAATGGTGAAGAAAAATCATTGAATGTCTTTTGAAATTTAGGAGTTATTTCATTATATTCTGAAAAATTTTGTTTCTCTAGAGTGATATTGTTCTTTTGAACATTATAAGGAGATTCATTTATCATTATTTGATATTCTTGGATTTTCATTTTTTTGGTTTTTTATATTTTATAAATATTTAAAATTGAAATGATTGTTTTTTTTCACTATAAAGTTATATTTTTAATGATTAATTATAGATTAATTGTGAAAGGAATTTATTTTACTTCACTTTAAGAAAAATGAAAAATAATAATAAATTTAATTAAAATGAATTCTTAAATATATATAATATTTGTATTTAATTATTTAAACCATTGATTACTAATAAAATAATTATTTCAAATTTTTTTATTAAATGGAAAATTTTATTTTATTGAATCCTTATTAAATTTATTAAAATTATAACTAATAATTATTCTTTAGATTTAAAAAATTTATCAATCTCAAATAATTCTTAATTTCTTTAAAATTCATATTAAACTTTATTCAAATATAATTCATCAAACTTTTCAACAACAATCTTTTTCCGAAAAAAGGTTCAAATATATCAAAAAAAGAAAATATTGTTTTTATAAAAAATAACAATTCAATTTCATTATTTTAATATTTTTGAAAGTATTATTTTCTTAAATATAATAAAACTTTTGTGTATTAGAGTAAATTAGACATTGACTTAGTTTTGAATTTTTTAAAAATTTATTGATAGTAGATAAGAATTTTGAAGAGTTAATTTAAAATTTTTAAATTAATTAATATTGAATTTTTTTAAAAAATAAAAATCAAAATAATCAATAATTAATAACTATACTAAACAAAAATATCAAAATAACCAAATAATTAATAAATAATCATATAATAACAATCATATTAAAAAAAATGAACAGTCCATCCCGTCAATCAAACAACATGTCAATGAATGCATCATTAAATTCAACATCTCATAATGCTGAAAGAATAAGTGCATTAGCAGATAAATTAAATCAACTTCAAATAAATCTTCAAAATGAGAAATTAGCAAAATTTGAAAAAATAGATGAATCTTTAAAAGACACAGGAGATAAATTAATTGAATTTACAGAAGATACTCAATCAAAATTTGCTGCAGTAAAAGATCAATTAAGTAAATTATTTGCACAAATTGAAGATCAAAATAATGGAATTGATGCTTCTTATGATGAAAAAATGCAATATCTTCATGCTTTAGAAGAAAAAGTTGTTTCAAGATTTGAACAAGAATCAAAATTAAGAAAAGAAATGGAAAAAAAAGCTTTATTATTAATAGAAGAAAGATATTCATTTTTAATAAATGAATTAACAAAAGAAGAAAAGAATAGAAATGAATCTTTAGAAAATTTCCAAAAAATAATAGATAGTGATATTCCTAAAATTCAAGATAGTTTAAAAGATGAACAAATGGAAATGAATGAAAATGATAATGCTTTAAATACAAGAATTACAGAAGAAACTCAAAGATTAGTTGAAATGGTTATGAATGAAAAAAAAGCAAGAGAAGAAACTGAAGAAGCTTTATTAGAAATGTTAAAAGCAATGATCAATGCTATGAAAACTCAATTAGAAAATGAAAAAAATGAAAGACAAAATAATCAAGATTATCTTATTAATTTACTTGAAGATATGTGTAATAAAATCACTCAAGCTAATGACATTCTTTAAACTCTTTATTTAATTTTTTTTTTGATTTAAAACTTTTAAAATTTTAAAAGGAATACAATAAAAATTATTTTTTATTTTATAAAAAAAAATTTATATATATCTTTTAATTATTCTTCTTTCATAGAATTATTTCTTTTATAAATCATTTTTAAATTAGTTCGTATAATTTTAAATTGTTTATCTAAATTTTCTTCTTTAGACAATTTTTCATTATCTAATAAAGAAATAATTTTTTCAACACCTTTCTTACATTTATCCTTTTCAATTAATATTCTAATATTTTCTAAAAAACCTTTATATAACCCTAATTCAATTCCTTTTTGTACTCCTTCTCTAAACCCTTCATTATAAGAATCTTCCTTTGCCCTTTGAATTCCTTCTTTTACTCCAATATCGTAATATTCTTTTTTTAATTTAATTTCCTCTTCATTATTAAACATAAAATATTTATATTTAATAAAAATAAAAAAACAAAATATTAAAGAATATAATCAAGTGAATTATATTATTCTGAACAATAGAGCATTTAATAAATGTAAATTAAGTATAATATTCAGGTTGATTTTTTAAAAAATATTTCCTATTTTTAAAATCTTTTTCAAGAATCCAAAAACCAAAATTTAAAGGATTTTTTAATTGTTGACAATCTTCAATAGTCATATCAGTTAAATATCTTAACATTAATCTCATAACAATAGAATGAAAAATAATAATATAATTATCATATTTTTCTTTACTAAATTCAGTATCTTTAAGTAAATCTTGATAAAAAGAAATTAACCTTAAATTTACATCAGCTCCACTTTCTCCGTTTAGAAATCTATAATAAAATTTACCAACCCAAACTCTTGAAAAATAACTTTTATCATCATAATAATGTAAATTACCAAATTCTTGTTCTCTTAATCTATGATCATAGTAAACTAATTTTTTATTATTTTTAAAACTTTCTAATATATGAGAATAAGTTTGTCTTGCTCTTAAATAAGTAGAAACATAAAATTTAATTGATTCATTATGAATTATTTTTCTTATATTTTTTCCTAATATTTTTGCTTCTTCATGTCCTTTATCAGTTAATGGTACTCTATTATCTGGAATCTTTTCATTTAATCTTTTATTTAAATTTGCAATTGATTCTCCATGACAAACTAAAAATATTCTTTTTGGCATTTTTCTATATAAATAATTTTGATTATGTTCTATTATTGAATGAGATATTTTTTCCATTAGTGGATTGTAAAATATGTAACCTGTTGATAGGAAAGATATTGGAATTATTAACTTTTTACATATTGAAGATGGGTTCATTTTTTTTAAAAGGTTTTTATAAGTATATATTTATATATATGTATTTTTGTTATTTAATTTATTATTTATTTTTATTTTTTTTATATTATTTAAAACTTACTTTTTCTTTTAAGGAATCTAAAATAATGATTATTTCTTCACTTTTTCTTTTGAAATCTTCTATTTCATTTGATATTTCTATAAATAATTTATCTAATTCATCTTGATTATTTTTATCACTTAATATAAATTTATCAACAAATAAAGGATAATTAACAATCATATTTAATATTTTATAAATTTTATTCATATATTTATTATCATTTAATCCAAGGAAATTATATATATCTTTTATAAATCTTGTATGTGAATTAATTGCTTGATCAATTGATGTAATATTTGATAATGTAATTTCAAATTTATTGATAAATTTATCAATAACAAAATGAAAAACATAAAATTCTAATGAACTAGCAAAATCCATAATACATAATCTATAACTAATTAAATACTTTGTAAATTGTTGTTGATAAGGAAAATCAAAGAAAATTTTTTTCAATTTTTTATCTAAATTTATATCTCTAACTAAAATAAAACTTCTTTTTAATTTAACGATAAAATTAAAAACACTATTATAATTTTTCATAACATTCTCATCAAATAAAATACTTGTAGGAAGAGGAGCAATATAATTTAAATTAATTAAATCTTCTGAAGAATGATGAATAAAGCTTTTAACATCATTAAATGATATATGAATATTTTCAATAATTTCATCTTTAAATTGATTTAAATCAGTACCTAAAGTACTTGCTAATTCATTTATTAAACTTTTTAAAAAAAAATTATTTTCCATTGTCAAAGTATTTTCAGATTTAACTTTATTAAAAATAAAATTGTTTAATTCTATTATAAATTTATTCATACTAAATCCAGCTTTAAATAAAAAGATAAAAAATACTAAATCAAATTTTGATTTTACATTTAATCTATCAGATAAAACATTTAAAAATTTGGAATTCATAATTTTATTCATTTCGTTTATTTTATTTAAAAAAAGATGATTAATAATAACATTAATATTATAAATTTTAATATTTTCTTTATTTCTATTTTTTGAAATTTCATTTATTGTATTAAATATATTAGTTACATCTTTATTTGTTAAATTATTATACAAAGGATTTATTTGTGTAAGAATATTTTCTTTTTTTTTAATAATATTATTTTCAAAAATATTTAAATCTTCCATTTCAATATCATTTTCATTTATTAATTGATTTATATTATTTGTGTCTTGTAAAAAATTTATTAAATCTTCTTCTTTTTTTTCTTCTTGTTTTTCATTTTGATTTTCTTTTTTTATAAATTTTAAATCATTTAATTCTTTTCCATTTTCTAATATTTCTAATTTTCTAATTTTTAATTTTTCATTTAATAATTTTAATTCATTAAAAGAATCATCTTGTTTTAATTGTTTTTTATTAAATAAATTTTCAATATTTATTTCATTATTTTGTTCAAAAAAAAGTTCTTTATTAAATTCATCTGAATAATTAATAACATTTAAATTTTTTATTAAAAAAGTAATTTTCCCAGTTTCTAAAATTTTAAAATGAATATTATTTAACATAAAAGGAAGGGGAACACAAGCAACTTCTTTTTTATTTAAAGGGTAAGACTTTATTTTAAAACATTCAATCCAATTTAATATTTTAAATCTTTCATTATAATTAAATATAATTTTTTTATCATCTTTTTTTGTAACAATATGATCAATAAAAAATTCATTATATATATCAATTAAATTCCCATTTAATATAAATTCATATATAAATTTGACATAAATTTCCATAATATAAATAAATATTTCAGTATATAATTCATTTTCATAATTTGCTCTCTTATACATCATATCTATTAAGTATTTATCTAATAAACAATTTGTTATTTTTTTTTGTTCTTTTATATTTTCTTTTAAAGAAATTATATATTTTGACAAAAATGAAAAATATTCTTCTATAAGAAAAATATTTTCTTGATAAAATATAATAAATCTCATTATTGTAATTTTATGCTTTTTATATAGAAGATATTGTATAAATTCATTACTTTTAAGAATTAAATTATTTAAAAAATGACATTTAGATATTGTATGAATAAATAAAAAATTCTCAATTTTTATATTTTCAATTTTTCCTTTTTGATAATAAAGTACTTTCATAAATTGATCAATTATTTCATCTCTAACTTTAATAAATTCTCTAATTATCGAAATAATTTTTTGAATAATTATCGTATTAATACCATATTTTTCAAAAATAAGATGAATATTTCTTAAAAACATATTTTTATTCCTCATAATTTGTAATTGTTTTAAAATATTTATCAACAAATCTTTTGGCATATCTAAAGGAGAATATTTTTCAAATTTATCTACAAATATATTTTCATTATTAATATCTTCTTCTTCAATGAAATGAGTAAATAAATGAAGAATATCATTTAAAATAAAATCATTATCAACATAAGTTAATTTTTCTAGTAAATCTCTATTCAATCTTTGATTTAGTTGTAATAAATGTTCAAAAAAAATTTTTGGCATTTTCTGAAAATAATCATTATTAGTAAAAAGCTTTGAATATGAATTAAATAAATAATTACTTTTATTATTATTATTTAAATTGAAAAAATTTGGAATAATTTCTTCTTTTTTATTATTATTTTGAAAATTAATAAGTTGATGATTATTATTTTCATTTTGATTTATTTCTTCTTTATTTGAATTTTCTATATTTTCTTCATCTTCATCTTCAGTCCAACTAGGAGTTTTTTCTTTATAATCAACTTCAGGAATATCAACAGTTCTTTCAATTTCAATAATATATTTAGCTCCTTCTTCATCAATATTATTCATCATTTAAAAAATTTAAAAAATAAATAAATTATTTTAATTTATTAATTAATGATAATTTCAATATTTAAATTAAAAAAAATAATTATCCCATTAAAAATAAAAAAAATGTCTTTTACCACAAATAAACAAAATGATCCTCAAATAAACAGTGAATACTTAATAGAAATGTATCAAAATTTATTAAATGAAGAAAAGGATTTAAAAAGTTTATTTGGGTATATGGAAAATCAGTCAGATATAAATGAGAAAATGAGAGCAATGTTAATAGATTGGATAATAGACGTTCACTTTAAATTTAAATTAAAATCAGATACATTATTTTTAACAGTTTGGTTAATAGATAAATATTTATCCGAAAAACAAATGAAGAGAGGAAGACTACAATTATTAGGAGTAACTTCAATGCTTATTTCTTGTAAATATGAAGAAATTTATTCTCCTGAAGTTTTTGATTTTGTTTATATCACTGAAAGTTCTTATGAAAAAAAAGATATTATTAATTTAGAATTAGAAATACTTAAAATGTTAGAATTTAATGTTACTATTCCAACATCAAATAACTTTTATGAAATTATTTCTTCTCTTTTAAATTTTAATAAACAGGAATTTTATTTAGGAAAATATCTTTTAGAATTATTTCTTTTAGATTATAGAAGTTTAAAATATAAACCAAGTGAAATTGCAAATACAGTTTGTTATATTATAATGAAATATAGAAATAATAATGACATTTCTATCTTAGATGAAGGAGCAAATGATTTTATTTTAAATTATAGAAATAATGGAATGAATTATAAACAATGTTATGGTGATATTGCTTTTCTTCTTGAAAATTTAGATTCAACTCAATTATTATCAGTAAAAAAAAAATATATGACATCAAGTTGTCACAGAGTAGGAAGAGTGAGAAAAATATATATTGATAATCCTTCAAAATGCAAAATGTAAATAAATAATAAAATATTATTTATTATCTAATTAATAAAAAAATATTAAAAAAAAAATAATTATTTTTTTTCTATTTTCTCTTCAATATTATCATCTTTCCATTGTCCTTCAATTTCAGAACCATCATTAAATATATATTTCCCAAAACCATTTTTTTTATCATTAACCCATTGTCCTTCAAATTGATCTCCATTAACATAAAAATATTTTCCTTTCCCATTAAATAATCCGTTTTCAAAAGAGCCAATATAACAATCTCCATTTAAAAATATATATTTCCCTTCTTTCATTTCACCATTAAAAAATTCTCCTTCAAAAGAAGAACCATCATTAAAAGTAAATAATCCTTTTCCTTCTTTTTTACCGTTTTTCCATTCTCCATTGTATATATCACCATTATTATATTTATATATTCCTTTCCCATTAAAAAAACCTTCTGAAAATTCACCAATATAATTTTCACCATTTGAAAAAGTATATTCTCCATTTCCATGTTTTTTATTATTTAATATTTCTCCATGATATGAATCTCCATTTCCAAATTGAATATTAATATGTATTAAATTATTTATTTCATTTTGTAAAAGTTCATTTTCATCTAAATTTGACATTTTAAAATATTTTTTTAAAATAAAAAATATGTCTTTAAGAAAAGAGGTTGAAGCTAATCAAAAATTTAATATTATTATACAAACTTATAATCATGTTATTAGAGAATTAGAAGTTTTTCCTGAAATGACTATTGGGCAATTAAAAGTTTTAATTGAAGAAAAATTAATGATTAAAAAAGAATATCAAGAATTATTGTATTTGGTTTATAAATTAAATAATGATGGAAAACAATTAAAAGATTATTATATTAGACCTAAAGGAATTATTTTCTTAAGAGGTTTTTATTTTCCTGTTATTTTCGTTGATTTTTATGAAAAAAAAAATAAAAATGTTTTATCTATTAATATTGCTGAACAAATTCAATATATAAAAGATGAAATTATTCTTCGATTAAATTTAGAAAAAGATTTTAAATATCAATTAATTTTTAATGGGAAAATATTAGAAGATGAAAATTACTTAATTGATTATAATATTCAAAAAATGCAAACAATATATTTTAAATAAAACTCAATAAAAAATTGTATTATAATAAAAAAAAATAAAATAAAAAATAAAAAACAAACAAAAAAATTCAAATTGAAAAATTTAAGGTTAAAGGTATTTTTTTAATAAATACTTTCATTACTTCATTAACAATATATTTATCCCAATTTAAAAAAGAAACTTCTCAACGAATTTAATTAGTCTTTTCTCTTCTAAATCAATTTTATTTCCTATAATATTTTAGAAATATTTACTTTATATACTTTTTCTTCACTTAATATCAAAAATATATGTTATTATTTTACTGTAAATATTCTTTTGAGCCTTTTTCATTTTTATCTTTTGGTCTAAGTAATTTTCATTTATTTTTTTTCTATCTTTGTTTATCGTTTTAAACATAAAGTCTATTTAAGTTTGTAATATTTTTCTTTCAAATATATTTTCACTAAATCTAAATACTTTTATTCTTTGATTTATTTGTTTAGATGCTTTGTTTCCATTTAAAATATATGTATTTAATTATATTAATTTTATTTATTTATTTTATATTTAATTTATTTTTACATATGTTTTATTTTATTTACTTGTTATTATTTTTTTTTTATTAATAGATAATTTTTTTTTTTTTTTAATAAATTTTTGTTTTTTTTATTTTTTTTTTATTAATATTTATTTATTTGATATGGGGTTTTTGGTTTATATTATTAATTGGGGATGGGGGTTGGGGGATTGGGGATTGGGGATTGGGGATTGGGGATTGGG